>Ga0163152_10004981_pt1 | contig 15985 bp, 12 predicted proteins | sample OliLakLV19MP8IB2_FD_148635 | JGI IMG/M metagenome (GOLD analysis project Ga0163152, IMG submission 148635) | Freshwater microbial mat bacterial communities from Lake Vanda, McMurdo Dry Valleys, Antarctica - Oligotrophic Lake LV.19.MP8.IB-2 | ecosystem: Environmental > Aquatic > Freshwater >... | reverse complement strand
GCGTACAACGAGACCCTCGGCGAGCCGCGCTGGACGCTTGGTGACCGCTGCCTCCGGGGGGGTGAGGCGTGTCGTGAGCGGGGAAGTGCCGGCCGGTCGTGTCGCGCGCAGAGGTCCGGGGCGGGGCGTTTCGGCCGTCACTTCCGGGCGCTCGTCGCGCGTCGAGGGAGGGACATTCCAGCGTGTGTGGCCGCCCTGTCAACGCACCACAGCGCACGTCTTCACGATCCGTTCGCAAGCCAGCGCGCGGATGCGGAGTTAGCGCAGCGACGAAATCGTTCTCCGCAAGATCTCCACGGCGTTGTGGACATCCCCTTCACCGCTCGTTCGACCGAAAGAGAGTCGCAGAGCGGCGCGCGCGCGCTCGGAATCCTGTCCGAGGGCCAGCAGGACGTGCGAAGGCTCGAGCGATCCGCTCGCGCAGGCCGAGCCGGCGCTGACCTCGAGACCTTCGAGATCCAGGCGCGCGACGAGCGTGCGTCCCTCCAGTCCAGGTAACGTGACGTTGAGGGTGTTCGAGAGCCGCGGCTCGTCGAGCGACGGCCCGTTCAGTTGCGCTCCTGGGACGATGGTGGACAGTTCGTCCCAGAATGAACGGCAGAGGGCTGCCGTGCGCTGCGTGAACTCGATCTGCTCGCGCACGGCCAGCTCGATCGCGAGCGCCGCGGCGCAGATTGCGGCCACCGCCTCCGTGCCGGGGCGCAACCCGTCCTCCTGGCTGCCCGCGCCGAGCAGCGGCTCGAGGCGGACGCCCTGCCTGCGCACGAGAACGCCGACGCCCAGCGGGCCGCCGACCTTGTGGGCCGAGAGGGACACGAGGTCCGCGCGCCAGTCCGCGATCCGGATCGGGATCCTTCCCAGCGCCTGGACCGCGTCGGTGTGGAAGAGAGGCCGCGCGGGACCCCGCGCCGCGAGCGATTCCCCGATCTCGGAAACGGGCTGGAGCGTGCCCAGCTCGTTGTTCGCGGCCTGGATCGAGACGAGCGCCACCTCCGGTGCGAGCGCCGCGACGACGTCCTCCACCGCGACCCGGCCCGTCGCGTCGACCGGCAGCCGGACGACCGGACGGCCCTCGCGCTCGAGCCGGTCTCCGGCCGCCAGGACGGCCGAGTGCTCCACAGCGCTCGTGACGAGGCCGCGCCCGGGTCCGGCCGCCCGGACCGCTCCGGCCAGAGCGATCTGGATCGATTCCGTGCCGCCGGCGGTGAAGACGACCTCGTCCTCGTGCACGCCCAGGGCGGCCGCGGTCCGCTCGCGAGCCTCGTCCAGCCAGGCGCGCGCCTCGCGGCCCGATGCGTGGACGCTGGAGGGGTTGCCGCGCAGACCGCCGGTCCGTTCGACCAGGAGCGCCAGCGCCTCGGGCCGGATCGGCGTCGTCGCGTTGTGGTCGAGGTGGATCCGCACGCGGCTCGGAGCCCGTGAAGGATTCACGGGCTCTCGCGACGCGGAGCGGCGCCAACTAGATCGGAGAGGCCGAACAATCGATTCTTCTCGGCCTCTCAGTCTAGGGAAACGGCCAGCGCGTCGAGGCCAGGACGCGCTGGTAGACGCTCTCGTAGAGCGGCACGACCCTTTCGCGCGCGAAGCGCTCGACGGCGACCTGGCGCGCGGCGTGGCCCATCGCGCGCGCGCGGTCGCGATCGAAAAGCAGACCGCGCAGGTTGGCCGCGAAGGCGTCCATGTCGTCGAGCGGCGACAGGAGCCCCGTCACGCCGTCGTCGACGACCTCCCGCACGCCGCCCACGTCGGTCGCGACGACCGGAGTGCCGCACGACATGGCCTCGAGCGCCGAGAGGCCGAAGGACTCCTCGGAGGACGCCAGGACGAACACGTCGGCCGGGGCCAGCAGCTCGGGCAACGCGTCGCGCTCGCCCAGGAATCGCACGCGGTCGTGGACGCCGAGCTCGCGCGCCAGCGCACGCGCCGCCGGCTGATCGGGACCGTCGCCCACGAAGAGCAGCTCGGCGCGCGTGCCGCGCGTCGCCAGCTCGAACGCGCGCAGCAGCCATAGCACGCGCTTCACGGGGCGGAAGTTCGACACGTGCACGGCGGCCGGCGGCCCGTCGGCGACACCGGGGTCGCGCACTTCTGGCGTGAACAGATCGACGTCGACGAAGTTCGGCACGACCTCGATGTCGCACGGGCGCAGCGTCAGCTCACGGCAGAAGTTCTCGCGCGTGCGGCGCGCCAGGTCGGCCGACACCGCAGTGACGGCGTCGCTCTGCTCGATCACGAACTGGGTCAGCGGCGCGTAGCTCGGGTCGGTGCCGACCAGCGTGATGTCGGTCCCGTGCAACGTCGTGACCATGCGCGGCGCGCGCTTGTCGCGGTCGGCGATCGCCGCCGAGCGCGCCAGGTAGGCCGACACCGCGTGCGGCAGCGCGTAGTGCGCGTGCAGGATGTCGAGACCCTCCGTCCTGTGCAGCGTCAGGATCGACGACGCGATCGCGATGTCGTGCGGCGTGGAGTGGAAGAGGGGGTACGGCACGCCTTGCGCGACGTGCATCTGCACGGGACCCGGCGAGCGCGCGAGCCGCGGCGGCACGGCGTGGCTGAAGAGGTGGACCGAGTGTCCGCGCGCGGCGAGCGACAGGGCGAGCTCGCTGGCCACGACGCCCGAGCCGCCGTACGTCGGGTGGCACAGGATTCCGATGCGCAGCGGCGCGCTCATGAATCCGTGGGCAGGATCGAGAGGATCTCGAAGGCGTCGGGCGGCAGCGGCGGGACTTCGTCGGCGCGCAGGACGCGAGCCTCGGTGAGCGGCTTGGACGGCTCTGTGCGCGCGACGCGTTCACGGCGCGGCAGGACGTGCTCACTACGCGGAGCGGCGGACGCGACGCGCTGGGCCGGTTTTTCGCTGCGCGGCGCGGAGTTGTCGCTGCGCGGTGCCGGGTTTTCGCTGCGCGCTGCCGGGTTTTCGCGCGGAGCGGGAGCCTCGCGACGCTGCGCCGGGACGACATCGGACGCGGGCTTCGCGCTCTCGCGCGGACGAGCCGGCGCCGGCTTCGAGGGCGCCGGCGCCTCCAGGTTCTCGGCGACCGGCGCGCTTGCGGGCTGAGGCTTCGCCGGCGGCGCGACGGCCTTGCGGACCGGCGCGGCGGAAGCGGGCGCAACCGACACGCTTGCGTCGCTCGGGAGTGCCGCGCTGCTCGACGGAGCGCTCGCCATGCCGCTCGCCGGCGGCGCGTCCGCGACCTTCGGCTTGCGCGGCGGAGGCGGCGGCGGCTTGCGCGGCGCGGGGATCACCTTCGGCATCAGGCGCGCCGACGCGTCGAACGCCGGCAACCCGCGCAGGTCCTCGTCGCGCTCCTCGCGTCCCATCACCTCGCGCGCCACGAGCATGTAGTCGTCCGCGCCCTTGCTGTCGGGCGCGTACTCGAACACGGTTTGGCCGAACGACGGCGCTTCGGCCAGCTTCACGTTCGCGCGCACGGGGTGCGGGAACACCTGACCCTTGAAGTAGGTGCGGATCTCGGCCAGCACCTCGCGCGCGAGGCGCAGGCGGCTGTCGTACAGGCACGGCACGATGCCGGTGATGACGAGCTCGGGGTTCAGGCGCTTCTTCAGTAGCTGCACGACCTCGACGAGCTTGCTCATGCCCTGCAGCGCGAGGAACTCCGTCTGCATCGTGACGAGCACCTCGCCCGCCGCGGCGAGCGCGTTGATCGACAGGAGGCCGAGGCTCGGCGGGCAATCGAACAGCACGTAGTCGGCCGGCGCGCGACCGGTGCGCGCGCGCTCCTGCTCGACCCACTCGCGCAACGCATCGCGCAGGATGAACTCGCGCCCCATCGCTGCGGCCAGCTCGAGCTCGGCGCCGGAGAGGTCGAGGTTCGCGGGCAGGATGCGCAACCGCGGCACGCTCGTGTCGCGCAGTGCCTTCGCGACCTTCGTGCCCGCGGTCAGCACGGTGTAGGACGTGGGCGAGCCGCTCTTGGCCTCGACGCCCAGGCTGCACGACAGGTTCGCCTGTGCGTCCATGTCGACCAGCACGACGCGCCGGCCCTGGATCGCCAGCGCCGCGCCCAGGTTGGCGGTCGTGGTCGTCTTCCCGACCCCGCCCTTCTGGTTGATGATCGCGATGCGCCGCACGGTGGTCCGGAGTCTAGCGGTGCCGCGCGACGGTTGCAGCGATCCGGCGCACGCGCCGCGCGGTTCCGTGCGGCGCCGACAGTTCAGAGAGCCCGTACGATCGGCTTTCTACGGGCTCCCTCGGCGCGATCACTTCGGCCCCAGGAGCGGATCGAGGCAGGGCAGCGGCCCCTTGTGCACGAGCGGCTCGCCGAACCGCGCTCCGATGCGCTCGCCGAAGAACCGCGCGCGCGTCTCCATGCGCTGGAGGATGTCGGCGCCGAACAGGAAGTGCTGCCCGCGGTCCTGGGCGCTGCCCGGCGCGAGCTGGGTCGCGTAGCAGCGCACGAGCCGCACCTTCTCCTCGAAGACCGGCCCGATGTCGACCACGAACGTCGGCTCGGTCGGCACGTGGCCCAGGAAGTGGTAGAGCCGCTTGGGCCGGCGCGCGGTCTCGCCCGGCCCGGCCAGACGCGCCAGTCCGGAGAGGTACCAGGCCTCGCGCGCGAGCAAACCGCAGGCGGCGTGATCGGGGTGCAGGTCGTCCCAGTGGTGCGCGATCAGGACTTCGGGCTGGTGGCGGCGGATCAGCGCAGCGAGCCGTTCGCGCGCCTCGACCGAGACGATGACGCGGCCGTCGGGCAGCTCGAGGTTGTGGCGCACGCTCGGCCGCAGGATCGCGTTCGCGGCCGCGACTTCGCGCGCGCGGTCGTCGGCCGTGCCGCGCGTGCCCATCTCGCCGCGCGTCAGGTCGACGATGCCGTAGGCGCGGCCCGCGTCGCGCAAGGTCAGCATCGTTCCGCCGGCCGAGATCTCGGCGTCGTCGGGATGCGCGGCGACCACGAGCACGTCGAGCTTCATGCCGACTCCTCGTCCTTCGCCTGGCCGGGCAGGTGCACGACGACGTGCTCCATCGCCAGCGGGTCGATCTCGCCCAGGAGCTCGCCGATCCACGTCTCGCCGTGTCGCGCGACGAACTGCAGCGGACCCAGCACGCGCTCCTGCGGCTCGCCGTTCGGGAACAGGACGTTGTTCACGCGGCGCTCGTGGCGGCGGCCCTTGCCGGAACGGTTCTGCTGCACGCGCTGCGCCTTCTCGGCCAGTTGCGTCACGAGATCGCGCACCTGGTCGGCGGTGCGCTTGATCTGCACGCCCAGGCCCGGGTCGAGTTCGCCGAGCTCCGCGCGCAACGCGAGGATGTCCTTGCGCGTGCGCTCGCCGGCCTCGCGCAGCTTCCCGAGCACGGCCGGCTCGGGCGTGACCTCACCCTCGGGCACGAACGTGCCGTGCGCGCGCAGCACTTCCTCGACCGTCGCCTCGAGGCGCTCGAGCGCGAAGCGCACCCAGGCGTCGACGAGCGTGCACGAGATGCGCGCGACGAACGGCGTGCGCGGCGCGTCGAGCGCCGCGCGCAGCGGGCCGAGCTCGGCGTGGTAGGCCAGTTCGCCCGCGCCACCGACGTACGCGGCGACGGGCAGGGCCAGATCCTGGACGATCGGCCGCAAGAGCGCGCCGGGCGACCAGGCCAGCGGTTCCTGCACGATCTCGGCCGCCAGTTCGACGCCCGTGCGCGAGCCGTCCTCGCCGTCGTAGCGGAAGCCGTCGCCGCCTGTGCGCAGTGCGCGTCGGCCCTTTGCGTCGAGCCCATAGAGCAGCGCCGCATCGGCCGGGTCGATCGCGACGTCGAAGCCCGCGGCCTTCAGCGCCGCCGCGCCGCGTGCGATGTGCGCGGCGGGATCGTGCGCGACCACGTGCGCCAGGTGCGCCGAGAGGCTCTGCCGGATCCAGTCCGGCTCGACCACGACGAGGCCGTACGAGCCGAGCAGGCCCGTCATTCCGCGCGTGAAGGCACCGGCGAACGTGTCGCCATGGCGCGGGACGAAGAGCTCGAGCGCGCGCTCGCCGTGCGGCTCGTTGCTCACGAGCTGACGCAACGCCGCGCGAATCGGCCCCAGGCGGTTGGCCTGGTCGTCGAGCACGATGCGCGACAACGGTTGGCGTCCCGATGCGAGGCCGGCCAGCGCGATCTTCTGCAGGTCGAGGTGCTGGTTCTGGACCCAGGCGTGGTGCACCTCGGCCACGTCGTGATCGTCGGCGTGGTTCCAGAAGACCGGCACGACCGGCCGCTCCCACAGCTCCGTCAGCGAGCGCGCGAGTCGAATCGCCTGGATCGCCTTGTAGATCGAGTAGAGCGGCGAGCACAGGAAACCCGGCTGCTGTCCCGTGACGACCGCGAAGACGCCCGGCCGGCCCAGCGCGCGTGCGCCGTCGAGCACGGCGACGCTCGGCTCGAGCGGCGCGAGGCCGCGCTCGAGGCTCGTCGCCAGCTCCGCGCGCGCCTCCGCGTCGAGGCGGTCGTGCGGCATCGGGAACGCGTCGAGCGTGCGCGGCACGAGCACGAGCTGCGGATCGAGCTTGCCCGCGAACGCCGCGCGCGCGATCGGCGGAAGGTCGAGAACGTCCGCGGCCAGGTGCTCGAGGCGGATCATCGTGCGTGGCTCGTCACGGTTGGCTCATGACAGCGCCGCTGTGATCTCCGCGCGCATGGCCGCCAGCGCCTTCGCGGCCGCGTCCTTCCAGTGCAGCTCGCGATACGCCGGCTGCTTGTACGCGTAGAGAATGCCGCGCGAGCTGTTGACCAGCGCACCGCGCCCGCCGGGCAGGAAGCCGGGCGCGACGTCCTTGGCCGAGCCGCCCTGCGCGCCGTAACCGGGGATCAGGAACGGCGTGCGCGGCATCCGAGTCCGCAGGCGCGCGAGCTCGGCCGGATGCGTTGCGCCGACGACGGCGCCGACGCTCGAAAGTCCGCACTCGCCCATCAGCGTCGCGCCCCAGCGCGCGACCTCGTCGGCCACCTTCTCGTGCAGGAGCGGTGTGCCGTGGTCCTGGAACAGGGCGCTGTGCTTGTTCGACGTGCGCACGAGGACGTAGACGCCGCCTCCGACCCTCTGGCAGGCGTCGAGGAACGGCTGGACCGCGTCGGCGCCCAGGTACGGATTGATCGTGATCGAGTCGCAGCGCGGGGCCGTCTCGAGGAACGCCTGCGCGTAGGCCTTGGCCGTGCTGTCGATGTCGCCGCGCTTCACGTCGCCGATGACGAGCAATCCGGCCGCTGACGCGTGCGCGACGACGCGTTCCCACTGCGCAACCCCGTCGGCGCCCAGGACCTCGAAGAAGGCCGACTGCGGCTTCACGGCCGGGATCTGGCCGGCCGCGACGTCCACGATTGCGCACAGGAAGTCGCCGATCGCCTTGGCGCGAACCGCGCGCGGAGCACCCGGATCGCGCGCGACGGCGAAGTCCTCCGGCAGGGCGTCGAGGTGCGGGTCGAGCCCGATCAGGCAGGGGTTGCCGCAGCGCTCGATCGCGGCGTCGAGGCGGTCGGCGTAGGACGGGAAGGCGGAGCTGGCCATGGAGGGCCGCGCATCCTAACCGCGCCGGGATCGTGAGCCGGACCCACGGGAGGCCTACGAGTTCCGCGCGGCGGTTTTCCCGCCCGGCCGGGCGCTAACCTGCGTCTCGCGTCGCTCGACCCTCTCCAGGAGCCAGCCCATGAAAGCCATGTCGATTCAACCGCTCTCCGTGCTCGCCGGCTGCGGCATCACCGTCCTCGCCCTTCTCGCCATGGGGCAGGCGCCGGCGTCCACCGCGCCCAAGTTGGAGTACAGAATCGTCGAGGACATCGACGCGTCGGATCTGTCCAAGCTCGCGGAGGAAGGCTGGGACTACGCCGGCTACCTGGGCGCCGGCAAGAAGGGGGCGAGCAACGACGAGACGCTCTGGAAGCGGGCCGCGAAGTGAGCCGACCTGCAGCGTCCTGACATCGGCGACGGACGCTGCTCCTCGGTGGCGCCAGCCTGACCGCAGCGATCGTGGGGAGGCGCAGCCCAGTCCTCGAGCGCTACCGCTCCCAAGGGTTACTTCTTCGGCCTCGACGCCTGGGGACCTTCCGGCTGTTCGTCATCCCCGAGCAGCCCTTTGGCATCATCCCCGTCCAGCTCGAGGCGGGGGTGACCAGCCTTCACGCGCTGCTCGACACGTTCGATGGGCTCCGCGGGCCGGAGTCTCTCGGGCAACGTCCCTCCGATCTTCTCGATCGCGCTGCGCACCTCATTGCCAACGCTTTCGTGCGTCTGGATGGCGTCCTGCTCGTCGCAGACTTTCTCCCGGGAGAGCTTGTCGCGGGTCTGGGTCATGCGGAACTGATTTGCCGCTAGCTCCGTCGTGCCCATGCGATCCAGGAGGTTCTGTCCCGCGGGGATCCCTTTCGCCTTCAGGATCGCCTCCCGGCCCATGCCGTACATGCCACGGTAGCCCGCGTCGTGGAAGACCCCGAACATGGGGTTGGACACCCCCGCCTTCCGAGCGGCGCCGGAGAGCTGTTTGAACTCTTCCTTGGCCTGATTCCGCAGGTCCAGGCGCTCCTTGTCCTTGGCGAGCTGGTCCGTGAGCTCCTGGCGACGCGCCTGGATCACGAAGTACTTCTGCGCGAGTGCGATCTCGGGCTTCTGCGGGTCACCGTTCTGCGCGATGAGGTAGCAGGCGAACCGCGAGAGCTGGAAGTCGGGGACACCCCGGGTGCCCCCATTGCCGAGGGGGATCATTTTGACGGTAGCGTCAAAATGATGCGTGGGATGGTTTCCGGAGGTCTCGCAGGAGGTGATCGCTCGCTGGACCGCGGTCTCGAAGCGCCGCCAGTTCGTGTAACCCAGGACCCTCTGGAGGTCCCGCGCGCTCCAGTACTCCGCCCCGTGTTCGTTCGTGCGCTTGAGACCCTCGAAGGTCGCGGCCGGCGAGGAAGGGAACAGTTCGTCGTTCATGTCGATCCTGCGAGTTCAGCAACCCCCCGAGCCCGAGGCTGCGACTTCGCGTCCTCGAGCCTGCATCGAGACTAGGCCCGGGATCCAAGTGTGAAAAGCCGCCCGCGTCCGACCACGATCGAGGGGACCCTAGGTCCATCGTCAGGGCGATTCCCCGGGTTGCTCAACCGGTGAGGAAGCGCCTCGCGACCCAGTCGGCCATGGGCAGACCGCGCTCGGTCAGCGCGTAGCGGCCGTCGCGGTCGGACAGGAATCCTTCCGCTGCGAGGGATCGGGCGGTCGCTTCGAGCGGGTCGAGCGGTTCGTCGAAACCGGCCCGCTGACGCGCGTCCTCGGCCGAGAGCCCCTCGGCCAGGCGTAGGCCGAGCCACCAGGTCTCGCGCAGTCGGTCGAGCGGCTCGGGGGCCTCTTCCCAGACGCGCGCGTCGCCGGTGGCGCCCACGCGGCGCAGGTAGTCCCCCACCGACTTCACGTTTCCGCCGCGGGCCGCGCCGACCTTGCTGACCGCTGCTGGGCCGATGCCGAGATAGGTGCCGTTCTGCCAGTAATTGACGTTGTGGTGACAGACAAGGCCTGTTCGGGCGAAGTTGGAGATCTCATACGACCCCCACCCTCGTTCGTCCAAGCGCGCGCGGGTGGCGTGGAAGAAGGCCAGCTCGACCTCCTCGCTCGCCTGTGGGAGGGTGCCATCTTCCAGCCAGCGTCGGAACGCCGTGTCCTCCTCGAACGTCAGGTTGTAGGCCGAGACGTGGTCCGGAGAGAGGTCGAGCACGCGGTCGAGGTCGACCAGCCAGGCCTCCAGGCTCTGGCCCGGCCAGGCATAGATCAGGTCGATGTTCACCTCGCGCGCGCCGGCCGAGCGCGCCGCGGCGTAGGCCTCGAAGGACTGCCGCGCGTCGTGCACGCGCCCGAAGAGCTTCAGCGCCTGCTCGTCGAGAGCCTGGAAGCCGATCGAGAGGCGCGTTGCGCCCAGATCGAGCAGGCAGGCGGCCTTGTCGCGGTCGAGGCTCTCGGGGTTGCACTCGACCGTGACCTCCCGCGCGGAGCCGCGGAACCCGGTGAGCCGCTCGAGCCCTTGGAAGAGGTCGCGCAGCTCGTCGACGGCGAGGAGAGACGGCGTTCCCCCGCCGACGAACACCGTGCGCGGACGGGTCGGAGCCCAGAGCTCGGCCTCGCGCAGGATCGCCGCGACCATGGCCCCGCGGTCGTGCCCCTCGGCCGCGACGGAGAAGAAGTCGCAGTAGTGGCACTTGGCCGCGCAGAACGGCAGGTGCACATAGAGCGGCGTGCCCTCCGGCGCGCGCTCGCGCGGCCGCGTCGGAGGCGGGGCTTCGGGTTGACGGGCCATCGGGCCCGACCGTTCTAACCGCTCCGCGCCGCTCGCGGCGCCAACAGGATCCGAGAGGCCGTAGAGGCGGTTTTCTCTCGGCCTCCACGAACCCGTCGAATCACTCGACGTCGCCCATCACCCCATACAGCTTCCGCAGCGCCTCCTGCTCGATCTGGCGCACGCGCTCGCGCGTCAGGCCGACGACCTTGCCGATCTCCTTGAGCGTCATCGTCTCACCGCTCTCCGTGCCCAGGCCGTAGCGCAGGCGCAGGATCGTGGCCTCGCGCTCGTCGATCACGTTCAAGAGCTCGCCCAGCTTCGCGATCATGTCCGTGTTCGAGAGCTGCTCGTCCGGCGAAGCCTGCGAGTGGTCCTGCACCGTGTCCTGCGTCTGGCTCAGGACGTCGAGCGAGACCTGCGGGCCCATGCCGCTGACCTGGATCGTGCGCTTCAGGAGCGGCCAGTTTTCCTCGGGGATGCCGAGCTCCTCGGCCACTTCCTCGACGTTGGGCGCGCGTCCGAGCAGGTACGTGAGCTCCTGCGACACGACGCGCCAGCGCGAGATCAGCTCGCTCATGTAGCTGGGCACGCGCACCGGCTTGACCGTGTTCGTCAGCGCGCGGCGGATCGACTGCTTGATCCACCACGTGCCGTACGTCGAGAAGCGGCAGCCCGCGTTGGGATCGAACTTCTCGGCCGCCTTCATCAGGCCGATGTTTCCTTCCGCGATCAGGTCCTGCAGCGAGAGGCCGCGTTCCGTGTACATCTTCGCCACCGAGACCACGAGCCGCAGGTTGGCGCGGATCATGTGCTCCCGCGCCTCGAGGTCGCCGCTCTGGATGCGACGACCGAGCTGGATCTCCTGCTCGGGGGACAGGAGGGGTACCTCGTTGATTTCGTGGAGGTACGTTTCGAGGCAGCGTTCAGCGGAAATGGGGCGCTCCTACAGGGGATCGTGGCGCGTTGCACGGGCGGTGGGTGAATCGCTCGGCGCAGGGCCCATCGGACGCCAGTCGAAGCGATCTTGAGGAGCGGGCTCGCAGGGAACGCGCAGCGCGCTGCGCCCGCGACCTTGCACGAGACCGACATCGCCATTCCTTCACGGTCGTGCCCGTGCGCGCGCGCGGGGTCACCGCGAATCGATGGCCGGCGGAACGGCAGGCCTCGTGCGCAGAACCAGCGTGCCCGCATGATCTGCGTCCGAAAGGGATGTCCAGGATGTCGCCCCGCGCCTGGCAGGCATGCCGGCGCTAGGATGGCGAGGCCTCGGCGACGGGCCGCGGACTCACCCCGGAATGATCGACGGCGCGCTGGAACAAGTGATCCCCGAGGGGGCCTTCGCGTCCCTCCTGGAACGCCAGGGCGACATGCTCTTCCGTCTGGCGGAAACCCTTGTCGGTCGCGCGGACGCCGACTGGACGAGGCGTCATTTCTTCCAGCTCGTGAGCGAGGCCGACAGCGTCGAGGCGTTCCTCGACGATTTCGGCGCGCGCCACAACCGCGCCTTCGCGCACTTGCGGGAGCTGGTCGCGTCCGTGCGCGGCTTCGCGCTGGCGGGCTTCAGCATCTCGCACCTGGCCAGCCGGCTCGACGGGTACCCCAACGTGCTGTCGACGGGCGAGGCCGCCGCCGCCTCGGATTCCGTGCGTCGCGTGCACGCCTTCCTGCAGCGCACCGTGCGCCGGCTGCTCGCCGCCGTGCTCGACGAATCGCGCAAGCTGGGCGTCAAGCTGCCGTCCGAGCCGTTCCCCGAGGAGCGCTGGCGCGAGGACGGGCCGCGCCGGAAGCTGGCGCGCAACATGGGCCAGGACGAGCTGGCCAGCGACGAGCAGAAGACGGCCGAGATCGCTTCCAAGTTCGTGCACGCGGCCGGGCTCTTCGAGGAGCTGGCCCCGCGCCGCATCGCGGTCGAGCATGAGCGCGAGAGCTGGCTGCAGCGCCATTGCAGCGAGGAGCACGCGCGCTCGCTCGAAGCGACGGTCCACAACCTGCAGTCGGCCTACGACACGTGGGTCAAGGGCACGACGATCGAGGCCGGCGACCCGCGCCTGCCGAAGCTGCGCGGTCACGCGTCGGCCGCGCTGCACCTGATGGAAGCCACCACGCAGCTCACGCACTTCGTGGAACGGCACGAGCGCACGGGCCGCGACGACGCGACCGCGCGGCGCATCGCGGCGCTCGTCTCGCAGAGCGAGGTGCGCGACATCACCTTGAACCACATGCTGGTGCACGCTGCCGTGTACATGCGGCGCGGGCGCTCGGTGGCGGAGGACCTGCTGCCGTCCTACACGAACGTCCAGGAGATCGACGTCGAGCTGCGCGAGGACGTCATGCTGCACGCCCGTCCCGCCGCGCTGATCGTCGGCATCGTGCACCGCTACGGGACGCCGGTGGAGATGGTGGTCGAGGGCCGCAGGTGCAACGCCGGCTCGATCCTCGAGATGATGGTCACGGTCGGATCCGCCCCCGACGCGCGGCGTTTCCGCTTCCGCGGCGATGAGCATCCGCTCCGCGATGTCGCGCTCCTGTTCCAGCACGCGCTGGGCGAGGACGGTCTCGACCTGCTGCCGCAGGAGCTGGCCTACCTGCGCAGCCGCTGACGCGCGCGCCGCACGGTTCCGCGCGGCGCCACCAGGATTCTCTCTCTCTCTCTCTCTCTCTCTCTCTCTGTCACTCTCTGTCACTCTCTCTCTGTCACTCTCTCTCTGTCACTCTCTCTCTGTCACTCTCTCTCTGTCACTCTCTCTCTGTCACTGTCACCGTCACTGTCACCGTCACTGTCACCGTCACCGCTCGAACGAGTCGATCTCGATGCACTCACCGATCGCGCTCTCGGCGAGCACACCGACGCAGTGGCGTCTCTGGCGGAAGCGGCTCGTGATCTTCCTGGTCACGCTGGTCGTGGCCGGGCTCGCGGCCTGGCTCGCGATGGCGTTCGTCCGATCGAAGGCGATCTACGCGCACATGAAGACCGGCGGTCGAGGGTGGCGCGGACACGTGCACACGTCCGATCCGTGGCTGGGGCTGAAGCCCGAGCCCAACGGCACCGGAGCCGAGACGTTCGCGATCGGACCGGACGTCCCCAGCCGCATCGACTCCGACGGATTCCGCGTGCCGGTCGACTGGGTCCAGCCGGCGGAGCGACGCCGCCCGCTCGTGCTGGCGCTCGGTTGCTCGTTCACGTACGGAGCGTCGGTGCTGGCCGAGGAGACCTTCGCCTGGCGCGTTGCAAAAGAGCTGGGAGGCTCGTGCCTGAACGCCGGGATCTGCAGCGGCGGGGCAGCGCATATGTTGCTGCGCGCGCGCGAGCTCGTGCCGCGCTACCGGCCGGACTGGGTGCTCGTGCAGGACTCGCCCTGGCTCAGCCACCGCAGCCGCCAGCGCTACGCCGACATCCACGTCGGCCTGCTGCCCACGCCGCACTTCGTGCGCACGGTACAGGGCGTCGAGCTCGCGCCGCCCGCCTTCTCGACGATCGTCTTCGACCTGCCGATCGCCGAGTATCGCGACACGCCGCGTCGCACCGGCGACCTCGTGTCCTTCTTCGCGCGCGTCGGCTTGCCGATGCTGGCGCACGACGACTGGTTCCAAACGCGCCTCGCGCTCGAGGACGAGATGGGCTGGCGGCCGCCCTTCGCCACGAACGCGGAGATCGTGGAGTTCGTCTACCCCGAGATCGCACGCATCTGCCGCGAGAATGGCGCGCGCATGCTCGTCGTGAACCTGGAGTCGAAGAAGCCCGGGCAGTCGTACGAGCTCTCACCCGTGATCACCGCGCTGGGCGTGCCGGCCGTGGCCTGCGACAAACGCCTCGTCGATGAGCTGCCGGACCCGTCGCGCGAGACGTACGTGCGCACGTACACGCTGGTGCGCGGCGACCCGCCGCGGTCGATCGACGGGCATCCCAACTCGCTCGCGCACTCCCTGATCGCGGATGAGATCCTGCGCACGATGGCGGCCGCGCGCTGACTCGTCCGGTCGCGCGGACCGCGAGATCCGCGATCCCCGACGGCGGCCAGGACGGCCCACTCGAGGCGATGCGGCGCGTGCGCCGGATTTCTGGCGAGAATCGTGCGTCCGCTCCATCTCCTGTTCCGAAACGCATGTCCGAACTCCATGATCCTGCCGTCCTCGCCACGGGAGCGCGCTGGGTGCGCGCGCTGGCCCGCGGCCTCGTCGTCGACGAGGCCCTCGCGGACGACCTGGCCCAGGACGCGTGGGTCGCGGCGCTGCAGCGCGCCGAGCCGATCGTGGCGTGGCGCGCTTGGTGTGCCGCCGTCGTGCGACGCCGGCTGAACGAGCGCCGGCGCGAGGAATCGGCGCGCGCCGCGCGCGAGCGGCACGGTGCGCGCGGCGAAGCGCTGCCGTCGACCGTCGAGATGGTCGAGCGCGCCGCGACGCACCAGAGCCTCGTCGAGGCCGTGCTCGCGCTCGAGGAGCCGTACCGCACGACCGTCCTGTGGCGCTACTTCGAGGACCTCTCGCCGCGCGCGCTCGCGCAGCGCGGCGGCATTCCCGTCGCGACCGTGCACACGCGGCTCGCTCGCGCCCGCGAGCGCCTGCGGTCACGTCTCGACCGCGAGCACGGCGGAGATCGCACGGCGTGGCTGTCGGCGCTCGTGCCGCTCGCTCCTGACTCGGCGCAGTCCCTGGCATTCGGAGGAACTCTGTTGAAGACATCGACGAAGATCGCGGCGGCCGTGCTCCTCGCGCTCGGGACGACGGCCGTGCTGTGGCGTTTCGGGCCTGAAGAGACGCGGCCCGCCGCTGCACAGGACGCGCGGCTCGATCTGGAGCACGCGGCCGATCCGCAACCGCTCTCGTCACAGCAGGACGAGCTGGCCGCGGTCGTGCTCGACACCGAACCCCGTCGATCGTCCGGGACCGAGGCCGCGCCCGTGAGCGAGCCCGTTCCCGCGCCCGCCGCCGACGTGCGGCTGTTGCGCGGCCGCGTCATCGACCACCGGGGCCAGGGCCTCGCCGGCGTGCGCTTGCAGACGTCGCCGCGACGAGGCGACGCCGACGCGACGCTCGCCAGCGGTGCGGGCGGACGCTTCGAAATCGCGAACGCTGGCGCGATCGACCTCGTGCAGTCGGACGACGCGCGCTGGACGACGGTGCTGGCGGGCTCGGGCAAGGCCGCCGGCGAGGCGCTCGTCATCGTCGCGCCGCGCCTCGAGATCGCCGGGCGCGTCGTCGACGAGCTCGGCGTCGGCGTGCGCGGCGCCGACGTCGCGATCGACGTACCACGAGCGTTCGGATCGGACTTCGACCTTCCGCTCGACGGCGCCGTCAGCATGGCTTGGCGCACCGCGACCGACGCGGAGGGCGCGTTCACGCTTGCCGACGTGCCGGGGCTCGACGCGGCACGCCTCGTCGTCACCGCCGGCGGTTTCGAGACCAGCGCCGAGCCCGTGCCGGCCGTGACGCGGCGCGACCTCGTCGTCGTCATGCGCCGCGGCCCGACGTCGCACGCGCGCGTGCGCGGCATCGTCGTCGACTCACGCGGAGCCTTCGTGCGCGATGCGCGCGTCGCAGCCGGCAGCGAGACGACGCTCTCGGACTCCGCTGGCCGTTTCGAGCTCGACTTGGAGCAGGAGCCCCGGCCGACGCGTGTGACGGCGGTGAAGCGCGGCCTCGCGCCGGCCTTCCACGAGCTCGCGCCGGCCGACGCGCAGGGCGAGATCGTGCTGCGCCTCGAGGACACCCTCCTCGCGATCGGCGGGCGCGTGCTCGACGGCGCAGGCCGGCCCGTCGCCGACGC
>Ga0163152_10004980_pt1 | contig 15991 bp, 13 predicted proteins | sample OliLakLV19MP8IB2_FD_148635 | JGI IMG/M metagenome (GOLD analysis project Ga0163152, IMG submission 148635) | Freshwater microbial mat bacterial communities from Lake Vanda, McMurdo Dry Valleys, Antarctica - Oligotrophic Lake LV.19.MP8.IB-2 | ecosystem: Environmental > Aquatic > Freshwater >... | reverse complement strand
CGGTGGATTCGCCGAAGCGTGTGGGAACTGTCGCAAGCAGCAGCGGTGAGCGTGCCCGCCGTGAGTTAGAAAGCGGGGCGGGGGCGCCCCGCTGCTGGGGTTTAGCAAGCGGCCCGGCCCCCACGACGCTGGTGAGGCGGAGTTGGAGCTTTGCCCGCGCACTCCGTTCTGTGCGGTTGGGTAGGTGATAGGATAGAGAAGGGTCGCGCAACCTGTTTCCCACTCAAAGAACCCTGCTGAAAAACCTACGCCTTCTCGGCCGAATCGGTATTGGCTACTCATAACGTTCCTCTCCGCAAGCGATACAGCCGGTTGTTCAGATAGCCTGCCGTTCCAATTTTCAGTCGCTGGGCGATCTACGCCACCGTCATCGTTGTCTCCTCTCGCAGCCGCGCCGCCAGTTTTACCTTCGCCAGATCGCCTTTCGGACGCCCGGCCAAATCCTCTTCCGTCCAGCGGCACCGCTTCAATTCCTCTCCCACCAGCCGTTCCGCTCGACATTCCGCCGTTTCTGTCCGTTCCTCGCCGTAATGTTCGGGCACCAGGCGTTCGCTCATCCGCTCCACCAACTCCTTGCGAAATTGTTCGTCACCCAGATACCAACCGCGGCGCAATGATCGGTGATCCTCACTGGTGTCCGCCTGCCGACGCCCCTCCAGTTCGCCTCTGATTGCTCATCAGACAGAGCGCATGCGCCTGCCAACCGGTTTTGGCGCAAGCCTCACCCAGGGGTGGAGAGAAAGTTCTCGCGATCCTCATCATCGCGGAAAATGGGTTCCCGCCGATCACCCCGGCTCATCACTTGATAAACGGCACCCGGATATTCAACTCGCAGCTTGCGCGCCATGAGTAGGGACCCTGGCAACCTGCCCGCATATGTCAACACCAAGAACCGACCCCGATTCGTCACGGGACTTCAGCGTAATTGAGGTAGCCGATGAACATTTCGTCGTAGGTTTGCTCGCCAAAGCGCACCGTGCGACTTGGCAGAAGCCGGGAGTCCAGCGTTTCGTAGTAACTCTCGATCAATTCCGTGTTCTGTTCCGTGTTGTCCCAACCGCCGGTGCAGACAATGCGGGATCCCTTGGGAATATATTTCGGCTGCGTGAAGCGGTAGGCGGTCTGCCAATGAAAAACATAGCTCGGCACCGAAAGGATTACCTCGCTCGCCGGAACGTGGCCCGACGGATACATCACCTCGTATTTAAACCACGAGCCGCGCAGATGCATGTGCGGGTTCACTTCGTGGAGAAGAATGTTCGTATTGAGCGTGCCGCTCGGCGGAAACTGGGCGGTCACCTGGTAATTCGCCGAATTGGCCGGGATGGTAAAGAACGCGTTGTAAGCCGATTTCGTTTGCAGCGGGTATTGCGGTGGTGATGCGGCAAGATACAGCCCCACTTCGGTACGCTCCGCCTCGATCTCTCCCGTGGTGATGTAGTGCATCTGGATTTGGAACACCTGCTGATTGGTCAGCAGTTTCCCGGTGTTGGGAGGAAATGAAGTCGCCTCGACTCCGGGAACATATCCAGCGAAAAACCCATCGATGCCTCCGCCGGTTCCGGAACCGTCCAACATGAGCGAGTGATGAACCACCTTGGTGTTGGTCGGGCGGACCACTGCGGCCCGCAGCCAGACGTTGCTGGAAAATGCGGTATTCGTGATGTTGAAGTAACGATAATTGACCACGCCGAACGCGGGAATGCTTTGCGTCGGGATGCGCAGAATCGCATCGGGCTGACCGAGCTCCGCGGGCCACGCGAAGGGATAATTGGTCGGGATCGCCAGACTGGCCAGGGGATCGGGTTCCGCATCGCCTTTAATTGCGCCATCATCGATCCATTGGACCAGCTTTCTGGCTTCGTTCGGAGTCAGTGAATAATTATTGGCAAAAGTGCCATGCGCCGGATCACCTTTCCACGGCGGCATGCGGTCGGTGATAATCTCCTCGCGAATCGAGTCAGCAAAATCGCGGACGATCGAGTAATTGGTCATCGCCCAATACGCGATGTTCCCGGGGCTGTGGCAGCGAACGCATTTGCCCGCGAGGATCGGCGCGATGTCGGTGGAATACAAAAGATTCGTGAAACGTGGCGTGTAGGGAATATCGCAACCGGCTGGACGCGTCCCAGTGGGAGTCACCGCGCCGATGCCACCGGCGAGATAGCTCGCGATAGAATTGGAAAGATAATTCTGGGTCGTCGAAACTGTGTTGCTGCCTGTGCGGTCGTCAATCGCCCCGCGATAAAAAATCGCCAGATTGGTCGTGCTCACGGCAATGGCTTCCGGGGTCTTCGCCGAACCGTAGGCACGCCCCACCAACTGCGCCGCGTCATGCAGAATCGGCGGGCCATTGCTGATCCCCAACGAAATGGCATTGGCCAGAATGTTGGACCGGTTGGCCTGCGGGGTCGAATCCACCAGCCAGAACAAAACCTTTTGCGACGTAAACGCATTGGTCAGGGATTTGATCGCCGGAATCATGTCCCGAAGCTTTGTGCAGCCGTTACCCGCGAAGATCAGCACAATGGCCCGGACGTTTGGATCGTTGAAGTGATAATACATTGAGCGAGATCGCCCGAGATGATCGATCAGCCGAAAATCGCTGGCGAATTCCACGGGCAACGTGTCGAGCAACCGGGCGCGGTAAAATCGGTTCGGCGACAGGTCGGACGCCGAGTCGAACCACGTTTGGAGGGAGTTCGTCAAGGGAAGCATCAATTGAAAATCCCAAATGCCCCCCGCCAGATTGGTGGAACTTTCCAACATGTAGGCCGAACCCACGTTGCCGCTGAGTCCGATGCGAGCCGGTCCGGCGTTGCGATCCAACCGCAAAAGCGGCGACTGCCCGCTGGCCGGGTCACATGTCAGAACAAGAAATAACAGGGCGACCCCAACGTTTCTGAGAATTAGTTTAATCCGTGATGGAGGTATAGCTCGGGAATTCACACTGTGCTTCTAACAATAATCACCCTTCCGAGGCAATTTAAAACCAAAATATTTCAGGACAATCCATCGATGGAGCGGGTTTGGATTCCAATCGAAGTGTGCTCCTGCGCGCTAATAGAACGTCGGATCATCTGAAGGAATGGTGCGTTGAATCCGGCGCAAGTCGGGGATTTCATCCGGCTGCGCCCCGCCCCGCAAAAAAACTTTGCCGACGGATCGCCACCTCCAATGTTCCGCGTGCCCGTCGGCCAGCGAAAGATTGGCGCCACGGTCGTGACGTTTGCTGGGTGAATCGCCCCACTCAACGGATGGATACCGCCGCAGGCCAAGATTGCTGTCGTTCACGGGATTGTACGGGTTGTTTATATTGTCGTCTTCATCCATGAAGACCAGGGCCTGGACGGGCGGTGGTCTGACAATCGATGCAAGCTTGGTCTGACTGCGCGAGCCCATTTCGTTGCTCTCGGAATAACTGCGCGTAATGGGCGAACTTCCCCGCGTACTCTTGGCAATCGATTTGTCAGCCGGACAAACGTAAATGGCAACCGATTTGTTATAGGAAAACAGCATGCCCGATTCGATGTTCGCGGTGGTAATGTCGGTCTGGGCGTTTCCATAGACCCATGATTCCGTTCCCGGAGGTCCGCCTGGAGAGCCATCGCGATTATTCGGCGGCACCACGCCGGAATTATCATCCGCGTACATCTGCCAGGCGGTTTGGAGCTGCTTGAGGTTGCTCAGACATTTGGTCGTGACCGCACGACTCTTCGCTTTGGACAAAGCCGGCAGAAGCAAGCTGGCCAGAATGGCGATAATCGCGATGACCACCAGCAACTCGATCAGCGTGAAACCGGGGACAAATTTGTATCGTGAGCGTCTCATAAAACAGTCGGGAGAATTCTAGTTTCAACTAAGGCTCACATCAGGAAATTGTCCAGTGGTTTGAACAAGCTACGACGGCAACAAATACGTTTTGATCACTCATTTCTGGGGCGGCGGCACTGTGGATTTTGGTTCAGGGAGGTGTTGGTCAAACCAATCCGCCATAATTTTCACCTCCTCCGGAAGAGTCGGCCAAGGGTGTCCCCCGCCTTTTTTCACAATCAGCTCAGGCGAACCGCCACCCGCCTTGAGCGCCTCCGCCATTTTTTCCGATTGTTGCAACGGCACCACGGCATCGGCATCCCCGTGAATCAAAAGAAACGGAATCACTGGCGGCTTAACCAATCGCGCCGGAGAAATCAGGCGCGCACTCTCTGTTATTTCCTCCTCGGAACGGCCCTTGGCTCCGCCGAGAAACAGCAAATCTCCCAGCGTATTGAAACTGGCCGGCTTCCCGTTCCAGTCCAGAAAGTCGGTGGGTGGGAAAAAAACGGCTGCAGCTATCACCTTTGTATTGTGTCGTGACACCGGCTGGTCCGAATCCGGCTTTCCCTCTTCCGGAGTGATTGCTGCGAGCGTGGCGAGGTGACCGCCCGCGGACGCGCCTGTAATTCCGAGCCGGTCTGGATTGATTTTGAAATCCCCGGCATGCTGTTTGACGTAACGAATTCCAATTTTCACGTGTGCGTCCATCTCAGAGGCGGTGTAGCGTGTCCGTGAACCAGGGCGAATCGCGAACACCGTGTAGCCGCGCGAGCAGAAAATCTTGTAGAGCTGCGCCAGGGTGTGGTCGCGGATCTTGCGCCGGTCCGAATAATACGCGCCGCTTACCACATCAACGATCGCCAATCCGTTGCTTGTCCCGAGCGGGGTAAAGACATCCATCAACAGGCCCGTCCCATGCACCTCCCCGTAAACCACGTCTATTTTCTGATTGTAGGGAAACGCCGACCCCTCCTGTGCGACAGCAGGCGGGATTTTAACACCGGTGACGAGAACAACGACCAGCATCAGTAGGATTTTTTTCATAATAATGGATTCAACATGATTCAACCCGGTTCAGCGCGCAGATACTTATCGAACCAATCGGCGAACTTGCGAATGTCCCAAAGCATCGACAGCCATCCGTGTTTTCCGCCGGGATGCACGACCAATTCAACGGTCCTCCCCGCCTTGCGAGCCTCAGCCTGAAACCGCTCCGATTGATCCAATGGCACAAGGGTGTCCGCGTCACCGTGATAAATCAGCGTGGGCGGCAGGTTCGATGTGACGTGGAAGATCGGCGACATTTCGCGCCCGATAACTTTCCAGACTGTCAGATTGGTGCCGTCCGGGCCGAAGCTTTTGACGAAGCTTTTTGGAGGCCCGCCGTCGCCAAGGTTTTCCGTGGACTTTCCAAGGTTCAGGAGGTCCGTGACTGGATAAAAAATGGCGACCGCCTGGACGGCGCTGCTTTCGGCCTCGATTGGGTCCGAGGCACCACCGACGCCCGGTCCGCCAAGGGTGGCCAGCATTAGGCTCAGGTGACCGCCGGAACTGCCACCCGTTACGCCGAGCCGTTTTGGGTCCACCTGATATTCGCTGGCATGGTGCCGGACGTAGCGCACACCGCGATTCACGTCTTCGGTGATTTCCATCACAGACGCCCGGGGTTGGGAAATGTGATAGACGCCGAAAACCGTGTAGCCGCGCCGCAACAGCGGGGCCATCATCCACGGGCGGATTGAGCCGGCTCCGGATTTCCAACCACCGCTGACCATCAGCACCACGCCGAAGCCGTTCGGATTCGAGGGACGCACCACATCAATAGTCAGGTCTTGTCCGTGCCGTTTGCCATAGACGAGCCCATTGATCCGCTCATAACTCGGATGGAAGTAAAGCCAGATGGAACCCGCCGTGACCAGCGTCACAACCAAAATGACAACGACGATCTTAAGAAAGATTTTCAGCGGCCGCGGGAGATTCATCGCAGGCATCATTCAAGACCGGGCTGATAAGGCAAGAAGCAAACGGACTGGCGCACAGACGAAATCTCGGCGCGAAAAAGCCGCACGAAGGAGGGGAAATCCCGGCTCCCGCGTGCGGCTCTTTTGGCGGTTCTAAAGCCAGACCTCAAAACCAATGGGCCTGCCAGAAACCGTGGGGATTCATGTCAGGGAGTTGCCTTGATTCTCATGAAGAGAGTTTGAGGCGCGGCGGAGACATCGAAATGGCGATTCACCACTCCGTCCACGCCCGGGATGTCGTCCACCACAGTTCTCCAGTTTGACGTGGCAAGGTCGTCGTTCGCCAGCAATTGATACCGCTTCGAGGCCGAGCCTTCCCAGCGGATTTGCACCACCCCTTTGGCGACCGGGGTGACGTCGAGCACTTTGAAGGTCTGGACTGGAGCCAGCGTTTCGCCGGTCGCCCATTTGACCGTCCGGATGAAAATCAGACGGCCCACCTCGGTGAGACTGTTGAAACAACGCCGCGCACCGCCGGAGCCCTGATCGTTGACGATCCAATGAACCAACCGCTGGTGGGCTTTGTTGTCGCCGAACGCGATTTGCCAGGGATGATCCGGATCGTTTGAGGTGCTGGCCAGTTGCGCGCCAACATCGGCGACGGCAAAGCAAGCCCTGTTCGTGTTGCCGCCGAGCAACCCGATAACCGTCGTGCCGGACGCGGCCTGGGATGCATTGATGGTCGTCCACGCGTATTCGTAATTCGGTTTCCCTCCCGGGGGAACATACGCGTTTTCTTCTGGATACCGATCACGAAAAATCTTAACACGCCCTTCCGCGTCCAACGGAATGCCCTGCATGATGGGATGGTTCGGCGCAATCACCACCATGTACTGACTTGCGCCCTGGGCAGGTTCGGTGTCCTTGACATCATCGCTGCCGGTTCCGGAATACATGTAAAGACTGTTGTGCGAAGCGCGGACGACATCGCTGATACACGAGTGTTCGCCCATCATGATCGGGACACCGTTGGTATTCGGCGCCCCGATGTCCGCCGAGCCACTCGTGCCCGAATTGATAACCAGGATGGCATTAAAAGCTGGATTTGCAGGGAAGAGATAGAAGGGCGTGTCTCCGGCCAATCCGGTGAATGGATTAACCTTGAGGGGGTTCAACTCAACATCGAGGAGAAATCGACTGGAGTAACCGTTATATCCGAGCACCGTCGACATCTCCACATCGCCGGGCGATGTCTGGCCAGGCCCCGCCACGTTATTAATGTCCGTGAATCCCCAACTTAAATCCTGACTGAATCGTGTGGTGATCAGGACGACGCCATTGGTTTGGGCCACTGCCTCAAACTGGGTAATTGCGGTCACGGCGAGCGTCAAGAGACTCGCTCGCAGGAATTTATTTTTCATAGTTTTTTTCTGTTTGTTCATTGCTTTGGATTGCCTTCCCACCAGACAGAGGAAAACCGGAACCATAAAGGAGGCTCCAGCGTTGTTGAGTCGGGTGTATGAGCCGAGCTTTTCAAAATCGCCACGGATGTCAATGGAAAGTTTGCACGAATCCCACAAGCGCTCGCAATTCCTTGGATACTTTGCGACCCGGCTCCTACGGGGCGGTTGTCCGATCCTGCATCCAACTGATATCAGGATTTTTGGGAGAGGTTTGTGCGTAGGTGAACCGTGTGGTGTAGGTCGTCGCCATGGTGCCCGTCACGGTCCTCGGATCTTTCCACTTTTTAATTTCCGAGTGTCCGTCTGCGAACGCGAAACCGCACGCGCCGCCATGGTACGTTGCGGGTCCATCCTGCCAGACCGGCGAGAGACGTCCGGGACTTCCCATGGTGACGCCAAATGCCGCGTCGTTAATGCTGTCAGGATTTTCGTCTATGATGACCCAGAGCGCCGCGGGATTCGGCGCTGTCATTCTCGAAGTTTTCGAGTAATAACGCCAGGGCGGAGACGGGGACCAATTGTTAATTTGAACGTTCTGGAGATCGGAGCGAAACATTTGGCTCATCGAGATGCTCCGCACACGGGGCAACCCCGTTTTTCCGAAGCTTAGGCTCTGAATCTGCCGGACATTATAAACAGCAACGTTTTTCGCAAACGGGCTCAATAATCCCTGCTGTAGGAGTGTGACATTCGTGTTGTTAGAATTTCCGTTGTAGTCCAGGTGACCGGCCACCCATTCAAATGCGTTGGCCACATTTTCCTGGTTGTCCGACGCATACATCAGCCACCCATAGAGAAGCTGCCGTCCGTTGCTCATGCAACTGATCGATTGAGCCCGTGTTTTCGCCTTTGACAAGGCCGGGAGGAGCAACCCCGCAAGGATGGCGATAATCGCAATCACGACCAAAAGCTCGATCAATGTGAATGCACGCGAACGACTCGAACGGCGGGAACTGGTCGATTCCAAGTTTATAAGCATACGTTTTTTCCGCTTAAAGAATTCTCGGTTGGAATTGATTTGAATCTAGCGACAATCAACCCCCTGTCAATGATTCGTAATCCTCAAGGATTCACCGCTCGCCCGTGTCTCCGCAGGCTCCGCCGATTCTGTTCACCGGATTTTACCGCGCATCTGGTAAAGCCAGAGCAGCGCGGCATCCATCATCTGTTCCCCTGCTCCGACTGCCACGGGAGAAACGGTCGCGTCCGCCCCATAACCACCCTCCGCCACCGCCTCAATCGTCGGGAAATATTGATGGTACCCGTTGCAATAGCCGAGGAAGAAGAGCTGTTTAACCCGCGCTCGTTCCTTCAATCGAATGGAATGATTGCTGAAAAACTCACCCGAACAACCGACGAACGCGATCTCTCCGTTAAGCAGGGCTACGGTCAATCGCGGCCGGATGCCGTCCGCGTACTCGTCGGCGAAGTTCGGAATCAATTCCGGAAAGAACGCAGCAGAAAACGCGGCAGTCACGAGCGGGTTCTTGAAATCCGTTCGCGACGTGAAATTGAACCGTTCCTCCTTCACGCGCAGAACTGGATCCGCAACTTCCTTGGGAGTCAGGCTCGATGCAAGCTTGACCGTTTCGCGCCCCAACGAATTCCCGAAGGCCTGGAAATCGGCGTTGGTTCCTCGATTGGCTGATTGATCTCCGCACGCGCCCTGCATGAAAACAGCGGTCACCTTCATCTCGCTCTCGATCGTTGATTTCATCGCGCCGACAAAGTCCGCGGAAAACTTTAACATCGCACCGTCCGCCATGGTCGGATGGGCGGTGAAGTTGACCAGCACGGCCAATGGTTTTCCGGCGAGATCATCGAAGCGCAAGACGGCCAAATCCCGGTCGCTGGCTTTCGGCTCGATCTTCGTATGGCGATTGCGATTGAAGCCATCGAGCTGGATCGAGCCCGCCGCCATTCTCGCCGGAGTCAATTTGGAATTGGCCTCCAGGATCGCCGAGACAATCCCGTCTTCCATCTCCTTGTAATACCGAAGGGCGGCGTCAAATTTCCCCTTCCCTTTTCCTGGTTCGTCCGAAAGTTCAAGCACCGGCCCATGGTGCGTGTGGGAACCGGCGATAAACGAATCGTCAATTCCAGCCTCCGCCTTGATGCGCTGGCGAATGATCTGCAGCGATCTTTCCGCCGGCGAGCGACCAAGGTCCAGACCGACGATGGCGACCTTCTTCGTTCCCGCCTGAATGACGATTGCCGCGGCGTATAACGGGTCGAGGACTCCATTCGACAAAGCATCGTGTCGAGCGCCATAGCCCCACATCGGCACCGGTTCCCTGGGCGTGACATCTCGTTTTCCCGCGCCAACCTTGAAGCCAGAGTCCGGGGATTCCGCACGCGCCTGCAATGCGACGACGAGGATCGCCGTCAGGAAAGTTCGAGAGATGAGTCTGGAAATGGATGTCATAATTCCTTCATTGAAAGCCGGCGCAAACGCTCGTCATGCGCGAGCACCTTGGGTTCCCGAAGACGCTAGGAGTCTGGAACAAGGGTGACAAGGTTTTCCTGGAATAATCGCGGGATGCATTTTCCGTCAACCGACGGAAATTTTGACGAGCCTGCTCGCGTGAACTCGCCCCACGCGAATTTGCCAAACTTATCCGTTTGATCCGATTCGAGCCGCTTGACTTGCCCCACTCAAAACGGATACTCGCTGGAACCACTCCATCACCAATATGAGCACAAGATTTCTTCGACTCGCTGGTTTGCTTCTTTTGGCTACGACACCGTCCCTGCCCGCAAACGGCGCGGTGACAAACCCGGCCTCTGTTTTTCCAAAACTAATTTCGAAGGAGGTTTTCATTCGCCATGACAATGGTCGGCCGGTCGGCTCCGGATTTATCTCCTACGTCAGTAAAGAGAATCCCGTGCTCATGCATTGTTTCGGTCGGGAAGATTATTCCGACGGCTACGACGATTACGCGGTCCAACTCAGTGCCGACAATGGCCGGACCTGGACGAAGCCCGAAATTCGCTGGAAGAGCAGCATCGTGCCCGAAGGCCGGATGCGTTACGCGGAACCGGCGGCATTTTTCGATCCCGACCAGCAGAAACTCATCGTGCTGATCGATCACACGCTTTACCCAAAGGACAAACTGAACGTGGATACCGATTACGGATTGGAACTCAATATTTACGACCCCGCGAAAGGCGAATGGACCGAGCGGCGCGAACTCAAATTCCCCGGAGAACGCACTCCCGCGATGAGCTTTTCCTTCCCGATCAAAACGACTCGCCGAAATCTGCTTTTTCCCGGCATGCGTAAGACGGTGGACGCGGACGGGAAAGCCGTTCACTACAAAAACACCTGGGCACCCGTGGACGAGGTCGTGACGGTGATCGGCAAATGGACTGGTGCCGGAGATTTGACCTTTCGCCTCGGCAAGCCGCTTCAGATTGAGCCGGAGCGCAGCTCGCGCGGGCTCGACGAGAACGCCCTCTTCGAATTGCGCGATGGCCGCATCGCGGCCGTCTGCCGTGGGGACAACAGCGCGTTCCCGGAGAAGCCCGGCTACAAATGGTTGAGTTTCTCCGTCGATGACGGAGAAAATTGGGACGCGCCCGTCCCCTTCCCCGCCTCCGAAGGCGAGCCCATTGAATCCGGAGCGAATGGCTCGGCGCTGTTTCGCTCGGCCAAGAACGGCAAACTCTATTGGTTGGGCAATCTTGCCGTGCGCGGCGAGCGAGCCAATGCCAACTGGCCGCGCTCGCCCCTCTGCCTTGTGGAAGTGCAGGAAGAGCCGTTCGCCCTGAAGCGGGAAACGATCTTTGCGGTCGATGAACGGAACTTCAACGACTCGCCCCGCGTGCAGATGTCAAATTTCCGCTTTTACCAGGACCGCGAGACCGGCGATGTGGTGATCTTTCTCACCCGCTACGGCGAAAAAAGCGAGAAGGAATGGATGATCGCGGATTACTATCGCTACCGGATCGAGATGCCGTGAATCATGGCACCGGCCGCTTTACCCTGATTTTGCCATCCTCGCGGGAGCACGTTCGGCGTGGACCGGCTCGGGTTCTCATCCGGTCACGACATCGGATCCGTCGCGACAAGTTCTTGACCTTTTGAGCAAACAAGGCACATTGCGCGGCTCGTTTGGAAATTAGATTTTATGGAACACATTCGGAACATTGCAATCATCGCCCACGTTGACCACGGCAAAACCACGCTCGTGGATTGTCTGTTGAAACAATCCGGCACCTACCGCGCCAACCAGCACGAGTCGCAGGAAGAGCGCCTGATGGACTCCATGGATCTGGAAAAGGAGAAGGGCATCACCATCCGCGCCAAGAATGCGGCGTTCAAATACAAGGATTTTCACATCAACATCGTTGACACTCCCGGCCACGCGGATTTCGGCGGCGAGGTGGAGCGTATTTTGAACATGATTGACGGTGTGCTGCTGGTCGTCGATTCCGTCGATGGTCCGCAGGCCCAGACCCGGTTCGTGCTCCGCAAGGCGCTTGAAGCTGGCGCAAAGCCGATTGTCGTCATCAACAAGATTGATCGCGACAACGCGCAGCCGCACAAGGTGCTCGATGCCGTGTTCGAGCTGTTCATGGCGCTTCACGCCACCGACGAGCAACTGGATTTTCCCGTGGTGTATTGCAGCGCCAAGGGCGGATACGCCAAGCTGGATATCAAAGACGAAACCACCACGATGGAGCCGCTCTTTGAAGCCATCGTCAAACACATCCCGCCACCGCGCGCCTCGGCCGGAACCGATTTGAAGGTGCTCGTCGCCAACCTCGATTACTCGGATTACCTCGGACGTATCGCGTTTGGCAAAATCCTGTGCGGCAAGATCAAGGTCGGCGACTCGCTGGTCTGCGTTCATGGCAATGGCTCCAAATCCAAGGGCAAATGCACCATGCTCTTCCATTTTGAGGGCATGCAACGGATTGAAATCAAGGAAGCGCACGCCGGCGACATCTGCGGTGTGACCGGATTCGAGGATGTCTTCATCGGCGAAACGATCACCAATTCGGAAACCGCCGAGCCGATTCCCTTTGTGCCGATTGACCCACCGACGATCGAAATGCAATTCGCGGTCAACGATGGGCCACTGGCTGGCCAGGACGGAAAGCTCGTCACCGCCCGCCACATTTGGGAGCGATTGACCAGGGAAATCCGAACCAATGTTGCCATCAAGATCAAACAAACCAGCGATCCGAAAATTTTCGACGTCGCCGGCCGGGGCGAGATGCAGATCGCCATCCTGGTTGAGCAGATGCGCCGCGAAGGTCACGAAGTGCTGGTTTCGCGACCTGAGGTTCTCTATCGCAAGGACGCCGACGGAAAATTGTTGGAGCCGATTGAGCGGTTGTTCGTCGATATTCCAAAAGAATCCATGGGCGATGTGATGCAGAACCTGGCCAATCGGCGCGCCGAGATCACGAACATGAATCACATCGGCGATACGGTGGCCATCGAGGCGTTCATCCCGACCCGCGGTTTGATCGGATTTGAAACGGACCTGGTGAACCAGACCCGCGGCATGGGGGTGATGAGCCATTTGTTCCATGAATACGGGGCGGATCGTGGCGAAATTGCTTCCCGCAAGAACGGTTCGCTCGTCAGCATGGATAGCGGCGAAGCGACAGCCTACGCGCTGAACATGGTGCAGGAACGGGGCAAACTGATGGTCGAGCCCGGGGAGAATGTTTACGTCGGAATGATTGTCGGCGAGAACGCCCGGGAGAACGACATTCCGGTCAATCCGTGCAAGGCGAAACGCCTGACCAACATGCGTTCGCAGGGCGACGGCAAAGGGATTCAACTCGATTCGCCGATGAAGTTGTCGCTTGAGCGCGCCCTGGAGTACATCAGCTCAGACGAATACGTCGAAGCCACCCCCAAGAATCTACGCCTGCGCAAAAAGGAATTGGACGAAACCAAGCGCAAGCGTTCTTCACAGAGCCGGGTAATCAAGGTGTCGGACGAAGTTGCGGCCTAGTTTCAGTCGAGGCGCGGAGGAATTATGGTGGCGTAATTTTCCGCGCCCGGTTTTTCAATTGACCGCCGCGCCCCGCTTTCTCAGTCTCGGACCGTGAAACCCTTGTTTCTGGCCATGTTAGCGGCCTGGCTCCCTGCGGTATCGATCCCCGCAGCCGAACCATCGCCCCGTCTGAACGTCCTTCTCATCATTGCGGACGACCTCAACAACGACCTGGGTTGCTATGGAAACCCGGTGGTTAACGGAACTGCAACGAGTCCTCGCGAAAGGGTGGAAGGCGGCCTTGCCAGATTGATTGACCGGCTGGTGCATGGTCGTTACGGCAAAGAGGCACGGGGAATCACGCGGTCGGTCGCCTTTGCCCACCGTTCGTAAGCGGCTTTCAGTTCCCCGGCTTTTTCAGGCATGCGCGCGGCAAGGTTGTTCCACTCGGTTCGGTCCGCTTCCATGTCGTAGAGTTCCCAACTCGATGGCTTTGCCGCCGCATCCCACACCAGTTTCCATTTCCCGCGCCGAATGGCGCAGTTGCCGGACCATTCCCAACAAAGCTCCTCTGGCTGAGGGCGCGTTTCGCCACGGAAGATCGGAGCAAGGCTGTGACCTTCGAGCGGCTTGGTTGATACGCCGATTATTGTGGCGAGAGGTTTTGCGCCCGCAAGTTCGAGGCAGGTGGGGAGCACGTCGATTATGTGGCCGATCTGACCGGTCTGCGTGTTCGGCTTGACGTGACCCGGCCAGCGGACGATGAACGGTGTGCTGATGCCGCCTTCGTTCACCCAGCTCTTGTAGCGGCGAAACGGCGTGTTCTGCGCCCAGCCCCATGCCGGGCCGACCGCGGTGTAGGTGTTGACGATGCCAGGTTGCTGCGTGTCGTCGCGTCCGCCCGGTTCCTCGGTGCAACCGCCGTTGTCCGAGAGAAACATCACCACCGTGTTGTCCTCGATGCCGAATTCCTTGAGCGCGGCCAGAACCCGGCCAATATTCTGGTCCATCCGATCCACCATTGCGGCGTAGGTGGCCCTGCGCAGGTCTTCCCAATCCTGGTTTGCGCCCGACCACTCGTAAGACTTCGAGTCGGTCGGTGATAGTTTCCATTTCGGGTCGAGCATGCCGAGTTCAAGCTGGCGCGCGTGGCGCTGCTGGCGCAGGTTTTCCCAGCCCATTTTGTATTTGCCGCGATACTTCGCGATGTCTTCGGGCCACGCATGCAACGGATAGTGCGGCGCGTTGAACGCGAGATGAATGAAGAAGGGCTTCCCCGTTTTCGCAAAGCGCTTCGATTAGGCTCCATTTGTGGGCTGATGCTCATAAGAGTGCTGCCAAAGAGCCTGATCAAACAATCGCGGCGTGACAAGCGCTGAGACTTGGTGAGCCTGTGAAAGCAACTCACGCCAGCCGTCACAATACGACCGCCAAAACTCAAAGGAATACGGCGGAGTCTGTGAAAGCTGAAGCGACCAAATCGCACGAAAATCAACGATGGGATACGGGGCACTGTGAAACCAATGAAGAATACATGAGGCCGTCGGATACTCGACAGCATCAAGAAGTGTGAGCGACTCAATCCGCGCCCGCTCATCTGTAGCCGATAAAGCAAATCGTGTGACCTCCTCTACGAAGGACGCCGAATTCTGTCTGACTAGCCCGGCCCGTCGCGGTGACTTCCATCTACAGAGCGTGAAAAGCTGGTCGCTAGTAAGGTAGCCCTGACGGTGGACAACTGGAACGAGCGCGGACACAGATGACTCATGCGGATACGAATATCGCGCCGCAATATTCGGAACGTCTGAAAGTTGGAAGCGTGGCGTCATGGAGCCTAACGTTAGCGGTGATCGACCGCCGCCGACAGCGATGGTGGAGCGCACGAGGCACTCCCGAATTGCCGCCCCACGTTGAGCGGAGAAGCGGGGCGGCGGTTCGCTCGACCGATTTTGTTAGGCGGCATGGTCATAGGTCATGGTTTCTCTGTCTCCGTTTTCTTTTCTGCTGAACTCGCCCACAGGCCAGATCTCTGCTTCTTGGCCTCGGCCTCCAGTGCCAGCAGCCTGTCCACATACGCCGTGGCCTTCTCGCCCGTGGGCAAATTGGGTCGCACGCCCTTCGGCTGGGCCAAGCCGTTGCGAACCAGAACCTCGGCCAAGCCATTGGTGCCAACCTGCACCAGACCGTAGTAGCGTGGCTCCTTGCTGCGGCCTGCTGCGCTCGCCCAGCGCGTCCACACCACAAATGGCTCTCGCAGGGTCTCGCGTGTCAAGTCTTTGGCCTGCCTGCCACCTTTCATCGTCTCGTCCAACGTGACGCCGAAATACTCGCTCTGCTGGCGCGTGCGCTCTGGGTAGATGAGATTGGTCTCCGGCGCGTCCACAAAGTAAAGGCGCAACCTGAAATCGTTGGTGCCGCTACGGACTCGGAAACTGTCGCCGTCGTTGTCGGCGTGGGCCACATATTGGCAATTGGTGAGCATCACCATCCTCTCTGTCCGTTCGGCGGCCTCGCCCTGCCACGCAGCCAAGCACACCGCCAGCGTGATGATTCGTGTGAGCGATGACAATGATGTGACCATACGCGTAATGCCGCCTAACAGTTAAGTGAGCATCCAAAACGATGTGCTATTGGGAATCACGGGGCAACGATAATTGTTGCTTTCTTTTTTGTCGAGAGGAATTCAGGAAGGAAAAGCGCGTGAATATTAAAAAAGTGAGTGAACCGCAATCCTTCATCCGCGAGCCGCTTGCAGGTTGGGCGTGTGGATTTCGCCACCGTAAGGGCTGATGCC
>Ga0163152_10004979_pt1 | contig 15991 bp, 14 predicted proteins | sample OliLakLV19MP8IB2_FD_148635 | JGI IMG/M metagenome (GOLD analysis project Ga0163152, IMG submission 148635) | Freshwater microbial mat bacterial communities from Lake Vanda, McMurdo Dry Valleys, Antarctica - Oligotrophic Lake LV.19.MP8.IB-2 | ecosystem: Environmental > Aquatic > Freshwater >... | reverse complement strand
GCGATGGCGAGGAGCGGCTCGGTCGTCGGTGCCGGACCTGCCGAAATGACAAACTTCACTCCGACCTGCGGGTACCCAAGTGAAGCAAGCTGCGTTTGAAGCAGCGAATGAGTTTTTGGAGTGTCCACCAGGCTCATCTGATCGGAATGCTCGGCGGTAAATCCGATGGTGAGAAATTTCCTGGTCAGTGAAACCGGATGCGCCTGTTGAAAATAGGTCTTGGCGAAAGCGCTGGTTTTTCCCATCAGATCCATCAGTTTTTCCCAGACCTCTTCCAGGCTTGAGTTTTCGCCGGGCATGGAAGGAGGCTGCGGGGGCGTTTCTTTCATCACCGCTTCGGTGACCGCCACGGGTGTCGAAATGGACGGCTTGGGTGTCTGGGGCACAGCAGGAACGACCGGAACGACGGACATTTGGATTGGAGCAGGAGCCGGCGGTTTTGCCATGGCTGGAGCAGTGGCCGGAAGGCGCTCTGGCTGCGAAGTTCTCGCCGGGGCATCCGGTCCATGGCCTTTGAGTTCTCCCAAAAGCCCTATGATGGTGTCGATTGAAACCATCCGCGCCGCTTCCATGGCCTTAAAAACCGCCACTTCAAGGGCTATTTTTTTCGAGGCCGACTCTCTCAAGCGCCATTCAGATTCCCCCAGGATTTCCATGACCCGCGTCAGCGAATCCCGTTGTGCATTGGGCAGTTTACCCAATTCATTCAGGTGCGTAGCTTCGCTTTCGGAAACTTCAACCACCCGTGCGTCTCCTCCGGATATTTTGAACACCAGCAGGTTTCTGAAGAACAGGAGCAGTTCAGAAACCAGGCGGCTCAGGTCTTTCCCCGCCTTGGTCAGCTCGCTGATTTCCTGCAAAGCCACGGCAGGGTCGTTCCTGAGGATCGCTTCCGCCAGATTGACGACATGCTGGCGCGAGGTCAGTCCGAACATGGACAACACTTCCTGCTCGGTCACCTTTCCCCCGCAAAAACTGATGAGCTGGTCCAGGATCGATTCCGCGTCCCGCATGCCGCCGTCGGCCGCGCGTGCCACGGCAAACAACGCGGCTTCCTCCACCTCCACCTTTTCTTTCGCAGCGATCTCGGCAAGGTGGCTGACGATCAGGCTGACCGGAATTCGCTTGAGATCGAAGCGCTGACATCTGGAGAGAATCGTCGGCAACACCTTCTCCGGTTCGGTGGTGGCGAACATGAACTTCACATGTGCGGGCGGTTCTTCGAGCGTTTTTAACAAGGCATTAAACGCTTCCTTCGTCAACATGTGAACCTCGTCCACAATGTAGATTTTGAAACGGCTTGCGGCCGGGGAATATTTCACCGTTTCGCGCAGTTCGCGAATGTCATCGATCCCGCGATTGCTGGCACCGTCGATTTCGACGACATCGAGCGATCGACCTTCGGTGATCTCCACGCAGCGCGGGTCGTCGTCCGGAAAATCAACACTCGGACCGTTGGTGCAATTCAGGCATTTGGCGAATATCCGGGCGATGGTTGTCTTTCCAGTCCCGCGTGGGCCGACAAACAGGAACGCGTGGGCGATTCGTTTTTGCTGGATGGCGTTGGTCAGGGTTTGGGTCACGTGATCCTGCCCGATCACCTCGGAGAATCTCTGCGGTCGGTATTTTCTTGCGATGACCTGGTAAGACATAACTTTTTCGCCTGTGCCCACATGTCCAATTCACCTGGAGCGTGGGATCGGGTTTCAAAATGTAACGAACTTTGGCGGGGCGTAAATGACAGATTTCAAACCGCAACCGGAGAGGATACCAGGGTGACCACGGCGTATGCAGAGCAAACTACCGTTGCTGCATTCCTGCCCTGGCGGGGTTCGTAAGTCCACATTCCATGGGCCCTGGCGGCGGAGAAAATAGGTGCGGGTCCGGCTCCTAGCAAGGGGGAAATCAGTCGGGAGCAGTTTCCTGAATACTGAGGCGTGATTAAAAATGGGTGAGGCCCACGGCGGACCGCGGTTCTGTGAACCGCAGCAGTGCGCAAAACCTGAACGTCCAGAACCGACAACAACCCCGACAGTCGCCTCCCGCCGCGGTTGGTCGGGGACGCTACAACCGCAGTCCTGGGCCTGCCCCGTTTCACTCAAGCCCATGAATAATTAAGGACACCTTAACGTTTCTTGCGTGATATGTTATCTCCAGAACCAAGGCTTCAAATGAAAATACAAGGTGTTGCGCGGCTGGTCTTCCTGATTATTTATTGTTTTTGTATAAACACAAAACTTGCCGCCTTGGAAATTATCGCCCATCGCGGTGCATCTTACGACGCACCGGAAAACAGCCTCTCCGCGATGAAACTTGGTTTCGACCAGGGCGCCGACGCCTGCGAGCTTGATATTCACCTAACTCTGGACGGCGAACTGGCGGTTCTTCATGACTTCGATACACCACGGATCGGCGGCCCAGATAAAACCGTGATGGCGCAGACCATGGCGGGGTTGAAGGAGTTTAATGCCGGGACCTGGGGCAAATGGCAGGGGAAAGGATTCTCAGAAAAAATTCCGGCACTGGGGGAGGTCTTGAACCTTGTCCCGAAAGGTAAAAAGATCTTTATCGAAATCAAACCCTCCACCGACCTTCTCCCACCATTGGAAAAATCGATAGTTGCCTCAGGATTACGCCCGGCGCAAGTGGTGCTCATCACGTTTCACTTCGAAGTCGCTCAAAATGCCAAAAAACGGTTTCCGAACCTCGCTGTTTACTGGCTGCGAAGCTGGGAAAAAGATGCCGAAGGGCAGTTTCCAAAAATTGAAGATCTCATCGCCCGTGCTGCCCAGGCCCGCTTGGATGGATTAAACCTGAACTTTAAGTTTCCGGATAAAAAGGAGATTGTTTCAAAGATCGTTGCCGCAGGGATGAAATGTTACATCTGGACTGTTAATGATCCTTCGGTCGCCCGGGAATGGGTGGCTGCGGGTGCCGCAGGGATCACGACTGACCGTCCAGAGTGGCTCAGGCAGCAGTTGGGGAAATGATAACGGGCGTGATTAAAAGTGGGTGAGATGTAAGGAGACCTCCCCGGAGCGCGGCTCTGTGAGCTCTGTGAGCCGCAGCACAAGTCAGTCCTTTCGGTGCCGCTTGTTTAAGCGGAGCGAGGTAGGGCGCGTCACTCCGTGCGCGCCGTCGGAATCTCGGAATGGACGATATCGCTTTCGCGGGTGCTGAGTTTGTTCGTTCCGCCACGGCTCGGCGTGCAGGGGACTGCCCGCCCTACCGGCGCGCGCCGCTCCGCGCGCGCCGGGGTAAAGGGTAATGCAAGAGAAACGATTCGCCTGTTCGTCCCGGTTTGGTCTTTCCGTCTGCGAACACGTATTTCCAATTCCCGGCGCGCGCGGAGCGACGCGCCCTACCAAAAATGTCCAAACTCCAGTGCGGGTCACAGACGTCACAGACCCACAGACCCGCGATCCGTGTAGGCCTCACCCAGTTTTAACCACACCCAATTACAACCCCGATTTCTAACTGGCATTGCAAATTTGCCGGTCAAACAGTAATTGTTTCTGCCCATGCCGGATTTACGCACCGCAACCAAAATTGAAACAGTCCGGCCATTGACCCAGCCAAGAGCCATTTCCCACGTGATATTTGACTTTGATGGCACGGTGTCGTGGCTGCGTCACGGGTGGCCTGGTCTGATGACCGGCATTTTTCTCAAACACCATCCTGAAACCACTTCCCCGGCTGATTTGCGGGAAGAGTTGTTGAATGAAATCCTCAGCCTCAACGGCAAACCGACCATCCATCAAATGGAATGTTTTGCTGCCCGGTTGAGAAATGTCGGAGCACCGGCGCGCGATCCGGAAGCGCTGCTCGAAGAATATCAATCCGCCCTGAACCTGAAAATCCTCGAGCGGATGAACCGGGTTCAGGAAGGCTCCTCGGTGCTCGATGATTACCTTGTTTTTGGAGCTCGAAGTCTGATCGAGAACCTGCATCGTCGCGGGCTGAAATTGTTCATCCTCAGTGGGACCATCGAACACCGCGTGCGGGAGGAGGCTCAATTCCTCCAGGTTTCATCCTATTTTGGTTCTCACATCTATGGCGGCCATGCCGAGCTGGGAAAGTTTTCGAAACGCCAGGTGATCTCAAGAATTCTCACGGAAGAAAATATTTCCGGGGAAAACCTGCTATCCATAGGGGACGGCCCGGTGGAAATGGAGAACACCAAGGAGGTGGGCGGAATTGCCGTGGGCGTGGCCAGCGATGAATTTAACAACGGCAGCGGAATTTGCGATCCTCACAAACGAAACCAACTCATCAGGGCGGGAGCTGACTTCATCATCGCCGACTACCGTTCGCCCGAGGACTGGCTCGACTTAATCATCAAAAAATAGCATGGCATTTAAAAGGTTGGACATACGTTCGATTCATGTTTTCCCGCTGGCGCAGCGGGCAAGCATGAGCCAAGTGGAGGATATCCTGATCGATCCCGATCTGGAACCCGCCGCCGCGCCGGAATCAGTTCTCAGCCGGGTACGGGATTGTGCGGCTCACATCGTTGCCGCGCGCAAAAATCAGGCCACAGTGATGCTGATTTACGGGGCGCACCTGGTGAAAAACGGGGCGTCAAGCCTGGTCAACCGCTTGATTGATCAGGGATGGATCACCCATCTGGCGACCAACGGGGCCGGAGTGATTCATGACTGGGAGTTCGCGCATCAGGCATCGTCCACCGAAAGCGTGGAGAAAAATGTGGCGACTGGAACATTCGGCACTTGGGAGGAAACCGGGCGCAACATCCATCTGGCGCTCATGGTGGGGGCGTTGTCGGGAAAAGGTTTTGGGGAATCGATCGGAGAATTGATTGAAACGGATGGCATTTCAGTCCCCTCGGCCGGCGAATTGAGCCTGTTGATCAGCGCCGATCCCACACATCCTCTCACACCAGCCCGCGCCGAATTGTTCCATGCCATACGCACGCACCAGATTCGCGAAGGACGGATCCCCATTTCACACCGGTGGAAATATTCCTCGATTTTTAGATCCGCTTACAAAAAGGGGATTCCGATCACCGTGCATCCGGGGATTGGCTACGACATTTTTACCAATCATCCGTTCTTCAACGGAGCGGTCATCGGACGGGCGGGCGGCTGGGATTTCGAGGTCTTCGGCACCTCCGTGGACCAGCTGGACAACGGAGTGGTGATGTCGGTCGGATCTGCCATCATGGGTCCGCAGGTTTTTGAAAAAAGCTTGAGTTGCGTGAACAATCTCCGGCTGCAAGCGCGGCAACCGATTGTGCAGGGGCACAATATCTATGTGGTGGACCTGCAGGATGGAGGGAACTGGGATTGGACCAAGGGTGAGCCGCCCAAGGACAATCCGGCGTATTACCTCAGGTTTTGCAAAAGTTTTTCCCGGATGGGTGGTGGCATGCAATATATCCAGAGCGACAATGTATTGTTCCTGCACCACCTTCTCAGGCGGTTGAATCCACCAAAATCGTAGCGTGTTTCAGATGAATACCCCGCGTTTTTCCGAGATTTTTTCCCGGTTCAGCCAACTCCGTGTGGCCGTGTTGGGTGATGTCTGTCTGGATCGTTACCTGGAAATTGACCCAAATCTTGATGAAACGAGCATCGAAACCGGGTTGACTGTATTTAATGTCTGCAACGTAAGAAATCAACCAGGCGCTGCAGGCACGATCATCAACAATCTGGCGGCCATGGGAGTGGCAAAGATTTTTCCGGTTGGGTTCTGCGGCATCGATGGGGAAGGACTGGAACTTCAACGCGCGTTGGAAAAAATTTCCCCTGTTGATTTGCGATGTTTCCTGGCAACCGAGTCCCGGAGAACGTTCACTTATACCAAACCGCTCGTGGTGGCGAAAGACTCGATTCCGCGTGAGTTGAACCGGCTCGATTTCAAGAACTGGACGCCCACCCCGTCGGAGGTCTGGCGAACTCTGATCACGAGGCTGCGTGAAATATTAAACGACATTGATGCCCTCATCGTTCTGGATCAGGTTGATGTTCCAAACACCGGCGTGATTGTGGAGGAGGTGCTTCAGGAAATCCCACGGCTGGCGCGCGCCCGGCCCGGGCTGGTGATATTGGCGGACAGTCGCAGCCGCATTCATAATTTCACTTCGTGCATGCTCAAGATGAACCGTTCGGAGCTGGCACGAATTCATGGTCAAAATCAGTTGAGTCCGGACCAATGTGAGGGGCATGCACTGGCCCTGGCGAAAAAGACCTCGAACAATGTGTTTATCACCCTGAGTGAAGATGGAATACTAGCCGCCTCCCCGCAGGGTGACCTCTCCAGGATTGCAACCTTCCCATTGCGAGGTCCGATCGATGTTGTCGGCGCCGGCGACGCGGTCACCGCCGCCCTCGCGGTTTCACTGGCGGTTCAGGCGACGCCTGAAGAGGCGCTTCGCATTGCCAATGCTGCGGCATCAGTCGTGGTTCACAAGCTTGGAACCACAGGCACGGCCTCCGTGGAGGAAATGATGTCGCTTCTGGAAAAATAATCAGGCGGCGGTCCGGGTGCCGGGGTTGGAAAGAATCCGGATGTCTCGCTGGGGAAATGGAATTTCGATTTTTTCTTCGCGAAATCGTTCAAGGATTGAATGGTAGATCTCGCCTTTTGTCGGGGCGAAATTCGCGATGTTGGTGAATGGTTTGACCGCGATGTTCACTGAAGAATCGGCCAGCTGGGAGATTGCAAAAATTGGGGCGGGAACTTTGAGCACCCGTGGATTTTGCGCCAGGATTTCTTCAACAATCTTCAGGGCGCGGTTGACGTCGGTGGAATAACTAACTCCTACGGTGATGTCCACCTGCCGCATCGTCCCGTAATTGTGCAGGATTTCCCCGACGATCTTGCGGTTGGGGATCACCACCTTTGAAAAATCGGCGTGGACCAGTGTGGTGGAGAAAAGTTCAATCGTAACCACCTGGCCGTGAACGCTCAGAATTTCGATATATTCACCGACCCTGAATGGTTTGACAAAAATGATGAGCATCCCCGCCACGAGGTTGCTCAGAACACCCTGCATGGCCAGACCGACACCGACTCCCACGACGCTTAAACCGGCGACCAGGGGCATGATGGCGATTCCCAGCGTGCCGACCGCCATGACCAGTCCCAGGAAGAACACCACCAGCCGGGCGATTCGTGTGATCAGGTTCCGGACCGGAGGCTCCATCTGCTTGTTGTTCAGCCAGCGCTGCAACAGACGTCCGAGCGACTTGGCGACGAAAAATGCCATCACAAGGATGACTATCGCGCCGAGGATGCTGCCCGCATGGTCGATCACGTAGTCGATCCCCTTCTGGGTCCAATACGAAATCGAAGCGGAGGCGTTGCTGGAGGCTGAGGGGCTATTGGTGGCGGCGTTTTGTTGCGTGGCCGGAACTTGCGCCAGGAGGAGAACGTTCATGACTCCATGAAAAATGTTGCCGGGAGCGGTAGCAATGAAATTTAAACAAATTCCGGATGTGATCAGGAATCGTAAATGCCAAGCCTGGCGCGTCCGGCTTCGCTCATCATTGCTGGTGTCCAGGCGGGGTCCCACACAATCTGAACCTCCGCATCTTCGACACCAGGCAAGCCAAGCAAGGCATGATTCACCCCGGTGGCGATGCTTTCATGCATGGGGCAGCCCGGAGTCGTGAGTGTCATCTTCACCAGCACTCTTGCGCCTTCGATTCTTACATCGTAGATGACCAGGTTGACGGCGAACAAACCCAGGCTCGTCGCGAGGATGACACCCGCAGCGAACCATGTGGTGGTGGCCGTATCCAACGCCAATGCCGGCGAGCAGCAGGCCGGCGAGAAAAGTAAAATATCGGGCCGCCTGCAAACCTGGTGAGTAAAGATCAGCCAGCGCGGGGACTTTGCCCCGGCCTATCACCCCGCTATAACTGCCATACCAGACCAGGAAAGGTTGTAAACAAACATTGTAAACAAACATTCCTGCGCTGACCGCGACCAAAATGCCGAAATATCCCGCTGCTTTCATGTTCCAGATCCAAAATGTCCAGACCATTCCGGCCACGCCGATGACGTGAAAGTAGAATTGCCAATGACCGAGTTTTTCGCTGTGCAGCTTCGTTTCGAGCGCCACAGGAACAAGCTGATACATGGCACCCATGACCGCCGGGCAAAGCCAGCCCAGCACAATCAAGTGCGTCACGCTGATGGCATGCTGATTCTAGTGGTAAGCGGCCATCACCTCAGGATACGCCAACAGCAAACCCACCCCCGAAAACAACGAGATCACCCCGCAGATCACGAACTGGAGAGGAAGCCGGACCGAGGGTGCGGTGGACAAATGACCGGGCTGTTTCATGAAGCTTTGTTCATTTTCGCCAGATGACTGTCAGGAAACCCCCGTCTTCTTCTTCGGTCTGGCCTGAAAACCCACGACGCAGAAGTTCGTCGTAAAGATGAACAGGCTTGCGATCCGTGCGGGCGTGGAGTTCCGTTTTTGTCGGCAAAGATTCGACAGCCTCCAGGATCACCACCAGCGGCTGCGGGGGTTCCAGCCCGCGGGCGTCAATTTTTATGATTTTAACCCCGGCCCGCGGAGGCGACTGGGAGGAATCAGCATTTTCATCGGAGCAAACAGGCTCCGTGCCGCGTGCAAACAACACCTCCCAATCACCTCCCGGCCTCGGCTTTGCCGCGTGCCGAAATCCGCGCTGCGCCATGACGGCTAACAAGGGCGAAGGATTGAAGGGCGCTATAATTAAAAGCTTTTCTTCATCCTTCAAGTCGGCGCAGGCCTGCATGATTTTGGAAAACGGCTCCCGGCCTTGCCGGAGATCTTCGCGGACATCCAGTGTTATGATTGAGTCTGACATATCGCCCGCCTTGGTTTCATGCGGCTAGTGTCACCGGAAATTCCGGCCGCCGCCTTGACGGGGATCAAATAGGCGAGATCTTTTTCGCGGTTTAGTTTCACCATGGATTTCTGAAATCGAACCGCACGGTTTTTCGTTGCTCGCGCGATCGCATTTAAAATCGTAAGAATCCGGGCGAGCCAAGAAAGGTTGTGAGAATGGCAGAGGAGGTTGGGAAAGCATCGGCTGGCTCACAGATGCTGGATTCATGTTGAACTCAGTGAGCGACCTGAAGCGGATTGCCATCACCAACACGTTGAGACGATCCCAGCTGTTTTCCGGCCTGTCCTCTGGCGATCTTCAGAAAATCGTGGAGATCACCTTCATTAAATCCCTGGACCGGGGTGAGTATCTTTTTCGCGAGGGCGATCCGTCCCGCGGATTTTACATCGTGCAATCCGGGGCGATAAACGTCCATCGTGTCAGTTCTTCCGGAAAAGAGCAGATCATCCATATTTTTCGCGCCGGTGAATCGCTCGCCGAAGCGACCCTCGCCATCGAGGTCGGATACCCTGCTGATGCGCGCGCGGTGGAGGGTTCCCAGGTGTTCCTTGTGCAGAAGGCGGGATTCCTGCTATTGCTCAAACATCAACCTGAACTGGCGTTGCGGATGCTGGCGGGAATGGCGCTGCATTTGCGCGTCCTTATCCAACAAATCGAAGACTTGAGCCTCAAGGACGTGGAATCGCGGCTTGCCAGCTGGCTGGTCAACCGCTGCCCGGATCAGGAAAGTGAGAAGCCTGTTACAATATTGCTGCCCATGACCAAGCGCGTGCTCGCTGCCGAATTGGGCACGATCAGCGAGACTTTTTCGCGCGCACTGGCGAAATTCCGGGATGAAAATGTTCTGGAGGTGAACGGAAAATCAATCACCGTTCTTTCCCCCGCCAGACTGACAACCTTGTTAAGAGAACACCTCGCCGCGTGATGGTTCGGAGGGTTTTGAAATGTTCGAACCCAACGGCGGCGGAGGCGGGGTCATTTGCGCCAGCGCTGCGGTGAATCCGCTCATGTCCTTGATGACATCGCCCACCAGGCAGTCTATCAGCGCGGCGCGATGTTCCGGGAAGCGTTCCGCAAATTTAGGGAAACTGAAGTTTGGATCGTAAAAAGCGTGGATGAGCCGGCGGACTACATCCACGCCCTTCCAGAGCGCCGGCTCAAACCGGCCCAGGCGCTCGGCGGAGACATCGTCGTTCTTCAATGCATCGTCGATACACTGAGCCGCCAGTTCGGCCGATCCCAGCGCGAGATACAAACCCGATGAATAAATCGGATCGAGAAACGCGCGCGCGTCGCCAATCATCACCCAGCCGTCGCCGCAAGTTTGCCGGTTCAGATAAGCGAGATGGCGCGAGCCGCGCGCCGGACCAATGCGTGTCGCCAAAGCGAGCCGGTCCGCCAGCGGAGCGCACAGGGCCACTTCACGCGTGAAAGCCGCCTCCATGTCGTCGGATTGAGAGAACAGATATCCGGGATCGGCCACGATTCCGACGCTCACAACATCGTCGGGCAGCGGGATGTACCAGAACCAGCCGCCGCCGGGAATGAGGAACATAGTGGTTTCCCCGGCGTCAATCCCGGGCAGTCTTTCGCCGCCGCGAAAGTAATCCCATACGGAAGCCTTCCGCAACTCCGGCAGCGGGCTCCGCAGGCCCAGTTGCCGTCCGATGACGCAAGACCGCCCCGACGCGTCCACCACGACTTTGGCGCGCAGCTCCATTCGTGAGCCGTCTGGGGACGCGATCCGGACACCGACCGCCCTCTGTTCTTCGAAGAGGACTTTGTCGATGCCGGTTTGCTCATAAACCTCGACGCCGTTGGCGCGTGCTTGGTTGAGCATCATGCAGTCGAACTGGCTTCGTTCGACCTGCCAGGTGCGCGCGCGTTCGCCCGGGATGGTTTCCGAGAAATAGAACGGCACGGATTCCTTCCCGTTGTGGGACACGAAACGCACGCTGTGTTTCACGGGAAAGGCTGAGGCGCGCAACTGGTCCAGAAGGCCAAGGCGCTCGAAGATGCCGTAAGTGTGAGGGATGAGCGATTCGCCTATGTGATAGCGCGGGAAACGAGATTGTTCGAAGAGGACGCACCGGTGTCCGCTTCGCGCCAGAAAGGTCGCCAGCGCTGCGCCGCCGGGCCCGCCGCCGATGATGGCGACATCGCAGCCGCGGTTGGAGAGGGAGGATGGGTGGTCAGTGTTCATTGAAGTGGGGGCAATCATGCTGGTATTGATACGTCTGCGTATGAAAAAAGAAATTGACCGAGATCAAAGAACAGGCGATCTGACGCGTAATGCATCAAGATCGCGCTCGGAACTGTGAAATTCACCCTGCCTGCCGATAAACCCGAATGCGGTAACATGAATCAAATTCCCGCCTGTTTTCCGCGCGGCAACATTTACGGCCAGGGCTCGTGGAGTGGCGATCTTATCGGCCCCGCCAAATCAAAATTGCTGAAGCAGTTTGAGCATTTCGCGTTCGAGTTTTTGCCCGCGGAAATCTTCGTAGGCCACATCAGTGCGTCCGCTGTCGATCACACCGAAGGTGCCCCGCAAATTCCAGAGCGCCCAACCCCAGCCCGCTTCCTTCCACAACTCCAGCTGATCGCCCATCCAAGCAAGGACCACTTTGTGTGGAGTGCGATTGTGAGCGCCCCATTCGCCTACATGATGCCGAACATCCCGAAGGATGTTGATTTCAAGTTCACCTCAAGGTGCCAGTCTTTCAATGCGCCAAATCCCATCGTCCGATCTCGTATAGAGAAAACGGTCGTGCAGCCGGTGTCCGCGTCCCTGCCAGAATTCGATCTCGCGCGGCACGACCCGGAAACCACCCCAGAACGACGGCATCGGAACCTGTGCATCCTGAAACTTCCGCTTCGTCTCGTCCCACTTCATTTCCAGCAACGCCCGCGTTGAAATCACCTGGCTCTGCGGCGAAACCCAAGCGCCAATCCGGCTGCCGAAAGGGCGCGTCAGGAAATAGGCCAGTGCCTCGGCTGTCGGCACCTTTCGGGCGGTGCCGTTGACTGTGACTTGTCGATGCAGAGCCAGCCACGGAAAAAGCAGCGATACGTTCTCATTTCCGGAAATCTGTCGTGCTTTGCGGCTTTCGAGATTCGTGTAGAAGACCAATCCACGTTCATCAAAGCCCTTCAGCAGAACCGTTCGCTGGGTTGGCCGGCCATCCGCATCCACGGTGGCGAGGCTCATGGCGTTCGGTTCGACCAGGGCCGATTCGCACGCCTCGTTTACCCATGCTCCAAACTGTTCCAAGGGATCTGCGCGCAAATCTTCCCTTCTCAATTCGTCGCTTCCGTAATGCACCCGCATGTGATCCAACTTCATGGTGATGGAAGAATGCTGCCAAAAAAGGCGCAGACCTGAATTGACCAGGGTCAAGATTGTGACATCGCACCAAAGATCGGAGCCAGCTCAAACGAAGCCGGGTGGCGGAGTTTCTCTTCGCCATTCACTGCTTCACCGGACGTGGCTTTTTAAGAAAGAGTTCAGCGGCTCGAAAGCGCCTTTAGACGCCGGAGAGCCATTCCAACTTTCCCAGAAACGCGTGAGCGGCGTGGTTTCGATGTGTTGCTTCTGCTCCACGTCCCCTTCGGAAGTCGAGCCTTTAGGCTGCCAGTCTTTTCCCAGGGCGGCGCGGGTCTCTCTGAGCAGTTTTTCCGCAGCGGGATCGTCACCACGTTTCCAGGCAAGATACGCGCGCAGAGTGCCCCACTGGAAGGTTATGGAAGAAAACATTGTCGGAAATGTCGTTCGCGATGTAGAGGTCAAGCCACCCGTCATCATCAAAATCGTGCCAAAGGCCGCCCAGGCTGCGCCCTTGGGGATTTGTCACCCTGAGCGCGGGCGCCACATCCGTGAAAGTGCCGTTGTGATTATTGTGAAAAAGGAGATTGGTTCCGGCATTGAACGACGCGGGGTTTAAAGTGAACGGAACCATCGATCCGACTTGCCTGGACGATTTGGCCCGATCTTCTTCCGAAACCGTGTAATCGATATAACCGCAAACGTATAGGTCTGGGGCGCGGTCATTGTCGAAATCTCCCCACGAAACGCCGGTCCAGAATCCTGGTGGATTCGGAAAGCCGGATTCGCGCACCAACTTTCGCCTTCCGTCGGCCTCCTCATTGTGGAAGAGCAGCAGCGCATTGTAGCCGGTGACGGCCAAGTCGAGGAAACCGTCCGCATCGTAGTCCCCCCACGCAGCACCGTTGCCATGAATTCGGGTTTCGGGAAATTGATCCGTACGACGAAACACACCATTGCCAAGGTTCTCGAAGAGATCGTGACTTTGAGCGGGATGTCTTCGCCGGGCGCGACGGCGGCGGGGACGTTAATCTGCACCGTGACGATGGGGCCGCTGGCCCACTTGTCAGCGATCTCCGGCACGGCCAGGTCGCCCTTCAGCCACTGCTCCGTCAACTCGAGATGCTGCTCCCAGCCGGGGAGTTCGTCGCGTTGAGCGTATGGGATGACGGTGTTCGCCGCGACGAAGCGGTGGCTGCGGTGTTTCTTGTCACCTGATGTCCGGTTGTAATCCATTGCGTCGCCAGCGGCGGGATTCCTCGAGTTCACCAGCGGCATGTGGCACTCGCGGCACTCGACAGTCGTGCGAGGGTTGCCCTTCTTGTTCCAGTGCGAGTTCGCCCAGTTGTCATATTGGTTCTGGAGCTGGACCCAGCCGACCCGGTTTACCTCGGCATCGATGAACTGCTTGTGGCACGCCGCGCAGTATTCAGGTTTCTTGAACGAGCGTTTGGCCAGCTTCGCGTGTTCCGCCGGATAGCCGCAGATGAGGAAATCTCGCGCCAGCCTCCCCGGCCCGTTCGTCTGCCATTGCCACATACACCACGCCGGAGGCGGAGCACACGGTCAGCCCTAGTAGCGCCACGTAACCCAACAGAACCACGTGCGACAGGGTCCATCGCCTGTAATCCCACCAATGAGACGAGCAATACCACGCCGTCGGCAGCAAAGCGAGCGAACCGACTGCGGTATGCGCCAGGACGCTCCATTGCACGAAGGGATGAAATGGTCCGAGGGTGATCACCAAACCCGTGATGGTCTCGAACAGCAACGCAGCCATGCTGAACAGCGCGAGCCACGATTGCCAGCCCAGGCGAGATCGCTTGACCGCGTCCAACCGGTGCTCGAAGGATTCATTTTTGGAATTGAAGTTTGTTCGTGACATATGCGGTCGTCCACCTCACAGCGGGTTGCGGCAGGTGGACGATTGAACATTGTAGGGTTGTTCCGCCGGTCTCCCTTGATGTAGATCAAGGAGTGTGGTGTAACGGAGCGGGCCTGGTCCAAAAAGACATGCTTCGCCGAATCGATTCCGCCGGGAAGCTGCCGGGATTCGCTCCTCAATGGTCAAAATCCGAGACTTCCCGCCGCGTCCCATCCGGTTTCCCTTGATTTGAATCAAGGCGGGCGGTTTCCAGGACCGGTTGAATCCGGGGAGATCTTTCATGATGTCACATCCAAAAATTATTCAGGGCGGAATGGGCTTGGCGGTTTCCAACTGGCGATTGGCGCGCGCGGTTTCCCGGGCGGGAGAGCTTGGCGTGGTTTCCGGCACGGCGTTGGCCAGTATTCTTGCCCGCCGTTTGCAACTCGGTGACCCCGGTGGCGAAATGCGCCGGGCGTTGCAGCAGTTTCCGGTTCCGGAAATAGCCGCGCGTATTCTCGATGATTATTTTATCGAGGGCGGAAAGCCGGTGAACGCATCGTTCAAACTTTCAGCGATGCCAGGCCTGCAGGCGGTCGCTGCTTTAAACGAGCTGACCGTGGCGGCGAACTACGTCGAAGTTTTTCTCGCCAAAGAAGGACATGACGGGTTGGTTGGAATGAACCTCCTTGAAAAAGTTCAACCACCCACGCTGTCATCTCTTTTCGGCGCGATGCTGGCCGACGTGGATTATGTCCTGATGGGTGCCGGCATTCCCCGCCTGATACCCGGCGCGCTCGATCTTCTCGCGCAGGGAAAACCCGCGAAGTTAAAAATCAATGTGGAAGGCGCGTCGCCGACTGAAGAGTTTTTCACGACGTTCGATCCGCGTCCTTTCCTGGGCGCATCGGTTACGTTTCTGCGCCGACCTCTGTTTCTTGCGATTGTGGCATCCGCGACGCTGGCAATGACCCTGGTAAAAAAATCGAACGGGCGTGTCGATGGTTTTGTGGTGGAAGGCGAAACGGCTGGCGGCCACAACGCACCGCCGCGAGGCCCGTTGCGGCTCAACTCGGCCGGCGAACCAGTTTACGGCCCGCGTGACGAGCCGGAGCTGGAAAAAATTAACGAACTCGGATTGCCCTTCTGGCTGGCCGGTTCCCACGGGCGGTCCGGGAAACTCACCGAAGCCATCGCGGCGGGCGCGACGGGAATCCAGGTGGGGACCGCATTTGCTTTTTGTGACGAATCCGGAATTGATCCCGGCTTGAAACGCCGCGTGCTCGACCTCATCCGAGGCGGAGAAGCCCGCGTCTTTACGGATCCCGTTGCTTCGCCCACCGGCTTTCCTTTCAAGGTGCTTCAAATGGACGGAACCCTTTCAGATTCCGTCCTATACGAAAAAAGGCCCCGAATTTGCGACCTGGGATATCTTCGGCAGGCCTTTCGCAGGCCGGATGGAAGCCTCGGTTACCGGTGTTCGGCTGAACCGGTGGATGAGTTCGTCCGTAAAGGGGGAAACCTAGAAGCCACGACGGGACGCAAGTGTATCTGCAACGGCTTGATGGCAACGGTCGGCCTCGGGCAGACCCGTCCCGAGGGTGGTCTGGAGTTGTCTCTGCTGACTGCGGGCAATGAAGTCGCGGGCCTGGGCCGGTTTCTTCAACCAGGCTTCACATCTTACACGGCCGCCGACGTGATTGATGAACTTCTGAAAACGGAAACCGTCCACGGTTGACCTCGTTTGACCCGCGTCAAAGACCAACTCAAAAAACATCGGTAGTTCTTGAAGGGGTCGGTTCTTGGTAATTACAATTAATGCTTGGATGGTCAGTGTCTCGGTTGTGGCGCGCAAATTGCGATTGGAATATGAAGGGGCGATTTACCATGTCATGAGCCGCGGCGATCGCCGGGAGGCGATTTTTCGGGATG
>Ga0163152_10004976_pt1 | contig 16002 bp, 10 predicted proteins | sample OliLakLV19MP8IB2_FD_148635 | JGI IMG/M metagenome (GOLD analysis project Ga0163152, IMG submission 148635) | Freshwater microbial mat bacterial communities from Lake Vanda, McMurdo Dry Valleys, Antarctica - Oligotrophic Lake LV.19.MP8.IB-2 | ecosystem: Environmental > Aquatic > Freshwater >... | reverse complement strand
TTCCGTCGTCAGGATGCCGGCTCCTGGTGCCAGGAGTTGAACGGCCGGCCCGAACGTGGAGAAGGAGGCGCGCATTCCTTCGCGATTGGAGGCGCCGATCGACAGGACACCGGCCAGGCTGGCCGGATGAAAGGGGAGGTTGTCACCCGCGTTTCCCGCGGCTGCCACGACGACCACGCCGCGGTCGATGGCGTAGTGCACCGCTTCCTCCAGGATCAGCGAGCGAACGACATCGCCAAATGACAGGTTCAGGATGTCGGCCCCGTTGTCGACGGCGTAGACAATGGCGGCCGCGGCGTCATCCTCGGCCAGGTAGCCGAGCGAAAAGCCGGTACCGGGCTGGAAACCGGCGCGCAGCGGCATGATTCGACTCTTCCAGGCCACACCTGACCCGCCGACACCATTGTTTCCCACCGCGGCCGCGGCGCCGGCCACCCAGGTGCCGTGCCCGACATCGTCCGATGGATCGGCGTCCCGATCGCGATAGTCCCCGGCCCCGATGATCTCGGGCACATCGGTGAAATCGTATCCGTTCACGTCATCGACGTAGCCATTCCCGTCGTCGTCGACGCCCGGCGCTCCGTCCGACTCCGCCTGGTTCAACCAGAGATTGGCCGCCAGGTCTTCGTGATCGAGATCGATGCCGGTGTCGATGATGGCGATGATGACGCCCTCGCCGGTTGCCTCATTCCAGGCTGCCGGTGCACCGATGGCCTCGTGTTGCCACTGGGTGGCCAGCTCCGGATCGGTCGGCTGGGCGTTTGTGGAAAGCAGCTGCAGCAGGTGGATCGGCGTGGCCATCTCCACGTCCGGGTCGGCCGCCGCCTCACGCGCCGCCAGAACGGGATCGATACCGGCCGGCAGCTGAACGCGAACGAATCGTCGAATGTCATCGGTCGGCGTCCTGGAAGCATCCGGCCGGCGAGGCGCTCGTGCCGGCGCCGTTCCCTCGATCAGTGGCGTCAGCCGAACCCGCTGGCCGGATGGGGTCAACCACTCGCGGCGTGGGGCGCCATCCGTATCGGCGCGAAAGCGGACGACAATTTGCCCCGGGACGACCGCCGAGGAAGCGGCGGCGTGCGAGGAGGTCACCGACGGGCTAGTCGGCAATACAGTCAGCACCGATGCAGACAGGACCGACCAGACAAGCCGCGCGGTGGTGGCCCGGTTCATCAAGTCGTCCGCGTTCGCCTACCAGCCCTTGCCGATGGAAATGCGATGCGTCGTGCCGAGGTCCGATTTGAACGGGACATACGCATATTCGAAACGGAAGCTGCCATCGTACGCCGCGCCGAACGAGAAGTCCTGGCTCTGGTCAAGCTGCTCGTTGTCCGCGGCGTTGGCGACATTGGGAAGGAAGTCGGCACGGTAGCCCGCCAGGAGTGAGAGTCCCTCGCGATAACGATACTGGGCACCAAATCGGAGGGAGGGATCGCTGTTCTTCTCGGAAATGAAATCGCCGGCAAAAAGGAGGCTGCCGGACAGGGACGAAACCGGCTTGGTCCAGGCCAGCCCAACCTGCACGGTCTGGGGCAGATCAAACTCGCCCGCATCCGCCAGGTCGAACTGAATCTTGCCACCCAGGTTCCGGAGCGAGGCCCCGGCCTCGAGGCCGTTGATGGGCGTCGCCCAGGTGGCGCCGATGTCGGCCGCGAAGGCATCGGCCGACACGTCGTCGATCGATTCACGCAGATACTTGCCGGTAAGGCCCAGCGAAAATTTCTCGGAGAAGGCCCTGGCGTAGGAGACGCCAAGCGACAGGTCGGAAAATCCAAACGATACTTCCTGGTTGCCGACCTCGTCGCGGGCATCGAAGTCACTGGCATAGGCCGTTCCGAAAGACAGTCCGAAACCGTTCTGGCCGACGTTGCGGGCCAGGCTGACCTGCTCGTACCGAATGTCCGAAAGCCACTCGGTGTGCGTTCCGGCAATGTCCCAGCCTTCCAGGCGGGAAAGTGCGGCGGGATTCCAGTAGGCGCTGGTGGCATCGCCGATCCAGCCACTCACGGCACCGGACAGCGCGGCGGCACGGGCGCCGGCGCCAAGTCCGAGAAACGGCAGGGCACTGTTGCCGGCCTGTGCCATTACCGGCCGGACTTCGAGTAACAGGCAACCGAATGCCGACAGGAGAAAGCAGGCAGGGGTGGCAATCCGGCGAACAACGGTCATGGATCCCGGGACTGGCATCATCATCATTGGACTCCTTTTCGAACGACCCGGACATTATAAGCCCGAAATCGGTTCCGCATCTCCATATTGATCATCGCAGGACAGCCAGCTTGAGCGTCGATTCCGTCGGGCCGGATGGCCCCCGGACGGTCAGCCGGGCCAGGTAGACACCCGGGGCGACGGCCGCGCCATCAACTCCCTTGAGATCCCACTCGACAATATTGTCTGTGCCGGCAAAAGTCGATCCGGATAGCGCACGGAGGGGACGGCCGAGAAGGTCAAAAATCTGGATTTCCACGCTTTCGATCCCCGCGCCGACGCGGTAGTGAAATCTCGTCAATTCGTGGGCCGGATTCGGCATGGCAAAAGCATCGGCCAGGTCCGGCCCGTTGACCACCGGCTCGTTGGCGCCGGGGAGCAGCAATCCCATCCGGGCACTTCCGCCACGGTGCGCCCCCCAGACCGGGGGGCCGGCCGCGCGGCCGATCGTTCGAACCTCGACACGGGCCCGATCGAGATAGGGCGCCACGGTGACCAACTCCATATATCCGTCGCCATCGAGATCTTCCACGGCCGGGGAGGCGCCGAGGCGCCCGCTGCCGAAGTAGTTCCAATCGCCGAGCCGCCGGCCGGTGGCATCAACGCCGATGACCTGTCCGTCGTCGAGCGGAAGGATGAATTCCGGATCGCCGTCGGCCGTCAGGTCGGCCACCAGCGGCGCCAGCTGCGGCTCGATGAAGTAGCGCAGTTCGGATGGCACCGTCACCGGCGAACTTACCAACGACACGCCGTGATAGTTGATGACATGGAAGACGCCGCCGGTTTCGATGGCCAGGACTTCCAGGTAACCATTCCCGTCGACATCCGCCAGACTGACCTGGTCGTTGCCGGAAGTGAACAGATAGCGCGGCCAGCCCGCGCGTGGGCGGAATACCGGTTGACCATTCTCGACATCCATCTCCAGCGCGTAGATGTTGCCGTTGGAGGAGGTGACGACCACATCCATCAGGCCGTTTCGATCCAGATCGCCGACCACCGGCGCCGAGTAGTAGGCCGTGTCGGGCAGTGGCGCCAGGACGAACTCCCGGCTGGTGCCCGGCAGTGGATCGAACAGGTGAAGCTGGACCGTCCCTGTCGTGTCGGAGGAATCGGCGCGGACCGACGCCACGATCTCCAGGTGCCCGTCGCCGTCGACATCCACCACCACCGCCGGCAGCTGGCCGTTGCCTGATCGAAGAGATCCGACGCCCCGCGGGATGGGGCGGCCATCCTGGCTTACCCCGTAGATTTCAAATCGGGAAAGTCCCGATTCATCGCGCGCGCCGCCGAAGCCGAACTCGACGCCGGGGGTGGTCGGATTCAGGTCGGCCCCGAACAGCTCCATGGACGGTATCGGATTGGACGAACGAACCAGGACGCCGTCGCCCATCGCGCCAAGCGGCCGGCCATCCGGTCCGCCGTAACCGAAGATTTCGCCATCCTCGCCCGGCACCACGATCTCCGCGACATCATCCCCGTTCAGGTCCGCCACGAGCGGCGAGCCGAGCGGCACGCCCAACTCGACAAACGGCTGCCCCCCGGGCCCCTCCCAGGCGTTCGTGCCATCATCGTTCAAAACGTAGATATTGCCGGCGCGGTCGGCAATGACGATCTCCCGGGCGGGATCCAGGTCGAGTTGGCCGATCGCCACGTGGTTGCCGCCAACACGGGTTCGGAGTTCACGACTCCAGTCGGCGGCGGCGGCGCCGAAGCGAACACGAAAAGTCATCACGGGCCCGGCGGCTGAAATCTGATCGAAGGTGATCCCGGATTGAATGCCGTAGTAGCCGTCGGTATCCGGCGTCGTGTCCGGCCCGAATCGATCCACCCATCCGTCGCGGAACGAATCGTACGGACTGCCGAAGGCATCGCGGTCGAGGCCAAGATAATCCAGGTCCTGGATGCCGTCGGCCTCCTCCAGGTCAACCCCCTTGTGATCGGCCACGGCATTCACCGTGTTGAATGGCAGGTTGTCGGCAATCACCGAGTCGTCGATATGCCAGATCAGGAGGCCCGAGCCGGTGCCCTCCCCCGGCAGCCACCAATCCCATTCGGCGTCGGCGTAGCTGTCAACGTAGAAGTCAAAATCACAGACCAGCATCGAATCGTTCCCGGTGCGCTCGATTCGGCACCTGGAACTGTCGTTCTCGGTAAAGTTGAATCGGCCGTCCCCGTTGGCATCCTGCAGACGGTTCTCGATCAGGAAGTACTCGTCGCCGCCGATTGGAACCTTGATGACGCCGCGAAATCGATCCATGACTATCGCGGGGAGCGACACATCCTGGTCAGCGGTCACGACAATCGGATTGATCCAGCCGACAGCTACCTTCGACCAGGCCGAAAATTCGGCGGGGACGAATCCGTTGGCATTCCAGGTCCCGGCAGCCATCAGATCCCACGAACCGATCCCCTGGCTCTCGGCAAATACCTTGTTTTCCGGCGCCACCGTGTCATACAGGTCGGGAAGGCCGAGCGCGTGGCCAAGCTCGTGGCAGATGACGCCCACCGGTGAGAATATAAAGCCGTCCTGGCTTTCCAATTCGGGATACATGGCCATGTCGGCCACGAAGATCGTGTCCCCTTCCGCGTTGCGGTCGTCGGTGGGGATTCCCCGCTCGGCACCCTCTCCCGGGAGATAAAAAGCGAAGTCCTCCATTCGGAAGAAGACCGACCAGATCTGTTCCACGCTGTTGTTCAGCACATCGGATTCCTGGCCCGGTCCAGCGTGGAACAGAACCACCTGGTCGTACTCCTCGAAATCAACGAAGGGATCGGCAGCCCGCACCGCATCCCGGGCCAGCACCGCCTGCCGAACGCCAATGGAATCGTCCAGTCCGTAGTAGGCCATCGACTCGGGCATGCGGTACACCGAGGGCGCCAGCGTGGAGTGCAGGGTCAATTGTCCGGCGGAGCTGTCGGTGTAATGCTGATTTTGAAAGAGGAGAAGGCGCTCGAAGTAGAGTTGGGTCGAGTCGATCGGCTGGTCGCTGAAATCGACCCGAATGGCCAGGATCCGCAGGGTGCCGAGGGTGATCGGATCGCCGGCCGCCGGCTCTGTGGCACTTAGCGCCTGTACGCCGGTTGCGCGGTGCCGGTACCCCTTGAAAACGCGCTCCGGGTCGGCCGCCCCGCCAAGCGGTGGCGGCAGGCTCTTCTTCTGGGGCACGGGAGGCACGAGGCACGGCCGCGGGGTTGGGGCCAACGGATTGCCCACGGCCTCGAGTGAGGTGCCGAGGATCAAGGAAAAAAACAGGAACAGGATCAGGTGTAGGACGCGGACGATCAAGAACTCTCCTCACGAGGGCCCGCGGACGGACCGGAAGTGCGCAAGATTTGCAGGGACAAGAGTCTATCGGACTGCGCGCGCTACCGTCAACGAAGGGCGCCGCCCGGGTCCTACCCGGGCAGCGCCCCTTTTCTCCCGTCGCGGCAACATTGGCCGCACCGGTCATCTATGGGTAATACCGGGGTTTACTGGCCCCGCAAATGCCGCCGCTTCTCATGTCCCTGCCCCCGCCCCTGGCGGCCCGAACGTCCCGGACGACAGGTCGGGTCCCCCACGAAAAAGGAGGTGTAACCCCGGGCTGTACCCCGCTCCCATCGCTCGACCGGTACCTCGATCAGACGCGAAGCCACCCGATCCATCGCCACGAAACGGTCCCCGCGAACGAACCCGGTCCGGGCCGAGGTGCCGCCCAGCTGGTCGTACTCGTGGCGGCCGGCCAGGCCATCCCAGCACTCGACCCACCGATCCGCGATCGGCTCGTCGCTGGCCACCACCACGACGAACTCCTCCCCGGGAGGTCCATCGGCCACCAGCCGGTAATTGGCATCGCGGCCAGGCAGGTGATGGAGCACGCCGCCGCGGACATATTCCGGATCCCACGCGCTGCGCGGGTAGAGAAGATGCGTGTGGCCCTCGGTATCGATGTCATAGATCACGACGTAGGCATCCCGGTTGACCCGAAAGCTGAATCCGACCGGCTGACCGGGGTAAACCAGCCGCCCATCTCCACCGAGAAGCTCGATCTGGACATCCAGCGCACGCCGGTCACGGTGCGGTACGGGCACCTCCACAATTCGCTGCGGTGATGGTGGCGCTCCGATGATGCGGCGGTTCGCCGGGGGAGGCGCCGGGGGCGCCGCCGACGCGGGAACCAGGTTGACGGTGAGGCTCACCAGCGCCACGATGAGAGTGGCCACGCGCATTCCACGAAAGGTCTTCATGCTTACTTCTCCTTACGATCCGCCGGCACGATATCCTCGGTCGGCGGGGTCGTTGACAATTCCCTGTTCCCGCGGTCCAGTTGCACGGCCCAATCGACCACAACCCGTCCGCTCGACACATTCACGACATGGAAGCGGGCGAAATAGCCGTCGCCCGTACGGATTACGTAGTTGTGGCCCTCGATCAGTTCGACCCGCCCGCGGGGCGACCACCCCTCGATTGGCGCCCAGTCCACCATCGTTGGTGGCCCGAACCCCGAATCCTGAATGTCCGCCTCGGCAGCGGCCACCAGCTCCAGCCGGCCGCCAACAACCTCGACCCAGACATCGGTGCCGGGTGCGTTGGCCGGCTGCCTCCGCCGATTCACGGTGTCCCACCCGGAAAGCTCGGGACGGCTGCCGAACCGATTCCAGAGTTCCAGGTCGTGCCCTTCCGGCCGCGGGGTGTCGAAGACCTCGTCGCCCGAAAGCGGACTCTCCTCGCCACACTCGTCGACCGCTGATACCGCGTACCACTCGGTCTCCCCATTCCGGGCGTCGCGGTCCGCGAACCAGGTGGCCGACGTCTCGCCAATCGATTCGAACGGCCCATCCGAGTCGGAGCTGATGTACACCCGGTAGTGATGCAGGTCCTCCTCGGGCGATGGATTCCAGTACAGATCCACCCGCCCATCCCCGGTGACCGAATAGACACCGTTCGGCGCAAACGGCGCGCGATCATTCAGGTCGTAACAGTCACAGTCGTCGGTCCAGCACTCGTCGCACTGCGAGCCGGTCAACGCCAGGACCACCAGGCCCGCCCCAAGAATTCCGGTCGCCGGATTCCTCCGGATCCCTTTCCACCAACCCTCACCAGGTTTCATCGAACAGTCCTCCCAAACAGGTCTGAAAGGGGGCTATTGCAACCTGGATGCCAGAATCATGAGTGGTGTGCGACATCACCATATCTTGATGTCAATCAATGGATTGCAGCCTGGCGGCGGAATCAGCGTAAGCGGCCGGAAGTCGGTTGGGGCCGCTCTGGGGAGGGCTGGTGATGCGGTGACGCGACAGCGACGTGTCATGAAACGTCGGTTCAGACGAGGAAAACCCGGCGCCTCTTGCGAAGCGCCGGGTTCAGATCCGCGGATGCCGGTTAACTCCTGGAACCAGCCTGGACATCCCCCATCTCATGGTCTGAGAGCCGGGAGCCGGCATCCTTGGTCGTATGGGCACCGATCCGGTGCGTTGGATCGGGCGTGTTTCCGTTTACTACTTTCGGGACCGTGGTCCCGCTTACGAGTACGAGACCCGCTCCTTCAGTCGAAAGCCGATCGGTCTCGTGGTCTTCAGGAAAACGCTCTTCTCGGCCTCGGCGGCCTTGATGAAATCAACCTGCCGGACCTGCGAATGGGCGCCGCCCCGCCGAGCTGCGCCGCGCAAAGCGGTAACGACGGCGTTCTTGATGTTGCCGCCGCACAGAGCAAAGTTGGCGGCCAGTTCGGCAAAATCGACATCGCTGGCCAGAGGAACGCGCTTCGAGATGAGGCCGGTCCAGATCTGTTCGCGCTCGGCCGGGCCCGGTACGCCGAATTGGATCGTGGCGCCAAGGCGACGGGCCAGCCCCTCGTCCAGCGAGGTTTCGCGATTTGTGGTCAGGATGCAGAGGCCTTCGAACTGCTCGAGTTCCTGCAGCAACAGGCTGACCTGGCGGTTGTAGGCCCGATCGTTATAGTGACCGCCCTCCAGGCGTCCGGCCAGGATGGCATCAGCTTCGTCGAGCAGCAGCACGGACCCGGAGTCGCGGGCAGCGCGGAAGACGGCCACGATGTTCTTTTCAGTCTCACCGATCCACTTGCTCTCGAGCTGCGAGTAGTCGGCGACCAGTAGCTTGCAACCCAGACTGCCGGCCAGCGCCTCGGCCGACATGGTCTTGCCGGTTCCGGGAAGGCCGGAGAGCAGGACCACGACGCCGCGCCCTTTTTCGAGCAGGCGGCCGAGTTCCCAATCGTCAAACAGGACGCGCCCGTCGTTCATCTGCCACAGGACGTCCTCGAGTTGCTGACGAACGGCCGTTTCGAGGACCACCCGTTCCAGATGGAAACGTGGGGTGATGAAGCGGTACGGCCCCTCGGGCAGGACGTCCGTCATGGCCTGCGCGGATTCGCCGCCATCCGGCCGGGCACGAACGCCCAGGATTTCGCGGAGGGTCTTTTCGGTCACCTCGTAGCTGGACCGAAGAAAATTGCATCCTTCCTCTTCCGGAAGAGCCCGGACCAGTCCGTGATTCAGCAGTGTCGAGGATGAGCTGAGGTAACGGGAGGCACGCAGGGCCTCGACGTGGCTGGTGAACAGGAGATTCAGGATGTCGTTGCCCGAGGTAATCCGACCCTGGCCGCGCCCGGCCGATTCGTTGAACAGAAGAACCAGCAGGATGTCGTATTCCGCGCGGGTGAGCTGGTGGGTTTCAGCGAACTGATCGATGGCGAATCGATTGCCGGGAGCCTCGCTCTCGCGAAGGCGGCGGGCAATGGCCTCTTCACGGCGCAAAATCGTGCGATCGAGGTCGTCGATGGAGCCAAGGAGGTGGCTCTTGCCGTGACGCTCATTCCAGCGGGCGCTTCGCTCGAAGTCACCGGCTTCGGTTCGGAGGGCGTAGGCGTCGCACTTGAGGCGGATGAGTTCGAAGCGATCGGCCAGGTATTCGAACTGATCGCTGTACGTTGTTGCTGACTCGCGCCGCATGGTCTTAAGCCCCCTCGCGGATCCCTGCGACAGTTGTCGCGGGATGAAACACCCGCCGATGGACTCTGAAGACCAGTGTTCTTGGGGCGATCAGAGGCGATACCACAGGTCTTCAGGCCATCGGCCGACGGTGTTTTGGAGGTCCCCCCTCCGACCTCTTTGACAAGCATTGGTTGTGCCAACTACCAATACTTCCTGAAGGAGGCATCGCATGTCGATCTAACCTATTGCCGTGTTTGACTTTAATGAACCATGTGGATATCTGCTCAATCGGGGCTGCTGGCTGGAATACCCTCATCAACTATTAATTGATTTTCCAGTCCTGGGGAGCGATCACCATAAGTTAGATAATATCAATCGGTTGGCATTGTAAAGATAATTTATATGCAAATGGGATAACTCTTGTCAGTGCGTGGAGCGACGCTCGAGACCATGCTCCTTGATCTTCTTCAGAAGGCACGGGTAGCTGATCTTCAATTCCCGCGAAGCCTGGGACTTGTTCCACTGAGAGCGATCGAGAGCGTCATTGATGACGCGCCGCTCGGTGCGGGCCACTTCATCACGCAGGCTGGCAGCCCCATTGGCCGGAGCCGCCACGGACACCGCGGGCCGGTCGAATGGGAGTGCGCTCAATCCGATCGGCTCGTTCTCGTCTGACAGTACCACCAGCCGCCGAATCGTCTTTTCCAGCTCGCGGACATTTCCGCGCCAATCGTACTCGTTCAGCGCCCGATGCACTTCCGGCAGAAGTACCAGGTCCCCCTTGCCGTACTGGGTTGAGAAGCGGGCCAGGAAGTGCTCGACCAGCAGTGCGATGTCGTCCGGCCGCTCGCGGAGCGGTGGCACCCGGATGATGAAGTCATTCATCCTGTAGTAGAGATCCTCGAGGAAGCGGCCGCTGCGGATCCTCTCCTTCAGTTCGACGTTGGTGGCACAAATCACGCGCGTATCAACCGTGGTCCAGCGTGTCGAGCCGACCGGCCGGATTTCCTTCTTGTCAAGGACATGAAGCAGCTTGGCTTGAAGCGTCTCCGTCGTCTTGTCGACCTCATCCAGGAAGAGCGTTCCCCCCTCGGCTTCCTTGAACAAGCCGGTCTTTTCGCGGACAGCGCCTGTGAAGGCACCCTGCGTGTGACCGAAAAGCTCACTCTCGAGAAGTTGCTCGGGAAGGGCGGCGCAGTTGATCTGGATGAATGGCTTGCCGCGTCGGCGGCTCTGGTCGTGAATCGACTGGGCAATGAGCCCCTTGCCGGTGCCGGTTTCGCCCTCGATCAGGATGCTCGCGCCCGAGTCACCCACCTTCTCCGCCATGCGAAGAATTTCGATCATCCGCGCGTTCTGCGTCACGATTTCGGTGTAGGGCTGGTGCCAGAGCTGGTTCTTCAGGCTCTGGTTCTCCTTGAGCAACTCTTTCCGCTGATGCTCCAGCACGGAGAGCGAGGCCAGGTTGGTCAGGAGCGTCAGGAGATTGAGGTCGCCCTGATTGAAGGCACCGATCTCATTGTCGTGAAGTCTGTCGGCGTAGAAGAGGCCGGGGGTACCGCTTGGCAGCGCCAGCGGCAGGAGCGCCAGGCTCCGGATCCCGGGCATGCCTGCCCGCTCCTCGAGCGAGAACCTGGGATCACCGGAGAGCTGACTGACAATGACGGGGCGCGGGTCAGCGCTCAGGTCCTTGATCGGCCGGGCCAGCTTGGCGATCAGCGATTCAGCTTCGACCAGGGTCAAACCCTGGAGGGCCACGACTTTCATGGCGCTGCCGCCATCGCCGAGCGCCACGAAGCCGCGATCGCTCTGACTGCGGGAGATGCCGAGGCGCAGCACTTCGCCCAGCGCCGTATTGACATCGCTTGATCCGCGGAAGAGGCGGGTCAGTTCCTGGAAGGACTCGAGGCCACCACCGGCGCGCACCCAGTGATCGGCGTATTCGTTTTCGACTTCACGCCGCAGGCGGACCACGCGGCTCCACAATTCCGGCTCCTCGTCCTCGGTGGTCAGCGTCATGGCCCGATCGAGATACACCGAGCCCTCATCCAGCCGGCCACGGCGCACGAACCACTCCGCCGCAGCCCAGGCGGCGCGGGCAGCGTAGCCGCGCGACTCGAGCGAGAGGAAAATCCCGAAGGCGCGCTTGATCCACTCGGCCGGCTCGGTTTCACTGCCGTCCCCGACTTCGCCGGCCATGAGAAAAGTCCGGGCCAGTTCGAATGATTCGCCAACGCGGGTGAGTGAATCGATGGCCTCACCGATGAACTGGCGCGCCTCCACTTCCCGGCCAAGCCGCGCGTAGGCCAGCCCCACGAGTCGACAGGCAATGGCACGCTCGTACTGATCGTTGATCTTCGAGGACGACGAGAGTGCCTTCTGCCCCAGTGCCAGGGCTTCTTCGTACATTTCCTGGCCGAGGCGGGCTTCGCCAAGGCGCCGGCATATTTCGTTGACCAGATCACCCAGCGGCGCAATTTGTTCGGCCCTGGCCAGCGCGCGGACAAGCAGGGCGGCGGCGGCTTCATATTCCTCGCGATCCAGGTGCAGCTCGCCGGTGAACTCCAGCGCCAGGATCGTTTCCCGCGAGTAGGCGTTGGCCTCGGCCCGCTCCAGCGCCCCACGATACAGCTCGGCCGCCACGCTCCAACGCCGACGGCGGCGCTCGATGTTGCCCAGCGCCAGGTCGATCGGCACCAGTTGGGCCACGAATGAATTTTCCGTGGCGATCTGGCGTGCCCGCTTGAGCGATTCCTCGGCCAGGTTCCAATCGCCGAGCTTGAAGTGAACGATGCCGAGATTGAGGCGAACGGCCACGCCGAATCGGATCAGCGCCTGCTTCTCAGCCAGTTCGAGAGCGCCGGCAAAGCAGCGGATGGACTCACGCCACTCGCAGGCGTTCTTGTGCAGAATGCCGAGGTTGTTGAGCGCCTTTGCGGTGCCGACCTTGTCGTCGATTCGACGGAAGGTGGAGAGAGCGCTGGTATAAAACTGGCCCGACTGCACCGGGTCGCCAAGGCGGATCCAGAGCGAACCAAGTGTCAATTCAAGCTGTGCGATGGCCGAATTATCGCCGGTTCCGCGCAGGAGCTTGTAGGCCAGATCAGCGTAGCGAAGGGAGCGGGTGTAGCGTCCGAGTTCGTACAGAAGCGTGGCACGCAGGGCATAAAGCTTGCCAAGCTGCACACCGTCGCGGCTGCTTCGGAGATCGACCTTGGCCTCATCGAGGCACTCAATCGCTTGCTGCATATCGCCGCGGGCCTGGTGGCACCGGGCCACCTTGAGGAGGAGGACCCCGCGTGCTTCGTGGTCGCCGCGCCCGTCGAGCCGGCCCAGGGCCTGGGCATAGCTCTCCAGCGCCGAGGAGTAACTCTCGGTTCGGAAGAAGAAATCGCCCCGGTCTACAAGCCGGGCACTCTCGTCCCCATCAGCCATGACGGCTGGGGACGGTCGCGGCTTTGACCTCATGCGACCTCGTTCCTGCTGCTGGAAATCTTCCATGGCCTGACGCCCCCGACGACCATAGAGCACGTGTCGCCAACACAAACGGTCGGCGAATTCTGGCTTACAACATCTGGCTAAAGGTCAGCGGACAGAAAACCCCCGGATCGATCCGAACAATCCGCCAAAAACGCGAAACAGCGTACCCAGCAGGCTGCGACCGAGAGACGGCGGACCGTTCCCGGGCAGTGGCTGGCTATCGCCGGTCTGCGTCGTCTGGTCGGGATCGCCCCTCAGGTCCGTCCTACCCGTTGTCATGCGGGAAGACGATCCGAGAGCGCCCCGGGACGAATCAGCGACCTGCTCGACCACGGGCCCCGGCTTCTTGCTGGCTGCCAGAACCTCGCGATCCGGAAGGAGTGCTGTCAGCGCCCACAGCGAGATACTGAACACCAGGGTGAATTTGAGGACTCGCTTTGGATGCATGAAGACTGCTCCTTCACTCCGATTGGCACCGGGATGCTTTCGACGGGAGCCCGATGCCAGGACCTGGGTGAAACTGCCAACTGGGTGGTTGAGAAGTGGGGACCTCGAAAACCCGTGGCAGGAAGGCGGGAACACGGCGCGACGGTCACGCTGATCCGACGCGGCATGTGACGCTCCCCGAAGGAAGTATAGGAACGTGACTCCGGTACTGTCAAAGCATTTGAGTCCGGTGGAGCTTGTGATTTTTTTCACAAAGTTTCGCCCCAGGCCAGAAGTGCCCGACCGTGACGCAGTCCAAAGACCGAAGTTTCGAACTCTGTTCGATTCATCACCTGCAGTGCGGACCCAAGGAGCGCCGCACCGCCAGGCAGGAGACGGGCGCGGCCCCTTCCGAGCCCCCCTCGATCCATCCGCTGCTGGACGGTCAAACCGGCCAGTTCACCGACGGCAGCCAGCAGGTTCTTTCGAGATACCCGGAGCCCATGGACCCGACCGGCTTCAAATGGTTGGATGTCATGGACCCAGGCGGCGGCGGCACAGGCTGACCCCCCGACGGCCATCAGCCGCTCGTTGCCAACGAGTCCGGACTTGTCGGGCGCAAGCGGTGCCAGTTCCGCTGCCAGTATTGTGCTGGCCGAATGGACGGCCATGCTCCCGGGCGGGTCGGCGTCAAACCAGCGGTCCGTGACCAGTAGAGCGCCGATCGGCAGGCTGCACGAGGCCTGTCGACTGAGGCCCTCACCGCGGATCAACTCGGTACTGCCTCCCCCCACATCCAGAACAGCGATCGCACCGCCAGCCGGCGGGAGCGACCAGGCCACGGCACCGAGATAGGAGGCATCGGCCTCCTCTTCGCCCGACAGAACACGAATTGGATGGCCGATTCGGCTGGACAACGCATCCGCTGCCTCGGCGCCATTGGTCGCGCGACGGAATACTTCCGTTCCGACGATATCCAATACCCGGACGCCTGTGTCACGGGCCCGCTGCATGGCCTCGATCAGGCAGGCCTCGGTGCGCAGAAGATCGTTGGGTTCGATCCGACCGGTTCGGATGAGACTGCCGCCGAGGCAGGTGACGTCACCGAATTCGTCCAGAACGACCCGTCCGCCGGGAGTGTCCTCGGCCACAAGGAGTCGCACGGTATTCGTCCCGATATCAATCACGGCCACCTGGCCTCTGTGACCCGGGGTCAAGCTCAAAGGAGAAAGTCCTCAAGTACGCCCCGCGGGGGATCCTCGGTGACCCCGATCGGTTCATTGGACAGAATCGGCGGCGGGGTTGTCCCAGCCGGCCTGTTCGTCCGCTGGACACTTACCCTGGATGCCGGCGCCTCCCCCCCGCGGCCCGAATTGGAAGCGAGGATGCCGAGGGCAGCCAGAAGCACGCCCCCGGCGGCCCGCTCCCGGGTGACGACATAGCGCACGAATCGTCCGTCCCGCCGGGCCGTTATGAGGCCGGCGTCCACCAGTATTTTCAAGTGTCGGGCGATGCGAGGCTGGCTCATGCCGAGGGCCGTGTGGAGATCACTGGCGCAGCATTCGCCAGGCGCAATCCGCTGAAGGAGCTCGAGGCGTGTCGGGTCGGCCAGCGCTTGAAATAGTGACGCGGCTTGCTGATACAGTTCCATCATTAAATAATGATATCTATATTTTGTTCTTTGTCAAGTGGAGGCCCGCGTTGACTGGTGACGGCAAGTTGGATCAAAGCCATCCACCTCGAACTCGGGGTGGGCAGCCGTGTTACCATGCCTACCCATGACAATGCCAACCCCCCTCCGCCCGCTTCTCGATCGGACCCTGCCGGAACTCCGGACGGAAATGTCCGAACTGGGCCTCGAAAGCTGGCGGGCTGACCAGATCTTCAGCTGGCTGTACAAGAAAGGGGTTCTCGACTTCGCCGGGATGACCGATATTGGCCGCCCCACCCGCGAGGCCCTCACGGCTGTCTACCAGATCAATGCCATGGCGCCGAAGGAAGAGAAAACGGCGGGGGACCGCTCGGCGACCAAGTGCCTGTTCGCTCTTGCGGACGGCCGCGAAATCGAAGGTGTGTTCCTTCGACTTCCCAACAAGGAAACCATCTGTTTTTCGACCCAGGTTGGCTGCGCCATTGGCTGCGGCTTCTGTGTCACGGCACTGATGGGTCGCCTCCGTAACCTGGAAGCCGGCGAGATCGTGGGCCAAATTCTGTACCTCTCCAGGAAGTTCGTGGAGCGGGAACAGGGGTTCAACCTCGTGGCGATGGGGATGGGCGAGCCGTTCGACAACTACGAAAATCTTCTCAAGGCCATTCGGATCATGAAGGAGGTTCGGGGTCTCAACATCGGGCCCCGTCGAATCACCATCTCGACCAGCGGCATCGTGCCGATGATCGACCGGCTGGCCACGGAAGGGATCCCGCTGGGGCTGGCGGTGTCGTTGAACGCCACGACGAATGAGCAGCGTTCCGAACTCATGCCGATCAACAAGAAGTATCCGATCGAGGAGTTGCTGGAGGCCGCGGGGCGTTACGCCCGGGCCACGAACCGTCGCGTCACGCTGGAATACGTGATGCTGCGCGGCGTCAATGATTCCGAGGCGGATGCCCGACGATTGATCAACCTGGCGTCCCGCCTCCCCTCGAAGATCAACCTGATTCCATTCAACCCCTCTCCCTACCACAGCTTCTCCCCACCCACGCCGGCCGAGACGGAACGATTCCAGGACCAGCTCCTCGCCGCCGACAAGACGGTGACGATCCGACGTCGACGCGGCGGTGACATCTACGCCGCCTGCGGTCAGCTCGGCGTGACCCAGGCCCGCTAGGCCCACCTTTCTGCTGATGGCCGGCGAACGGCGCGGCACTCTCCGATTTCAGCTTCAAGTGGCCTTTCTCCTCCTGTCGCTGCTTCCGGCCGTGATTCTTACGCTGATCCTCCTGCAGTCGTTGCCG
>Ga0163152_10004974_pt1 | contig 16003 bp, 6 predicted proteins | sample OliLakLV19MP8IB2_FD_148635 | JGI IMG/M metagenome (GOLD analysis project Ga0163152, IMG submission 148635) | Freshwater microbial mat bacterial communities from Lake Vanda, McMurdo Dry Valleys, Antarctica - Oligotrophic Lake LV.19.MP8.IB-2 | ecosystem: Environmental > Aquatic > Freshwater > Lake... | reverse complement strand
CCCCTCCCCCCGATACCACAACCCTTGACAGGTGTGCCCGCCGCCGCGCTGCGCGATCTGACGCGGAACAAGAACCTCCAGATTGGCGCGCAGCCCGCCGCGGCGAGCGTCTTCCGCAGCGTCATCGCCAAGGGAGACATTGGCAGCGCTGTGCCCGCCGAGTCTGTCGCATGGGCTGAAGACCCCATCGCTTTCGGGGCGGAACCCAGGTTCTCATCTGGGATGACTGATATCGCCAGCACCGACATGAGCGAGGTCCGGGCGTTTGTGACCACGTTCGGGATGCTGCCGTCTGAACTTGAGGCGACAGGGATGTCTCTCGCGGACGTGTGGAAGACATCCGTCGGCGACAACGCGATCTTCGATATCGAGCCCATCCCCGCAGGACCTCTACCGGGGCGCCCCGGTTTGCCCGGCACCGCCATCGACCGCATGCACATGTGGATGAGCAATGCCCTGCCGACCCAGTCGGTCCAGGCGGCCGCTGAACTTCAGGGGTACGGAAGTCTCTCCGACCTGGGCCGGTTCGGAGTGCGGATGCGGTATGAGCAACAGCCCACCGACCTTCTGGAAGTGATCAGTAACGATACCCCGACGCTGGACGAGCGTGACCAGGCGGTGGCGCGTGCCAATCAGTTGATGCTGGAGTCCGCGAACTTCGTTCCCCGGTGCAGCGAGTTCATTGTGGAATGGTCCTTTGGACAGGTCGATCAGCGGCCCGGTCCCACCAACGGGCAGTTGTTGTGGTACGGCCTTTCACGCCGGACCGACACGAATCGTAATGGGCAGATTGATGCCGGCGACCTGGTGGTTGTTGATCCCTACCCGCCCGGGCCCTACCCGGCCACGGATGCGGCCGGGGTGAACGGCCCGTTGCGGCCGACCTTTGTCAAGAATGACGACAGCATCGCTACACACGTGGTCTCCGATCGGTTGATCTACGGGTACAGCCCGGCGGCCAATGCGCTTTCACTGACATCCCACTTTGGGTATGTGGACCCGACCTTCGACCCCGACGACGAAGATTCCGCGGAGCTCAGCAAGCCCTGGCCCTGGCCGCGCTTGGTCCGCGTGACGGTGACGCTGTCTGACCCGCAGGACCCGGCCATCGAGTCCACGTTCCAGTTCATGTTCAAGACGCCGGATGCATCCACGGACACTGGGATTTAGCCGGACGGTTGGTGGGGCAGGGCAGGAGTGGGGTGGCAGAGAGTGTTGGAGTTTTGGTGCGACGAGGCGGGCCTGGGTGCCCGCCCTACCCCACGAGGCGGGCTCGGAGGCCCGCCCCACAGGGGGCAAGGAGTGGGTTATGATCAAGCGTTTGATGGCGAGTGTGTTGCCTGAGATTCCCTCGCGCGGCCTGGTTGGTCTGCTGCGGTCTCTAGCGGGGACGCCGGCGTCGTGGCGGCGCTCGCGGCGCGGCTCGTTCCTGGTCATCGTCGTGGGGACGCTGGCGCTGCTGGCGGTGGTGGCGGTGATCTACGTTACCATCGGCAACCAGGATGCGCGCATGAAGGCCTCGCTCGCGCGCCATAACAAGCTTGAGCGTGTCATCAACGACCCCGACGGTGCGGGCGGTGGCGCGGCCAACTTTGACGGCGGCGGGTTTGCCCAGTACGTCGCGGGGATCATCAGCCGCGATGTGTTGTCGACGTACTACGACACCAACACCATCCTGAGCCGGCCCGGCGGTCCGCCCGTGCTCATGCGCGAGGCGAGCGATTATCCTTCAACAGACTGGCAGCGGCGATCGAACCAGACGGGGCAGAACCCAGACCCCGACACGCACTTTGACCCGGTGGGCGGGCTGGGTGAGTTCGCGACCACCCCGGGTGCAAGCCTGCCGGTGTACTGGACTCCATCGGACCCGTGGCTGGCCAGCAGCGAGCCCACGTACCTTGATTACGAGGGTGCCGGGTCGCCGCCGCTGCGGTCTTACCTGGATGCGCGTGACTGGGGGCACATCTCCAACGTGGCCCCCGACGGACGGTTCATCAACCTGTACAACCTCCGCAACAACTTCAGGGCGGAGGGTGGTGTCGGGAGCGACAGCAACGGCAAGCCGCGCCTGAGCCAGATGCTCTCGCTGCTGGATAAGCAGGTAAACCCGGTGGGCCTGACAGACTTTGGCCGGCCAACGGATCTGAACATCCCCGCGCACTGGGACAGCCGCCAGCGGGCGGCCTTCCGCCCCGCCCGGGCGCTCCCGGGCGACAACGTGAACGACCCGGACTTCTCGCTCTACCAGTGGGCCGACGCGGACGGTGACGGGATGCTCGATTCGCGGTGGTTCGAGATGACTGATGCGCGCGACCCCGACAACATCATCAACCTGTTGGGCAACGACCCCAAGTACCGGTACTTCTTCGCCACTCGTATTGTCGACCTTTCCAGCGCGATCAATATCAACACGGCGACCGACTTCAGGGCCGTCCCCAGCAAGGAAGCGCCGGCGGGCCTGACGGGCGCGGATGTGGACCTGCGGCGGCTGTTGACGATGCAGGATGTGTACAGCCTGTACAACCCCGGCAACATCCCGGGGATTCTCACCGGGTACGCGGGGATTCCCAACCCCAGCGACGCCAGCATCAGCGCGACCGGTGATGTTCCGCACAACTACGGCAAGACCCCGCTGGGCGCGACCGCGGATGGGTACGACGCCACCCGCGCGCTGCGGGTTGGAGAATACTCGGAACTCTCCCTGCGTCTGGCGCTTGTCAGCGGCATTGTGCCTAGCGAGGTGTATCGCGGCGATCTGTTGCGGACCGACTTTGCGGTGCAGCACCAACTCACGCCCGACCAGTGGGACTTCCGGCCGGTCGCGGGCACGGATGTCGCCTCGCGCCGGGCCGAGTATTACACCGATCGGACCGGCTCATTCCTGGATGCCCGGTACGACACGGCCGCGTCTGACTACACGCTGATCGGCGGCTTTGGCGTGAGCGACCTCAGCGAACTCGTGACGCGCTGGGCGGTCAATGACTACAGCATCACCTCCAACCTGGAGCGGGCGCTCAGCGGGCGCGACAACCAGGTACCCAGCAGCCCCGCCACTCCGGGCACCCCCAGGTACGACCCTCTCCGGTCCACGCGCCCGGAGCGAGACTTTGGCGGTTTCCCGATCGAGATGGGCACGGTGTACGACGGCCGGTATCGCGTTATCGACTACACAGGCACCAGCGACTTCAGCAAGACCATGCTGCTCTTTGCCAGCGATGTCCGCCACCGCATCACCCCGCTCAGCGGGGCCCGCAGTTTCCGCAACTCCCGCGGCGTCAGCCCCGACGTGATCGATTCCGGCGAGGTCCGGCTGGACGCTACCACCATCGGGGCTGCGGCGTTCTACGCGGGGTACGCCGATGCCCTGCTGCCCTTCTCCGGGCTGACGAACGCGTGGGACCGCGCGAACTCGGAGTTCACGAGCCTCCGGACGCAGTTCTACGGCCACCAGGGGCCCGAACTCGCCATGTATGCCGCGGCACACATGGCCGTGAACATGGCCGACCTCAAGGATGGCGATTCGCTCCCCAGTTCCTACACGCTGTTGCTCAACGAGACATACCGAGATGCGCTCGACGACGAGGGGCAGAATGTCACCGACGTTGCGCTGCAGTTGTTCCCGTGGTGGCACGACAGCGGCCAGTTGTCGCTGGCGGCTTCGCGCCTGGCGCCGTCCACGATCGACACGGTGGTGCCCGCCGTGAACGTGTATGGGATCGAGGCCCAGCCCTTCCTGACGCAGGTGGTGACGTTCACGGTGTACACCGATGCACCCCCTTCGGCCGGTGGCGATGATGAGATAGGCGGGATTCCGCCCCCCACCAACCCGCTGATCACAATCGACGACAGCGTGACCGATGCGAACTCCGACTTCCTGTACCGCGTGGTTGCCTTCCAGCTCACCAACCCGTTCAACAAGTCTGTCACGCTCAGCGACCCCAATGGTCCTTTCGAGGGGGCCATTGACTGTGATATCGGCGACCCCAGTTATCCGGCGGTGGACATCGAAGACAGTTTCTTCTACATCACGCTGGGCGACAAGAACGGCGCTGTGCCGGTCAAGCACTTCAAACTGGTAGAACTCGTTGAGAAGGTGTACTCCACCCAGGCCGTGGCCGACGGTGTCCAATCGGGTGAGCCGGGCAGCGGTATCGGCAACGACGCCCTGGCGTTCGGGTACTTCACTTCGCCGCAGGCGGGCGGGGCCGACATCACGCTGAAGCCCATCACGATCGATGCGGGACAGACGATCGTCTGTTACACGGTGAGCCAGGTGCCGCGCATTATCCTGCAGAATCGGTACACCCCGGCCATCGATCCGGCGATGACCGGGCCCGACCCCACGTACTTCCCGAATCCCACGCTTCCAATGGGTGAGTTGCGGAACACCATCCACAGGATGATCACCCAGAACATCGGTGGCAGTTCATCTGATATTGGCGACAGCCAGATATTCTGGATTCCTGAGTTCGACCCTACCCCCGGCGCATCGGGGGGCAAACTGCTCCACCCCAACCCGACCGACGATGGCACGCTGAAGCAGTTCGATCCCATCATCACGGGCACGCTCCCGGGCGATGTAGTTCAACTCTGGAGGGTGTTGCGGGCGGGGAACGACCGCGGGGGCGAGAAGTACATCGACCCAACCCAGTCCGCGCTTGCTCGTCCCAACACCTTCTGGGAAGGCACCTCACCCCAGCCACCATTCCAGGTCAACACGGACTACCTTCCCCGCAACCTCTACAACAACGATCAACTGGTTGATCGGATGCGTATTCCTTCGGCGGCCAACCTCAACGTTCGCCTCCACGATGCCCTCAACAACCCCCAGGGTGAGATCGCCGGCACCGAGACCGATGTCGCCGACACCTCAATGCAATACACGATCGCGGCCTGGTCCATGGCGCGCCGTCCGGCCGACCCGCGCCCGGGCAGCATGGCCCCGCCCAAGGGCGCCATTCCCGCCTATTGCCTCGAGGCCAAGTACAGCACGGGCTGGAACTTCCCCAGCACGGCCTGGTCCGCCACATTGGATGAGGGCGACTTTGCTTCGGGCCTTGCGAAGGGCGCGGCCAAGACGGTGCAGTCGTGGCGGACGAACTTCATCACCGCTTCGTTGGAGCCCGCAGAGTCAGTGTCCGAGGCAACCACTCATCCGATCAATGCGATGACCAACGTGCTCGGTCCGGTGGGTACGGTCATGTATCAGGAAAACTACCCCGAGGTTGCGCTCGCCAAGGAAATGTTCTCGACGATGCGCCTGGCCGACCTGTTGCTGCCCCTGGGCATTGGCCCGACCGACGCCCCGTTGGATGCGTCGGGAACGCCGGTGGCCGACCAGTACCTGCGCTACACCACGCTGGGCGAGGCCCTGGCGGTGGCGTTGGGATACGAAGTGGTTCCGGCGGTGGTGGGTGATGTGACCCAACTCTACATGCCGGCAGTGATTGGGTCCCAGCCGATCAAGAGCCCGCTGGACCGCGGTAACCTGCGCCTGGACGATTACGTGCCCTTCTATGACGACAACAACGACGGGGTGTTCACGATCGGTCAGGATGAACGCCGCGGCTTGGCGATTCCCCTGGCCCTCAACGTGCTGGACATCTTCTCCGCCAAGCCGGGTGGCCCCGAATCGCGCACCCGCGCTGTCCCCGGGCTGATCAACATCAACACCATGAGCACTATGGTGGCCCGCCAGTTGCCGCTGCTCAGCCCGGCGCCCGACATGGACGTCGCTGGGACGAACTGGTGGTGGTGGACGGCGCCGCTGCCGGGAGCGTCGAGCGCGTATGCCCCGCTGGGCAGGCTGACACCGGCTGTTGACATAGCGGCATCAGTGATCTCCTATAGGGACAAAGTCAATACCCTGCTAAAGCCATCTGCAGTGACGGACATATTGACAGCGGGTGCTTTCCCAAATGGGGATGTGTGGTTCAGAGATGTAGACGCTTCCGCGGCCCCTATTCCGCCGGACCAGGTAGACCTGATCTCGGGACGGTCATTCTGGACAAGTATCCCGGGCCTGAATGAGCACGCGGGATTCCGTTCGATTGGTGAACTCGCGAACGTTCGATTCCGCAATCCCAGCGATCCGACCGACGCGGCGTGGCTTGCGATCCCCGTCAGCATTGACCATATGGGTTACGACAGAGAGACTGCCACGCTGCGGCCGATCAACAACAGCCTCGAGGGCGTTGATTCGGTGCTCTATGAAGTAGGGGGCCCGCCGTCGGGGGCTGCGACCGATGAACTCGGCAACGAGTACAAGGAAAAGCTCACGGTCATCAACGCCGTGGCTAACAGCGTCTCGACGCGCAGCGACTACTTCGCCGTCTGGTTCGTGGTGCACGGCTACCAGAAGTCAGACGTCGAGAACATGAAGGATGAAGACCCGCTGGTGCCCTCGATCGCCCGGCGCTTCGTCATGGTCGTGGACCGGTCCGGCGTCGTCCGCAAGGGCGACAAGGCCAGGATCGTGCTGTTCAAGGAGGTCCCGCTGTAAGGGCCTGTCAGTTGTGGTTCGGGCTTCCAACCGGCGGAGCCCCGGTTTGCAGCGAGCAGGCTGGAAGCCTGCACCACAACTGCTACACTCGACTGTTCAGGGTGTAGCTCAGTTTGGTAGAGCGCGTGGTTTGGGTCCACGAGGCCGCAGGTTCAAATCCTGTCACCCTGATTTGCGCAGCAAAGCCGCATCGGGCCGTCTGGCCCGATGAATCGCGAAGTGATCGTGATTCCAGCGAGCCCAAGCGATTCGGCGATCGCCTCAAGGCCCTCTGCTCACGTGTGGCTCCCCGTTTGATTATCATCGGTACTCGCCCGCGACCCCCTCCCGAACAGTCCGAACTATTCGTGAGAGTCGTTGTTGGCGGTGGCAAGCGCGCTGTTGATCTGCTGTCTCGCGACCATTGGAGTAATCATGAGTGTCTCGCGTATCGTGTTGTTGGTTCTCGTTGTAATGGCCGCCGTACGGGTTGCCTTCGCCGACGAGCCGATGGGCCATTCCAAGCACGGCAGCGCGTTCGACACTGGTTTGCGACAGAAGCCATGGACCATACCCGGGATTGGCAAGGCTCACTTCTCGATCACTACCAAGGTCCCCGAAGTCCAGGAGTGGTTTGATCAGGGCAACGCGCTGCTGCATTCCTTCTGGTATGAGGAGGCCGAGCGGTCCTTTCGCTGGTGCCTGAAGCTCGATCCGGAGTGCGCGATGGCCTACTGGGGGATGGCCCGCACGGGGCTCAGTTGGTCCACCGGATTGAGCGAGTTCCCCGAGGTCAAGCGATACAAAGACTTCCTCAAGGAGGCGGTTCGACGCAAAGACTCGGTCACGCCGCGTGAGCGAATGTACATTGAGGCGTGGGACACCGCGATGAATGCGGAAGCACCGGACCGCGTGAAGACCCTGAACAGGAGGCTCCAGGAACTGGTCCTGGCGTATCCCGATGATGTGGAAGCCGAGACCCTGCTGGCGCTCTTCTCGATCGAGTCCGGCAACCCCGTCGGCACCGAGATGATCGTTCGCGACATCCTCCGGAAGAACCCGGATCATCCCGGGGCACACCACGCCCGGATCCATAACTGGGACGGCGTGTTCGCCGAGCAGGCGATTGTCAGTTGCCAGGCCTACGGCCGGATCGCCCCGGGCATCGGCCACTCCAACCACATGCCCGGTCACAACTACTCGAAGATCGGGATGTGGCACGAGGCCGCCCGCTCGATGGACGCCGCCACCCGCGTCGAACTCCGCTACATGAACGAACGCCTGGCGCTGCCGTTTGAGACGTGGAACTACGCACACAACCGCAACTATTTCTGCTACATCCAGGAGCAGCTCGGCATGGCGGCCGCGTCGCTTCAGGGTGCGAGCGACCTGCTCGCGGCGCCCCGCGAACCCAAGCGCGGCAAGGGTCCGGAGTACGGCACCAGCGATCAGGGCATGGCCGCGCAACTCCGCGCGCTCATCAAGTTTGAACGGTGGGACGAGATCCTCAAGCCGGGCACGATCCTGTGGCGCGACGGTGATGACGACAAACTGTCCCGGGCTTTGGTGGAGACGCTCGCCTACATCGGTCAGGGAAAGACCGTCGATGCCCGTGCCCGCCTCGCCGAACTCCAGGACCTTGTTCATGCCAAGGTGGAGGAGAGCAAAGGCAGCGGCAATGGTCCCGTGCCGTCCGGCGAACCGCCGTTTACGATCGAGATCAGCGCGGCCGAAGGGTTACTCTGCGCCGCCGAGGGCAACCTGCTCGACGCGACCCGGTTCCTGACAGAGGCGGCATCCGTCGAGAAGAAGCAGCGCGATGCAGGCCAGTACAGCAACGACCCGCCGGACGCGGCGTGGCCCGTCAATCGTCTGCTCGGCGATGTATACCTCCGAGCCGGCGAGCATCGGCTGGCGATCGAGGCGTACGAGCGTGCCTTGAAGCAGGAACGCAACGACGCGTTCTCGCTCGCCGGTCTGGCGCAGGCGTATTTCAAGTCCGGCAACCACGAAAAGGCAGTCGAGTGCGCCGGCCGATTCGCGTACGTCTGGTCGGTCTGCGACTCTGGACTACGGTGGAAGGCGGACGTGGACGCACTCGGACTCAACGCCGTACCAATCGCCCAGACGCCCGCGCCTGAGCGGTTGTATGCGGCCGAAGCGCAGGCCGACATCGGCCCCTTGAACTGGAAACCGTTCGCCGCGCCGCAGCTCGAGTGCACGGACGCCGACGGCAAGACCGTGCGTCTGGAAGACTTCCGCGGCAAGAACGTCATCCTCGTGTTCTATCTCAGCGATCAGTGCCCGCACTGCGTGGAGCAACTGGTTGCGATCAACGGCCGGGCCGCCGATTGGGAGGGTGAGAATGCCGTCGTTCTCGCGGTCAGCAGCACCTCGCCCGCGGAGAACAAGAACTCCGACAAGCTGGGCAAGCTGTCAACGCGCCTGCTTTCCGATCACGACCACATCAACGCTCGCCGCTTTACGTCGTACGACGATTTCGAGGAGATGGAGTTGCACTCGACGATTCTCATCGACGCCACAGGCCGCGTGCACTGGAAACGCACCGGCGGAGACCCCTTCACAGACATAGACTTTCTGCTTCAGTCACTGAAGCGGATGAATGGGAAGCCCGGGACCACCCAAGCCGTGAAGTGATGGCGATCGCCCGGCGTCACGAATGCCTCGCCTTCGGGTGGTTTGTGTATTCGCCTAGGCCATCAAAATCTTGACCCCCGCCTCCCATACCCGAACGCCCTCCAGAAAAAGTTCTATTGGCGTACTGTCACCCTGACTTCTTGCACAATCAAGCCCCTTGACGAGCACGTCAAAGGGCTTTCTTGTTGTAGCGAAAGGCTCTACTTGCCATCACAACGAGTTCAATCGATGGCCCCATCGCACGCGGAAAGAAGCACGGCGAACGAAACACGACACGAATGCGCGTGAAGGGCTCTGACAGCCCGGCGGACGGCGGCTCAGCGCCCTTGTCGATCGCACTGAGCCAAGGGCGCTGGCAACGGTGGGACGTTTCGCTTCCGGGCCCTGACGCCGCCCCCACCGAAGTGCTCGCCTTCTCAGAAAGCCCCCGGTACGGAAACCCAATCAGGCCGGGAAGGGGCATACATGGACACTCTCCTTGGGCTGTGCATTGGGATTGGGCTTGCCGCGGCGTGTGGGTTCCGCGTCTTTGTTCCATTGCTGGTCATGAGCGCCGGCGCCAAGGCGGGCTTGGTTGACCTGAATGATGGCTTTGACTGGCTGATGAGTTGGCCGGCGGTGCTGGGCCTGGGTGTTGCGGCCAGCCTCGAAGTCGGCGCGTACTTCATCCCCTGGGTGGATCACGCTTTGGACACGATTGCAACCCCGGCGGCGGTGATTGCGGGAACGCTCTCCGCGGCCACACAGATTGAGAGCGTGGGGCCGCTGATGACGTGGGCGAGCGCTCTGATCGCCGGGGGCGGAGTTGCGGGTGTGGTGCAGGCGGCATCGGTGGGCACTCGGGTGGCGAGCTCCGCGACGACGGGGGGCTTGGCGAACCCGTTTGTGTCGGCGGTCGAGAGCGCGGTCGCGGCAGTTCTGTCAGTACTGGCAATAGTTGTGCCTGTCGTCGCGATTGCGGCCGTAGTTTTGGCTGGCCTGCTCGTGGGGCGGTGGTTCTGGGTCCGCCGGAGCCGACCTGCGTTGACGGTGTGAACGGGCAGGCCTGTGGTTGGTCGATCATGTTCAGTACCAATTTCGCATCGCTCCGGTCCCGCCCAGGACAGAGTGGCTTTGCGACCCAATCACCCGTTGCCCCGAAAGTGAACCGCCGATCCCTTCCAGAGTGAACAGGGTCCGAGTACCCGCGATGTCAATCCTCGGCGGCACGCAAGTTGCGGGAATTCCCCGTGTCCGGGTGGCCACGCCTTGTTTGGGGGCGGAAACCGGAGTACCTTCTGGTGTTCGCCTGTACCGGTCTCGGGTAAGTTCCACAGGTCTCGTGAACTATGGCTAGCTTCGCGATGACCAAGCCGCAAGACGCTTTACCGGATGGGTTTACACTGGGAAAGTCCGTGGTCGATTCCGCCGATTCGGCGAACCGTTGGTTTGTACTGCATACCCGAAGTCGGCAGGAAAAGGCGGTTGCCGAAGTACTGGGCGCGGCTGGGGGTACCTGTTTTCTGCCCCTGCAACGTCGCACCACCTATTATGGGCATCGGCGCCGTGTCGTAGAGGCGCCACTTTTTACCTGCTACGTGTTCTTGTGGGGAATGCTCGAACACGCCTATCTGGCGGTGAGTACAAAGCGAGCAGCTCGGGTGATCCCCGTTGTCGATCAAGTTCGTTTCGGACAAGAGATTGCCCACGTACGACTGGCGGTTGAAGCCGGAGCGGAACTTGGTCCGCACCGGTTTCTCAGAGTTGGCCGACACGTACGGGTTCGGGCTGGGCCCTTTGAGGGGTTGGAAGGCATTGTGGAATCTGGACTCCGTCAGGAGCGGTTGATCCTTCAAGTGCAAGCCATTGGCCGCGCATTGAGCTTGGAGATCGATGCCAGCCTGCTGGAACTGGTTGACTGAACCGTTCGATCCGCCTTCCTGGGCCGATCGCGCGGCGGTGGGATGGTCCACCGAAACATGGGAACGTGGCAACTCCGGCACATCACTTTGTGCGCGCGACGCGGGCGCAGTCTTGATTAAGCGCCACCGTTTCCATCCGAAGCTGTCAATAGGGGATTGATGCTATCTTGAATCCGTCTAAACTACCATCCCAAGTGTTCGGTTATCAGACCTGCAAAGACAGGTCTCCTCCCCCCTGGGATCGGATGTAAAGGTTTGCCGCGCTGGTAAGCGGTGAGGCTTGGTCCGACCGGTAAGCGGGGAAAGCTCTCCCGGCTGTGCTGATGGGGGGTTTGAGGAAGGATCGAAACGGACACTCCCTGAGCAGGGTTTACCAGGGAGGAGCCTCAATGAGTGTTCGTCGAAACCGTCGTTTGTCGTCGCTGATGACCGTGCTCGTGGCAGGTGCCGCGTTTGTCGGACCATTTGGGCTCGTGGTGGACGTGGCCATGGCGGCCCCAAGGAATGCCCCGTCGGCGCCATCCAACTTGCAAGCAACGGTCGATGGGCCACGCGTTTCTCTCGCGTGGACCGATACCTCGGATGCCGAACTTGGCTTCCGTTTGATTCGCGAGAAGTTGATGGGGACCTCGTGGCAGATGTCTGCGGGATTCACGCTTTCGGCAAACACGGTATCGCTTGTCGACGAACCCGGCCCCGGGAACTTCCGGTACAAGCTCAGGGCCTACAACGCTCGCGGGAACTCCTCATACACCAGGCCGGTGCTGGTCACCGTTTCCGGTGATTCGGTGCCTCAACCGCCACTGGCGCCGGCGAATCTTCGCGTGACCAATAACGGCGACGGCACGGCGACCGCGCAATGGGAAGATCGTTCGCAAGATGAGATGGGCTTTGAAGTCGAACGCCAGCCGGCGTCGTCAGGCATCGCCACGGTCGGTGCCAACATGGCGTTGTACTCGGAAGCGACGGGTGCCGGCCAGTTCAGTTATCGCGTTCGCGCGGTGAATTCGGTGGGGCCATCCCCGTTCACAGACTTCGTTGATGTGACGGTCACCGTTCCGGATGCGCCCGGCGGCGACCCAGGTGACTCGGGTGGTACGGGCGGCGACCCCGGCGGCACCGGTGGCGGAACCGGCGGCGATAGCGGATCGTTCCTCGTGATTCCTGCGGGTTACGGGTTTATGGGCCCGACCGCGACGCCCCCGCCGATCGGTGCACCTGGGAGCCCCGGGTATGACGCCAAGGCGATCGCGCGCTGGGATGTGGTGCCGTTCCAGACTATTACGGGCGAGTTCAACGTGGGTGTGGTGGCATTCCACATCAACGGGATCGACCGCGTCGAGTTCTCAGCCAACGGCGGGGCCTGGGTGTCGGTGAACAACATGCAGTTGAACCCGCAGACCGGTGTGTGGGAATACACCGCGAAGTTGCAAGCGGCCTCCTTTCCCGACGGGCCGGTGGAAGTGCGGGCGGTCGTAATCCCGCGGGTGGGGGAGGCGCGGGTGCTCGAGCCGCTTTTCCTCAGTGCGAACGGGCTGGGGAGCCTGCCGGCTTCAACGGCGTACGTGTCGTCCGTTGTGGGCAGCGACGTCACGGGAGATGGAACCGAGGCACGCCCGTATAAGTCGATCAACCTGGCCGCAAAGCGGATCGAGACCGCCCAGGGCGGGGCCGCCGACGGTGGCGTGATCTACCTGCTCGCAGGCGACCACTTCTGGGGTGAGGCCGGCAGGGACGCGGACAGTCGCTGGATCGGGTACCCGCTGACCAACAGCCGGATGCTCACGATCGAGGCTGCGCCCGGGACCGCGTTGGGCTCTGTAAGAATCACGAGCGACCGAGGTGGTGGGCTGCGGACGAAGCTGGTGTGTGTCCGCGGCGTGACGGTGGTTCGCACCTCGCTGGACAATGGGGTGCCGCCGACCGGGGGCAGCCCGATGATCTGGGTTGACCGCTGCGACTTCACGTCGAATGACCCGTCCCACCTTGTGAACTGGGCGAGCGACGCGGTGTGGCCGGGAGGGGTGTACGCGACGAACGTAACTGTGACGGCGTCGGCCAACGGTTGGCAGAACACGACGCTGCTTCGAAACGCTGTGATTGATGGGATTGGGAACGACGCGTTGATCAACTGCAAGATGGTGATCAACGCCAAAGTCACGAATATTGTGAACCCTCCAGAGTCCGGGTTCCACTCAGACGTGCTGCAGTACTTCGCGGTGGCAGAGGCGTTCGATAATATCATCGTGTACAACTTGCGGGCCTACAACAACAACGCCCAGGGATTCCATATCGGTTACACGGGGCACATCAAGGGTCCTGAGTGGTCCAACTTCGCATTCGTGAACATGCTGAACGACTTCTCGTCCCCGACCGCTCAGTGGATCCCCGACGCCAATCACGTCCTTTGGTGGAACCTGACATTCCCGTCCATGGTGGTCTTTATCCGCGATAATCCGCTCGGGGAGCCAACCACGATCCGAAACCTGAGCATCTGTAACAGCGTCTTCAACAGGTTTGGGATGGACGCCACGGGTGGGCCATCGCGGTCCGACCTCTCCTGGGCGAGCAACAACCACTTCATCGACACGACCACCTATGGCGCGATGACGGTGGGAAGCCTGTATACAACCGGCGGCACGCTGACCAGCCTCTTCAACAATCCGAGCCTGAAGGACTACCGTCCGGCGAGCGCGTCGGCGCTGCAGGGCCGGGTTGCCACCCCGAAGATCCCGTGCGACGCGCGGAACGCCAGCCAAGTCGTGCCGGCAAGCTCCGGTGCCGAGCAGCCGTAGCAACGCAACTCTCGAGCGCTGGAACAACGGAACTTCTACGCGGGGAGGATCACCTCCTCGCTTTTTCTATGGACTCGTCAACGATGCAATCAACCGAGAGCCACTCGGAACTCCTTTCGGAGACCGCCCTTACCGATGGTACCGGGTCGCGGCTGATCATGGCCGGAGCGGCGCCCGACACCGGGAACATGGGAGTCTCGGCGTTGTGCTACGCCACGGTCACGGCCTTGGCGGCTCGCCTGCCGCGAGCCTCGATGACGGTGCTGGACTTTGGCCGCGGAGTGCGCCACGAACAGGTCGGCGTCCGTGGGGGCGAGGTGAAAATCTCGCGGTGCGGGGCCAAGCACTCGCGTCGGTTGTACAGCCCGGACACGCTCTGGAACATCCGCCTGTCGGCTCGGCTTGGCGGTCTGTGGAATCCCTGTGCCCGACGGTTGCTCGCGGCGGACGCGGTCCTGGACATCAGCGGAGGGGACAGTTTTACGGACCTCTACGGGCAGCACCGCTTCGACGCCGTGGCCTACTCGAAGCTCATCGCGATTGAGAATGGTGTTCCCCTGATCCTCCTGCCACAGACATATGGTCCGTTCCGATCGGGGGGTACGCGCCGTGTCGCCGCTGAAATTGTGCGCCGGAGCGTGTTGGCGGTGGCGCGGGATGCAAGGAGCTTTGAGACACTGCGCGAGCTGGCGGGCGGGGCGTTCGATCCGGAGCGCCACATCTCTGGGGTCGATGTTGCCTTCCTGCTGGAAGCGCGCGAGCCGCGGGGCCTGTCGGGCGGCGTCGCTGCATTGCTGAGGGATCCACGACCGGGCCCGCTGCTGGGGTTCAATATCAGCGGGCTGATCTACAATGATCCGGTGTCTGCGCGGGAGCGATATGGGCTGAAGGCAGACTATGCAAGTGTGGTGGTGCGGTTTCTGCGGCGAGTTCTCGAACAGAGCGACGCAAAGGTGTTGCTCATCCCCCATGTGCTGACTCCGCCGGGGCATTATGAGTCGGATGCTCAGGCCGCGAACACAGTGCTTGGTGAGCTGGCGGGGCTCGCGCGAGGCAGGGTGGAAGTGCTTGCGCCGGAACACGATCAGAGCGAGGTGAAGTGGGCGATAGCCCGGACGGACTGGTTCTGCGGCACCAGGATGCACGCGACCATTGCCGCGCTCTCATCGGGTGTGCCCACCGCGGCGATTGCGTACAGCGGCAAGACGCTGGGCGTCTTCGAAACGTGCGGGCAGGGAGAGCACGTGGCCGACCCCAGGGAGTTGGGCACGGATGAGGTTGTGGAGAGGGTCTGGTCCTCATGGTTGGCACGCGATCGGGCGCGGGCATCGCTCCAGAGCCGACTGCCGGAAGTCCTGATAGTCGCGGATACCCAGATGGACGTGATCGCCCGGCACTGCCTGGCATTGGCTGGCGACAGAGCGGGGAAGGGCCGCAGGTGAGCCTGCGGCGTCGGGCAATCTCGGGAGGGGTGACTCTCGCTATTGGTCAGGTGGCTGCCCAGGGCCTGGCCTTTGTTCGCAACGTCATCATCGCGAGGATGTTGACGCAGGAGGATATGGGCGTGGCGGCATCGCTCGCGCTCACGCTCTCGCTTCTCGAGATGCTCAGCGATGTCGCCGCGGACAAACTCCTGGTGCAGGCGAAGGACGGCGACGATCCACGGCTTCAGGGTGTGGTGCATGGGGTGCAGTTCCTCCGTGGGTGCGTACAAGCGGTCTTGCTGTTCGCCATGGCGTGGCCTGTTGCGGCGATGTTCCGTATTCCGGAGGCCAGGTGGGCGTTCCAGCTTGTCGCGCTGGCACCGCTCATCCGCGGTCTGGCCCACCTGGACGCCGCCCGTCTGCAGCGTGAGTTGAGGTACAAGCCGGGTGTGCTCATCGAGATCCTTCCCCAGGCGTTGATGACCGCGGTGGCGTGGCCCATCGCGAACCTAGTCGGCGACTACGGGGCTGTTCTGTGGTTGGTGCTGGGGCAGTCCGCCGCCTTCGTTGTCTGCACGCATGTCGTGGCGACAAGGCCATACCGATGGGTGTACGACCGTGTCCTCCTGGCGCGGATATCGAGCTTCGGGTGGCCGCTCCTCGTGAACGCGTTTCTGCTCTTTGGCATCAACCAAGGGGACAAGGCGATTGTGGGTGCGGGCTACACCATGGGAGAGTTGGGCG
>Ga0163152_10004972_pt1 | contig 16004 bp, 15 predicted proteins | sample OliLakLV19MP8IB2_FD_148635 | JGI IMG/M metagenome (GOLD analysis project Ga0163152, IMG submission 148635) | Freshwater microbial mat bacterial communities from Lake Vanda, McMurdo Dry Valleys, Antarctica - Oligotrophic Lake LV.19.MP8.IB-2 | ecosystem: Environmental > Aquatic > Freshwater >... | reverse complement strand
ACCCCGGGCGATCCAGTGTGTCCGGATTATGAGACAGTGCGATACCGGCTCGTTCTGAGTCGTAATCTTCAAACGCGGCCTGTGGAAGAAACTTCCCAGCCCAGACTTCATCCATACCGACTATCTGCATCCCGCTAACATCAATGAGTTGGTTTCGCAGAACTTTTAGGCCGCAATCCCGCAGAGTTTCGGCCAGCTTGTCCGCGATTGGAGCTTGTGCCCAGGTGGGGCCGTAGTCGTGATTGCCAAAGGTGCCGACGATGCCCAGAGGCGGGGTCTTCAATTCCGAAATGAGACTCCCCACATGTGCAATTTCTTCACTGCCGCGGCCCGTCATGAAGTCGCCCGTGATGACGATGAGTAAGGGATTCAGTCCCTCCACGAGACGAAAGCACGAGCGCAAATAGTCGTCCCCCGTCGGACCGATATGCAAGTCGCTGATTTGAACGAGGATCTTTCCATTGAGGTCTTTTGGAAGATTGGCAATTGGAAGTTCGCGGCTCACGATTGTGACGCGATGCGGTTCGATACGGTTGGCGTAGAGCAAGGTACCCGCAAGGGTCGCACCCACGCCGGCGAAAAATCTTCGACGTGTGATCAATCTGCCCATACCGAAGAGGTTAGCCAAATTTTGCTGGCTGGTCGAGGTCATTCACCACGGCAAGCCGTTCTGATTCGCGTGAGGCATCCTGGGCTTCAGCCTTCCGTTTCGCGTAGAGCAGATATGCAGCCACGGCGAGAATCCCGAGCAGAATCACCATCGTGATGATGCGCACGGCGATGTTGTGCTTGAGCCGCAGAAAGAGATTCTCCTCCTCATCGTCGTCCTGTCGTTTCTTCTTCTTCTTTTTCTTTTTTGGTTTGCGTTCCTCCTCCTCCTCATCGTCCTCGTCGTCTCGCTGGGCTTCACGGTTTTTTTTGGTTTTAGGGAGCTGGATCTCTTCGGTGCGTTCTTCCTCACGAGCGACAGTCTTCTTTCGCGGTGGCGGAGGTGGGCCTTTTTTCCGTGGAGCCTCGTCTTCGACCTCGATTATTTGCGTGTCATCGACGATGTCTGCATCTTCAGGCTCTTCTGGCTCCGGAACCACGAATTTATTTTTGCACTTGGGACAAGTCAGCGACTGTCCGACTGGCACGCCTGCCTTCGACTTGAGACCGGCATGGCACTTAGGACAGGTGATCTCGTGAACGCGCATGGAATCCAATTCGGAAGAGGAAGGATAACCTTTATCCTCCGAACGAGAGGGGAAATGAGCAAGAGCAAAGCGAACGGCCGGCCCAAAAGAGGCCGGCCGCAACGTAGCTCAGGTTTTCCGAAATGAGTAAACCTACTCGCCAACGTAGGGCATCAGCCCCATGAATCTCGCCCGTTTGACGGCAGAACTCAGCGCTCGCTGATAGGTGGCACAAGTGCCGCTTCGTTTGCGGCTGAAGAGTTTGCCTTGCCCACTGCACATTTTCTTGAGATTGCCGACGTCCTTGAAATCGACAAAAGCGGGACGAGGGCAGCCTTCTTTCGTGCAGAATCGGCAGCGGTTTTTCTTGTTACGGCCTAGCTTCTTGCGGATCATGCCGCGGGTACTCCGAAGGAAATAAATGATTCGTGAACTGAGAATGTTACTGCCAGTTTGTCCCACGGCAACGTAATTATGGGAAAATCATGGAGTTCGTCATCGTTTCAAAACCGGCGGCCTTGCGATACGGTGGTTTTTGACCCACTCGAAACCCAACCCGCCGGAATGCGTGGCAACCAATAAGCGCGATTGTCCTTCCTGGACCCCCGTGTATTCGCTGGAGGAAATCTTAAAGCTCTCCGTGCCGACTGGGTCACGCCACGATTCGCATTCCACATGATAGCTGGTGCTGTTCTTCGATTTGGTTGTGTATTTTCGTATGATTCGCATGTCGTGGACCTCCTCATCCGATTGGTCGAGAACAGTATTCAAACCCGAAATCGTGCCGATGCTCCCCACGGGGAAGAGCAGAAAGCCGCCGATCAGTAGGCCCCGCCACGAATAGTGTGAACGCGAGGTTCCCCGAACGAGCAATCCCGCGACAAACAAGAACAGCGGAAAACCGAGCAGGAAGACGGGAAGTGCCCGCACCAGCAAATCACTTTCGTGGACCGGGACATGCCCGATGAGCGACACGATCGTTCCGGCATACGCGACTAAGACCACCCACGAAAAGATAGTCAGTTGCTTTCGTCGGCGGCCTGGAACCAAGTCCACTTCCGGCAAATCCGGCGGCAACTTGCGAGACAAAAGAATCAGCCTGGCCCCAATCTCCTCCGCAAGGTCCGGGGAATCGTTGACCAGAGGATCGAAGCCAACCCAAGTCGTGTGAATCTCTCCCTTCTGCAAGGCGACGGACTTGAAACTTTTGCGATGCAGGTCCGCGATGATGGCACGGTTGTCCGGGTTCGTCAAATAGGCCTCGGCGAGTGCCACGGTATCCGTGCGCACGAAGCAATGATCGTCAAAAGTCTCGTCGAGCGTCTGGATCTCGGCAGCCAATCCCCAGCGTTTGCCAAAGCGATCGAACGCACTTTCCGGCACAATCTCGAACTCCCCATCAACCTCGACTTTGGTGCTGATTCGCAATTTCGATGGCTGTTTGTTCTTCCCTTTCGTCGGAGGAGCGTACAGGACGGTATAAAAAACCCCGTCGAGTTCAAGATTCTCCGGTACATGTGCAACGTATTTGCCGATACGGGTGCCAGGCTTGTCGGTGACACTTCCGGAAATAATCGGTTTGCCACGACGAAGAACGCGAATGCCGATGATCAGCAGCGAGGTGCCGAGCACCCAGAAAACGCCGGTGGCCACGATCCAGCCGACGCCTGGATCCTGCATGGCGATGACGAGGCACATGACGCCGAGCATCTCGAAGAGCACGGCAAACGCGATGATGATGAGGCCGAGGATACGCATGTGATGGGCTCAATCTTCTGATATTTCTTCTCGACGTAGGTTCGCAATCGCTTCTGTGCCGGGTTGATTCATTCAGGTGAAAAACGCATCGAACAGGTCTTCCGTTTCCAAATGGGCACTGAAGGAGCGGACTTTGATTCGTTTGCCACAGACTGGACAAGGTGCGTAAATATCGAACGGGGAAACTGAGAAGGTTTCGCCGCAATGGGAGACTTCTCGGCTCGTCGGGAACGTTCGGATCGTGTCGATGTTCATTACTTCGCCCTCGTCAACGCGATCTTTAGCATATCACCTTCGATCTTGACTTCCGAAACCTCGCCTGGCGAGGATTCAATCCAACGCGTCGTCAAAGTCTCCGCCGCGATATGCTCACTATGAGCATCGATCGCCGCCATCACTTTGGCTGAATCGCTGTGCAGGTAGAGCGCAATGCGATCCTCCATGTTAAGCCCGCTGTTCTTGCGGTGTTCCTGAATCTGGCGGATGATGTCACGGGCCAGGCCTTCCTTGGCAAGCTCTTCGGTCACGCGACCATCGATGGCCACTTGTGTCCCGCGATCGGCGACACCGGCCCAGCCTGCTTCGGCTAGATATTCGATCGTGATGTCCTCGCGTTCGAGGGGAACGCCGACAATCTCAACAGGGCCGGCTTTGAGCAGGTCGGCAAGTTCCAGTGCGTTGGCCGAGCCGATGAACGCTTCGGCTTCCTTGACCTTTGCCTCCAACTTCTTCGCTGCGGTCTTCTTGTTTAGCTTAGCTGTCGCCGACAACAGCGACGGGTACCCGATGTGAATTTTCACAGCCTTCACGTTCAGCTCTTCGACGAGTTGATCGCGAAAACGTTCGGCCGCTTTCCGGACGCTATCGTTGGCCGGTTGAATCCGAAGCTCCGCAAGCACCTGACGCCCTTTCGCGCCGGCAAGGGTTCGAGCCGATTTGCTGAGCGTGGTTAGAGCGAGCAACTCGTCCATATCCTTCGACAGTTCCAGGTCAACCAGCTTCGCATCCGCCACCGGAAAATCGCAAAGATGCACGCTCTCCGGGTCCCCCTCAGTTCGCAGGTTCTGGTACATCACCTCTGCCAGGAACGGGATCACCGGCGCAAACAGTTTGGAGAGGGTGGTCATCACCGTGTATAGCGTTTGATGGGCGGCCCACTTGTCGGCCAGGCCGGCCGCATCGAGGTCGCTGACATTGCTCTGCAATCGGGGGCGATTGCGGCGGATGTACCAGTTGCTGAGGCGGTCATCCAGGAATCGCTCGGCTTCCAGGCAGAAGGCCATCACGTTGTAGTTCTCGAATGCTTGGCGGGCGGTTGTGATTAACCCTTGGAGATTGGAGAGAATCCAGCGGTCGATGTCCTGGGGCGAAGCCGCGAGCGGCGTGGTTGCATCGAACCCATCGAGCCTGGCGTAGTTCACGAAGAAACCGTAGCAGTTCCAGAGCTTGATGTGAAACTTGCCCCGTACCTCGTTGGCCGGGATCGGCCCAAAATTCAGATTCGACGCAGGATTCTGGCGGCAATACAGCCAGCGCATTACGTCGGCCCCGATCGGTGCGAACGTCGTGGGATTGCCTTTCGCGTCGGGAACCGTGCCGCCTTTATCCGCGGCCGCGACGAACTCGATCGAGTTGCCCGTACTCTTGTGCATGTCATTGCCGAACTGGTCTTTCACTGTTGCGAACCCCAGCAAGTTCTTGAACGGCGGTTGGCCATCGCTCATCATCGTGCTCATCGCGAGCAGCGAGTAAAACCAGTTGCGAAATTGGCCCGGAAAGCTCTCAGTGATGAAGTCGGCCGGATACCAGTCGGCGGGCATAGTGCTGAAGGCCACGATGCCCGCGTCGAGCCAGGGATTCCCGACGTCCGGGATGCGTGACATCAGGTTGCCGGTCTGGCGACTGCGGATCTTGATCTTGTCCACCCACGGCCGGTGCGGAGTGTGGCCATCGAACTCCGTCCAGCCTTCGACCGCACGCTCTTTCAACTCTTCGCGAGAACCGATCACTTCGAACTGCGTCGGGTCTTTTTCATCCACCCAGATAGGCAGCGACAGCCCCCAGTAGCGTTTCTTGGAGATCATCCAGTCGCCCATGTTCCTCAGCCAATCCAGTTCGCGAGCCTGGCCATTCAGCGATTCCGGCAGGAACGTGACCTTGCGAACGACTTCCATGACCTCATCACGCCACTTCATGTTGATGAACCACTCATCGACGAGGCGATAGAGCAACTCGGTCTTGCACCGCCAGCAGTGCGGATAGCGATGCACATATCGCTCGGTCGTAAAGAGCCGATCCTTCTTCTTGAGTTCCTCGAAGACGCCGTCGGCAGTCGCAGGGTCGGCGGCATTCTTGCCCGTCAGGGGGCCAAAGCCATCGTGGAAATTCCCCATATCGTCGATCGGAGCAACCGGCGGCAGACCCTGCTCCTTGCCCCAGCGGAAGTCGATCCCGCCGCAGCCAGGGGCCGTGTGAACGATCCCCGTACCTTCGGACTCGCTGACATTCGAGACCCCGGTCCGAGCATCCTTGCCGCCATCAATTACGCGATGCGACGCGGCCGCGGTCTTCGGTGGACACCAGCCCGCCTGTCGGACGACCTGAGCAACTTCTTCGGGAAAGCCGTATTCATGCTGCTGGGCCGGCAAGTCGTCGAACGGGCCCACGTATTCCCAGCCGAGCATCTCGGAGCCTTTGATTTCGCCGACGATCGAAAAACCTTCCTTGCCGGCCTTCGATTTGAACATTTGCTCGATGGTGTTGAGATGGGGGACATTGTCGAGCCAGTCTCTGCGTTTTCCCTTCGCTTGCGCTTCAGGCTCGTCGGCGTCGCCTGAGGACTCCATTCGGTTTTGTTTGAACACGCCCTTCGCGAGGTAGAAGATTTCGCCCTTGAGCTGCACTTTCAGGTACGTCAGTTCCGGATTGATCGCGGCAGCGACGTTGCTCGTGAGTGTCCAGGGTGTCGTGGTCCAGACGAGCAGGTTCTCGTTTGGTCTGTCTTTTAAAGGAAATTTAACGAACGCGGCCCGGTGTTCAACGAGTTTATAGCCCTCCTTCATCTCCATTTCGCTGATGCCCACGCCGCAACGGCCGCACCAGGGCATCACGTCGTAGCCGCGATAGATCATCCCCCCCCTGTGATGGCATTTCTTCAGGAAACTCCAGATCGTGTAATTATTCTCCTCGGACATCGTGAAATACGAGTGCCGATCGTCTGGACTCTTCGCCCAATCGGCATCGGAGCGGTCCCAGTTCATCCAGAAGCCGAGGCGGATCGATTGCTCGGTCTGCACCCGGGCAAACTTGTTCACCCGGTCCTTGCACGCTTGCACGAAGCGATCGACGCTAGCTTCCACATCGCCCGGCACCAGGCTCTCGATATCCCGCTTGCTCTTGAGGCCGAGTTCCTTCTCGACTTCGACTTCGACCCACAAGCCCTGGCAGTCGAACCCCTGTTGATAGCGGAGTTCGTGCCCGGTCATCGCGAAATAGCGGTTGTAGGCGTCCTTGTAGGTGCGGCCCCAGGCATGGTGGACGCCCATGGGGTTGTTGGCGGTAATCGGCCCGTCGAGGAAAGACCAACGAGGCTTGCCCGCGTTCTTGGCTTTCAGCTTTTCGAATGCCTGGATGCGCTCCCAGAGTTCCAACATCTGGCGTTCCAGGGCGGGGAAATCAGCCTGCGGTTCAACCTTCTCGAACGGCATATTCGCGTACCTTGATCGGGGATGGAACGGCTAATTTATGAAGGGAGATGGGGGAAGGGAAAAGGATCGGGTCAAGGTGTCAGCAAGTCCTTCAGGACGACGACGGGGAGCCCCGGAATCTTGCGGAAATCGGAATCGTTGGTGACGAAGAGCGATGGTAGATAGGTCGGCGCCGTCGCAGCATGTATGGAGTCCGGCGTGCGCAGCCCCTTCCTTGCTGATCGCAGACCGGCAGCCGTTCGTAGAATCGCTTGTTCAATCGGAAGCAGCAATAGTTCAAATGACGCGAACATGATCTCGTAGGTCTGAACCATTGCCGCATCGCCTTTTTCGAGTGGTGCGACGAGAACTTCGAGAATCGAGAGTTCGCTCGTGACGAAGCGGAGTTTTCCAGCTTGAGCCACGTTCCAAAGCGGTTCCAACAAAGGCCAGTAAGTGGGATGAGTTTCGGCTGAATAGATGATGCTGTTGGCGTCCAAATATACCGTCCCGCCAATCGGGGGTACGATCACTCCCACGAGTTTCGCTCCTCGTCGATATAGCGATCAACTTCTTCCGGCGACTGAAACAACCGATGCCCATTCAGTGCTTTGATCGCGTCCAACGCAGACGGTCGAACAGGACTACCGTTCGGCATCTGAGGGCAAGGAATTAACACGATTTGAACTTGGCCGCCTTCGCGAAGCTCCGGCACCGTCAATTCGATCCGATTACCCGGAAGCACAATTGCCGTCGTGTGAAATGCGTTTTGCATGATTCGTTCCTCCAGCTTCAGCATAGCAGAACGGCTGCTCTATTCCTTTTTCGCACGCTTGAAGACCAAGAGCCGCCGACCGGACTTCTCGGCCGATTCAAACTCGGTGGGCCTTGCGACGCCTCCAAGCGGATTGGCATTACAAAGCGTCAGCGTGTTCCCCTCAATCTTGAAAATGCCTCGAATGACGATCCCGTCGAAGCCGGGAAAGTCGAGATCGATTTCGTGAGGCGTCTTCTTGAGGTCGATTCGGAATGCGCTTGCTGGAGACTTCATCGCATTCTCGGAGAAGAGATAGTTGTTATCTTTGGTAAAAACGAACGAGATGCCGCTGGCGGGAATTGGAATTGGCCTCCCGTTATCGATGAATGACTCCGCGATCCATTCCCCTTCGATGCTCGGCGGATCTTTCTTGGCGTTTTCCTTTGGTGCGGGAGCGCCCACGGCCAAGACCACGACAAGGTATAATGAAGCCTGCATGTGTTACTCCGAGTGATGCCAACGCTCACCATCATATCCATTGCAAGCGAACGTTGTCGCGTCATTCGTCCACCGGCGTCGCTCGGCGATCTCGGACTTGATACACTTGTCGGCGAATCGGCGAGCCCCCTTCGACGACGACCAGCTTGCCCTGCCAACCTGGCCCCAGGCTTTTAACGAGGTCGGCAACACTCGCGTCGTCGAGCATTCCAAGATAGTCCTTGGGAAAGGTGCCTGTGAAGCCGTTCGTCACGGGCGTTCGCGCCCACATTCCAGCCCACATGGCCGTGATTTGATGACGGTAATCGGGCATCGAGCCATCATTGATGACGTGTGCTGCGTCCGCATCCTTCAAGTATGGCGCAAGTTCGCGGGCGGGTCCGTAGATCATTTCCTGTTTATCGAAGCTCTCCGGATGGACGCGGATTTGTTCGATCACCAATAATGAAGCGATCAATGCGTAAATCGCCCCACGCCGGCTTGGGCAAGCAACATTTGCCTGGATCAGAGTCTGCACGCCGATCAGGCCTCCGACTGTTCCAAGCAGATAAATTACGAAGACAATTCGACCAACCGCACGAAATGCGTTGGCTCCCGGAACAAGTTGATGCACCACAAGCCAGAGTGAGAAATTGTACCCCCAGCGCGTCACGAGCAGGGCCAGCACGGCGGACGTTCCTAAGCAAGCAAGGACCAGGGATCGTTGGGCAAAATTCCGTCGAAGAGCATAGCACCCACCGACCAGGAAGATTCCATACACGGTAAAACCGGGGAAGAGCATCTTCTCGGGGAATTCCTCCACATCCCGAGTGGTCAGCCGATCGCCCCAGATGTTGCCGGGCGGGGAAACGAACCAGCCGTCCGGATATGGGGCATACGCTGCCGCCTCCAAATAATAGCGCGGGTTGGGGGTGCCTCGATAGAAATTGCGAGCGTACATGCCGAGCACAAGTGCGGCGATCAGCAAAGGCAGGACAGTCGCGATCGGCCGCTCGCGAGCAAACGTCCTGGCCCTCCGAAAGCTACCGGCCTCGACAAAGAACCCACAGACAACGAAGATCAACAACCCGAAGCCGAGAAACCAGCCGAGGTGCAAACTCGCCAGGATCTGTAGAACGCACAGCACGATGAGCGTCACCCAGCGACGAACAGTCGGAGCCTTCAGCAACGTCCAGGCGTACCAGATCGCGAACGGCGAGAAGTACTGCGGCATCAGTTGCTGATGTGGCATGTGATCTGTTCGTATCACGCCAAAGGCAAATAGGTACGCCCCAGCCGCGGTCAGGATGGGATTCACGCCGAACCAACGCAGCACGATCACAAGCGAGACATAGTTGAGCACATATGCGATCATGATCCAGAGTTGGCACGCTACGGATTCCGTGAACCCGGCACGAAGCAGCCAGTAGATCGGGGCCGTTCCCACCAACGTTTCCGAATAGGTGAACGTGTCCGGCGTCGGTGTGAAGAAGCCGGGAGACCAGAACGAGTGCTGATACTCCGGGTCGAACGCCCAGCGAAAAGTGTGCTCAAGAAAATAGTTGTTCAGAACGACGTCGCCGGGATCCGACTGCATTCGATCGAAGCCGCTGAAGATGGTCGGGTAGAACGTATACAGCAGGCCGCTCAGTCCGACGGCGGCAAAGAACAGGAAACGGAGTTTGGGCATGGCCGCGGGTTGGTTATACTGTCCGAACAAGCATGACAAACACTGTCGAAACACTGTCGGGCGTGGTCGAGCGGATCACGTTCCACAATCTGGACAACGGTTACTCGGTCCTCAAGGTTCTCGTTCCCGCCCAGCGAGAAGTCTTCACGGTCGTTGGCACCATCTCCAGCGTGGTGGCTGGGGAGTATCTCGAAGCTCGCGGCACATGGATTAGCGACCGCACGCACGGCCTGCAATTCAAGGCCGACGAACTCAAGACCTCGCCGCCCCATACCAGCGAGGGGATCGTCAAATACCTCGGCTCCGGCCTGATCAAGGGCATCGGCCCGACTTACGCGAAGCGAATCGTCGAAGTCTTTGGTGATCGCACACTCGAAGTCATCGACAAGTCTCCCACTTTTCTATCGGAGATAAAGGGAATTGGCCCGCAGCGGCTGGAACTCATTCGTCGCAGCTGGCAGGAACAACACGGCGTCCGCAGCATAATGGTGTTTTTGCAGTCGTACGGAATCGGGACGGCACGGGCGGTTCGCATCTACAAACAGTACGGCGAGAACGCCATCGAGATGGTGAAGGGCAATCCGTATCGGCTAACGACCGACATCTGGGGGATCGGTTTCAAGACGGCCGACGAACTGGCGATGCGGCTTGGCCTGCCAATGGATTCACCCCTTCGTGCCCGGGCGGCAGTCCGGTTCGTCCTGCAGGAATTGGGCTCGAAAGGGAATGTCGGTTACCCGGAGGCGAGTGTCGCTGAGGAAACGATTCGACTCACGGGGATTGACGCCACCGTCATTCAGGAGGCCATCGAAACCGGACGACAGGAGGACGAACTGGTTCGCGATTCGGCACCAGCCGAAGCGAGCCGCGAGGCAGCTTCCTGGCTGTATCTGAAGCCCCTATTCCTTGCCGAGACAGGTGTGGCAAGGGCGATTTGCTCGCTCGCCAAGGGGCAACATCCGCTGCCACAGATTGACGTGCCGGCTGCACTCGGCTGGGTGCAGACCAAAATGGGGCTGGAACTTGCCGAGTCGCAACGCGAAGCCATTGAGGCCGCAACCAGGGAAAGCGTACTCGTAATCACGGGGGGGCCCGGCGTCGGCAAGACCACCATTGTGCGTGGAATCATCGAGATTTTCGCGGCAAAGCGAAAACGGGTCGAGCTGGCCGCTCCGACGGGACGGGCCGCGAAGCGGCTAAGTGAATCAACGGGCCGACCGGCCCGGACGATTCACCGTTTGCTGGAGTTCGACGCGGCCATCGGCGGCTTTCGTCGCGATCGCGGTCATCAACTTGATGCGGACTTGTTGGTTGTTGATGAAGCTTCCATGCTGGACATTGTGCTGATGAATCAACTGCTCCGGGCCGTTCCACATGGATGCTGCGTAATTTTTGTCGGCGATGTAGACCAACTCCCGTCGGTCGGTCCTGGCTCCGTGTTGAAGGATCTGATCGACTCACAGATCATTCGAGTGGTTCGCCTGAAGCATATCTTTCGCCAGGCGAAAGCGAGCTACATCGTGCAGGCCGCACATGAGATCAACTCCGGCCACGAGCCGGAATCGGCCCCCAGTGCCACGGGCGATTTCTTCTTTGTCGAAGCGGATTCGCCCGAGACAATCACGGACAAATTGATCGAGATGGTGCGAACGAGAATCCCCTCACGGTTTCAGTTGGATTCACTCCGCGACGTACAGGTGCTTACGCCGATGAACAAGTCGGATCTGGGAGTCCACACGCTGAACCAACGACTGCAAGAAGTGCTTAACCCACCAGGGCCGAACGTCAAGCAGGTCGAGCGATTTGGGCGGGTCTACCGCGTTGGCGATAAGGTGATTCAGTCGCGAAACAACTATCAGCGTGAGGTTTTCAACGGCGATATTGGCCGAATTACCCTCATCGACCCCGAAGAGCAAGAACTCCGCGTCGATTTTGAGGGCAAGATCGTTCCTTACGAATTTGGCGAGATCGACGAGTTGTCCTTGGCCTACGCTTGCAGTATCCACAAATCACAGGGCTCGGAGTATCCGGCCGTGGTCATCCCCTTGCATACCCAGCATTACGTGATGCTGCAAAGGAACCTGTTGTATACGGCCGTCACCCGTGGTAAAAAATTGGTAGTAATCGTGGGTTCGCGAAAGGCTTTGTCGATTGCAGTTCAGAAGCAAGACACGGCTTTTCGTTACACCCTGCTCTGTCACCGGCTGCGCGTCAACCCGGATGACGTACCCAAGGAGGCCCGATGATTCGGCGTTCGCCCGACGACTGGCAACAATGGCTCGCGGACTTTAGCCGTGGCGAGCAAACCGAAGCCTGGCGTGGAATCATGTGCTTTCTGCGGTGGATTCAGATCCGTGCGGAGAACGGGCATCCCATTCCAAACTTCCTCCCAGCCATGGAAGGAGACATTTTTCACAGCCATTTGCTACGCCGATTGTTGGAGGGAAAGGATCCACTTGAAGCCCCCCCACCCGAATCGTTCGGGCAACCCTGGTACGAACTGGTCGAACACGGCCGAGGGACCGCGACCGAGGTGAAGCCCTGGGAATGGGCTCCGGATCAAAAAATCTCCGTGAATCGCGGCATCTGGACCATTCTGGAGAAAAAGTCGGACAATGAGTTCATCGTCACCTATCGCTTGAACCCGATTTCTTATCGCCTGAGCAAATCCGCCGAGGGGAATTGGTCCCTGGAGCGGCTTGAGGCCTGATGCCGAACGGGTCGATATGATTGCTAGATTCAAATCGAGTTGCAAACGTCCTTGCCCAACGGTTGTTGCCTAGTAATCGACCAGTCGCTTGTTATACTTGGAGTTGAACCGATGATCGCACCCTTCTGCCGGGCTCTGACCGCCGTGCTTTTGCTGGCAATCGCGAATCCAGCGTTTGCCGCACCTGGCCCCAAAACCGATTCCAAAGGGGACAAGTCAGCCAGCGAGACTATTCGCAAAGCTCTGGATGCAAGTGGCAATTTCGATTTCACGGGCGTCAATCTGGCCGGCGTCGTGGCCACTCTCAGCGAACAGTACAAGATCAACATCGTTCTCGATCGCAATGTGATCCAGCAGATGGGCTTCGAGCCCGAGGTCATGAACGTCGAATTGAAAATGAAGGAAGGCAAACTCCGCAACGCCCTGCGTTCGATCGTCGGACAGTACAACCTGACGTTTGCGATCGTCGGTGAGACCCTGCTCATCACGACCGAGGAGATGGCGGTTTATCGCCAACTCAAGCAGAGAGTGAACGTCGATTTCGATGCGGTCCCGCTCAGCAAGGCCTTGAAGGAACTGTCGGCGAAATACGGTGTCAACGTGATCATCGACCCGAAGTCGATCAAGAGTAAAGCGTCCGAGAACCCGGTCACCTTACAGGTCGAGGATGTACCGTTCGAGGCCGCCGTTCGGTTGATGTGCGAGATGGCCGATCTGAAGCCGGCTCGAATGGGGAACGTGATTTTCGTGACCACGGAAGCACGAGCGGACAAGCTAAAAGATGGCGATAGTCTTGTACCGGCTCCCACGCCGAACCCTCTTGGGATTCCAGGTGCGTTCGGAGGCCTCGCAGGAGGTCTCGGAATCGCGCCCGTCGCACCGATGGTTGTGGCTCCGGCGGTTCCAGATAAGGCCGAGCCTGAGAAGGCAGATAAAAAAGAGTAGTACCCAGCAGGCACCTACAAACCGTAAAGCCCAGTGACGGCCGTCACTGGGCTTTGTGTGAATCAGTCCACACGCCGCTGCGGAGTGGAGGCCACGAACTTCACTGAAATGTCGGACGCGATCCGTTGCACGAACTGCAATCGGAACGTCGAAATCTGCACCCGTGAGTCCCGTCCTTCGATCTCGATTTCCCGTCCGTGCGGAAACTCCGGTGTGTATTCGAACTTGTGGCCCGGTGCCTTCCCGGGCTTCGAAAGGTCGTATGCGTTCACGGTAATGGTGGCATGCCCCTTGAGAAACTGTCCTCGTGAGCCTGGCTTGAACAGGTCCATCTCCTGAATCTCGACGTCGATTACATAATCCGCCTTGAATTCCTTGCCGATGTCGTACGGGTGAACCGAACGCCAGTTCGGATTATCGGAACGAAAATCGTCGATCTTGGGCATCTTGAGGACGAGAACCTTTTGTTCGTTTGCTTTCAAGCCGGCGTCGAGCATCGTGATCAACTCGGCATTCAACATGCGATCGACGCCTGCCAGATCGGGATGAAGCCCCGTCGCACTGGAGACAAAGACGACGACCTTCGCTTCTGATTTCTTGGGAGGAACAGTGAGCGGAAACTCGGCAGGAGCCTTGTTCTCTCCGCCGCTGAACATGTAGGGAAGCAGGAATGGGTTCATGCCGCCGCAGCCGAAGCCCGTGGCCGCCAGTCCCATACCCAAAAGCACTCGTCTACGTGAAAGATGCATGGCTTCCCCTCCCTGGGAATCCTCCGCTTGCCTGTGCCCCCGCTTCGGCAAACCGAGATTAATCGAACAACGTCAACAGTAGCATCACACCCCAACGACCGAGCATGAGAACTGTAAATGTCCCCACCAGAAAACCCAGAATGGCCTCGATCCGCTTGATCCACAAATATCGCCCGCGAAAAGACGACACCAGGCACCATGGAATCAGAAACGCGCAGAGCACAGCCAGCCCGGTTCCAACCCAATTTGCCCGCATCGAATTCGACACATCCCCCCGAACCAAAAGCGCAAAACTCGTCGTCATGCCGCAAGAAGGACACGGCAAATCCGTCAGCCGCTTGAAATTACAAGGCGGCAAGCCGAGCGTCTCATGCGAGGCCGACTTCAACGCTGAGCCGTCGTCTTTGTACGGCTGAACCCGCGTCGCGATGTAGAACACCAATGCCAGGCCCAGGGCAATCAACACCAACACCCCGCGGACAACCAAAGGGGCATGGCCACGAACCCGCCTTCGGGCATCCATACTCTGTTCTGTTGAGGCCACGGGATAACCACCTGTGAAATTCGGGTCAAGAGCTTTTGGAGGATCATTATGCCGGCAACGACCAAGAACCGGCTGCCCTCTATCGTACAGGATAATCTAGCTCGTTTGGGTGGAGTTGGGCCAGGGGTTCTTGCCGTTTCCGGCGGGGCAGACAGCGTGGCCCTTCTGCGAGCCTTGGCGGACCTGGCCCCCACCCGTACATTTTTCGTCGCACACTTGAACCATCAACTCCGGGGCAGGGACTCGGATGCGGATGCCGAGTTCGTGACCAAACTCTGCCCCCAGTTTATCCACTTCATCGAATCGGTCGACGTAGCCGAGAGGGCGAAAGCGAGTGGCGAAAATCTCGAAGCGGTCGCACGCCGAACGCGATACGAATTTCTAGAAAGCGTTGCTCGCAAATCGGGCTCGAGTTGGGTGGCGACTGCCCATACCCACGACGATCAGGCCGAGACAATTTTGCATCGGCTGATTCGGGGGGCCGGTATTCGCGGCTTGCGGGGCATTGCCGAACAACGCCAGTTGGCCTCTGGCATTCGCCTCTTACGCCCAATGTTGACGGTGGGTCGCAGGGACGTCATCGCGTTACTCAACGAGATTGAACAACCCTGGCGAGAAGATGCAACCAATCGGGATATCGCCTTCACTCGCAACCGCATTCGCCATGAATTGCTGCCGATGCTCCGTTCGTACAACCCCGGCGTCGAGCAAGCGCTGGCCTTGCTATCCGAGCAAGCCATCGAAGTGCATGACGAGACGCAAGTACGAGTCGAATCCATTCTTCAATTGACCGAGCGTCCACGAGCTGGGCAACTCGTGATCCTTGACGCGGAGAAACTTGAGGATGAACCCTATCGCTATGTGCGGGAATTGTTCGTCACGATCTGGGACCGTGAAGGATGGCCCCGCGATAGCATGACCCACGAGCACTGGAAGCGAGCGGCAGAAGTGGCACTCGGCCGAGCGAAAGCCTGGGATCTACCGGGTCGCCTTCGCATCGTCGCTCGGGGGAACATCATCAAAGTTGGTCCTGCGGCTGCTTTCACTTCCTAGCCAACTCTCTAAATCAATCCAGACAACTTGAAACTCGAAACTTGTAACTTGAAACTCTTATGCTCCGACCGATTCGCCGTGCGTTGTTCAGCGTTTCCGACAAGACTGGCCTCGTCGATTTCGCCCGCGAACTGCACACGAAGTACGGCGTCGAACTGATCGCGACCGGCGGCACCAAGAAGACGCTCGCCGAGGCCGGCCTGCCCGTGAAAGACGTGAGCGAACTCACCGGCTTCCCGGAAATCCTCGACGGACGAGTGAAGACTCTGCACCCGGCTATCTTCGCCGGCCTCCTCGCGAAGCGAGACAAGCCCGAGCACATGAAGACTCTCGGCGACCATAACTTGCCGGAAATCGACCTTGTTGTTTGCAACCTGTATCCATTCGAGCAAACTGTCGCGAAGCCGGGCGTAACGGAAGCGGAGGTGATTGAAAACATCGACATTGGCGGGCCTTGCAT
>Ga0163152_10004970_pt1 | contig 16006 bp, 7 predicted proteins | sample OliLakLV19MP8IB2_FD_148635 | JGI IMG/M metagenome (GOLD analysis project Ga0163152, IMG submission 148635) | Freshwater microbial mat bacterial communities from Lake Vanda, McMurdo Dry Valleys, Antarctica - Oligotrophic Lake LV.19.MP8.IB-2 | ecosystem: Environmental > Aquatic > Freshwater > Lake... | reverse complement strand
CACGACCTGTTTCTCGAACACGTGATGCAGCAGGCGCCGGGCTATAAGAAACTGATCGAGATGGCCGGTGCGCCGATCATGCCGACGCCGGCGGCGGTCGGCGTGATCATGGAAACGATCGCCAAGCGGGAGCATTTGAACGTGATCGGGGTGGATATCGGCGGCGCGACGACGGACGTGTTCTCGGTCTTCGAAGGACTTTTCAATCGGACCGTCAGTGCGAACCTCGGGATGTCCTACAGCATTTCCAATGTGCTGGCGGAAGCAGGGATTGCCAATATTATGCGGTGGGTGCCCTTCACGATCGACGAACAGGCGCTCCGCAATCGGATCAAGAACAAGATGGTCCGGCCAACGACGATTCCGCAGACGCTGGACGAGTTGCAGATCGAACATGCGATTGCCCGTGAGGCGCTCCGGCTCGCCTTGATCCATCATAAGTCCCTCGCGACGGCACTCAAGGGGATCCAGCAAGAACGTACGATTTCGGATGTGTTCGAGCAGCAGCAGTCCGGCAAGACGCTGATCGACATGCTCAAGCTCGATTTGATCGTCGGGAGCGGCGGGGTTTTGTCCCATGCGCCGCGCCGCGTGCAATCGATGCTGCTGATGGTGGATGCCTATGAACCGCTCGGGGTCACGAGGCTCTCGGTGGACAGCATCTTCATGATGCCGCATCTCGGCGTGCTCTCGACGATCGATGAGAAGGCAGCGACCGATGTCTTTGTCCGTGATTGCATGGTCTATTTGGGGACCTGCGTCGCGCCGATCGGGCAGGGGAAGGACGGGGAACGGTGCGCGGACTATGCCATCACCTTCCTGGATGGTCGCGTGGACAAGGGGCAGCTCTCGTTCGGAGATCTAAAGTTGATTCCACTGGCTAGCGATCAGAAGGCCTCGATTACGATTCAGCCGGCGAAACAGGTGAACCTCGGGGCCGGGGCAGGAGTGTCGGTCACGCGAGAGGTGCAAGGTGGTGTAGTAGGACTCTTGCTCGATGGGCGTGGACGTCCCGTGCAGTTGCCGACCGACCACGATGCCAGAGTTACAGTGCTGACGAAATGGTATCAGGCCGTCGGATTGTATCCGACAACATAGGACAAGGGGTTAGAGGCGATAGGTCGGATTACCTCTAGCCAAAGGTTGTGATATGGCCCATTCCTACACCCCAGGCTTAACGGTCACAGAGCAGACCACGGTCCGTCGTCGACGGTTGTTGTCGTTGCCAGGCACCGTGCTGGTCACAGCCGGGGAGGCGGTGCGTGCGAATCAGGCTGTCGCTCGTGCGGAGTTGCCGGGGAAGGTCTATCCGCTGAATCTTGCCAATCAGTTGGGCGTGGCGCCGGATGAAGTCCACGAATATTTGATCAAAAAGGCCGGCGATCCAGTGCAGAAGGACGAGATCCTGGCCGAGAATAAACCGCTCATCAAGTGGTTCAAGACGGAAGTCCTCTCGCCGATCACCGGCGTCGTGGAATCCGTTTCGACTGTCACAGGGCAGGTGCTGTTGCGGGAGCCGCCGCGCGTCCTGGAGCTACTGGGCTATGTCGACGGGCGCATTGTCGAGGTGATTCCAGAGCAAGGCGTCGTGGTCGAGACGGATTGTAGCCTGGTGCAGGGGATTTTCGGCATCGGCGGTGAAACCAGGGGTGAGATCGCGATCGGGGTGACGTCGCCGGACGAAGTCCTTACGCCGCGTCACCTGACGGCGGACATGAAGGGCAAGGTGGTTGTGGGCGGCTCCTTCATCTCGTCGGACGCGTTGGCACGCGCGAAAGAGGTGGGAGTTGTAGGATTGGTGATTGGCGGCATTCATGATAAGGATTTGCGCGCACTCCTGGGCTACGATCTTGGCGTGGCCATCACAGGCACGGAACAGGTCGGCTTTACCCTGATCCTCACCGAAGGGTTCGGTACCATTCCCATGGCCGGCAAGACCTTCAATCTCCTCTCCGCCCATGCGGGACAACAGGCTTCTATCTCAGGAGCCACGCAAATTCGTGCCGGCGTCATTCGACCGGAAATTATCATTCCCACGGGGACATCAGGCGCTCACGGTGTTGCCGCCGTTTCGGAGCGAGAAGGCATCCGGATCGGCGACCAGGTGCGCGTCATTCGAGAACCATTATTCGGCAAGATCGGCGAAGTGGCGAGTCTGCCGTCCGATCTTCAGAAGATTCCGACCGAGAGCGAAGTGCGCGTGATGGAAGTTCGTTTTTCCGACGGCAGCAGGGCCATGATTCCGCGGACGAATATTGAATTGATTGAGGGCTCATAAGCGTGAAACGTGACAACAACCGTTCAGCATGCGGGGGTATTCTGCTGCTAGCAGCTGTACTTTGTCTGTCTGTCTTGCCGGTGTTTGCACAAACAGACGAGACGAAGAAGACCCTCTCTCCTCCGCAAGATGTTCGTGCCTTCGATACCCCCAGCGATGGCGGCGGTAGCCTGACCGTGATCTGGTCGCCCGCTCTCTACGATAGTGCCGTGACCAAGTACCAGATCCTACTCAGCGAGGGAACGACGGTCGCGGATCTTGCTGCGATGAAGGTCGTGGCGGAGTTTCCCGCGAACCAGCGCTATGTCCGTGAATCTAAGTGGCCTTGGTGGACGAGGCCGACGACTGGCGACCAGCACCAGTTCACGCTGAGGAGCGGGAAGGGAGTCGAACTCAAGGACGGAACCATCTACAGCATCACGGTGGCTGCAGTTCTGAGTGACGATCGAGGGATTGCCCAGCCGGTGCAGGCGACGCCACAACCGAATTGGATGAACTGGAATCAGATTAATAATCTCCTACTGGCGCTTCTGTTCGGCGGCATCGTGTTCTATGCCATCAGTACGGCCAGAAAGCGGGAGATCTTTCTCCGGCGCATTCCCGGCCTCGATGCCGTGGATGAAGCGATTGGTCGCGCGACTGAGTTGGGCAAGCCGATCCTCTATCTCACCGGCGCCCATGACATGAGCGATCCCTCCACCATTGCCGCGGCGGTCATCCTCGGGCGCGTGGCGAAACGCACTGCGGCCTACGAGACTCAGTTGCTCGTGCCGCACCGCGATCCGATCACCATGGCCGTCTGCCAAGAAATTACGAAGCAAGCCTATCTGGAAGCAGGCAAGCCGGATCTCTACAAGGACGATTCGAATTTTTTCATTACGTCGGACCAATTCAGCTATACCGCGGCGGTGGACGGCATCATGCTGCGCAAGAAACCGGCTGCAAACTTCTTCATGGGGGCCTATTTTGCCGAGGCCTTGCTCTTAACGGAAACGGGCGCGAGCACCGGTGCGATCCAAATTGCCGGAACGGACTCCGATCACCAGCTCCCGTTCTTCGTCACCACCTGCGACTACACCTTGATTGGAGAGGAGTTGTACGCCGCCAGCGCCTACCTCTCCAGAGAACCAGTGCAGGTCGGCACGTTGCGCGGACAGGACATCGGCAAGGCGCTCATCCTCGGCGTCCTCGGCATCGGGACCATTCTGGCAACCCTCGGGGTCCTGCTCGATGCGCAGTGGCCACAAATATTTCTGGATGTATTCAAGGACGTGAAATGATCTTTTTTCGCCGACAGGTTCCGCTCCTGATCACGCTCATCACTGGACTGGTGTTCGCTGCACAATATTATGTGCCGCACCCGGCTTCGGAGCAGATGCTGACCTCCGTCACTAAATGGCTCCAGATCATCGGAGGGTTCGCATTGGTGCTGGGCGTCAGCAGCCTGTTCCAGGTCCATGCCATGAAGATCCGCCGCAAGGAAGCGGGGTGGGGCTATAGTTTTGTGCTGTATGTCAGCATGCTGGGTACTATCGCGGTCGGCTTGTGGTCGAACGGCAAGGAAGCCGTCGACGGGACCATAACGGCCTTTGGGTGGATCTATAACTTCATGATGGTCCCGCTCCAAGGGACGATGTTTGCCATTCTCGCGTTCTTCATCGCCTCGGCCGCCTATCGGTCGTTCCGCGCCCGGAGCCGCGAGGCGGCCGTGCTGCTCATTGCGGCGGTGATCGTCATGATGGGCCGCGTCCCACTTGGAGAATATCTCATCCCGCTCAGCGGCGACTTGTCTCAGTGGATCTTGAATGTGCTGAATGCGTCGGTGCGGCGTGCGATCCTGATCGGCGTTAGCCTCGGTACGGTCGCGCTCTCCATCAAGATTATCTTCGGCATGGAACGGTCGTATCTGGGCGGGGGCAAGGAGTAGGACGTGAAACGTATGAACCAGTTGTCTGACTCCATATCGTTTCACGAGGGAACGAAGTGACCTTCGCTGAACGCATGCTGAAGATCGACCGGCGAATCATCTTTCTGGTGATCGGCCTCTGCACCCTCTTGCCGCTGCTCTATCCAGTCGGGTTGCCAATCAAGATTTCGCCGGAGGTGCGAGGGGTCTATGACTACATCGAGTCGCTCCCCGAGGGATCCGTGTTTCTCCTCTCGCTGGACTTCGATCCGGCCTCGAAGCCCGAGCTGCATCCTCAAGCGATCTCGTTGCTGCGGCATGCCTTCAGGAAGAATCTGCGCGTAGTGGCGATGACGCTTTGGGTTTCCGGTACGGGCATGGCCGATCAGGTCGTCACGCAGGTAGCCCGCGAGATGGGCAAGGAAAGCGGGAAGGACTATGTGTTCCTGGGCTGGAGCCCTGGCGGGACCGCCGTGATCATCAACATGGGGCAGGACCTCTACGGGGCCTTTCCGGCCGATTACAACGGCAAGCCTACGAAGGGTATGCCGGTGTTGGAAGGCATCGCCAACCTGCGCGATGTGAACTATGCCATCAGCCTGGGCGCTGGCAATCCCGGCGTGGAAGCTTGGTATGTGTTCGGCAAGGACAAGTACAAGTTCGAGCTTGGTGGTGGCTGCACAGGCGTGATGGCGCCGGGGCTCTATCCGCTGTTGCGGAGCGGCCAGATCAATGGATTAATTGGTGGGTTACGCGGAGCCGCCGAGTATGAAACGTTGATCGACCAGAAGGGAAAAGCCGTTGCCGGCATGGATGCCCAATCGGCCACCCATCTCGCCATTATCGTGCTCGTGATCATCTGCAATCTGTTCTATTTCTCCATGCGTAGACAAGCCAAACAACAGAGCCGCTCGGGAGCGTGAGGACCAATGCCGATTGAAACGATCATCGGGGCCTGGGTAGCGACGGGGTTGACCCTCTTCATTTTCTCGTTCCTCTATAAGGACAATCCGTTGTTCAAGTTGGCGGAGAATCTCTACGTCGGCGTGTCGGTCGGCTATACCATCGTCAAGACCTACGATACGGTAATCGTGCATCTGATTTGGAAGCCGATCGTCGAGCATGGGGAATGGGCGCTATTGATTCCGGTTGCCATCGGGGCGCTCATGCTCACGCGTTATGTGCCCAAAGCCGCGTGGCTTTCGCGCTACGCGTTCGCTTTCATTGTGGGGGTTGGGTCAGGACTCGCGATCCCGCGTGTGATTTCCTCTTACATTCTCAAACAGATCGAGGACACGGTCCGGCCGCTCCTGGTGATGGTGCCGGGCGAGGGTCTCACCTTTACGTGGAACCTCCTCAACCCGGCCAGTAGCATCAACACCATCATCATCCTGATCGGGGTCAGTTCCGTCCTGTTTTACTTTTTCTTCTCCGTTGAGCATACGGGGCCCGGCAAGGTTGTCGCGCGGACCGGAATCCTCTTCCTGATGATCGCCTTCGGCGCGGCTTTCGGTTATACCGTGATGGCCCGCATGTCCCTCTTGATCGGGCGTTTGACCGACCTCATCGAGTTCACCGACCCTTCCTATGGCCGGCCGAGCCTCTGGCTCCTGGGTTTGACCATCCTCACCTTGGTGGTGATGGCTCGCCGGTCAGGCAGCAAGCAGCCAGAAGAAGAGTAGGTCTATCTCGTCTATTCTGGTTCATCTGGTTGAGCTTGTTAGACCTAACAGCCCGGATCGACCAGAGGGACTAAACGAACCAGATAGACGAGATCACCGGTTGCAGCTTCCGTAATCGCTTGGTTACAATGGCCCTCCAACAAGGAGCGCCATGACTACTACAATCACGACCCCTCACGATCCCAAGCAACGCCCCGCTCTTCGTAATCTTCAGTTCTCGCCGATTAAAGAAGGTGAGGAACAGTACATGGTCCTCTGGGACCCCACGGGACTGAGCAAGGAGAAGCTTGTTCTACCGCTGAACTATTTTTTCATCATTCAGCATTTCGACGGCGAGCATTCGCTGGCGGAAATCGGGGCGCTCTATCTCAAACGATTCGGTGAATTTCTCGTGCCCAGCAAGATCGATCAGCTGGTTTTCGACCTGAATGAGAAGCTGTTCCTGGAAGGTCAGCGTGCTGAGGACGCTCGCCGGTTAGCGCAGGAGGCCTATCGGCAGAGTCCGTTGCGCGGCGCGGCGTTTGCGGGGCGAGGATACGAAGCAGAGGGCGCGAAGTTGAAGAAACAGATCGACAGTTTCTTTACGTCGAAAGAAGGACCGGACTTCAAACCGTCAGAGAACGCGGGGAAAAAGATCAAAGGTCTCGTCGCCCCGACCTACGATTTGAAACAAGCGGGGCCGATCTATGCCTGGGCCTATAAGGAACTGCAAGAGGCGGAGCAGCCGGATCTGTTCGTCATCATCGGCACGGCTTCTGCCGGATTGGACCATGTCTTTGCCGTGACGGATAAGGATTTCGAGACACCGCTTGGGGTCGTATCCGCCGACCAACCGATTCTGAGTCAGCTCAAGGCCAAGCTTCCGACATTTTTTGAAGACGATCTCTGTCATCAAGCGGAGCAGGCCGTGGAGTTTCAGCTCCCGTTTCTTCAGGAAGTCGTGGGGAGCAAGAAGCCCTTCACGATCGTCCCGATCTTGAGTTCATTCTCTGCTGCGAGCATGGGGGACCCCACCGTTCGCCAATCGGTCGACCAGTTTTTGACCGGGCTTCGAGAGGTCCTCACGCAATCGGGCAGGGCCTACTGTGTGATTGCCGCTGGAGAGCTGGCTCATTTGGGCATGCGTTACGGAGACAAAGCGCCTCCGACGGACTTCTCTTTTCATCGCTGCATGCAGTTCGACCTGGAAATGTTGAAGCCGGTAGAGGAGCGACAGCCGGAAGAGTTTGCCAACTACATCAGGAAAGAGCAGGACCAGCGCCGGATCTCCGGCTTCTCACCCATCTATTCCTTGCTGCGGTTGATCGAAGCGGAGAGCGGGCAGGTGTTGCGTTACGACCGCGGGATCACCGATCAATATAACTCGACGGTCACGTATGCCAGCATGGCCTTCTTCTAGTCTCGGCTGCTGTAGCAGCCTCCCAACTGCGTTCTTTGGACTTCGAACCCTCGCCCGTCCTGCCAGTCGCCCGGCTCGCATCTCTTGCGATCAGGGCTCTCGGTAATACGTGCAGTTCCTTTCGAGGAAATATTCATTGCTATCTATTACGAAAAATCCATTGACGATCCTGAGCCATTTAGGCACCCTTTCCCCCTGGCAATAAGTCCCCTGTTGAGGTAACTGTGGCTGAAGGCAAGAAACCGAAGGGAAGCGGAACAGATTCTGCCCCGGCCACAAACCAAATCTCTGCTCCAACGATCTCTCTTCCCAAGGGTGGTGGCGCCATCCGCGGGATGGGCGAAAAGTTCGCCGCCAATCCCGTCACGGGCACTGGCTCGATGTCGGTGCCCATTGTAACATCACCGGGCCGATCAGGCTTCGGCCCTCAACTTTCATTGTTGTATGACTCGGGAGCGGGTAACGGACCCTTCGGTCTTGGCTGGAACCTCTCTCTCCCCTCAATCACGCGCAAGACGGATACAGGGTTGCCGCGTTATCACGATGTCGACGAGTCCGATGTCTTCATCCTCTCCGGTGCAGAAGATCTGGTTCCTGTGCTTAAACCGGACAGGAGCCGATATGAGGACACCACAACAGTGCCGGGTTACACGATCCGCCGCTACCAGCCCCGCATTGAGGGCCTGTTTGCCCGTATTGAGCGATGGACGAATGCACAGGGTGTATCTCACTGGCGTAGCATTTCCAAGGACAACATCACCACCCTGTATGGCTCCTCGGACAACAGCCGTGTTGTTGACCAGGCAGTTGCCACGCATACTTTCAGTTGGCTGATCTGCGAGAGCTACGACGACAAGGGCAATGCCATCGTTTACGAGTACGTAGGTGAGAACGACCATAACGTCGATCACGGCCAAGCCAACGAACGTAATCGCGAGCACATGGCCGGCCGCTATCTGAAGCGCATCAAATACGGGAATCACGTTTCGCGTCTCATCCAGCCCGATCTTCACCAACAGTCCTGGCTGTTCGAAGTGGTGTTCGATTATGGGGATCACGACCTGGACGTACCCTTACGAGACGAACCGGGCAAGCAATGGCCCGTTCGCCAGGACCCTTTCTCCTCCTACCGAGCCGGTTTCGAAGTCCGCACCTATCGCATCTGTCGGCGCGTTTTGATGTTTCATCATTTTAGCGAACTCGGCGTGACGCCATGCTTGGTGCGCTCAACGGATTTTAATCATGCGCAAGGCCCGGTTGCCTCGTTCATCACTTCCGTCATCCAGTCCGGCTACAAGCGCATCGCTGGAACGTATCGGAAGAAATCGCTGCCGCCGGTCGAGTTTGAGTATAGCCAGGCCGTCATCCAGGAAAATGTTTGCGAGGTAGACGCCGCGAGCTTGGAGAATCTACCCCAAGGCCTCGACCACAGCCGTTACCAGTGGGCGGACTTGGATGGTGAAGGGCTCTCAGGCATTTTGACGGAGCAGGGCGGCGCCTGGTTCTACAAGCGGAACCAGAGCGCAGTGCCGGTGAAAGATGCGGCAGGCAAAGAAACCACTGTTGCCCGCTTCGCTCCGCTGGAGTGCGTGGCCACCATGCCTTCGTCGGCCAATCTAAACGGTGGCCAGCAACTCCTGGATCTGGCGGGTGATGGTCAACTGGACGTTGTCGACTTCGATGGGCCTGCACCGGGGTTTTTCGAGCGCACGCTGGATGAGGAGTGGGAGACACACAAGCCGTTTAGCTTTCTTCCGAATATCGCCTGGCGCGACGCCAATCTCAAATTCATCGACCTCACCGGCGACGGCCACGCCGACATCCTGATTACCGAAGATCAGGCGTTCATCTGGTACCCGTCGCTGGCCGAAGCCGGGTTCGGCCCAGCCGAGAACGTGCGCCAAGCCATCGATGAAGAGCAGGGACCTCGGCTCGTCTTCGCCGACGGCACCCAATCCATCTACCTCGCCGACATGTCGGGGGATGGACTGACTGACCTCGTGCGCATACGCAATGGCGAAGTCTGCTACTGGCCCAATCTTGGCTATGCCCGTTTTGGAGCCAAGGTCACCATGGACAAGGCGCCGTGGTTCGACGCGCCCGACATGTTCGAACAACGCCGCATTCGCCTCGCGGATATCGATGGCTCCGGCCTGGTGGATATTCTGTATCTTACCGGCCATGGCGTGCATCTCTACTTCAACCAGTCCGGCAATGCCTGGAGTGAGCGGCGCATCCTCAGCACCTTTCCGCGCATCGATAACCTATCGGCCGTCTCCACCGTCGATTTGCTCGGCAACGGCACGGCCTGCCTGGTCTGGTCGTCCTCCTTACCCGGCGACGCGCGGAGCACCATCCGCTACATCGACCTCATGGGCGGGCAGAAACCGCATCTCCTCATTAAGACAATCAATAACCTCGGCGGCGAAACCGAGGTCATGTACGCTCCCTCCACCAAGTTTTACCTGCAAGATAAGCAAGCCGGTACACCCTGGATCACCAAGCTGCCCTTCCCCGTCCATTGCGTCGAAAAAGTCACGATTCGTGATAAATGGCGCCAAACCGAGTTTGCCAGCAGCTATAGCTACCATCACGGCTACTTCGATGGGATCGAGCGCGAGTTTCGCGGCTTTGGCCGCGTTGAGCAACGAGATGTGGAAACCTATGGCAAGTTCATGCAGGGCAACGCCGCCAGCCCCTACATCACCGACGATCACGACCTCTATCAGCCCCCCATCAAGACCATCACCTGGTATCACACCGGTGCCGCCTTTGAGCGGGATCGCATCCTCTCGGCGCTTCAGCACGAGTATGTCGCCATTCCAGGATTCACCGAACACCAGCTCCCGGAGCCGACGCTGACCCCGGCTGATCTGTCCGCCGAAGAATGGCGCGACGCCCTCCGCGCCTGCAAGGGCATGGTGCTCCGCCAGGAAGTATTCGAACTGGATGTAGACGCGCTCGACCAAGGTACAGAGCTGCCCGTGCACCTCTATACCACCGCCTATCACAACAGCAACATCACATGCGTCCAACCACAGGGCATCAACTGCCATGCGGTCTTTCTCGTGACGGAGAGCGAAGCCATCACCTACACCTATGAGCTGGATCTGCGTCAGACGGCACCGAGCCCCGATCCGCGCATCGCTCACACGTTAAATCTAAACATTGATGAATTCGGGAACATCCTTGAATCCGTCGCGGCGGTGTATCCCCGCAGGGGCATCACTTCGGATACGTCGCTAAGTCCTGAGCAGCGGGATCTCATCGATCAGGTACAAAAGAACGAGAGCCACCTGGCACTCAATTGCACAGGCTTAACAGAAGATATCGACGATCCGAACACCTATCGCCTGCGTATGTCTTGCCAAACACAGACCTGGGAAGTGACGGGCATCCAGCCCGCAGGCACCTACTTCACGCTGGTTGAGTTGAAGAATAAAAATTTATCAGGCGTGGGCGTAAGTGAAATTTCGTACCATCGATTGCCGGATGGCACGCCACAAAAGCGCCTGGTCGAATGTGCGCGAACATTGTTCTTCGCGGACGATTTGAAAACGTATCGTCCGTTTCGCCAACATGGCCCGCTAGGCTTGCCGTATGAAAGTTACAAACTGGCGCTCACCAAAAATTTGATACACAGTGTGTACGTCGATGCAGCGCGTATAACTACAGCCTTGTCGGCGTTGGATAGACAAGTCGACAACTATCCGGTCAGCGGATATTACAAGGGCGATCAGTTATTCGCTGGTGATCCGATAACACCGGAGCCACTTGAGAATCAGTATTGGCTCGCTTCCGGGAGAGCAGGTTTTGAGAACGATGCCGACCAGCATTTCTATCTCTCCGAACGCTACACTGACCCTTTCGGTAACATCGTCAGATTGAAATACGATTCGCGCGATCTCTTTATCCAATCCAGCACCGACATGCAGGGCAACACCACCGGTGTTATCGATTTCGATTATCGCGTGCTTGCGCCAATCAAGCTAAATGACATCAACGACAACGAGACCGAAGCCTATTTCGATGTTCTCGGCATGGTCGTCGCCATGGCGGCAAAGGGCAAAGACAATGAAGGCGACAACCTTCATGGCTTCACCGACGCACTCGCCAACCCACCCACTACTGCGGTAGTGAGTTTCTGCACCTCGACAACGCTCAACGCTGCTCAGGCCAGCACTTGGCTAGCCAACGCCAGCGCGCGGTTTGTGTATCACTTTGGCGAGCACGTCGAGACTAACGGCACCATCGTTTGGAATCACCGCATGGCCGGAGCCTGCGGCATCGTGCGAGAACGCCATGCCAGCCAGGTCGCGCTCGATCCGGCGCAGGAAGATCCACTGCAAGTTTCGCTGGAATGTTCCGACGGCAGCGGCAATGTGCTGATGAAAAAGATGCAAGCCGACCCCGACCCTATCACTGGTCAAGCGCAATGGATCGTGAATGGCCTCACGGTGCTCAACAACAAAGGCAAGCCGGTCAAGCAGTATGAGCCGGCGTATAGCGATCGCTTCGGCTGCGAAATGCCACAGGCCAATGGCGTCACTCCCATCATGTATTACGACGCTGCCGGGCGTAGGGTGCGCACCGAGATGCCCGATGGAAGTTATAGCCGTGTGACGTTCTCTCCCTGGCAGGTGAAGACGTTCGACGCGAACGATACGGTCTTGGAGAGCCCGTGGTACCAAGCCCGTGGGGCGCCAGATCCCACGGCACCACTTGCATCGAATGCGTCCCCAGACACTCGTGCGGCATGGTTGGCTGCGCATCATGCCAACACCCCTGCGCAATTGTATCTCGACAGTCTGGGGCGCGGGGTCATCGCCGTTGCCCACAACCGTGTGAAAGACACAGCAGGCAATTGGCAAGACGAAGCCTACCTCACCCTCACCAAACTCGATGCTGAAGGGAAGCCGCTGTGGATTCGCGATGCGCGTGGGAATCTGGCGATGCAGTACATCGCACCCGCCAAACCGAATAATGATCCGAGCAATACCATGCCCGCCAGCGCGGTTCCTTGCTACGACATCGCCGGAAATCTGCTTTACCAGCACAGCATGGACGCAGGCGATCGTTGGATGCTCATGGACGCCGCAGGTAAGCCCATGCTGGCGTGGGATCTGAATGAAACTCCGCAAGGCACCGCAGCGATTAGGGAGAATCGTTTCTACCGCACGGACTACGATCCGCTACACCGGCCTGCGGCACAGTGGCTCACGATTAATAACGGGTCGAGCGTCAAGGTTGAGCGTTATGAGTATCAGGACGCGGTAGCAAACGACGTGAATAATCTCAACGGCCAATTGGTTCGGCACTACGATCCCAGTGGTCGAATCGAAACGATACGGCGCGACTTCAAAGGCAATGTTCAGGAAATACACCGCACACTCACTCGTGACGCCACAGTGTCGGTGGTGAATTGGGACGTCGCGGATGCCACGGCCCTAAGCGGACTGCTCGAGCAAGAAACCTATGTCCAGTTGACCGAACACGATGCCTTGAACCGTATGACACGTTTGTATAACTGGCATCGCCCGGCACAAAACAGCATGGCGATCTACCTGCCACGGTATAACCGGCGCGGTCTCTTGGAAAGCGAAGATTTGGTGCTGCGCGCGACAAGTTATGATCCCGCTAGCGGCACCCTCACGAAGGCCGTCCAGACAATCCGATATAACGCCAAGGGGCAGAAAACGTATCTGCAGGCCGGGAATGGGACGGTCACACGTTATGAGTATGACCCTAGGACCTTCAGGCTGATTCAGTTGCGCACGACCAGGCCCAACCAGGACCCGTCGTTCCCAGGCACCCTTGCGAATCTTGCCGACCAGAATGTGCTGCAGCAACTCCACTACACCTACGACCCGGTCGGCAGTATCACGGAGACCTACGACGAAGCCTACAAGCCGGCGTTCTTTGCCAACGTCATGGTCGAGCCGCGCAGCCGCTACGAATACGACGCCACGTACCGGCTGATCTCCGCCACCGGTCGTGAAAATTCCATCAACATCGACGCCCCTGGCCAGTTCGATAGAGAAGAGGCCATCGATTTTCCGGTCCAAGACGGTAACGCCCTGCGCAACTACACCCAGCGTTATCAATACGACAATGTGGGCAATATCCAACAGATGCGTCATGTGGTTACGAGCGCCACTGGTGGATGGACGCGCGACTATGCCTACGCATGTGACGATCCATTGCAGCCCGCCAGCAATCGTCTCTGGCAGACATGGACCGGCGGTGACCGTACCCAGGCCGTGACTTACGGCTACGATACCCACGGCAACATGTTGAACCTGGCGCGCATCGATCCGCGCTTCAATCTGCAGTGGGACCATCTCGACATGATTAACAGCATCAATCTGGGTGGAGGTGGCACGGCCTTTTATCAATACGACAACGGCAAGCAGCGCAGCCGGAAACGCATCGTGAATCAGAATGGTGGCGGCGGCTATTGGGAACGCATCTATCTTGGGGGCTACGAGCGCTATCGCCGCTATAACGGTAATAGCTCAACCGCAGTCGAAGAGACCGAGTCTCATCACCTGTTCGAAGGCGAGCAGCCAGTATTGTTGGTCGATGATGTGATTGTGACTAACAGAACCCATGCCGATGGCCGTACGTACAAGACGGGGCCGATCTATCGCTATCAATACAGTAACCATTTGGGGTCGGCATGTCTGGAGCTGGATCACGAGGCCGCGATTATTTCCTATGAGGAATATCACCCCTACGGCACGAGTGCTTATCGCGCGAGGAAGCGCGACAGCGAAGCGCCGCCAAAGCGATATCGCTATACGGGGATGGAGCGGGATGAGGAGAGTGGGTTGGGGTATCATCTTGCTAGATACTATTGGGGGGTACTTGGACGCTGGGTAAATGTCGATCCCATTGGAACTTCAGGCGGTCTGAATGTATTTCAATATTGCAGTAGTTCGCCGATCAAGCGAACCGATGCATCAGGAACACAAGACCGACCGAGTGACCACCATAAGCCATGTATGTCGGAATGCCATCCTGATCCGACAGAGCGAGACCGCGAACTGGCCAAAACGATAGAAGCCGAACTGCCTCGACAGCCGGTAATGACACCGGAGAACCGGCAACTGCTTTCTGCTGTCATTGATGATTTTGAGACAGTCGATTTGCCTAAGTGGGTTGAAGCAGAAAATTCTCGGGTAAGGGTTCAATGGGATGACCGGATAGATGATCCTGAACATGTCAAAAGAGTTCAGACGATTATCAATATGGCATTATTGAAAACTGCGTTGAAATTAGGAGATGGCGATCATTCGACCCAAGAGATGCTTGAGGTTGCAGCCGATTATGTTCAAAGCATGCGACGCCAGCAGGTAGCCTATGTCCCAAAACTTCCGAACGCATCTACGAGTGTTTTGCTTCGTGACGCCCACTACTATTTTTGGGGGAGATCTGGACCTGGCGTGTTAGGCGATTCTGGGAGAGAATCGTTATCCCAAGCCGGGCTAGGTCTGTTTCGACCGCTGCATCAAGCGAAGAAAGAGGTTGAATATTATTTCGGGTGGGATTCTGGTGTGGCAGGGCCATCCAGCTCCAACGGCGGATATGCATGGTTCCGTTTGGGGCTATCACACGAAGTCTCATTGCGGCCTCTTGAGATAGGTGAGACGTCGCCTCCACGGCTAATTAACGCTATGCCTAAACTGACGGCCGATGAGCGAGAAAAGATTTTGCCATCCATGAAGAATGCCTTGGAGAGGGTGAATATATTCAGAAAGCCTGTCGGTCAGTTGAAGTAGCGCGGACTAGGATTGTGTGAGGCATTGAGGAAGTCAAAGTTGTCAGGAATCATTGTAGAGTCAAAGCAAAGGGAGTGGGAGCTTTTGTTGAGGCCTCGAACTTGCTCGTGGTCAGGTCTTGTTTCTTGCACGCCGAGATAATTATTAAGGATACAACCGTGGAAGATGGAGTGAGACGCCATCGATAGGTGTGCGAACGCAATTGACTGTTCCGACTTATGCGGCGAATTAGTAATCAGCGAACTAGAACGTGAACACCTAACAGATTTTACGGGCACTAGGGAGATGTGAATGGCCAAGAGCAAGAATGTGAGCGGGACTACAACGAAGTCCAAGAAACGGGCCGGCACGCCTGTTGTGAAGACCGTTGCGAAACCCACGCGCTCTCAATTCATCACGCAACGAAAGTCCGCGGTTCGTCCCAAACCAACTGCTTCATCCCGCTCTCGTAAAATGATGGACGATAGGCCGGGGCAGGATGGAGCGAACGATTTTATCGTGTCTGGACAGGTCATGTACGCAGAGAAGCGGCCAGCAGCAGGAGTGAAGGTGGTCGCGTTCGATCTGGACGTGGCCGGAGAAAATAACCTGGGAACTGCGTTCACCGATGACAAGGGCCGCTATTCGATCGTCTATTCCGCCGCCCTATATAAGCGCTCCGCTGCCGAAAAGGGCGGCCCTGAACTTGTCGTTCGTGTGTACAACGAGCAGGGCCAACAGATCGGACAATCCAGGCGACTGAATAATGCGGCGCGCCTGACCCGATTGAATGTCGGCCTCACTCCCGCATTGTATCGTGTCCACGGCACGGTGCGTCACAGCGATGGCAGGCCTGCAGCGCATGTGACCGTGAAAGCATTCGATCGCGACATGCGTTGGGAAGAACCGTTGGGGCACACGAAAACGACCGAATCGGGACTCTACGAAATTACTTACATGTATGACAAATTCCAGCGTTCC
>Ga0163152_10004969_pt1 | contig 16008 bp, 15 predicted proteins | sample OliLakLV19MP8IB2_FD_148635 | JGI IMG/M metagenome (GOLD analysis project Ga0163152, IMG submission 148635) | Freshwater microbial mat bacterial communities from Lake Vanda, McMurdo Dry Valleys, Antarctica - Oligotrophic Lake LV.19.MP8.IB-2 | ecosystem: Environmental > Aquatic > Freshwater >... | reverse complement strand
GGCGGTCGTGGAGGAATCCTGACCCATGGAAGTGTTCTGACCCTGACATCGAACCCAACCCGGACCTCTCCCGTAAAACGCGGCAAATGGGTGTTGGAAAACATCCTGGGCACACCACCGCCGCCGCCACCGCCGGAAGTTCCCGAGTTAAAAGATGAGAAAGGCAAGGAACTTACGGGGACATTGAGACAGCGCATGGAACAACACCGGGAAAATCCGTCGTGCTCCTCCTGTCATGCGCGCATGGATCCGATTGGATTTGGGATGGAGAATTTCGATGGAATCGGGGCCTTTCGGAAGCAGGACGGGAAGTTTGACATCGATTCCAGCGGGACACTGGTCACTGGGGAAAGTTTCAAGGGAGCGACCGAGCTGAAAAAAATCCTGGTCGAATCCAAAAAGAACGAATTTGTCCGATGTTTTACTTCAAAACTATTGACCTATGCACTGGGGCGCGGGCTGGAATATCAGGACAAATGTGCCGTGGATGAAATCATGGCGACTTCGAAGCTGGATGGATACCGCTTCTCCAGCGTGATTGTGAGCTTGGTCAAAAGTGTTCCTTTTCAGAAACGCAGGGGTGAAACAGATTCCATTTTAACTGCGGATGGCGCAAAATAATTTGAAATAGACCGGGCCGAAAATCGTCAGGAACCTGGATACTCTTATGTTGCACAACAAATCTTTACCGCGGCGCACTTTTATCAGGGGGCTCGGAACCGCCCTTTCGCTTCCGCTGCTTGAGGCGATGACGCCCGGTGCCAGGGCTCTGGCCGCTGTTGTCGGGGAAAAAAGTCCGGTTTTTCCCACCCGCATGGCATTTGTTTATATTCCCAATGGCGCGAACATGGCCGATTGGACACCCGCCAAGACCGGCTCGGATTTCGATCTTCCCTTTATTCTCGAACCGTTGAAATCGGTGCGCGACCAGCTCCAGGTGGTGAGCGGTCTGGCACAAACCCGCGCCCGCGCCAACGGCGACGGAGCAGGGGACCACGCCCGGGCCAACGCCACATTCCTGACCGGATGCCAGGCGCGCAAAACTTCCGGTTCAAATATCAGGGTGGGAGTTTCCGTGGATCAGGTGGCGGCGCAAAAGGTCGGTCACCTCACCCGGCTTCCTTCGCTCGAGCTGAGCTGTGACAAAGGGCGTCAGGCTGGAGAATGTGATTCGGGGTACAGCTGTTCCTATCAATTTAACCTCGCGTGGAAAAGCGATACCACGCCGATGCCGCCAGAAGTTAATCCCCGGCTTGTTTTTGAAAGGCTGTTCTCCAACGGTATCGCCAGTGAAAATGGTGAAAGCCGCGGATTGCGAAATCGTTACCAGAAATCGATCCTGGATTTTGTGATGGACGACGCTCATGCGTTGCAGAAAAAACTCGGATCAACCGACCGCCGCAAACTGGATGAATACCTGACCGCCGTTCGCGAAATGGAACGGCGCATCGAACAGTCTGAAAAATTCGCCGAAGTAAAAACCGACTACCGGTCACCTGAAGGTGTGCCAGGTGACTATGAACATCACATCCGGACGATGTTCGACCTGCTGGTTTTGGCGTTTCAAACCGATTCCACCCGGATTTCCACATTCCTGATGGCGCACGACGGCAGCAACCGGAGTTATCCCCTCATTGGGGTTCCGGATGGTCATCACGACCTTTCCCATCATCAGGACGATGAAGAAAAGAAAAAGAAAATTGCCAAAATCAACCGGTTTCACGCCTCTCAGTTCGCCTATTTCCTAGAGAAAATGAAAAGTGTCAAAGAGGGCGAAGGAAATCTGCTGGATAACAGCATGATTGTTTACGGGAGTGGAATTGCCGACGGCAACAAACACGATCACCATCACCTTCCAGTGTTGCTGGCAGGCAAGGGTGGCGGGGCGTTCCAGACCGGACGCCATATAGAATTTCCGACCGAGACTCCGATGACGAACCTTTACCTGACCATGCTGAGCCGCATGGGGGTGGAAGTTCCCCGTCTCGGAGACAGCACCGGCAAACTGGTCGGGCTTGTTTAGCCAACGATCGAACACATCGAACAGTCTTGCGGACTCAGCGCTTAAAAGTGCGGATGCCATCGAGCGGCGGGTGTTGATAAAATCGGGGATCTTCCGAGAAGGTGATCTTTTTCTTATCCACCACCAACTGAGTTTTTGAAGCCAGGGAAAAAACCTCCAAAGTTTCCCAGACGGTCAGGTCAAATCCGACGATGCTCGGTCGAAAAAAATGATTCGCCTTTGTGCTCTTTGCTTCCGGAACAATTTTCATATTGCAATAAAACCGCAGGGCGGGATGGGTGAATTCCCAGTCTTTGTCCGAATAAAGGAATTTTTTCTGGAACGAATGGCGCTTCAGTTTAACCGCAGCTTCTGTGCTCTTGACTTCGATTGACGGCTCGAGCGGATCTTCACTGGTATGAAAAATGACGGAAGGCGGGTTGAACCGCATGCGGATGTAGGTCTGGTTGGTCAAAGCCTGGCAAACCTGAAGCAGATTGAGTTCTCCCGGCGGTAATTTTGCTTCGGCACGTTTAAAGAAGTAAAATTCGTCGGTGGCACCCGGCAGAAAAGCCAGGGCGGAGATTGAACCGGATTTCCGGAATGACTGGAAAATCAAAGGGATCGAATTGGATTCATTAAGGAATTTTTCCCCGGATAAAAAAGGGATTTTTTCCAGATCAGAAACCCATTTTTCGGTCGAGGCTGGAGCGGAAAAGTTCGCAAACAGCAGCAGCAGCAAAACAACGATAAAATGTCGTGCTGAGGCCATTTCCGGGAGATCAAAAGGCCAGTTGAACTATCCGCTCTTGAATTTGCCCGGTCCAGCGGGCCACGTAACTGAAGGTGCGGTAGATCTGTTCCAGTCGTTCCAGCGGTAAAAGTTTTTTGCGATCCGTGTCTGAAACGGCCGACTCCCAGATGGAATTCATCGCCACAAGTTCGGCGCTCAATTCATCCCGCTTTTGATTGAGCTTGAATTGAAGCTCCTGAAGCTTTTCGGTCCAATCCATTCCCTGGGCGAACAGCTTCACTTTCAACATCGGTGAAGTTGCGTTGTTTTTTTCCACTAGAAACACATCGGTATCGCGGCACAACTGCCCGACCTCGACAAAAAGGTCCATGGTACCGGGCGGAATCCTCTGGATGTCTCCCGGTTTGCCTCCGATCTCCAGCTCCAATAAATGGAGGAGACGGTCCTTCGGTTCCTTGAGCAGGGTGTAGGCCTGGTTGAAAGTTGCGTAGAGGGATGTGGCGCGCTCCTTTTCGCTGTCGTCGGAGCCGTGAACCCGGTCAGGGTGAACAGCGTTTGAAACCTGGTGAAATCGTGCTTTTAATTGTTCCGGATCGATCCATGGCCGTCTTGGAACACCCAGCAGGTCGAAATGATCGGTCATGAGGTGATCAAACCGGGCTTAAGCACTAAAACTCTCGCCGCAAGAACAGCTGGTTGCTGCGTTGGGGTTTTTAACTTTAAAGCCGCCTTCTTGGAGCGCATCCACGTAGTCCAGTTCGCTACCTGTGACATACAGGGCGCTTTTGGGATCCACCACCACCTTGATCCCTGCGGACTCGACAAGGATGTCGCGATTAGCCGGTTTATCTTGAAGATCCATCTTGTATTGCAGCCCGGAACAGCCTCCCCCCACCACGGCCACGCGCAGAACTCCTTCGGGACGGCCTTGTCGAGTCAACAGCGTGCTGACTTTGCGCGCGGCGTTTTCGGTGACTTTAATCAGTCGTTCGTCGCCTTTGCGAATGGTGGTTTCTGTTGTTCCAGCTCGTGCGGATCCTGCAATCATAACCAAAACCTAACGACTGGATCAGGGGGCGTCAACAAGGGCCTGCGGGATTGCGGGATGGTGCTCTGCTTAAAACTGGGGGAGGTCTCCTTACATCTTCACCCGCTTTTTTAATCACGCCCGCGGGATGGTGCTTTGCTTTTGAACGGGTTTGTCTCTGACATGACCGAGGCTGCTGAGCGGTATCCATGCAGTTGGCAGAGCCTCCTCTCCCCGTCCCTCTCCTCCATTCCGAATAGAAGAGAGGGGGTTAAGTCTGTTGGTATACAAACTATGAAACGCAAGCAAATCGAATTCAATGCCGAGGATTTAGTCACCCGGCGATGGTAAGCAGAAAAGAATCATCTGTAATGGACGGGTAGTTCGTTCCTCGCAACCTGGGGCTGGAGGACGCAATCTCTTTGGGATTGTTCGCGGCCAACGTCGCGGATTCACGCAGCACATCCAAAAAGCTTTTCCACCTTCGCCTTCACCGCCGCTTCCATCTTGATGAGCGGCGGCCAGGGGCGTTTGAAGCCTTCGCCGGGGAGCTTATTCGTCGCGTCAATGCCCAGCTTGCTGCCGATGGCGATTTCGCTGCTGGCGGGATAGACGGCGTCTCTGCGGTGCGTGATGGCGGTGACGTGGAAGACAGGATACGGCTCGGGCAACGTCTAGCAGCCGGTGTGGTCGCCGAACGGGCCTTCGTCGCGCAGCGGCACGGTCGGATCAACCTGGAATTCCCGCAAGTCCCAGGAGTCTGCCCCGATGAAATTTTTCCATTTTGACTTGCGGACTTGCGCATGCGGCGGGATTTTTTCCATTCATTCAAGATGAATTCACCCAGGAAAAAAATCTCTCGCCGGAATTTTTGCTCCAACCTTTTGTTCGCGACAGGCGGGCTTGCTGCAACCGGCGCCTTTGCCGCACCTGCCATTGTGACTTCCCCTCAGCTCCGTCCGGAAATCCAGTTCGGGGTCGGCAGCGGTGATGTCACCGCACACAGCGCGGTCATCTGGAGCCGCTCGAGCCGGCCTGCGACCATGCGGGTGGAGGTGGACACTTCCGATTCCTTCAAACGCCCATCGAAATACCGTGGGCCCGTGGCCCGACTTGAGACCGATTTTGTCAGCAAGCTGCTGATCCGCGGATTGAGACCCGGTCAGGAATATTTTTACCGCGTCATTTTTGAAGACTTATCCAACTCGAAAATAAGCAGCACGCCCGCGTTCGGTTCCTTCCGGACTGCGCCGGTTCGGACTTCAAATGTTTCCTTTGCCTGGTCTGGTGACACGGCGGGGCAGGGGTTCGGCATCGACGTGGAACGTGGGGGGATGAAGACCTACGACAGCATCACCAAATTGCGTCCCCATTTTTTTGTGCATTCGGGTGACACTATTTACGCCGACAACCCGATGGAGCCCGAAATGAAACTGGACGACGGCACGGTCTGGAAAAACTTGATGGTGCCGGAAAAAGCAAAGGTGGCTGAAACCCTGGACGAGTTTCGCGGCAACCATCGATACAACATGCTCGACAAAAATGTTCTGGAGTTCAATTCCCGGATCCCGGTGGTGGCCCAATGGGATGATCACGAGGTGTTGAACAATTGGTATTGGGAAAAGTCGTTGCAGGACGACAAGCGTTATGTGGTCAAGGATATGCGGAAGCTGGTAAAAGCCGCTCGCCAGGCCTTTTTTGAGTATCTGCCAATCTCGCCCGCATCCAACACCATTTACCGACATATTCCCTACGGTCCTTTGCTCGACGTTTTTATCATCGATCTCCGGAGTTTTCGCGGACCGAACTCGTTCAACCGGCAGACCTCACAATCCTGGCAGACCGACTATCTTGGAAGCGAACAGCTCAACTGGCTCAAGCGGGCGTTGCTGAATTCAAGGGGACTTTGGAAAGTGATCTGCAGCGACATGCCTCTCGGCCTGATCATTGCCGACGGCAAATCGGCTTATGAGAACGGGTCGAACGGGAATGGTTCCCCGCTCGGACGAGAAATTGAAATCGCGGACCTTCTGTTTTTCATGTGGTTGCGGCGAATCCAGAACACCGTCTGGCTGACGGCCGATGTTCATTATGCGGCCAGCCATTATTACAGCCCGAACAACGCGGTTTTCCAGCGGTTCCTTCCGTTTTGGGAATTTGTCAGCGGTCCGTTGCACGCCGGCTCTTTCGGGCCCAACGCGCTGGACAACACCTTTGGTCCCGAAGTGATCTATTCCAGCGTGCCGCCTAAATTCAAAGGCAACCGGCCACCCTCTGACGGCCACCAGTTTTTTGGGATGGTGAACATTGAAGGGGCCTCCGGTGTGATGAATGTAGCGCATCATGAGCGGGATGGAAAAAAGCTGTGGAACACCAATCTTTATCCAAAAGTTTGATCAAACTTTTCCCATGGTGAAATGAGCACGCCCCACACGAAAACCCCGAAAGAACGTTATCACGGGCTTGATGCCCTGCGCGCGTTCGCCATGTTCCTGGGAATCCTCCTGCACGTGGCCATCGGTTACATGCAGAATCCCCCTTTCATCTACGTGATGAACAAGGATCGCAGCTTGCTTTTTGATTTTCACAATCTGGCGATACATTCGTTCCGGATGCAGCTTTTTTTTATGGTGGCCGGCTTTTTTGCGCACATGGTCTTTCACCGGTCAGGGCCGGGGGCTTTCATCCTTCAACGGCTGCAACGCATCGGAATCCCGTTGGTGATCGGCTATTTTATCCTGGTTCCGGCGACCTGGATTCTATTTGGATACGGATTGACCGGACGCTGGTCGGGCGCCCTCGAATCCTTTCAACAGATGGCATTCAAGAATCTAATGCACCTATGGTTTCTTTATTATCTGATGATCTACTATTTTTTGATGGTTTTGTTGCAGCCGGTTTTTTCGAAAAGTCTGCCGGGAACAACCTGGGAAAAACTGGATGCTTTGTTTCTTTTTGTTTTGAGATCGCGGCTGAAGCTGCTCTATCTGGCTCTGCCGACATTCTTCATCTACTTTTTCACCGAGCATTGGGCTGACATCGGACTGCCAACCAGCATGATTCCGATTCCCCGGGTGGTTTTTTATTATTTCTGTTTCTTTCTTTTTGGCTGGTGGTTGCACCGAAATGTGTCCGGCATCAAATTGCTTACCAACTCTCCTTACTGGCTTGCGGGGTTCGCCTTTCTGCTTCTTGCGGCGCTGGCGGTATTGCTTCCGATGGAGCAAGACAGTTCACGCCCCGGTTATATTGTGATCAAGACCACGGCCTTCATCGTTTACAACCTGTTGACTTGGTCCGCGATTTTCGCGCTTGTGGCCTTGTTTTTACGATGGTTCAAAGATCCCAGCGAACGTGTGCGATATCTGGCGGATGCTTCGTATTGGTGTTACCTGGCTCACCTGCCCATCTTGTTTATATTTCAGGTCTTGATCGTAAAACTAAATCTGCCGGCAATTTTCGGATATCTGATTTGCACCCTGCTCACAGTCGTTGTGCTTGCGGTGACTTACCATTTTTTTGTTCGTTACACCATGGTGGGCGCGGTCCTGAACGGACCAAGGAAAAGGCCCGGAGATTCCAAAACCGTCCAGGCGAAGTTGAGCCAGAAGCCGGCGGAGATCATGGAAAAGCTGTGACACCCCGGATCCAACCGGGCGTGATTAAATTCAGGTGAGGTCCATGTCGGAACGTGGTTCTGTGAACCGCAGCACATCGCAAAACCTTAACGTCCCGAACCTCCTTCAACCCCGACCGTTGCCACCCTGCGCAAATGATCGAGGACGATACAGCCGCGCTCCGGCATCCAATCCACGCCGTTCAAACCGGAGCCGATGAACTGGGCCAATGATGACATCACCCTCTCCTGGCTGGGTCACCCCGCCGTTTTGATCAATTTTTTTGGGTCACCATACTCACCGATCCGGTGTTGTTTCCGCCTATCGGAGCCAATCTCAAGGTTGGAACCATCGGACCCAAAAAGCTCGTGGCCTGACTTTTCGCTGCAATTGATCGCTCCCCTCCGTTTTCGAGCACGCACGGAATGTTTAAATTTTGCCATTTTGGCTTGCGGACTTGCGCATGCTTCGGGATTTTTTGTATTCATTCATAATGGATTCACCCAGGAAAAAAATCTCGCGCAGGAATTTTTGCTCCAACCTGTTGTTCGCGACGGGCGGGCTTGCTGCGTCCGGCGCCTTTGCCGCACCTGCCAGTTTGAAAGTCTTGAACTTATGTTGAACATCCAACCGAAAAAAGAATCAGGAGAGCGTTACAACGGGCTCGACGCATTGCGAGCTTTCGCCATGTTCCTGGGAATCGCCCTGCATGTTTCCGTTGGTTACATGCAAAATCCTCCTCTTGCGTTCCCCATGAATGAGGATCGGAATCTGACATTCGACATTCTAAACTTGGGCATTCACTCCTTCCGGATGCAGCTGTTTTTTGTGGTGGCCGGCTTTTTCGCCCACATGGTTTTTCACCGATCGGGGTCAAAAGAATTTTTCCAACAACGATTGCAACGCATAGGAGTTCCATTTTTGGTCGGATTCGGGATTGTGCTTCCCTTGATGTGGCTCTGTTTTGGCTACAATTCTACCGGCGATTGGGCCGGCGCGCGCTTCTTGTTTCAACAGCTGGCATTCAAACACCTGATGCATCTGTGGTTTCTTTACTACCTGATGATCTATTATTTCCTGGTGGTTTTCTTTTATCCGATGATCACCCGGTTGATGACGGAGAAAATCATGGCGAAAGGGGATTCTGTTTTCCGTTTCATCATGAGTTCCCGATTTAAGCCGTTCTATCTCGCCTTTCCAACGCTCCTGATTTATTCCTTCACAGATAGCTGGGGCGATATTGGACTTCAGACGACTTTGATTCCGGTGCCGCGAGTGCTCATTTATTATTTCTGTTTTTTCATCTTTGGCTGGTGGATGCACCGAAATGTCGATTGTCTCCAGTCACTGAAAAATCCTTACTGGCTCCTGGGAGGATCTTTTCTGCTTCTGGCCGGTCTGGTGGTCCTGGTTCCGCTGGAAAAAGATACCGCACACCCTGATTATTTCTTGCTGAAAACAACCACGTTTATTGTCTATAACCTCATGACTTGGACTTCTGTTTTTGCCTTTATTTCCCTGTTTTTGACATGGTTCAAAAATCCCAGCTATCGGGTTCGTTATCTGGCCGACGCCTCGTATTGGTGTTATCTGGCGCACTTGCCAATTGTGATGGTGCTCCAGGCGCTTGTCATAGAGTTGGACTATTCCGCTTTCGGTGGATTTTTTCTTTGCACGTTATTCACGGTGATTATTCTGGGGCTTTCTTACCGCTATGCGGTCCGGTACACCTTTGTGGGCACGCTTCTAAACGGGCCAAGAAAATGGCCTGGAGATTCCGCCGCTTTGCAGGAAAAGTTGGTCGAGAATCCGAATAGACTCGCAGAAAAACACTGAATGCCACCTGCGGGTCATCGGGTTCTTTTGGCACCAGGAGCGGAGCACGTCGTGCCGGGATGAACGAGGATTGGCACCGAGTTCAGCAGCGTGGCCCTTTGTTGGCGGGGGCACACTTGTCGTGATGCCAGTTCACCATCGAAAATGGCCGAACTCCAACTTTACAACTGCAACCGGCCTCTTGGCGCGGCTTGGCGACGCTTCATTGGTCAGTGCTAGAGTTTTATTTTTTCAGCGACTTGCGAGACATCTTTGTCTCCGCGTCCGGACAGGTTTGTGATGATGATGGCGTCGCGTCCAAGCTTTGGGGCTTGTTTGAAAGTTTCGGCGATGGCGTGGGAAGATTCCAACGCGGGAATGATTCCCTCAAGCCTGGCCAGTTGTTGAAAGGCTTCCAGCGCTTCAATGTCGGTGGCGTAGGTATAAGAGACGCGGTTTTGAGTGTTCAACCAAGCATGTTCAGGGCCTACAGCGGCGTAATCTAGCCCCGCAGAAATACTGTGCGTCATCTGGATCTGGCCGTTTTCATCTTGCAGAATAAACGACCGGGTGCCTTGCAACACTCCAAGTGATCCGCCCTGAAACCTAGCTGCATGTTTTTCCGGGGTGATCCCCTCGCCGCCGGCCTCCACGCCGATCATTTTTACTCCGTCATCGTTCAGAAACGGGTAGAAGAGCCCGATCGCGTTCGAGCCTCCGCCGACGCAGGCGATGAGAAGGTCGGGCAGCCGATTTTCCTTTTCCAAAATCTGGCTGCGCGCTTCATCGCCGATGACACGTTGAAAATTGCGCACCATGAGCGGGTAGGGATGGGCACCGTAAGCGGTTCCCAGAATGTAATGGGTGGAACGGACATTTGTCACCCAGTCGCGCATGGCTTCGTTCACCGCTTCCTTTAAGGTTTTCTGGCCGGCATGAACCGGCACCACCTCGGCTCCGAGCATTTTCATCCGGAACACGTTCAGAGCTTGTCGCTGGCAATCGACCGCACCCATATAGATCACGCATTTCAGACCGAACATGGCGCTGACTGTCGCCGTGGCGACACCATGCTGACCCGCGCCGGTTTCAGCTATGATCCGCGTTTTTCCCATGCGCCGGGCCAGAAGAATCTGGCCGATGGCGTTGTTGATCTTGTGTGCGCCGGTATGGAGTAGATCTTCGCGTTTTAAATAAATCTTGGCGCCACCGAGCAGTTTGGTCAGCCGCTCGGCAAAATAGAGCGGCGTGGGGCGTCCGCAGAATTCGCGAAGGTAATACTCCAGTTCCTTCTGGAATTGCGGATCTTTCTGGGAACGAAAATATTCCTCCTCAAGCTCCTTAAGCGGATGCATCAATGTTTCCGGCACATATCGGCCTCCGTAAATGCCAAAATGGCCTTTTTGATCCGGAATCTGAAGTGTTGCGAACTGGCTCATATAATCAATTTACAACGTTCCCGAACGAACGCGACTCTGATAATCAAGTTGAATTGTTTTCGGATCAAACCGAGAGAACAGCGGCCACAAAATCGCGCATCCTGGACGCGTCCTTCTTGCCGGGTGCCGACTCCACTCCGCTGGAAACATCCACCCCGTATGGCCGGACGATCCGGACCGCTTCACTGACATTCGCCGGCGTCAGGCCTCCAGCCAGGAAAACTGGTTTTCCAAGTTTCGATGCCTTTATTGCCAGATCCCAGTTAAATATCGCCCCGGTTCCTCCCGCCTCGCCGGGAACATAGCTGTCGAGCAGAAATGCATCGGTTGAATATTTCGACAGCTCCAGCAGGCTCTCCTCGTTTTTCATCCGGAACGCTTTCATGTTCATCATGCCGAAGCCTGTACAAAACTCGGACGTCTCGTCTCCATGAAATTGCAGGATGTCGAGTTGCGCCCGGGCCATCGCGGCCCATACAAGATCGCTGGTCGGGTTGACAAAAACCCCGACCTTGGCCACGTAAGGCGGCAGGCTCTGGACAATCGCCTCCGCACGTTCGAGGGATATGGCCCGGGAACTTTTTTCATAAAACATCAGCCCGATGGCGTTTGCCCCGGCTTCCGCCGCAGCCTCCCCATCCTCCGGGCTCGTGATCCCGCAAATTTTAATCGTCACACTCACTCGCTATTCCAGTGAACCTTGAAAAATTTTTCATCCGTGAGAATTGAAAGGCAGGTGGCACCGTGGGTTTCATACTCGCCCGCAATTCGTTCCGGATCAAAATTGGGGCAGATGATCCCGGCTGATGGTGAAGCCTTTTTAATTTCGGCAATCAGGGACACCGCACCTTTTCGTGGTCGGAGCAGAGCTCCGGCGAAATCGCGTCGATCACCGCGTCGATCCAACATTTCTTTTAGCAATGATCCGGTGATTTCGCGTGCCGGGAGCAGTGCCGTTTCAACCCGCTTTTGGGCGACGATCTTGTCGAGAATGGTGCTCATGAGCGGACTCGATTAATCCTCTTCATCCTTGATGTTGGCCATTCGTTTTGTCGGACAACCCGCTCGCAGCCAGGCGTTGACATAAACGTCGAGATCTCCATCCATCACCCCCTGGACATCGCTGGTTTCAACCCCGGTTCGGAGGTCTTTGACCATTCTGTAAGGTTGGAAAACATAACTCCTGATCTGATTACCCCACGAGACGCTTCCTTTTTCTCCGTAAAATCTTTCCATCTCCTGTTTCTGGGCGTCAACGCGTTGGGCGAAAATCCGGGATAAAATCAGCTTCATGGCTGTCGCCCGGTTCTGGTGCTGCGATCTTTGGGTCTGGCAAGCCACGACCAATCCGGTGGGAATGTGCGTGATCCGCACGGCCGTTTCCACTTTGTTGACATTCTGTCCTCCTTTACCGCCGGATCGGAATGTGTCCACGTGAAATTCCGTCATCGGGATGTCCACTTCGCCTTCCTCCTCGATTTCAGCGATGGCATCGACGCTGGCAAAGCTGGTATGCCGGCGTTTGTTGGAATCGAAAGGGGAGATACGGACCAATCGATGAACTCCGCGTTCGGCTTTGCAGAAGCCGTAGGCGTTTTCCCCTTTGATCAACATGGTGACACTTTTGATCCCGGCGGTTTCACCCTGAAGTGCGTCGTTGATCTCCACTTCCCAACCACGCGACTCAGCCCAACGTTGATACATCCGCATCAACATGCTGGCCCAGTCGCACGATTCAGTTCCGCCGGCACCGGCATTGATGCTCAGGATGCAATTGTTCTTGTCGTGCGGCCCCTTCAACAAGATCTTGAGTTCGTCGGCCTCAAGCCGGGTTTTGAACTGATCCAGGTCGCGTTGAAGCTCCTTTTCAAAGGCCGGTTGTGCCTCTGGAGGTTCGGATTCAGCTATTTCGACAAAAACCTTGAAGTCTTCGACCGTCTTTTCCCCTTTGAGGACCGGTTCGATCTTTTTTCGGAGCGAGTTTGCCTCGTCGATTAGTTTCTGGGCCTGTTCGCGATTGTTCCAGAAAGTCTCCTGGGTCATCAAGGCGTCTAGTTCGTCGAGTCTTTTTTGAACGTTTGGGACGTCAAAGAAACCTCCGTAACTGACTCAATTTAGCAGAAACCTCGGCGATCCCGTCTTTTTGGACTTCAAACATAAGGGCGAAACATACAGACGTTTCCGTGCGGTTTCCAGTCCGATCTGGCTTGTTTTCCGCAGCCCTCAATTTTTCCACCTTTTCAATAATGAGAGCTTGTCTTACTTTTCGCCCCTCTGTTTATGCCCAGTGTGTTTATCAAGACTTACGGATGCCAGATGAACGAGCGCGACTCGGGAGCCGTCGCTGCCCAGCTTCAGGCCCGTGGTTTTACACTGGCGGAATCTGAGAAGGGCGCCGACGTCGTATTGCTCAACACATGCAGTGTCCGGGACGCCGCCGAACAAAAAGCTATCGGCAAAATGCAAAACATTTCGGCTTCGCTCCGCAAGGAAAACCCCAAGGTCATCCTCGGTTTCATGGGGTGCATGGCCCAGAGCCGGGGCGAACAGCTCCTGAAACAACTGCCGGCCATCGATCTTGTGGTAGGGACCCAAAAATTTCATCGCACCGCTGATTACCTCCAGGAGATCGCGACCGGCGGACGCAGGAAAATCGTCGATGTGTCGGAGGAAGCCGGAAGTCAGTCCGAGATCCGTGACCACCCGGTTTCTCCTGGATCACAACCCGGGACGGTCACCGCTTTTGTCAGCATCATGCAGGGGTGCAATCAGCATTGCACATTTTGCATCGTGCCGTTCACCCGGGGTGAGGAACGCAGCCGGACGATCGAGGAAATCGTCCTTGAGTGCCGCCAGTTGGTGGGTCGCGGGGTGAGGGAAATAACCTTGCTGGGCCAGATCGTCACCAGTTTTGGGCGTCGCGATATCCCAGTTCGCGATACCAGGAGCGCCTTTGTCCAGCTCCTGGATGCCATCCACGAAATCGAAGGTCTGCAAAGGATACGGTTCACCTCACCACATCCAAAAGGGTATGGCGACGACCTAGTGGACGCTTACGGGCGATTGCCTAAATTGTGTGAAAGCGCTCATATCCCTTTGCAAAGCGGCAGCAACCAGCTGCTCAAACGGATGCACCGGGGATACACGCGTGAACGATTTCTCGCCCTGGTGGAAAAACTTCGCCTGGCCCGGCCCGGGATAGGTTTGACCACGGACATCATCGTCGGTTTCCCGGGAGAGACTGCGGAAGACTTTGAACAAACGCTTTCACTGGCGGATGAAGCAAGGTTCGACAACGCCTACATTTTTAAATATTCGCAGCGAAAAGACACACCCGCCGCCTCTATGCCGGATCAGGTTCCGTTGGAAATTCGCGAGGAACGAAACGCCACGCTGCTCCAGCGCATCAATTCAATCGCGGCGGAAAAATATCAAAATTTTGTCGGTCAAACCGTGGAAATCCTGGTGGAAGGTCCGAGCAAAAAAAACACCGCGAGATTTATGGGGAGGACACGTTGCAACAAGATCGTTCTCTTTGACGGTTCATCCCGGCATCTCGGGCAGTTAATGAACCTCAAGATTGAACGAACCGGGTCCTTCACCCTCTATGGTGATCCGGCCATCATCAACTTAAGCTGAAGCCAATGACATTATTTAAACTTTCTACTCTCGCCATTTCACTCGGGTTTTTGCTCGCGATTCCGAGCATTTATGGACTGATGCGGCCCGGCGCTTACGGAGCGGCGCTGAGGCGTTTTCCGCGATCGCTGCCGTGGGGATATTTTCTTACTTTGCTGGCCACCGGCTGGTTCATTTACAACCTGAGCCAGGAATCAATCGCCGATTTTGAATCGCTCAAACCGATCCTTTACATCTTGTTCGCCGGCGTGGGGATCGGGTCGTGTCTGTTTCTCAAAGACTTTCTGGCCGTCCGCGGTGCCGCAGTGATGATGCTGCTTCTGGCGCGGTCGATGGTCGATTCCGCGCGTTGGGCCGAAACCGACTGGCGGCTGGTGATCGTGGTCTGGGCTTATGTCCTGGTCATCCTCGGTATGTGGTTCACGATCAGTCCATGGCGCATGCGCGACCTTGTCTTGTGGAAGACCTCCAGCGAAGGCCGTATCCGGATCTTCTCCGGCGTCCGGCTTTTGTTTGCTCTTCTGGTCCTTGGTCTGGGTTTCACGGTTTTCCGTGCGCCCGTTTCCTGATCTCTCCCAGTGAGCGAAAACAAAATTGCCGTGGTCCGGGGCGGTGCTCTCGGTGACTTCATCCTCACCCTTCCGGTGCTGACCGCGTTGCGACAAAACTTTCCTTCCAGCAAGCTTGCCCTAATCGCAAGTCCCCGACACGCCGAGCTGGCCCTGGCGTCAGGATTGGCCGACGAAAGCATGTCGATCGAATCACGGGCTTTAGCCGGTTTTTTCGCGCGCGATGGTGTTTTGGATGCTGCTTATCAGGAGTTTTTTTCCAAATGCAGCGTGGTGATTTCGTATCTTTACGATCCTGACGAATTTTTTCAAAAAAACGTACGGCGTTGTACGGCGGGCCAGTTCATTCAGGGTCCGCATCGGCCTGCGGAAAATCAGGAAATACACGCTTCGGAACTGTTTTTGAACCCATTGCAGCGGCTGGCGGTTTTTGACGCCCATTCAATCCCGGAGATCAAAGTCTTTTCGGTCCAATCAAAGGGAACCGTGCAAAAACTGGCCATGCATCCGGGAAGCGGAAGCGAGAGCAAGAACTGGCCCCTGGCATCGTGGCGTTGGTTGATGGAAAGGATCATCCATGAAAGCGGTTTGCAGATTTTGCTCATCCTCGGAGAATCCGAGTTTGGCAAAAAGGCCGGATTGTTAAGGAGTTTGGATCCGGCGCGCATCGAAATTTGCGAGAATGAGCCGCTGACCCAGGTGGCTCGAAAACTGAAACATTGTGAACTTTTTGTCGGACACGATTCCGGCATCACCCATCTGGCCGCCGCCGTGGGTATTCCTGTGCTGGCTTTGTGGGGCGTCACGAACGAAAACATCTGGCGGCCTCGAAGTAAACAATCAGAAGTGGTGCGGCATCCGGCCGGCCTCACCTCGCTCACGGTAGAGGAGGTTTATGGTCGGGTGCGTGGGCTGAAGAGATAGGGGTTAGGTAGTAGCTGGGAAACGAGTAATGATCGTGGAGCCAAGGGAGGTAGGAACGTGGTGTTGGACGGCAGGACCAGACCACCCAAAAGGATCCGCGTAGTGCCCGACGGGCTGTTCGCGCGGATGCACGGAATAAATCCGTTCTGGAACGGAACTGATGAGCCGACAGTGGGCCGCCTGGAAACAGGTGAGCAGGGCGAAAGCCCGAGCGGCTGGTGC
>Ga0163152_10004968_pt1 | contig 16009 bp, 17 predicted proteins | sample OliLakLV19MP8IB2_FD_148635 | JGI IMG/M metagenome (GOLD analysis project Ga0163152, IMG submission 148635) | Freshwater microbial mat bacterial communities from Lake Vanda, McMurdo Dry Valleys, Antarctica - Oligotrophic Lake LV.19.MP8.IB-2 | ecosystem: Environmental > Aquatic > Freshwater >... | reverse complement strand
GAGTTCGTTCGAGCGATCTTCGAATGCATTCAACATGTCGTGTTCAAATACGCATGCAACCATTGCAATGGGCAAGTGATTTCTGCGCAAAAACCTTACCAGCCGATTGATAAAGGGTTGCCTGGTCCTGGACTTCTTGCCAAAATCGCCACCGACAAGTTCTGGCTGCACTTGCCGCTTTACCGCCAGGAGCAAGTGTTCAAAGCTATGAGCCTTCCCATCGGACGCTCTTCCATGTGTCGCTGGCTCAAGGAAGTCGCGGACATCCTTACGCCGATTGTCAAAAGAATGAGCAAGCTCATGTTGAACAGTCGCGTCCTTCAATCCGATGCCACCACGCTTCCGGTTATCAAAAAAGGACTCGGAAAAACACACAAAGGCTACATCTGGGTCTACCGCGGAGACGCCGACTACCCGTATGTCTTCTACGACTATTCTGACACCGAGCACTCCATCTATCCGGAAAAGATTCTCAAGGGTTATGTCGGCATCCTTCAAAGCGACGGCACCAACAAGTACAACGAAATAATTAAAAACGGTGGTACTGCCGCTAACTGCTGGACTCACGTTCATTGCTACTTCGAAGATGCTTGGAAGGCTGACCCACTACCGGCAGAATTTCCGATGGGACTCATCAAAAGCCTCTTTGACATTGAACGGCTGGCAACAACGCTCTCCGACGCCGAACGCCTGGATTTGCGTCAACGGTTGGCAAAGCCCAAGCTCGAACTCTTCAAAGAATGGCTCACCGGCATGAAATCTATCGAACCGCCAAAGACCAAGCTCGGAGAGGCCATTTCGTACACGCTCAATCGCTGGCCGGCGCTTTTGGTCTACTCGACCACCCGAACGTCGACATAAGCAATAACGCCAGCGAGCGAAGCATCAAGCCGATGGTGTTGAGTCGGAACTGGCTGTTCGCCGGATCCGAGGAAGGTGGACATACGGCGGCAACGATCATGAGCATCATCGAAACCTGCAAGCGCCTGGCCATAAATCCCTTTGCCTACATGAAAGATGTGCTGAGCAGATTTCCCTCTGCCAAGACTTCCCAAATTGACGACTTCCTTCCTGATCGCTGGCTGGCACTCAAAGATGCCGAGTCACAGCCAACCTAATCGACCGGGACTAACTCAATCTTTGCGCGCGCGAGCACTTAATTCAACTGTGTGGTTGCTGCAACGGTTTCCTTGGTGCTGTGCATCTTGCCATGTCGTAACCTCCCGAATCGAGGGTCAGGATCAGCACTAGCAAGCCATTAACCGACTGGCTGATAGGTTTGCGAAACGCACGAGATTAAGCGATGGCGCCATCGATATTTACTCTTGACAGGGCCAATCGCTTACCGGCTATTGTTCGGCTTCGGTATGTGTCTGGCAAAATCGAGAGAGAGATTAAAACAGGGATGGTAGACTCTGGGCCCATACGGAGATTGTTCATGACCAGCAAACCACCGACCGAAATTCAGGCGCTCATTGAAACTCTCATCAAGGGGTTCAATGAGCAGAACGTCGACCTCTTCTCCAGCGTTTTTGGAGAGGAGACAATCATCATCGACGGAATCGCCCCATTCCGCTGGTTGTACCCGAACGCTCCAGCGAAATGGCTGGCCGACGTTGATAAATGGCGTAAGGAATTTGAGGTGACGCACGAACAGCTCTCCTACGAGATGACCTTTTCGAATGTTGATGGCTCTCACGCCTATGCCGTTACAGCATGCAGCCTTGAGGTAACCTCAAAGGGTCAGACCGCTGCTCGGACGGGAACTCTCGCGTTCACCTTCGCGAAAAATGATGGCGAATGGAAGATTGAATCCCAAGCTTGGGGCCGCACTTCGTAAAACTGCAAGAGCAATACAGTCGCGGCTAAGGCAACTCCACGCGAGCCGCAGTCAATCGCACACGCGCTGCTAATCGCGCACCACAACCGACGCCATGAAGTAGTTTCTGTGGAAGACATTTTCATTCGAGCAGTGCAAGACATATTGGGACGTTCGGAAGGTCCAATGAACTTCCGCTTGATCGTTCAGCCGATCATGGCGACAATTCTCGCTATTCAATCCGGACGCAGAGATGCAAGTGAGGACAGACCCCCATTCCTAGCCAGCATTGTTTGGGATCGCGGTCATCGTAAATATTTCCTTGCTCACGGATGGAAGGACATAGGAAAGGTGTTCTTCATGGCCGCCATTATTGATGCGGGGTACCAGATAACCGTTTTCAAGACGATTTATCCACTTGAAACCCTTGTAATCGCTTGTAGCCTTTCAATCGTGCCGTATTTGCTTGTTCGTGGCCCAATCAACCGGTTAATTCGATTTTTGCGCAGGAATAAACCCGAACCATGACAACAACGTCCGGCTATACTTTGACTATCATATATATATATATATATTGAAGGACCAGTCATGCAAGAAGTTGTTGGAAAATATGGAACCATTAAGCCTAAGACGCCTGCAAACGGTTTCACGATCATCGCGAACCTTAAACCGGGACACGCCGATCTAATGCGCAAGCAGCAGGCGGAGCTTGCTGGGCTTGATCTGGATGAAATTCTGAAGCCCCTCAAGCTGCACTATCTTCGTTGGATTATTTTTGACAACGACACACGATTCATGTACATCGGAATCTTCGATACGGATTTCGATAAGTACACCGAAGATGCTGTCATGCTATTCAGTTCTTTAGGACGTGCGTCTATCTTCACGCACCTTGAAGGATTCCCGGAAGACGGAATGACCAACGTCGCTAGCTTTGCGAAATTCGTCCGCGACCATCAATGTGATAGCTTCTTCGAGTACGCCAGATACCCGGGTGTGACTTCCGAGGAAATCCTAAGCGCACTACAGGTCAAGCGATCGTTTTCTGACATGCTCGATCACATGCAATAGTTGTTGAACGAAAGTGGAATCTTACGACTTAATCGCAATCGGCGCGGGTCCGGCGGGCGAGAGTGCGACTGAGCTAGCTGCGTTCTTCGGACATCGCTGCTTGATTATCGAGAGAGATCGCCCGGGTGGTTGCGTTACCACCACGGGCGGTGCTCCTACCAAAACATTGCGCGAAGCTGCAATGTACTTCACTGGTTACACCGATCGCGATACCTACGGCGTGAGTTTGAATGCTCCGCCTGAACTTGTGCTCGGAGCGCTTCAGCGGCGCACTTTGGATGTTTGCAAAATACTCCAGAAGGTGACTTCTGATAACATCGCCAGCCGTGGCATTGACTATGTTCAGGGCGCTGCGAAGTTCGGGACCAAAGGCAACGTGTTTGTCACCCTGCCGGACGGCAGCGTTCGAGAATTCCAATCAAAATGCATTCTCATTGCCACTGGCTCGCGCCCAATCCGTCCTGCGAATGTCCCATTCGATTTGCGTGGCGTTTGCGATACCGATACGGTTTTGCAGAGAGGATGGCTGCCCAAGGACATTGTGATCGTCGGCGGAGGCCCGGTTGCTGTTGAGTTCGCTACGATAAGTCACGCACTGGGAGCCAAAGTAACTCTTGTCACCAGATCAGACAGGCTTCTGGCGATGATGGATGAAGAGGTCTCGGGGCGCCTCACGGGTCAATTTGAGAATTCGGGCGTCACTGTTCTGTACGGCAGCACCACTCGTGAGGTTGCTGCGCGCGATGACAAGCTCGAAGTGAAGCTTTCCTCCGGGGTGGTTGTGCACCCTGATACGCTGCTGTTTGCTGCCGGACGGGCTTCCAACACTGAAGGTCTCGAATTACAACAAATCGGCGTGCAGTTAGACGCAAAAGGCCGTATTCAAGTCGATGAACATTTCAAGACTAATGCGGAAGGCGTCTATGCGGCAGGGGACGTTCTTGGTCCGACGCTGGCATCGGTGGCAATGGAACAAGGACGAATTGCTGTCTGTCACGCCTTCAATATTCCATTTGAAGGAATTGTGGATCCTGTTCCGGTGTCAGCTGTTTACGGAATGCCAGAGGTTGCGAAAGTCGGGTTAACCGAGGAAGAGTGTAAGGAGCTGAAGCTTGATTATGAAATCGGGCGTTCGGAACTTGCTCTCACTCCCAGAGGCGCAATTGCAGGTAGAGATGGATTGCTGAAAATTATTTTCCTGCGCGCTGACCGCAAAATCGTCGGCGTACACTGCATCAGCGACATTGCATCAGAGCTGGTCGGCATCGGACAAATGGCCATTCGATGCGGCGCGACACTCAACACGATTGCAAATATGTCTATGAATACGCCGACCTATAGCTACGCATACAAGTATGCCGCGTTCGATGGCTTGCGGCGTTTAGCGAAAGGAACATGGGCTGCGGCCTATCTCAGTGAGAAGAAATAATATGAATATCAAGCCCGCAGCAAGGACATACAACCAGACCCATTCCCTAAGGAAGCAAACTCCAGGCAAGAGACGTGTCAGCATCTACATCGCGTGGAGCTACCCTGCTGAAGCCAATCGTGATGTGAATGAGTTGGACAATCGATACTCTACGATGGCTGAGGTGCGCCGGGTTTCTTACCCGAAGTTTGAACCGTTGGCAGCCGATCCGTGTCATTTTTTGAACGGCGTCGCAGGTTCATTAGAGCTGTTCTTCCGGGCATGGATTCCATTTCAAGAATTCGCCCATGAGCAAACTGGACATGTGGTTCCGGTTTACCAAAGAATAGATCAGGCCGGCTATCAGTTGCCGATTGATGAACGCGTGCTTGATGACACTGACACGTTGATGGTGTTTGGACTTGATCATAACGTGAATGAACAAGCGGCGGCGCCGGAGGAGATCGCGGCGCTGAAAAAATTCCTCTCCCGTGAAGGAACATGCCTGGTGCTTAGCCCACACCATGACGTCGGAATTTCAGATGACATGGCAGTGAGGCAGATTGAGCACCGCCACCACGGCGATGCTCTGGTACCTCGTCAACAGCGATTTGGCGCATATACGCGTTCTCTGATGGAGGGACTTGGCATACCGGTAGAGAATCGTTATGGGCTTCGTCCGGCAAGGGACAAGGTTACAAAGGCGATGGCTCCTCTTACAATTGCACGCGAACTCGATACTCGCGGATATTTTGAGGGCGTGACGACATTTAACTATCACATGCACATGCCGCATTATGCACTCACCACAGATGATACCAAGTCGATTCATGTGCTGGCGAAGCAACCGATTGACCTTTCTAGGCCGCATCCCTTTACGGATGCCGGCAACACGGAGTTCAACGCTTTTCTCTGGCTCCCTGCGAATGGGGAGCGCAAAGGCGACATCACTATGGTGGACTCAACTATCTTCAGCACACTGTTTGGGGCCGATGAAAGTCTTAAACGCTTCTGGCAAAACATCATAAGGTAAGACAATGGACGTTCAGGTGAACAAGCTCGAGCTCGAAGATATTCAGAGCGGCGTTTTGCGCGGCAGACCCGCGCCTTATGCCGCGACATATATCGCATTTCGAATAGATGATCCCAAGGATGGTCGAGAGCTTCTGCGGCGGATAGCTAATGCGGTGGCGTCAGCGGCGCATCCGTCGAGTCCCGCCGGCGATGCCTGGTTGAGTGTGGCATTGAGCTTTCAGGGACTGAAAGCACTCGGAGTGCCGGAAGACTCACTGAATAGTTTCCCGCCCGAGTTTCAGCAGGGAATGGGCGCCCGCGCGGCAGAACTGGGAGATATTGACGAAAGCTCTCCAGCCAATTGGGAAAGTCCGTTGGGTACATCGGATGTGCACATTGTTGTTGCAGCAGTCGCTCCTAACGCCGAGACTCTGGAATCGCTAATTGATCGCGCGCGCGATGCTTATGAGCGTCTTCCGGGAGTTAAAGCCATTTGGCGCCAGGATTGTTTCGCGCTCCCTAATGAAAGAGAGGCTTTCGGGTTCAGGGATGGTATCAGCCATCCCGCGGTTGAAGGTAGCGGAATCCCAGGAACAAATCCGAACGAGACGCCACTAAAGGCGGGAGAATTTGTACTCGGGTATGTGGATGAAATGGGCGTAACTGCGCCGATGCCACAGCCAGAAGTGTTGGGTCGTAACGGTACCTTTGCGACCATGCGAAAGTTGCATCAACGAGTGGCTGCTTTCAGACAGTTCCTCAAGGACAACTCCAATGGACCGGAGGAGGAAGAGCTTCTTGCCGCAAAAATGATGGGACGGTGGCGCAGTGGTGCGCCGCTTGCGTTGAGTCCCGAACAGGATGATCCCGAATTGGGCGCAGACCCGAAGCGCAACAACAACTTTCAATACTACGACGACGACAAGTGGGGGTTCAAAACGCCCCCCGGATCACACATTCGGCGCACGAATCCGCGTGATGGCATCAAGGAGAGTGGGACTTACGTTAATATTCGCCGCATGATCAGACGAGGCACCAGCTACGGACCACTGTTGGCGGATGGAGTGCTGGTAGACGATGGAGCCGATCGTGGGCTGATTTTTTTGTTCATCGGGGCGAGCATTCGGAAGCAATTTGAATTCGTCCAATCGGTATGGATGAACAGCGGGCAATTTGTTCACAACAGCAATCAAAAAGATCCTGTCTGCGGCGACAACGATGGGACTGGTGACTTCACAGTGCCTCGGCATCCGGTGCGTAAGCGCCTGCAGGGATTGCCGAGATTTGTAATCACTCGAGGGGGAGAGTATTTGTTTATGCCTGGATTAAAAGCGCTAGCATGGCTGGCAGATTTGCAATCATAGCAACCAGCGTTGCCTAATGTTGAGGTATGCCCGTATCGTCCATCGGCGGTAATTGCTATTAGTTTATGTTGGCAGTACTCGGCGCTCCTCGCGTTGTCATTGATGAGGGAAGCATGTCTCATGCACTCTCCGCGGCCCAATTAGATCGAGAAGCATTAGATACTCCGCAAATACGTTTCTGTGTTGACGCAGGTGTACCACCACCGGTGGTGACTTGAAAGCGTTCCACCAACTGCGTGGGACGCTTTCGACCGAAGTAACATTGCTGCGAACTGCACTTGTCTTGTGCTCTGAATCACTCTTTAGCAGCCCGTCCGGCAAAATACTCAATGGTTGGTGTTTTTGTTGTTGACTTTTCTGTCGGCTCTAGGAGCAAAGCCTCGACCTTTGCCGGCCGAACATTCTCTCGGTCCGAAGATCAACTTCTCACTTAGCGATCTCCAGCTTACCAATGGATGAGCCGCCAATCTTTAATAACGGTGTTCGTTATTAAAACCAATAACGAACAAGTAGCGCTAAACATGTGGTCTTCCGGCAGACTCCATTGCTCACTCCTACTCGTAATGCTGGCCTTCTGCTTCTGGCGGCGCTACCGGACCAGACTCAATAAGTGCAGCTATTGCCTCCAGGCTTACCGGCTCGAAATTCCAGACCTCAACACTTACATTGATTTGCCGGCGCGAAACCTTCCAACGGTCATGTACGTGGCCGTGGATGAGCCAGCCGCAGTCATCAACCGGCCGCTGTTCAAAATCGCCGGTCGGTTGGCTAGTGCATCTACCTATTCTGAATGACCTTAATGCCTGGCTCTGCAAAGTGTGATCAGCCATATTGCTGCCGAGCGCACATCAACGCGAGAGGCAAAATGAGACATACGGAAAACTACGTCGACGCCTCATTGTTTTCGCCGGACGAAATCACACCTCATTCTCATTCCGCAAGTTTCTCAACTTGTCCGTTCTTGGATAGAAGTCTATCTGGCATAGTCAATGCTGCCTGTGCATTCTCGAGTGCTTGGCGCACGGGATCCTGAGTCAATCGCGAGTAAATCGCTGTCGCTTGTACTGAGCGATGCCCCAACGCCTTTCCGATAATCGTCGGACTGACACCTTGAATCGCCATGTAACTTCCAGCCGGTCTGCGCAAGTCGTGTATACGCAGATCGTCTATCTCAGCTCTCTCGAGCAATCGAGCCCATGCGGTTTTCGGAGAAGTTAAATGACCAAGTATTCCTGTCTTACGCCCTTTTCTATCAGATGGAAAAACCCAGCGCTCATGAGCCTCGCCATCATCCTTGCGTCGGCGGAGTATCTCCATGCAGTTCGGCGTGAGGGGAATAGTCTGTGAATCTCCATTCTTAGTGACCGGAATTCTCCAGACCATCCGTTCCATTTCTATTTGGCTCCACTCCATCGCCAAGACATTAGAGCGCCGGGCTCCAGTGAACAGCACATTGACCTTACCAATAGGTGACTCCGAACCTTTTACCGTTAATTCAGCCTGCAAAGCTACTCGTCTCGCTTGCCTATCTTTGACTCGCTGTTCAACTTCAGCCTGGGTTAATTCAGCTGTAAGTTTCTGCCCGGCGATTGTGAAATTGTCCACGCCAGTCTTACGTATTTGGAACGGAAGCGTATTCTTAGCTAAGAATTCGATTTGCGAGCGCGTTTCAACTCAACCGTAGCTGCAAAGCTCTTTCACATCGTTTTGCAGATGAGGAACTAGAAAGAATGCTCGTCCGTCGGCAGCTCACGTAATGGATTTGGGGAGGATGATTATGAAGACACAGGCTCTAAGTTTTGCGCTTGCTGCGGTTGCGCTGCTGAGTACGGCTGCCAATGCGCAATCACGCTACAGCTACACGGTAAATGGCTCAAGCGTTTTGACCAACTCAGCCGTAATCGGCGGTACAACTGTTTTAACCCAACCAGCAGTGATCGGCGGAACTGCCACTTATTCTGCACCGTTGATTGACGCGAATACGCCACTGTTCGGTGACCGAACTCACTGGGACAACGACATGGGAGTTAATAGGGGTGGTCTGCTCAGCGGGCTGTTCGGATCTGACGACCGACTCGGAGTTAACACATACTCTGCCGTAGTTAACCCAACTTTGGGCGGAGCCAGACGGATCTCCGGGCAGCAGAAAGCCAACGAGTTTTTCAGTCTGCGCCTGTTCGGATTCGGACTTGGATTCGGCAAAGTCGATCCGGATATCGACATGCGCCCTCAGGGACATGCGATGTAGTCCGAGGCTCGAATCTCGGACCGCTTAACCTCAGCAAACGATCGCTCCCGGACGTCAACGTCCGGGAGCTTTGATTGAGACCACCCACCATTGAAAGGGTCCACGGTTTCCGAGCTATTCCCTCGAGTGCTTATTGAATCGGCCATTTGCGAGAGGCTCCTTTCAGATCAATACAGTAAGGATAATCTGGAGCTGTCGAAAAAAATATGTCGCGGCAACCAGGCGCGAGCAGTAACAAGAAACTCGTTCGTGGGCACAATGATGCGCCGACCGAGCCTGACTAGCGGGTGGCGCAACTAGGGACAGCGTGCGTCACAACGATGGAAAAACTTTCTGAAGTGGTGGAGATTCAGCAGTACTGACAACCCGGCAATTGCCCACTCGCCAAAGGTGCAGAACACTCAAAAGCGTCTTCTAGCGACATTCAAGGTTGGGCTTCCGTTCACGAAACGGTGCAAGAACACGGATTCGGCAAGGCCTAGCATCATAAACTAAAAATCGACCAACGCGATAAACTAAAAACCATCCAGCATGATAAACGAGAATCGGCCCAACGCAATAACCAGAAGACAGTAGTGCCCGTTACTCGACGCGATCAATACTTGTCCGCTCTCGAAAAAGCTAGCGTTGAGCAGAACATTTCACCCCTGTCTGAATTGCTGTCAACCCTAGTAAGAGAGACCATGGATGGAAAGCCCGAGGCCATGAAGCCGCCCTTCTGAGTTCGAGCAGTGGCGAAAAATTTGGGGTTAATCCCGGGGCCGATGATGCGTCCGTCGATGCTCCTACCGTGGCTTTCGGACGAAGGGATGTTCACCACCGTCGAAGTGCGAGTCGTACCGAACTCCGGACAACGATATGCAAAAGCGGCACTTCACCGTGATGAAGAGCTAGCGAAAAACTCGGTTAACAGTGGCTCCAAAGATGCAGCATCGGCTTGAGGGGTTTGTCCTTTCAGGGTTTTGGCCGCTGCCTGCAGTGCCGATGCGGCGCCACTTGAAGAACCATAAAGATAAGCAGACTGGCCAGCGTGGTTGACTAGCGCGTCAATGTCTTCAATTTCTCGTGACACCGCATATGGTTGCCTGTCAGAACTTTCGCCCCTTCCGCGCCGGTCATAGGTGTACACCGAAAAATGTTTTGACAGCATGGCTACGAGCGGGTTGCTCCCGATTAATTTACGATCCGACAAAGCACCACTGACAATGATGACAGGCAGTCCAGTGCCGGCTTTTTCAAAAGACTTCGTGCCGTCCGCGGAGGTAACGTGTGTCATTTGATCTCCTACGTGTCACCGCATCCGATCGTGCAATCTAATACAGTGGCGTCGCTGTTGAGCTTCTAGCATTTTGCTATTCGAGACGGCCGCGCGAAGTCAGGGTTCCTGAATCGGATTGCCAGATGAGGACCATGACCATCAACCTATTGGCATCATTTCGAAATTTGATCGCGGGAGTCGAAGACGCATGGCGTCTCGACGACTTGGATGTATGATGGGGCCGCACGTTCTCTTGGAGAAGCGAATATCATAACTCGAGCTCAGCTACAAATCTTCCTCGGCCTGATCGCTCTGCTGCCTTGGCAGTCGGCTTGCGCGCTCGATGATTTTGACAAAAAACTCGAGCGTGCAATGCATCTAATCGATAGCGGAAAGCCTCAAGCTGCAAAGCCGCTGCTTCGCCAGTTGATTCGCAAGAATCCCAGAAGCGCCGATGCGCACATGCAGTTAGGTGCCGCGCTCGCTTCGCTTGTGGAGCGAGACCAGTATGACGAGGCGATCGCTGAAGAGATAAAGGCCATACAACTCGACCCGAAGTCTTTTGGTGCACGTAGAATTCTGGGAATGATCTATTCAAATCAGCGAAAGTACGACGAAGCAATCGCTTTACTTCGAGAATCGTCCGAGCTGAATCCATCGAGCTTTGCGGTACATCGCGATTTAGGCTCCGCGTACTTGGCAGCAGACAAGATTGATGATGCTATTGCTGCCCTAAAAACAGCAAGTGATCTGAATCCAGCGAATGTTGCTGTTCATCTCCGCCTTGCCAGCATTTTTTCCAAACAAGAAAAGCATGCCGAAGCCATAATTGAGTCTGCGCGGGCAGTAGCGATAGACGAATCAAAAGCAGAAGCGCACTTGTCACTTGCCAAGGCCAAACTCGCTTCAGGCGATGCGGCGGGATCGGTTGAGTCCTTCAACAACGCAATCGCAGCTAATGGATTCGATGCGTTTGGTTGCAAGAATCCAGTGACCGCAGCGGCAGCGCTGTCAGGCTTGGGTTGGGCATTGGTTATATCGAATGCCGGGGATTCAAACACACTGAAGGAAGCAGTTAGTTACCAACGAAAAGCAATTAAGTCAGACGCGCATTTTCTGCCTGCATACGTCCGACTCGCTCAACTGCTGGAGAAACAAAACAAATCGAAAGATGCGGAAGCGCTATACAAGCGACTCTTTGCCGCTACTCAATTTGAGCCGATAGTCGGCGTGCCGTACGGTCTCTTCCTCTCGAATGCAAAACGCACTGAAGAGGCCCGCACCGTTCTGAAGATGGTCCTCGAAAAGCACCCTGGAAACAAACAGGCGTCTGATGCTCTGTCGGCTCTATAGCGTAGCCGCGCACGGACCTAGACAACATGCATGCTTGGTGGGGTAGACTGTCTTGCCATCGAATGGCTTATGCTTTCCACGCGGGCAGCCATGCGCGCAAGCGAAGGATTATCACTGTACGCCGATATTGACACGTCGCAGGTTGGCCATCAAACTGGAAGGCGGCGTGACAATTACAGGGGCGATGGTCCAATTATGACTGATGAAGATAGGGCAACGAGCCTTGCCAGCGAGCGGAGCGAGGCTGGGCAAAGCGAAGCTGGGCAGAGCCAACGAAAACGCGATTCGCTCTGGGCGTCTGCTGCTGAAACGTGCACATTTATAAGAGAGGCACATTCGGACAAGTCGATTGTCCTCCGTGATGAGGATCGGAACTCAAGTCGAGTTCTTTCAGCATTCCTTTTTGTAGGCTTAGCAGCCCTGTGTCTTGGTGCCTACCAACAGGACTGGGCTTGGCTGCGCACGCGATTGGGCGCTGGCGGTTTCACGCCGTTTCGTCCCATTAATCTCATTGTGCTTGGCGGGATCGATATTCTCTACTTTCTGCCGCTATGCTGGTTTGTAGTGCGCAGGATGGGGATTCTTCGCACGATGTCAAAGCGACATGCGCTGATTTGCTGTCAATTGATGATTGGCGCAAGTATTCTCACCGCCCTGATCTGCGTCAATATTGCTGTCATGATTCTGGTGATTTGTTTGGGTAATCAAATGAAGTTGCTAGTCGGTTAGGATGTGCGCATCCACAAATCTGTTTCTTCGATTACAAATTAAGCGGGCTTGTACACAGCAAGCGCTCGCGAGATATCATCCAGACATCATGCAGCAATTGCACTTGAGCTTTTAAGTCAATTGGCCTTGAGCTGAGACTGCCTAACCGCTGCTTTCGCCTCCCAAATTATCACTTTGTTATTGGCCTTGCTGCAAATCCGTCAGGCGTTTTAGTAGGAACTGCGCACTATCCAGCAGCGTCGATTCAGTTTCCGTCACTTTTGTGCCGCGGTACCCGGGTTGGCGACGAGCAAGAGGTCGACTCCGCTCATCTTTGTAGGCGGATACTTCGAAACGCATCGCCGTCCTGCTGCCAGCGTCCGCTGGACTAAGGGCGATGCTATCCACCTGAAAGTTGCTTCGCGGAAGTATAGAGACATGTCCAGTAAGAGGCGTAGTTGAACTTGGTACCGCCCGTTCGTATTTGCTAAGCCCTTTAATGTTCTCAAAGGAAATCGTTCCATCGGACTTTCCGTCTTTTCCCTTGCCGGCATAGACGTCAAAAGCAAGCTGCTCATCGGCATTAAGAAAAGAACGAGCACCGTTGACCACACCGATGGGATAAGATTTTGTATGCCCGCGCGTTAACGAAATGTGGAACCCTTCCTTGAGTGGAGTTATTGTCATATCGGTGAATTTTTCTTTGCGGAGAATTTCTTCAACCTGCGGACCAAGCTTCTTGAAGTCTGCTTCTGTAAGTTTGATTGGCTTTGTGTCGTGTTGAGCCTCAGATAAAGTCATAGGGAATCCGGTATTTGCATCGATAAGCTTCTTCCATGTATACGATTTCTGCAGTTCAAGCAATTCCGGGAATGCCAATTCCATTGGTAGCTTTTGAATCAAAGCATTTTGCCAACTTAGAGGCGAGCTGAGTCCATGTTCACGTATTGAAGGACTAACTCGGTCTGTTTCGAGATGTTCTAAGGCGACTTTTTTATCTGGGGCAGTAAATTCTCTGCAGACCCGTTCTGCAGCAGGGGCGGTGGCCCCTTTCGCCCCAATCACCGATTCGGGCGATTGCGAGTAAAGCCAACCTTCCGCGCGAAAAGCGGCTACGGCCACTATCATATCGGAATCTACAGACCCGTTTGACTCCCGATCGTCGCCATCGTTCAGCATGGTCATATTATTTTCCCCCATTAGAAACACTGGACATGGGTTGCCAAAACCTCACGTCGAGTCCGAGTTGCAACAGATTAGCTTGCGGCTGTTAGCAATTTGTGTCAGTACTGATGACGTCGCTAAACTGTACTGTCCCCCGTTTGGGGTTGTTTGGTTCTGTAAGTCAGGTTGCTTGCAGTGGTAGACCGGCGCAAATGGTGGTTCACGCTGCCATCGTTCTTGGCCGACAAACAGGACGAAGGAGCTTCCCTGGCTCTTAGCGTGCTGCGATGTCATCGTCACATTGGACGTTTCACCCTTTATCCAATGTGCCGGCGCAGTAATATTAGGCCGTAGCACCGGCCCTGAATTGATCTTCAAACTCTTGGCTTTTTAGGATCATGTCCGGCAGGGTGGCAAGTAATTGGTTGTTTGCGCATGGAGAGTCTTGTGTCTCGAAATCTTTTTGCTGTTGCCTTAGCAATGTTCATAGCTCTATTCACCGCTCCCCTGGCTTCTGCCGGGACAAACAAGTCCGATGAATTTGTCACTATACCGGTCTACTTTATTACCGATCGAAATGTGATTGCCAACTCCAGCGGAAAGCCGGAATTCGGAACAAATCGACAGTATGAGACGATCTGTAAGCATGATCCTCACGTGGGCGTAGCTTTGTGTGTTGTGGAAAACACCAAACAAAAATCTATATCTGCTCCGCTTGCTACTTTGGGCTGGACGCCATCGAAAAGCAAGGACGAGTCTTTGGCAGATTTGCAGGTCAGCTCCGACAAGAACTATTTAGTGACCGAGAAAGCGTTCTACGCCAATCTCAACAAACAAGTATCCAATACGTCCGACCATGAGATGTTTGTCTTTGTGCCAGGCTACATGAGCACCTTGGAATCAGGGCTTCGGAGCGCCGCCAGATTCGCCTATTACTGCGAACGCCCCGTGTTGTTGTACTCGTGGCCTTCAGCCGGGAAGGCGAGAGTCACGGCATACACCGCAGACGAGGCAAGTATTGAGTGGAGCCAGGATCACTTCGATCACTTAATCGACCGCTTGTCGGAACTGCGCAGCCAGCCCGGCAACGAGCAATTCAAGGTGCGCTTGTTCGCTCATAGTATGGGTTCGCGCTTGGTATTGCGTGCGGTACCACACCTGACGGGAAATCCGGCCTTTACTGAAGTTAGCTTGGTTTGTCCAGACATCGATGATGGGCTCTTTCAGCACTATGTCAGCAAATATTCTGGTGCTCAAGGCTCCGCTACCGTGCGTTTATACCTGTCACATAAGGACAAGATGCTCGCCATCTCCAAGAAGATTCATGGTGGACATGCCAGGTTGGGTCAAACAAGCCTATCCGACAAACAAACAACCATTTTCTGAGCCTGCTCCCCAGGGTAACGCTGGGGTCGCAGTTGATCTGACCAAAGAAGTAAGGCGATTTCAAACCATAGACATTTCCGCTCTCGATCGCGGTAGGCTAGGTCACAGAATCCCAGTGGAGCTAATTTGCAACCTCTCCCAAAATGGTCGTCCAAGCGCTGAATATAGAGTGGTTACCTGGGATCGTCGGCCCTCTTACAGCGGAGATGCAACACCTACTTCGGTCGGTGAAGAGGTACGAAACTCAAGTTATTTGTGGATTCAGCCTGCACCGGGCACGAAACTTCACCTCAAAGGCAATCGCCGGATGCTACGTCGCAGCCAGGACTGGACCATTAAATAGATTGATTACTCGAGATTCCCGGAACTCGGAGTGTAGTCGTATTGCTCGGACGTTTCTTCGCCGACCATGACTCGTGCAGCATTGCACTCAGAGCAAGCATGTTCTGCCTACTACAGCACGATGTATCGATCAAAGCGACCAAGTGTGTCAACTTTAGCTCTCACTCAACGATCACGCTAGTCAAATCTTTTGCAGCGATCGTCAAGCTTGTACAATTTGGCAACCAAAAGAGGCAACGTGCTGATGTCAAATCAAAAACAGGGAACTAATATAATCTGCTACGTGGAGATTCCAGCGACAAATCCCGAGAAAGCCGCGGGGTTCTATAACGCCGTCTTTGGATGGACGGCCAAGCCAAGCAGCCTTACAGAAATGAATTATTGGATGTTCGAAACCACGGCCGGTGGAATGTTGGGTGGCTTCGATGGAAGCAAACCAGTGCGCGAAGATGGCATGACATTCTTTATCAACGTCTCCGATATCGATCACACACTTTCACAAATTCAGAAAGCTGGTGGCACGGTTGAATGCTTGAAAGAACAAATTGGTGGCGGCTACGGCTTTAGCGCAACATTTAGAGACAACCAGGGCAATCGTATCGGGTTGTGGTCAGATAAATAGAATTACTTGCAGCCATTGTAAAAGCGGGTATGCCCTCTTTTACCAAGACAAATGCGGTCTACCTCATTTGTTGAAAACGCTCAATTAAGACCTTCCTGGGAGAGCCGGCTTCCATCAGGCTTTTGCTTCCTGGGAGAGCCGGCTTCCATCAGGCTTTGCTTCCTGGGAGATACCCGGATTTCTGTCAACTGCCAATTTTCGGGACCCTTCAGAAAGCAGACCGCGAGGATATGAGTCCACCCAACAGTGGAC
>Ga0163152_10004963_pt1 | contig 16020 bp, 10 predicted proteins | sample OliLakLV19MP8IB2_FD_148635 | JGI IMG/M metagenome (GOLD analysis project Ga0163152, IMG submission 148635) | Freshwater microbial mat bacterial communities from Lake Vanda, McMurdo Dry Valleys, Antarctica - Oligotrophic Lake LV.19.MP8.IB-2 | ecosystem: Environmental > Aquatic > Freshwater >... | reverse complement strand
TTTTTAAAATAAAAAAAGATACGTGCTTATTTAGTACTTTTATGTTTTACTTTTGTTGCAAAATCATATTTTACCATGAAAATTTTATTTCACAGTACTTTTTATATTTTTTGGCTATTTTTGTGCTCCTATCAGTATAATCATGCACAAACTATCCAAATTTCTCCTACCAATGGCGTTCAAGATATACGCCCCAATTATGCGGCTTATACCAATGCTACTATTTGGATAGACTACCAAACAAAGATTGAAAAAGCTACGCTGATAGTCCGCAATGGCGTTGTCGAGGCAGTAGGCGCGAACTTGCCTGCGCCCAAAGGTGCAGTAGCTATAGATATGCAAGGCAAATGGATTTACCCCAGCTTTATTGATTTATACAGCGATTATGGTATGCCCGAACTAAAAAAAGGCGGCGGAGGCGGTTTCTTTAGCGAACAATTCACATCAGAGAAAAAGGGCGCGTTTTATTGGAATCAAAGCATACAACCAGAAACACAGGCAGAAAGTATTTTTACAACCAACTATACCGCCGCGCAAGACCTCCGCAAAGCAGGCTTCGGGGCTGTACTTACGCACTATCAAGACGGACTTATACGCGGTACAGGCGCATTGGTAACGCTTCGCAAAGGTTTGGAGAATGAAGTAATCCTGAAAGGCAGGGCATCTTCGCACTTCTCTTTTTACAAAGGCACTTCGAAGCAAAGCTTTCCTGCCTCCGATATGGGCGGCGTGGCACTCATTCGCCAAACGTACATAGACGCGGATTGGTACGCGAAAACTACCGAAAACAAAGAACACAATCTTTCGCTTGAGGCGTTCCAACGCAATAAAGACTTGCCTGCCATTTTTGAAAGTAAGAACCGCTTGTATAGCCTGCGCATCGAGGCTATAGGCAAGGAATTTAACGCAAACTATATCGTAAAAGGCACAGGCGATGAATACCAACGCCTGCAAGAAATAAAAGCAATGGGTTATCCGTTTATCCTTCCATTGAACTTTCCTGATGCCTATAATGTAACAGATGTTTTGGAGGCTTCTTTAGTGAGTTTTACGCAAATGAAACATTGGGAACTCGCACCTACCAATGCCGCACAGCTCGCAAAAGCAGGCGTGATGATAACCTTCACTATGCACGGCTTGAAAAACAAAACAGACTTCTTAACCAATTTGCGCAAAGCCGTTCAATACGGTCTGCCTGAAGCTGACGCATTAAAAGCCCTTACCTACAACCCCGCCAAGCTATTGAAAAGCGAAAAAACATTGGGGCTTTTGCAACAAGGCGCAGTGGCTAATTTCCTAGTAACGTCAGGCAATATTTTTCAAACAGAAACTACTTTATACGACAATTATATACAGGGGTACGCCTATCCTTTGCAACCTACAGTAACCGCTGATGTGCGCGGTTTGTACGACTTGACCATGAGCGTCCCACAAGCCAGTTATCAGTTTTCGCTTAAGGGAAAAATGGAAAGCCCTACGCCGTTGATAGAACGCGCCACAGATACTTTGAAAGTAAGCCCCAAAATGACTTTGCAAGGCAATACAATCAGCCTCTCTTTTAATGCAACCAAAAAAACTGAAACAGGCGAAACACGCCTCACAGGTTGGGCAAGCGGCAAAAATTGGCAAGGCACAGGCGAAACGCCACAAGGGCAACGCATCACTTGGCAGGCTACTTACAAAAGCGCAGTCCCTACCGATTCTATCAAACCTATCACACCGCCTGCCGTTATCGAGGTAGGCAAGGTCATTTATCCATTTGAGGTATATGGCTCGGAAACCTTGCCTACCGCCCAAACATACCTTATCAAAAATACAACCGTTTGGACAAATGAACAAGAAGGTGTGTTGAAAGAAACAGACGTACTCGTAAGCAACGGCAAAATAACCAAAGTAGGCAAGAACTTATCTGAAATAGGCGCGAAAGTAATAGACGGCAAAGGCAAACACCTTACCGCAGGTATCATAGATGAACATTCGCATATCGCCCTTTATAGCATCAATGATGTGCAAACTGTTTCGGCAGAAGTACGCATGGCTGATGTCGTGAATTCTGAAGACGTCGATATTTATAGACAACTCGCAGGTGGCGTTACGACTTCGCAACTACTACATGGCTCGGCAAATTGCATAGGTGGGCAGTCGGCTATTATAAAACTGAAGTGGGGCGAATCACCCAATAAACTGCTTTTTCCTAACGCCTCAAAATTCATCAAATTCGCCTTGGGCGAAAATCCAAAAAATGGCAATTCAGGCTTCGGCAACACACAACGCTACCCACAAACGCGCATGGGCGTTGAACAAGCCATAGAAGATGCCTTCGTAAGAGCAAAAGAATATTTGGAAAAAAAACAAAAAGGAGGCATATCATTCCGTCGCGACCTCGAGCTGGAAACGGTAGGCGAGATTTTGGAAGGCAAACGCTACATCACTTGCCACTCTTACGTACAATCCGAAATCAATATGCTGATAAAATTGGCAGACAAACACAAGTTCAAAGTCAATACGTTTACGCACATTCTTGAAGGTTACAAAGTAGGCGACAAAATGAAAGCGCATGGCGCAGGTGCATCGAGTTTCTCGGATTGGTGGGCATATAAATATGAAGTGCAAGACGCTATCCCATACAATGCCGCTATCCTCACGCGCTTAGGCGTAACAACTGCCATCAATTCTGATGACCCTGAAATGGCAAGACGTTTGAACCAAGAAGCCGCCAAAACTATCAAATACGGTGGACTTTCGGAAGAGGAAGCATGGAAAACGGTAACACTCAATCCCGCAAAACTCCTCCATATAGATGATAAAGTAGGTAGTGTCAAGGTAGGAAAAGATGCCGACCTTGTGCTTTGGAGTGCCAACCCGCTCTCTATTTATGCCACAGTAGAAACAAATATGATTGACGGCACTATTTATTTTGACCGCGCTCAAGACGAACAAGCACAAACCAAACTCCGCGAAGAACGTGCGCGCCTGATACAAAAAATGCTACAAGCCAAACAACAAGGCGCACCTACACAAAAGCCCGCGTTCCAAAAATTACGCAAATGGAGTTGCTGTGCTGATGTTGGCAGCCTTCTGAGTGAATAAAAAGAGTGATTGAGTGGGTGAAATAATTTCATCCCTCATCCCTCATCCCTCATCCCTCATCTTTCATCTCTCATCTTTCAACCGCTCAAATGGAAAACGACATTGAATTAAATGGAAAATACTTAGGCAGTATTACTCAAGACTTTATCAAAATATCACACATATTGCGCGAAGCCTCTTACCAAATGCGCAAGCGCAATATTTCGCAATTCCCTATTTTCCCTATCACCAAAGAGCCTTTGCAAATAGGCGCGTTGCTTGTAAGTCGCGCACAAGGTTTGACAGATTGGGATTGTTCTATTTCCTTTTTAGAGCAGTTTGTAGGCAAGGAGCTTATTCAAGACGAGGCATATTTTAAAGCTACGTACAAAGACGCGGAAGAGTTTTGCTGTTTGTTTGTAGTAGATATAGCAGAAAAGTTTACCAATTTTGTTTTTGTACCTTTTCCTGAAGACGAAAGATTATGACAGCATTTTGGGTGCAGTTATGTGTTATTTTGCTTGTTTTTCAAAACATATCACTTGCGCAGACTACGCCTATATGCAAACGGATTAAGGTGCAACAAGAGGCGTTTATATTAGATAGTCTAACGGTCTTGCCTGCCACATTGCGCTGTACCGAACTCCCTGACCTCATTATCCGCTATGATATGAATACAGGCGAGGCGCAATTGCAAGGCGATTTGCCTGATAAAGATAGCATTAGCGTTTGCTACCAACGCCTTTCTACCAACATAGCAGGCTGGGTAGGCAAGCGCAATATAAACATAGTGGACACTACAGATGCCTATTGGAATGAGGTAATGCAGCGTACTACCAACAATGCCACCCCGCGCGAACAACTTATTGAGCTGAAAGATTTTCAAAAAAGCGGCAATTTTGTACGTGGGCTTTCTTTGGGAAACACCCAAAATGTGTTTGTAAACTCTGCCCTAAATTTACAACTCGAAGGCAAAGTAACAGACGATATTACACTTACAGCTACTATTTCTGACCAACAAATACCCTATCAGCCCGAAGGAAATACATTGCAATTACAAGACCTCGACCGCGTATTTATGCGCCTCGCCCATAAATACGGAAGCATTACGGCAGGTGATGTGGTATTGCAAAACAGAGAAAACCACTTCCTAAAATTCTATAAAAATACACAAGGCGGTTTTCTTGAAACAAATTACAAAATAGGTACACAAACCGCACAAAGTTTCGCAGGTATAGCTGTCGCAAGAGGCAAATTTTATAGTGCCACCCTCGAACCTATCGAGGGCTTGCAAGGTCCATATAGGCTCAAAGGACCTAATGGAGAACTTTTTATTATCGTCTTGGCAAACACAGAACGCATTTTTATAGATGGTAAAGCCTTGCAACGCGGTTATAATTATGACTATATTATTGACTATAATTTAGGAGAAATAACCTTCAATAACCATATTCTTATCACACGTTTTACACGTTTGCGCGTAGATTTTGAGTATGCAGAACGCAATTATACACGTACAATCCTCACTGTGGGACACGAACAGCAGTCCAAAAAAGGGCGTTTGCTCACACAAATTTACCGCGAAGGCGATAATCCAAACAACACGATTATTGATATTGATGATGTAGGCAAGCAGGCGTTGCGCAATCAAACAAGCGGGATAGGGCTGATAAATGGAGTGGATTCTGTAGGTTACCGCCCCGATAATGTATTGTATAAACGCGTCGATTCCGTTACTGTGAATGGTACTTATGATGGTGTTTTGGTGTATAGTACAGACTCAAAAAAGGCTTTTTATCAAGTTAGTTTTACCAATGTAGGTGTGAATAAAGGCGATTATGTACGCATAAACAGCAACTTAAATGGGCAGGTTTATAAGTGGGTAGCTCCTATAGCAGGGCAAAAACAAGGCAATTATGCACCGCTAAAAGCTATACCATTGCCCAATAAAAAGCAACTCTTTATTACGCATTATACCCATAAAATAAACGAACACGAGAAAGTGATGGCGGACATTGCACTCTCTGGACAACAAAACAACCTTTTTTCGGACTTGCCCGCCGCCTCTTTTACAGGATTTGCAACACGTATTGGCTATCAAAATACAGGGAAAATAAGACAAGATTCCACAAGATACACGTGGTTTGGAGGTGCAAATTATGAGTATAACCAAGCCAAATTCACACCTGTAGATCGCTTTCGAAGCATAGAATTTGATAGAGATTGGAGTAAAAATATAGACAGCTCGCGCCTCGAAGACCATATATGGCAGGCAGAAATAGGGCTTAAAAATCAAAAAAATAGCCTCGTATCTTATAAATTTATAGCAAGAAGCCGCGAAAATCAAGTGAACGGCTGGCAACAAATAGCCCAAATACAACACCAATTCAAACGACTTACTGTATCAGGAAATGCTTTTTTCTTAGATTCTAAACAAGATTCGTTGCGCTCTGTTTGGCAACGCTGGCAGGCAAGTGCTGTTTATAAGACGCGCTATTTTATACCGAGTTATAGCTGGACAGGTGATAAAAACGGCATTGCTGTAGCCCAAACCGACTCTATAGTAAGGAGTGCTATGAATTTTAATGCCCATACTTTCGGATTGAAAAATGCGGACAGCTTGCGTCTAAAATACGATATTTCTTATACTTTCCGGCAAGATTATGCACCCTTAGAAGGCAAAATAAGTGCCTATCTAAAGGCTGAAATCATTAGCTTGCAAACAAGTTTTACTACTAAAAAACAACAAACTTTCTTGCTTACTGCCATCTATAGAAAGGCGCGAGTAGCCGAAAAATTTAGTACACAAACCCAAAATGAAATCGAAAATTTGCAAGGAAGGCTGGATTGGACAGGTGAATTTAATATAGGCACGCAGAAAAAACCATTGCTCAATATACGGGCTGACGTGAGCCTTACTACCGCCACAGGGCAGGAATTGCAACGCGAATATTATTTTTTATTGGTGGCAGTCGGGCAAGGCACACACGCTTGGCGCGATGATAATGCCAACGGTTTGCAAGAAATAAACGAGTTTTATATAGCCATCAACCCCGATGAGCGCAAATATGCCAAAATATTTCGCCCAACAAGCAATTATATTCCTGCATTTACACAAACCCTCACACACCGTTTGCATTGGCAAACGCTTAGAAACAAAAAAGAAAAAGGCAAAATAGGCTTTTTTTCAGGGATACTTTCTTGGAATATTACACGTAGAATTACGGAAAATAATTTTGTAGCGAGGCTCTTGCCTGTAGTGGCTGTGCATGCTGCTGACTTACTTGCCACACAAGCTGTTTTGCGCAATACGATGTTTTTGAACCGCAACCATATCCGCTATAGTGGCGAGCTTACCTACCAGAACACCCAGCAAAAGCAGTTGCTTACAGGCGGTTTTGAGGGGAAGAATAAGCAAGAAATACGGGCTTCGTGGCGCAATCGTATTGGAGAGAAATGGACGTTGCAAAGCCAAAGTAGTTCCCAAGTTCAAAAAAACACGTCTGATTTTTTGCAAAATAGAAATTTCAACCTTGTTATTTATCAACTTTCGCCTGAATGGGCATACCAAGCCGATAACACTAAAAGGGTGGCTTTTAGTTATCAATTTTCACAAAAAAAAGGGAATAACGTAGGCGAAAACGCGCTTCCTGCAACTGTCCATCAATGGAGTATAGAAGCGCGTTATAGCAAACCATCACGCAGAACGATATCGATAAACATGCGTTTATTGCGTATCAACTATACAGGGGAACAAAATACGCCCCTTGCCTACGAAATGCTGGAGGCACTGCGTATAGGTACAAACATAACGTGGCAGGCGAATTGGCAGGAAAGACTGCAAAACGGGTTGCAACTTACGTTTAGTTATGAGGGGCGCAAGTCGGCTGACACGCCTTTGGTGCATATAGGCAGGGCGCAAGTCGGATTGTTGTTTTAGCTTGAAAAGCCCGCTCTATTTTTCAAATAATTTGCCCGTGATTTGTAATCCAACCTTGTCAAAAAATAATAACTATACGCCGTTATTTGTGGAATACCCAAAAGAAGCAACCAAAAAGCAATAGCCGAACCATAATTACCGAAAGAGCGTGTGCCGTCTACACCAGAAAATGCAGAAATGATAAGTGTACCCACTGAAAATACAGACACTAGTAAGTGCAAAGCACGCCATTGTTTGATGGTAGGTGAAAGCATAGGGCGTATATAATGCACAATAGCGGTCAAAAATTGATAGCCCCCAATAACCAATTGCAGCAATAAAACATAGATCAGAATGCTCAAGTTGAATGGCGTACAAGCGATTAAAAGCGTATTCAAGGCTATTAAGACACTTTGGACTGAAAAATCTAAACGGATAAATTGAATGGGGACGTACATATTAGCTTATTTTTGAAGGTGGTTTATACGACTTATAACGTGCGAATAAGGTGTAAGGTTTCAAATGTTTCAATAAAAAATGAAAATTAAAAAAATATACTTTAAATTAAAACCAAATTCTTTTACATAATGTTGTATGGATATGCAAAAAAAGAAAGAAGAAGACATTTATTTATTGCGTAGGCGTGACCCTATGAGCTTTATGCTGATGCTTGGCTTGGTGAGCATTGGGCTAACTTTTTTGTCATTTGTATGCACGATGCTTTATTTGAGTTGGCGGAAAGATGTTTCTTGGCAACAAGGTACTATGCCTGCTGTTTTTTGGCTGAGTATTATTTTGATAGGTTGCAGTAGCTATACTATAGAGCAGGTAGGCAAGTTTGCGAAACAGGATAATTTCCTTGCCTACAGGCGCATGCTGTCTGCTACAATGTTGTTAGGCTTGGCGTTTATATTTTGCCAACTGTGGGGCTGGCGTGTATTGCAGGCACATGGTGTATATTTGAAAGGCGGCATTTTGGGAGGCTTTTTGTATATTTTATCGGGCTTACATGTCTTGCATGTATTGGGTGGCTTGTTCTTTCTGGGGTGGCGGTGGCGCGTTGCATATCGAAACAAAGCCTATTTGGACGCTTATATTTACAATATCAATCCGCCTAATCAGTTCAAATGGACGCTTTTAGTGCGTTATTGGCACTTTATAGGCATTGTTTGGGTAATGCTTTTCTTGTTTTTTCTATTCAAAGGTTTTAAGACTTTTTGATGTGCGTGATTTAAAATTTTTGTTGCTCTGACAAATTTTCCGTTGAACCAGATATGGACATAGAAAACACAATCTTTTATGAGGAAAAAGGACTTTCGCAAGAAGTCCATTTGCAAAAAGAGAACCGTTTTTGTGATGGCGCATTTTTAGTTTTGAAAGAAATATTTGGAAAATATCATACTCTTATTTATCTTTGCACTATGGTTTGCATAACACCTTATCTCAAACAAGATATTCAAACTCCTACACCACTCTAAAGTGCCTTGTCGCCCTTGCGACCTTGTATTTTAGAAAGAACGGGTTTTGTATCTGTTCTTTTTTTTGTATAAAACAGCGAATCTTTATATAACTTAACTGCTTTACAAGGCTATTTCATAGTACTTGTAACTTTTTTTATGGTATAATCCTTAAATCTCAAAAAAACATGTCACAAATATCGTATTACACCCAAGAAGGCTTAGACAGGCTGAAAGATGAATTGAACTTCCTGCGTACCAAAGGTAGAGCAGACATTGCGTACCAAATAGCGGAAGCACGCGACAAAGGCGACCTCAGCGAAAATGCAGAATACGATGCCGCCAAAGATGCACAAGGGCTTCTCGAATCTAAAATAGCCAAACTAAAGGAAGTTGTCAGCAATGCACGCTTGATAGATGCGACCAACATAGACCCCTCAAAAGTTTCTATCCTATCTATAGTACATGTGAAGCATGTCAAAATGAACAAAGAATTTACTTATACACTCGTGGCTGAAGAAGAAGCCGACTTAAAACTTGGTAAAATCTCTATTCAATCGCCTATAGGCAAGGGCTTACTCGGAAAAAGCGTGGGCGACATAGCCGAAGCCTTAGCCCCATCAGGCGTTATTGCCTTTGAAATTTTGGGCATCACACGCTAAAAACGAAAAGGGTGCATTTCAAAACCTTTTCTTAAGACCTCACCCCTCTCTAATTTTGAGAGGGGTATATGGAACAATTTTGAAATGCCTAAAAACGAAAAGCACTTCTCGCGAGAAGTGCTTTTTCATTTTTAGGCATTTTTTACAGCGCGCCAAAGCACCGCAACAGGCGAACCTTCCGCCAATAAAACAGAAGCAGGGCTTTGATAATTCAAGAAGTCAAAATCTTTGCCGTATAACACGCCAAAATTGCAAGCAATTACATAACTTTTTATAGGAAAAGTGTTCCAACGTGCGTGTGTTACATTGTATTCTGCAGTTTTGGCGGCAGAAAGTGCAGAATAACCCCAATAATGCTCGGTAATAAACTCGGCTTCGCTTCCTATCTCTATAGGCTGCGGTTGATTTTCGGCTACAGCAGCAAGTTGGTAGTAAGTGGCTGCCTTGCCTGTTTTCCAACTATATTGAACGGATAGCTTGCCTGCCTGCTCCTGATAAACATGGCGCATTTTGCAAGTCTGATAGGCTTCTTTGTAAAGCGTATTGGCTACCCAACTAATGGCGTATTTGGGTACTAATTCTTTGATAAAAACCACGCCGCGCCTCCATTCGCCATCGCTATAGTGGCGTACATAAAAACGCAAATTCACCTCCTCAAATTTTTGATGAAAAGGAATAGGCACACCCAAAAGTCTGGTATCTCGAAACAAAAAACCCACCAAGCTCACATAACACTTTCCCTCAAATAGGTCAAGCTCGGTATGGGCAGGCAAGTAGGGCAATAAAACATCGGGATTGATGACATAGTTTGCCATCAATAATTTTTCCCAATGAGCAGTAAGGAAAGTACGCATAAGATTTGGTAATACGGGCTAAATATAAGATATTTGCAAAATAATTAGATACTCTGACAAATTTTGTGTTGAACCACATAGAAACATAGCCCGAAACACTATGTTCCACACCTTTCTATGTGGTTTATACCTTACTCCACTAAAATTGTCAGAGTACCAATAATTAGAACAGCTTGCATTATACTAAATATATTGCAAAAATAACCTTTTTTATCGTACTATGAAAATTTTATCACTCCTCTTGGTTTTGAGCTGTGCGTTTTTTGCCAGTCCACTCAAAGCCCAAATAAGTTATGGTGGCACGCCCACGAGTTTTGGAAGCGAGTTTAAAACCTCCCAGCTGGCACAAGCTAAAGTGCCTGCTTCTCTTTTGCCACAACTTGACCTATCAACCTTGAAAGCAGAAAATGCGAAAGGAAACAACCGTTTCGCATTGGCAACTGCTGTAAACATTGTGCCTGACAATGCAGGACTTTGGCAAAACCTTCCCAATGGAGATCGTTTGTGGCGCGTCTTGTTACAAGTACAATCGGAAGAAGTTACAGGTATGCGCTTGTTATTCGATAAATTTAACTTGCCTGAAGGCGGCAAGTTATTTATTTATACAGATGACCATAAAATGGTTTTGGGTTCGTTTACAAGCGAAAACAACCACGAGTCAGGTGTATTTGCAACTACGCTTTTGCGTGGGCGCGAAGTATGGATGGAATATTATGAGCCTGTAGCTGTGAAAGGCAAAGCTGTCATATCTTTGAATCGTGTGGACCAAGCCTATAAAAACCCACAAATAGAAAAGAAAGGAAAGCAAAAAAAAGGCGGCCCAACTGACTTTGGTGATGCGGGTGCTTGTACACTGAACATCAATTGTACGCCCCTTGCTGCCGATTGGCAAGATGAAAAGCGTGGCGTGGCGCGTATCTTGATAACCGATGCGGCAGGTTCGGGCTGGTGTTCGGGTTCACTCATCAACAATACGGCTGTGAATAGTAAGCCTTATTTTCTTACTGCAGACCACTGTGGAGAAGGTTCCACGCCTACTTTTTTGAACCAATGGGTGTTTGATTTTAATTATGAAATAATCAACTGTTCAAACACAACTACCGCGCCTACACCACAAAGCATGACAGGCGCATCGCTCAAGTCGCGCTATGTCGACTCCGATGTTTTATTGTTAGAACTCAACCAAAACGTACCTTTAGGCTACAATGCCTATCTGAATGGTTGGGATAAAGCGGCTACACTTCCTGCAGGAGGCATAGGCATACACCACCCTTCAGGCGATGTCAAAAAATTCTCAAGGGACACTGACGCGCTTACGAGCGTGAATGTGGATGGCGGTGCTACAGCAAGCGGCAGTTTTTTGAATGTGAGTTGGAACAATGGCATCACAGAAGGTGGCTCGTCGGGTTCGCCTCTTTTTAATCCTGCAGGGCGTATTGTGGGGCAGTTGTTTGGTGGTTCTTCTTTTTGTAATGCCCCACAAGATCCAGATTGGTATGGCAAAATAAGCGTGTCGTGGAATGGAGGCGGGACTGCCGCCACACGCCTTTCAGATTGGCTGGATCCACTCAATACAGGTGCGACTACCCTGAATGGACAAAATGTTGGTACACCGATTATAGCTAAGTTTACGGCTTCTACAGCAGATATAACGTACTTGCCTGCCCAAATCACATTCACCAATACTTCTATAGGAGCTACCGCATGGAGTTGGAACTTTGGAACGGATGCCTCGCCTGCTACCGCCACAACTGCGGGACCCCACACAGTAACTTATACTACATTGGGTACAAGAACCGTTACGCTCACTATCAATACCAATGCAGATATAGCGCGTAAGGAAATTAGTATCTTGCCTACCTTGCCTACAGACTATATGCCAGCTGATGGCGGCAATTTTGAAACTGATAATGGACATTTCCTACCTGTTAGTGGGTCGGGCAATCTTAATTTTCAGCGCGGCAATTCTGCAGTGGCAGGCAAGAATGGCGTTGCGAGTGGTAGCAATGCGTATGTAACAGGGCTTACGTTGGCCACGTATCCTGCTCAAGCGAATGCGTACCTTTATACACCGAATTACAATTTTTCTGCAACAGGTACTTACAATGTCCAGTTCAAAACAAAGTTTAAAACAGAACCAAACTATGATGGCTTCTTAGTAGAATATTCTACCAATAAGGGGACTTCGTGGATAAAATTAGGCACTGCGGTAGTCGCAGGCTGGTACACTTCCACAGTACCTGCCGATGTAGGCATGGGCGGTTTTCCTGCTACAACAAAAATATTCAGTGGTACAGCGAGTACTTTTGAAACCAAGACTTTTAATGCTTCGACTTTGGCTGGCAATGCCAATGTTGCCTTCCGCTTTGTATTCAAGGCTGATGATACAGGGCAAGACGCAGGTGTCGCCATTGATGATTTCCAAGTTACGGGTCCTTTTGTAGCGACTGCGCTCTTGCCTACCAACAACGCGACAGCTGTAGCAGCAAGTGCAGATTTGCAAATAACTTTTAGCCGAGCCGTTTCGAAAGGTACGACTGGGAATATTGTTATCAAAAAAACAAGCGATAATAGCATAATAGAAACAATAGCCGTAACAAGCGGATTGGTTGCTGTGGCAGGCAAGGTTGCTACTATCAATCCAACAAATAATTTGCCTGATGGCACACAAGTATATGTAGAAATAGCAGGTACAGCTTTTGTAGATGCGAGCAGTGTCGCTTATGCAGGCATTACAGGCAATAGCACGTGGAAGTTTACGACCTCTTCCGACCTTGTTGCGCCTACACTTGTTACACTTAATCCCGTGAATAATGCAACTATAGTTCCTGTGAATGCCAATCTTGTTTTGACATTGAACGAAAATGTGAAGAAAGGCACTTCAGGTAGCATTACTATTAAAAAAGTAAGCGATAACAGCGTGGTAGAAGATATACCTGTTACAAATGCGAATGTTAGCATTTCGAATGCCGTTGTAACGATCAACCCTGCGAATGATTTGGCTATTCTTACAAATTTTTATATAGAAGTAAGCAATGGTGCTATCCAAGATTTGGCAGGCAATAATTTTGCAGGTTTTACAGGCAATACTACGTGGAAGTTTATAACAGATACCGAAACTGTACCGCCTACTTTGGTAAGCCTCAACCCTGCACATAATAGCGTCAACATAGCCCTTGCTACCAACCTTGTCATTACACTGAACGAAAATGTGAAAAAAGGAGCAGGCGATATTGTTATTCGCAAAACAAGCGACAACACAGCCGTTGAAACTATAGCCGTCAGCGGAGCAAATGTTACTATAGCTGGAGCAGTCGTAACCATCAATCCCAACAGCGATTTGGTAGCAAATACAGGCTATCATGTAGAAGTGAATGTAGGTGCTATTCAAGACATAGCAGGCAATAATTATGCAGGCTTTACGGGCAGTAATACGTGGGCATTTACAACTTTAGACAATGTCGCGCCCACACTTCTAACGCTTAATCCTGCGAATAATGCTACAGGCGTGCTTAGTACAAGCAATCTTGTTATGACCTTCAATGAAAATGTAAAGAAGGGAACAGCAGGCAATATCGTCATCAAAAAAATAAGTGATAACAGTGTAGTAGAAACTATAGCCATCACAAATACGACTGTAACAGCTTCAAACGCCATTATCACTATCAATCCTGCAAATGATTTAGGATTTGTGGTGGATTATTATGTAGAAGTGAGTGCAGGTGCCATTCAAGACCTTGCAGACAATAATTATGCGGGCATCACAGGCAATAGCACTTGGAAATTCACCACAGCCAATGAAACTATACCTCCGACAGTAGTAAGTCTTAGTCCAGTACACAGCAGTGTCAATGTCGCGCTTGCTTCCAACCTTGTTATCACATTCAACGAAAATGTAAAAAAAGGTACAGGCAATATACTCATCAAAAAAACGAGCGACAATACTATAGCTGAAACTATCAATATCACAGGCGCAGCTGTAAGCATCACAGGCGCGGTTGCAACCATCAATCCTGTAAATGACCTGACTGCCAATACCAACTATTATGTAGAAATAAATGCAGGTGCTATTCAAGACATAGCAGGCAACAATTATGCAGGTATCGTAGGCAATAATACATGGGGCTTTGCATCTTTGGAAACAGTACCGCCTACAGTAGTGAGTTTCAATCCTGCTCATAACAGTACCAACGTACCCGGTGCAAACAATTTGAGTATCACATTCAACGAAAATGTAAAAAAAGGAATGGCAGGCAATGTAGTTATCAAAAAAGTAAGCGACAATACTGTTTTTGAAACAATCGCCATCGCCAACGCAAATGTTACGGTTTCGGGTGCAGTTGTAACCATCAATCCTACTACAGATTTGTTGTTCAATACAGATTTTTATGTAGAAATAAGCGCAGGGACTATCCAAGACATAGCAGGCAATAATTTTGCAGGCTTTGTGGGAGCGGCTACATGGAAGTTCAAAACAGACTTTAGTACCGCTATCGAGGACAATCAACTTGGGCAATCCATTACGGTTTATCCTAACCCTACAGAAAAACTTGCTACACTCCGCATAAAACAAGGCGTACAATTACAAGACGTACACTTGCGTATCATGGACATGGCAGGCAAGACTGTTTGGCAAAAACAAGTAACGCAATTAACTGAAAACCAAACCTTTGATTGGAGTAGCTTGCCTGCAGGCAAGTTCCTTTTAGAAATAAAAACCAAACAAGGTACAGCCATCAAAATGATTGTTAAGCTATAATTGTTAAAAACCTATAGGGCGTAAGTTCTATAGGTTTTTTTTTATTGAACTTCTTGCGAATTGAGAGATAGGAAAAAGGACTTTCGTAGAAAGTCTATTTTTATAAGTTATGCTACAAACAAAAGCCCTTTCTATAGGTTACAAGCATCAAACGCCATTATTTCCACCACTTACCCTACAGTTAGAAATAGGCAAATTAACAGCAGTCGTAGGCGCAAACGGGGTAGGCAAGTCATCACTTTTGCGTACTTTGGCGGGATTGCAAGCACCTTTAAGTGGTGCTGTTTGGATAGATGATGCGCCCATGTCGCGCTTAAAAACAATCCAAATAGCTCAAAAATTAAGTTTGGTTTTGACTCAACGCCCAACTGATGCCTATCTTACAGTCGAGGACACACTCGCGCTGGGGCGTTTCCCTTACCTACGTTGGAATCAGCGGCTACAAAAAGAAGATTGCCAAATTATCAAACAAGCACTTGAATTGACTAATATTGAGCCATTAGCCCAAAAACGCCTTGCTACGCTAAGTGATGGGCAGTTTCAAAAAGTAATGATAGCGAGGGCTTTAGTACAAGACACTCCTATACTATTGCTTGATGAGCCAACCGCACATTTAGATTTACCCAACCGATTTATGATTTTCCAGCTTCTGCATGACCTTGCAAAACAAACGCGAAAGGCTGTTTTAGTTGCAACACATGACCTTGAACCCGTATTGCAAATCGCAGATAAGATATGGCTCTTGCAACCAAATACCTTACACGAGGGAATACCTGAAGCGTTGGTCATGGAAGGCATTATAGCTAAAACATTTGGCAATGACCGCTTACAATATGATGAAATCAACAATACCTTTACAACAGTCCTTGCCTGCCCCCAACATTTTGTGCAGTTGGTAGGCAAGGGCATGGCATATCACCAAACAAAAAAAGCCTTGCAGAGAATTGGCTTTGGGATAGCCGAAAACGCCTCTATCAAAATTAGTATTCAAACTTCTGAGGCAGCTCTTCATTGGCACACTGAATTTTTAGGTAGTTTTGAAACACTTACGGGGTTATTAGAAAAATTAGAAAATAAATATCTTTAAAAATTTGCTTTATATTTTATTAGTTGTATCTTTGCATCATTATTTAGAGCAAATAAAATAAAACAGATATTTGCCCTAAATATAATGCAATATAATGAAACAAATAGAGGGCATATTCGTTATATGCCTTAGAGTTAATGACGAACATACATCTACACAAGATATATCAAAAAGCTACTGTAAGCACATCAAGCAAGCATAGCTACAAGACAT
>Ga0163152_10004962_pt1 | contig 16021 bp, 19 predicted proteins | sample OliLakLV19MP8IB2_FD_148635 | JGI IMG/M metagenome (GOLD analysis project Ga0163152, IMG submission 148635) | Freshwater microbial mat bacterial communities from Lake Vanda, McMurdo Dry Valleys, Antarctica - Oligotrophic Lake LV.19.MP8.IB-2 | ecosystem: Environmental > Aquatic > Freshwater >... | reverse complement strand
TTGGTGCAGGCTCTGATTTACAGGAACGTATTGATGCACTGAAGGCCGTGGAAGTGGATGTCTACTGCGTAGATTCCGCCCATGGTTACACAAAATTTATTATGGATGCCATGAAAACCATCAAGCGGAATGACCCAAATGCTGTCGTCATTGGTGGCAACGTAGCCACCGCAGAAGGTGCAAAAGCTTTGGCAGACGCTGGGGCTGATTTGATCCGTGTGGGTATGGGCCCAGGCAGTATTTGCACCACACGTGTGATTACCGGAATGGGCGTTCCACAGTTGACCGCCATTATGGAAGCCGCCAAAGGAGTTGCAGGCACACAAGCAAAAATCATTGCAGATGGAGGCATTCGCCAGATGGGTGATATTGCCAAGGCACTGGCCGCTGGGGCGCACTGTGTAATGCTTGGTTCCATGTTGGCAGGCTTTGCAGAGTCCCCCGGTGAACATACGGAAATCAATGGCCAAACTTATAAGCAGTACCGCGGCATGGGTTCGGTCAGTGCTATGAAGAGTGGAACGGCGGAGCGCTATGGCCAATCAGCCGAATCAGCTGCTCGTAAATTGATTGCAGAAGGTGTGGAAGGGCTTGTTCCCTTCAAAGGTTCTGGGGAAGACTTTTTGGAGCAGATTGCTGGCAGCCTTCGTTCATCCTTCTATTACATTGGTGCAAAAACGCTGACCGATTTCCAAAAAGCTCAGTTTATCAAAATCAGCCCAGCCGGTTTACGCGAAAGCCACCCCCATACGCTTTCGACGATTGTGAATGCGGGGGGGAATTATAATGATGCGTAAATAGAACCGCAGTGACGATTATAAAATCGTCCCGGTTGTAGATGTATAGACCCGCACCGGTTATCGAACCGATGCTGCGCGGAATATTTTCTTATTTCTCCTTTACCACCGTAGCACCTTTTTTCTTCATGCGTTCATTTCCTACACGCTCAAGGTAATGACTGAGTGGGTTTAATCCAAGAAGGGCAAACACAGAGAATAGGCCTGTGAAGATAGCAAGAATGTACATATCCGTTGCAACGGCCATACCAACAGCTGCTACCAACCAAATATCTGCAGCAGTAGTTAACCCAAGCACGCGGTCTTGATTATGAATGAGTGCGCCGGCACCAAGGAAACCAACACCAGATACAATTTGAGCCGCAACGCGTGACAAATCTGTTCCACCACCAAATTGTCGAAAACCTTCTATAGAAACAATCGTAAATAAACAGGATGCGACGGCAATAATCATATTGGTACGCAATCCGGCAGGCCTGCCGCTTACGTCCCGTTCAATACCAATGATGGCACCAAGAAATGCAGCTAGCAGAATTTTGCCAATCATAAGAAGTTCTACATTTGTCATATCAAGGTAAGTAAAAAATGCGTTATCGATCCTTCAATGACTATCATAATGAGCAATTATTGATGGGCAAGCTCATCGTGAACTCCTGTCAAAAGCTTCGGAAGCATCCGACCAGTATACCATATGGACCTAATTTAGCGCTACTAAAAAAGCTAAAACTGAATTTATAGTTCTAAAACGGCTTCAGGCACCTAAATTGCCATGCATCTTTTTTGATGGGAAGTGCTATACTCCATCAAATGCAAGAACGTATTCATGGTTCGTACTTCGTCAGGCTCAGTATGACAGGCTCACCATGACAATCTCCATCTACATATATGCAAGAACGTATTCAGAAAATCTTATCGGCCCGCGGTATTGCATCACGCAGAAAATCTGAGGAATACATTGCTCAAGGTTTGGTGACGGTGAATGGCAAAGTAGTTGGCATTGGAGATAAAGCAGATTCTGAGAAAGACAGGATAGTCGTAGACGGCAAAGTGTTAGAAGAGCGCAAAGAAATGCTGTATTACGTTATGAATAAGCCGGTTGGCGTTGAGACCACCAATGTGTCACATGCCGAAAAGCCCATAAGCAAAAAGCCACATCAGTACCAAAAGAAGCCACCTGATCAAACAGTGCGTGATTTGTTGCCTGCAGCCCTGCGAGGGATTGTCCATCCGGTTGGAAGATTGGATAAAGATTCCTCAGGATTATTGCTGTTCACCAATGATGGAGTGCTCAGTTACCGCTTAACGCATCCAAAATTTACGCATGATAAAGAGTATGAAGTGGTGCTTGGCGGTACCATTGAACCGATTGCGCTTAAAAAACTGGAAGAAGGCTTTGAATTGGATGGATCCATCACGAAACCTCTCAAGGCGTGGAAGGTTGCACCCAATGTGATACGTATTGTGTTAACAGAAGGCCGCAACCGCCAGATTCGTCGCATGTGCCAGAATGTTGGCTATACCGTGAAGGAACTCAAGCGTGTGCGCATTATGACTCTTGAGGATGAAAAGCTGAAGCCGGGAATGACTAGAGCCCTAACGGCTGAGGAAAAGAAGGCATTACTCAGATCAGTGGCGATTCAGACGAAGTAATAGGTCTTTGTGAATGACTCCTTCTTTTCTTGTCTGCTAATCGTAGGTACGTGAATATGTTTAGTATGTGATGTGATTTATTCTCTAGCCTCGCTAGTTGAACTGCTGCACAATCCTTTCATGCAAATTATTCCACACGGTGCCGCTCGTCCCCACTTCGCTCTGCGGAGCTTCGAGGGGCCTATTTGTTAGCTTTTTTTGTTTTCCAACTTATATGCAGATTATTCCTCATGGTGCCGCTCGGGAAGTAACCGGAACGTGTCATGAAATTCAGGCCAATGGCCACCGCATTCTCCTCGATTGCGGTTTGTTCCAGGGTCATAGGGAAGAATCGACCTTAAAGAATGCTACCTTTGCGTTTGATCCCCTACAGATTGATGCCATGATTTTGACGCATGCTCATATGGATCACGTGGGGCGGGTGCCGCTTTTATATAAGAAAGGCTATAGAAAAGCCGTGCACTGTACGTACGCCACCATGGATTTAGCGGAAGTGATGATGAAAGACGGCGGTTATATTCAGGAGAAAGACGAAGAGTATTTTCAGAAGCATATAAGTAAATCCATGCTGCAAATTGAAGGACCGCTCTATACCCAAGAGGATGCCATTGCCTGTATGGAAATTTTTAAAGGCCGCAATTACAACGACTGGTTTGATGTAGTGCCGGGAGTTCGTGCGCAGTTTTTGGATGCAGGCCACATTGTGGGTTCGGCGATGGTGGTGCTAGAAATTACCGAAAATGGCGTGATGCGCCGCATTGGTTTTAGCGGAGATGTTGGCCGCAATACGTTACCGATTATTCGTGATCCCTCTGCCATGCCACCGGTGGAAGTGCTTATTTGTGAATCCACCTATGGTAACCGCATGCATGAGGATATTGATAGTGCGATGCATAAATTAAAAGAAGTGATAACTAAAACAGCCCAGCGCGGAGGAAAAGTGATTATCCCCGCTTTCTCTCTGGAAAGAACCCAAGAAATTGTCTACGACTTGCACAAGCTCTGGGATGCCAAAGAAATCCCGGCTATTCCCATTGTCATAGATTCACCGCTTGCTTCCAGTGTGACCGATGTCTTTATGAAGCACCCAGAATGTTACGATACCGAGATTTTTGAAAAGTTTTTATCGCGCCAGCATAATCCGTTTCAGTTTTCGCTTGTTCATTATACGGCAACGGTGGATGAATCCAAGGCGCTCAATGGTACGCCAGGCCCTATGATTATTATGGCGGCATCAGGCATGTGTGAAGCTGGCCGCATTCGGCATCACTTAAAAAATGAAATTGAAGACCATAAAAATACCATTATGGCGGTAGGCTACATGGCCGAGGCAACACTTGGCCGTAAAGTAGTAGATCCTGAAGTAAAAGAAATAAAAATATTTGATCAGATGTACGAGAAAAAAGCAGAGATTGTCCAAATTGATGCATACTCAGGCCACGGTGACATGGCTGATTTGGATCACTACGTAACAGAAGTAGAAGGCTTAAAGAAGCTGATCTTAGTTCATGGCGAAGTGGAGCAAATGGAACCCATGAAGCAGCGCTTAGAAGTCGCAAAAGCGGGATTAGAGGTGATTATTCCAGCGCGAGAGGAAGTGATTATGGTGTAGTATTGCGCTTGTGATTCCATAGCTTTCAGCTATAATAAGTACCTATTCACGTACTTTTATGACTACTATTTCCTATTCTGACTTTCGGGCGAATTTGAGCCATTTCCTTACGCTTGCAGAAGAAAATGCTGAGGAAATTGTCGTAAGCCGCGGCAAAGGTCGGAATTCTGTCGTATTGCCACTACAAGAATTTCTTTCCTTGCAAGAGACGGCATATCTTCTTTCTTCAGTCAAAAATCGCAAACATCTGGGAGAATCATTAAAAGATCATGAGCAGGGCAACGTAATTAAAGTAGAACTTTCGTAAACGCATGGAGCTGATTTTCACGAAATCGGCCTATAAGGATTATCTTTATTGGAAAAAACATGATCCGAAAATTTTCGAGCGCATTACTATCCTTTGCAAAGCAATCATGAAAGACTCATTTTTGGGTATAGGGAAACCTGAACCATTAAAATATGATTTTCAAGGCTGCTGGTCTAGGCGCATTAATCGTACGCATCGTTTGGTGTACAGAATAGAAGATGAATCGTGCATCATTATTTCTTGCCGTTTTCATTATTAAAATTTAAGGGCTTTACCAGCCTGTCATGGTGAGCTTGTCGAACCATGCACTGAGTCAGAACTGCCACTAAGGCCTTGATGATTCTTTGCCAAGAGAATCAAAGCTTCATAATTGCGTTCAATCAGTGCCTGTTTCTTTTTTCTGCTCCACAGTTTGATCTGCTTTTCCCAGACAATCGCTTCATATACATCTGTGAAGGTTGCTACATAAACAAGCTTTAGTGGTCTTCGTGTATGCGTGTAATTCGTATGTTTCAAACCTGATTGATGTTCGTACAGGCGACGCTGATAATCATTGGTGATACCAATGTAATAGCTTTGATCCGAACATTTGAGAATGTAGACGTAGTATTCTTTCATGGAAACAGGATGAATCTGGATCTAAATAAAGAAACATCTGTTTAAAGAGAAAGTACAACCAGTATTGAGTTTACGTCTTATAAAAACCATAAAAACAGTTTTGGCATGTGGCAGAACTGCTAGTAATTCCTCTGTGCATGGTTCGACAAGCTCACCATGACAAAATGGGTGCCTGCTTAGGTTCAGGGTGACAAAATAGATAATGATTCCTCAGGGCTGTTCCTGATAAGCTCTATTACAACCCCAACTCTCCAGCCACACTCTTCATCGCCTCCAGAACAATCCCAATGAATTCATCAAGTGGAATGTTCAGCAGCTCTTCACATTTCTGAATCTGTGCGCGGTCCACTTGAGCGGCAAATGTTTTATCTTTTAGCTTTTTCTTCACACTGCTTACTTCCACATCGGCAATTTTTCTACTTGGCCGCACATACGTGACGGCGATGATGAAACCGGTGAGTTCATCCACGCAGTACAAACATTTTCGCAGCATGGAATCGAGGGGATAGTCAGCTCCGTACTTAGCAGCGTAGTGCGCGCGAATATCGCCTAAAAGCTCTTCTGGAGCCGAAATCGTCTTTAGCATCTGTTCCAATGTAGTGCCACAATGTGCCTCATAATCCTTCGCCAATTTGTCCCAATCCAAATCATGAAGCGTGCCGGCAACTTTCCATGTTTGCACATCACCGCCGAATTTTTTTGCGAGTGCTTCCATGGCCGCACCGGTGGCAATTAAGTGCGGTTTGGTTTGTACGGTGTGTTCTTCCAGTAAAAGCTGTGCTTGTGGCAATAAATAGCCGTATTCGGCGTGCTGGAGGAGCGAGGATTCAAAAGAGTCAGAAGATTCAGAGGATTTGTTTCCTTGAGAAGTTGGAGGAAGTGGCTGACTGGGAAGCTTTTCTTTCCTCTGTTTCTTCTCCTCTGAATCATCTGAATCCTCTGTTCCCTCTGAATCTTCTCGCAGGGGTTTCATCAACGGAAACAACACCACATCGCGCAAATTTGGTTGTTGCATAATGAGCGCCACAATGCGATCAATACCCATGCCCCAACCAGAGCAAGGTGGACAGCCGTAACTAAGTGCCTTTACAAACTCATCATCTTTTTCATGTGCATCACTGTCACCGCCAGCGTTGGCTTTAGCTTGGTCTTCAAACCGTTGCAACTGATCCACAGGATCCACTAACTCACTGTATGCGTTTACTACCTCCCAGCCGCCAACTACCAATTGGAACCTATCTGTAATGCCGGGGTGTTCATCATTGCGGCGGGCAAGAGGGGAGAGCTCGATCGGGTGATCCGTAATGAAGGTTGGTTGCACAATATCTGGGCGGGCAACTTTCTTATATAACTGATCAATCAGGTTCCCGTAACCTAGATTTTCTATAGGCACTTCCATGCGAATATTTTTAGACTTTATGGCTTTCATTAGGGCTTCCTGTGAATTCGCTTCCATAAAATCGATCCCACATTTTTCCTTAATAGCGTCACGAATAGAAAGCCGTGGCCATGGTGGCGCAAAGTCTACTTCCACCAAGTTTCCATCGCGGTCCGGTATGCGAATAAGTGAGGTTCCAAGCAAGTGGGGGATTAATGCCCCAAACATCTGCTCCGTAAATTCCATGTTCATGTTGTAATCCCAATACGCGGCGTAGTGCTCAACCATGGTAAAATCCTGCAGATGGCTGGGGTCTAAGCCTTCATTGCGGAACACGCGCGCTACTTCAAACACGCGGTCAAACCCGCCAACCAAACATTCTTTTAAGAACGTTTCTGGAGCAATTCGTAGAAACACATCCATGTCATAGGCTTCATGATGAGTCTTAAAAGGAGTGGCAAGTGCACCAGATGCAGCATTTACCAACACTGGTGTTTCCACTTCGGTAAAATCATGGCTCCAGTAAAACTCGCGTAATAAACGCACAAATAAACTACGTTTTTGGAATCGCTCCAATGTATCGCGGTTACTGAGTGTATCTAAATAGCGCTGACGCCAGGCGGTTTCTTGGTCCGCAATGCCATGCCATTTTTCTGGTGGCTGATTCAATGCTTTACTGAGCATGGTCCATTCGCGCACCATGAATGTGGGTTCGCCTTTTTGCGTCGCAAATTTTTCACCACTAATGCCAATGAAGTCCCCGCGATCAAGCAAATGCAGCATCTCTTTATAACCGTCTTTGCCAAGCACGTCTTCCCGGAAGGCAATCTGCAATCTATCGGTGTGATCCTGCAGTGTCGCAAACGTCAGCTTACCCATATCGCGCAAGAGCATCAGGCGGCCGGCGGTTTTAGTCTGCATACCATCTGTTAGTTCTTTCGCTTCCTTTAACGTATGCATCCGGTCAAAAGATGCAGCATAGGGTTGCTTGCCCTGCGCGCGGAGTTCGGTGGCCTTTTGAACACGGAATGGATCGAAATGCATGGGGAGAGGATAGCGGTGAATCTTTCCAGTTGAAATAGGTGTGATCGCTCTTTGCATCTACTGTTTGTTACCTAGGAGTGTGAAGAAAGAAGGACATATATGCCAGTTCAAAAAGCATTCTCAGGTTTTTTACTACCAGAAACACTCATCAGCAAAAGCGTCAGACCCATAACAAGATAGTAATAATTCAAGAATGCCTGCGGGCCGAAGAGGAATAATGCAAAACTGCTCAGTGAGATAGATGCAACAAAGCCGATAGCAGGTGGAAGTGGACGACAAAGAAGAGTGGACATGAGTGCCGCAACAATTCCAACAATTGCGCCAAAACCCTTGCCTGGCATCACATTGGTTGAAGTGTGCAGAAATCCAAGAATATTCATTGAATCAGCCCGAAAGCCGGATCGAAATTGAAACAAGATACCTTCACGCCAAAGACTGATCGGATCCCAGATAAAAAATAGAATCATAGGTAGGGTGAGAAAGATGATGGTGATGAGGGCGTGTTTCCAAGACATGCGAAGCAGTGGCCATGCAATGATAAAACCCATGAGTGATTGTTTCATACCGGATGCAAGACCAAGAAAGGCAGCACTTCCAGTTTTTTTGTTAAAGACATAAAAAATGAACGCAGACCAAACCAAGGCCAAAATCATCGGTTCAAGCCAAGCGAGTTCAATGACAAAAAGACTGTACGGATGCAGGGCAAAGAGCAGTGTCAAAAGCTCTGCCTTAGAGTTGTTCAAGTGTGTACGGCTCAAAATGTAGAGCCCAATAATGATGACGATTTCGGCTAGTACTGATGCATAGCGAATGTCAGATGTCATAACAAGACTGAGCGTTTGCAGCAGAAGCGGCAGCGGTAGATAGAAATAGGCATTGAGCTGATACCCAAAAATGTTGTGATGTTCGCCTATATTTTCTAATGGTGTGGAATACGGGTTCAGCCCTTGCAGCATATGATTGGCGGCCTCTGTGCTTCCGATAAATACGTCAATATCCGGTGACGGTGAAATGATCGGGACTGCAATGCGAAATCCGATTGAGATGAGCACGCTTGTAAAAAATACGAGCGTCGCTGCACGTTTTTGGACTTTTGATGCAATTGCATAGCCAATGACTGTCACAAGTCCGAGTACATGCCAGCTACTTCTAAGATCAATCGGTGTCTTCCCCCAACCGAAGTCGATGACGATGAGAAGAAAAAGTGCGCTTAAAAGTATATTCAGTGAAAATTGTACGGCGTTATGTTTCCGAAGTATAAGTATTGCCCAAAACAGCAGGCCAAAGCTCGCACAGAGACTGATGACCATAAGTACACCACGCATCTGCGCCATGCCCCACGTAAGAAGCAGGAAGGAAAGCAGTAAAAGAATGCCGGGATCAGGGCGACGTGAATGGGTGATAGATACAAGGCTAGCAGGTTCATTTTTGAAGGGGAATCCAGCAGAGTGCAATTCGTCCTTAAGTGTGCCTATTTCGTAAGCTTCGTTACTATAAGGATATTATTTTTGGCGCTTGCCTGTTGTATGTCTTTACCAGACAATATTTCCCCTATGGCTCGTATGCAGTTCATTGTTCTGTTTCTAACTCTGCTAGTCCCAGCGGCTGCATTAGCATCCTTTCCCGATGTCCCACCATCACACCCAAACTACGACGCGATCAACTATGTCCAATCAGAAGGAATTGGAGAAGGCTACAGCGATGGAACGTATGGAGCTGATAAGACGATTAATCGGGCGGAGTTCACCAAGATCATTATACGAGCCGCTTATCGTCCTGCGGACAATGATCCTGGAATTGAAGAGGGCTACCAGGGTGAGCCGGTTTTCCCTGATGTATACAACGCCTGGTATGCCAAGTATGTATACATCGCAAAGACATTAGGCTGGGTTCAAGGGGATCATGATGGAATATTCCGTCCTGCGAATGCGATTAATTTTGTGGAGGCGGCCAAGATTCTTGTAAGGGCCTTCGACTTGCCTGTGCCTTCGGATGCGGAACTGGAATACGAGAATGCGTGGTATGAGGCTTACGTGAAGATGTTAGAGAGCAAGAACGCAATCCCGCTTTCCATCACTGATTTTGGGCAGGGCATCACCCGCGGTGACATGGCGGAGATGGTGTATCGGTTGAAGACGGGGAACACAGAAAAAGAGTCGAGGACATATGAGGAATTGATGTCTTCTGTATGGAAACACTATGAAAACTCTATTGTGGGGTACAATATATTCTATCCATTAGATGCGGAAATTGATGAATTTCCAGAAAGCGCTGAAAGCTCATCGGTTATGCCGGGACAAGTAGTTGATATTGCCTATAGGTCTGGACGCATACAAATTTGTTCTACAGACATTGACTATCCCTGCGGACCTACAGGAATTGGTATAGGAGCTGAACGAATTCAACAAAAAGTGCTTATCAATGATATCGAGCAGACCTTCCATGGTTGGAAATATGATGAACCAGAATATTATTTTGAGCATCTCACACTCAGTATTGATGGCAACACGCATAGCAATGTAACAGTGCTGATTTCAGTTGGTGATGAGCATGGAATCACTCAAAAAGAATATGAAGATACCTGGTTAGGAATAAAAAAGATGCTTGAGACATTGCATGTAGATCCAAAGTAGGATTCTCCTAACTATTAGTGAAAATAATTATGCAAAAACCATTTGACGTCTCAATTCTCAATCCGTACACTCCCCGCACTCGCTCGTAAGGGCGACCTCATTTCTGAGGAAGCATATGTTCAAGTTCGCCTTTGGGTAAGCCAAATAAGCGGATTGCAAGAACCTCTGATGCCCTCACATTCGTGCCCCCTCCCAGCCTCCCCCGTGCGCGGTGGAGGAGAACAAGGAATTCTATTCTCTCAATTATGTCCTCAGGGCTTATCGCCAAGAAAGTCGGCATGTCTCGTGTGTTTCTCCCAACAGGGGAAGCCGTGCCTGTCACGTACCTTTCTATCGAACCAAATATTGTGGTTCGCACGAAGACCAAACTGAAAGACGGTTATGACGCTATTGTGCTTGGAATTGGCTCTAAGATGTGGAAATCACGCAAGGGAAAGGAAAACGTTCGCTACGCAAAGCAGAAGGAATGGAAAGTAGAATCATTGGATGGGCTTGATGCCGGAACAGAGTTAAAAGCAGATCAATTAGAAGAAAATAGCCTGGTTACCATCACCGGAACCAGCAAAGGAAAGGGATTCCAAGGTGTTATGCGACGTCACGGCTTCGCCGGAGGCCCTGCTACCCACGGTTCGCACTTTAAACGTGAGCCAGGATCTATTGGTATGCGTAACAAGCCAGGCCGCGTGTTCAAAGGCCACCCGATGGCCGGACATATGGGAGATGAAACCATTACCATTCAGCACCGCCCAGTTATGGTTGTAGATACCGCTAAGGGAGTAATTGCCATTAAAGGACCTATTCCAGGACCAAATGGATCTACCGTGTTTATTACCAAAGAAGCATGACTATAGATGTATTTTCCGCAACGGGTTCAAAGAAAGGGACAATGTCACTCCCAGAAGCACTCTTTAGCGCTCCTATTAACCATGGCCTCATGCACCAGGCAGTCATGCTGCAGCAGAATAACCGCCGTGCGCCTATTGCTCATGCCAAGAGCCGTGGTGAAGTACAAGGTTCTACCAAAAAGCTCTACGCCCAAAAGCACACCGGCCGCGCTCGTCGTGGATCCGTACGCAGCCCACTGCTCCGTGGGGGTGGAAAGGCATTTGGACCAAAATCGATCAATAACTATGAGAAAGATATGCCAAAGTCCATGCGCCATGCGGCACTTTGCTCTTGCCTTTCCTATAAGGCAAAGCAAGGCGCTATCCTTGGTTTAGAAGACTACTCAACAAGTATCAAAACGAAAGAGATGAATGGCCTCCTTAAAAAGCTTCCTGTCGATATCGGCCGCAAGATCCTGTTTGTTCTGCCAGAAACGCATAAGGGGATTTCAGTATCTTCCCGTAATATTGCCGGCGTAAAAACGATCCTCGCCGCTTATTTGAATCCAGAAGATGTGCTTAACTCCCGCCATTTGATCTTTGTAGGTGATGCAGTTGCCAAGGCAGAAGAAGTGTTTGCTGCAAAGAGATCAAAAGTACGCTTGAAGAAAGAGTCAGCAGAGTCAGACGATTCAATGGATGCGGAAGAAACGAAGAAAAAAGTGGTAAAGAAGACATCCGTCAAAAAAAGCTCAGAAAAGAACGTCACGTCAAAAAAGAAGGCAGAACACTCTTCTGAATCCTCTGTTCCCTCTGAATCCTAATCATGGACCTTACACGCGTCATCATGGGCCCCATTGTCACAGAGAAAGCAGAAGGCCTCAAAGCTTCTGACACGCACCGCACGTACACACTGCGCGTGGCCCCCAAAGCTACCAAAGTGGATGTGAAGACTGCCTTAAAACGTTTCTATGACTTGGAGATTGAGAGCGTTCGCGTCATCAATACCCGCCCAAAGACACGCAATATGGGAAAGACCACCATGGAGAAACGACACCGCATGAAGAAGATGCTCGTCACCCTCAAGAAAGGCAGCAAAGCCTTAGATCTTACTTCCTTCAAGTCCCTATGAGAATTACGAAGTAAGAAGTACGAATGACGCTTATCAGCAACGGACATATCCCGTAATTCGTAACTCATAATTCGTACTTCGTCTCCCGTGCAATCTCAACCTACCTAATCATGCCAATCAAGAAGCCTAAACCAACGACTCCCGGACGACGTCAAATGACGATCGCCGACTTCTCTGGCCTCACCAAAAAGCGCCCAGAAAAGAGCCTTGTCCGCGGGAAGAAGCAGAACTCCGGCCGTGATAGCGCAGGACGTGTGTCTGTGCGTCACCGTGGAGGTGGTCACAAGCGCTTGCTGCGCGATGTAGATTTTAAGCAAGTCACCAAGTTGAATATTCCAGCAACGGTTGTTGCGCTTGAATATGACCCGGGCCGCACGGCACGTATTGCCTTAGTGCATTATGCAGATGGCTCCAAGAGTTACCTGCTTGCTGCAGAAGGATTAAAAGTAGGCGATAACGTTGTTGCCGGCGAGCGTACCAAGGTAAAAGTAGGTAACCGCATGCAGATGAAGCACATCCCCGTTGGCTACCGTATCTTCAATATTGAAATGCAGATGGGTCGCGGCGGACAGATTGTACGCTCGGCCGGAACAGGTGCCACATTGGTTGGTCTAGATGGCGACTTTGCCATTATTCAATTGCCAAGCTCAGAAATTCGCCGCGTGCGCAACAGTTGCTCAGCCACCATTGGAACAGTCTCAAACCCAGAACATAACTTGATCACGATTGGAAAAGCCGGCCGTATCCGCTGGATGGGCCGCCGTCCACAAGTGCTTGGTAAATCTATGAACGCGGTAGATCACCCACACGGTGGTGGTGAAGGTCATGGCCCTATTGGTCTCAAAGCTCCAAAGACACCATGGGGAAAGAAGGCACTCGGCGTAAAAACACGCAAGCCAAGCAAGAAGAACGATCTCATCATGCGCCGCCGCCTCCGCAAGAAAAAGAAGAGGTAAACTTAATTATTCTTCATTCTTCATTCTTAATTCTTCATTCCACTCATGTCTCGCTCTCTCGCCAAAGGCCCAAACGTTGATCCGAAGTTGTTTCGGAAGGTTATGCAGATGATGGAAAAGCAGGAGAAGAAGATTCTGAAGACCTGGAGACGTGACTGCGATATTCCCCCGGAGTTTGTTGGATTCACCTTTGCGGTTCATAACGGCAAAGAATTCACGCCGGTGTATGTAACGGAACAGATGGTTGGTCATAAATTGGGAGAGTTCTCCTGGACCACCAAGTTCAAAGCTCACGGTGGAAAAGCCGCCGCATCTGCACCGTCTACACCCTCTGCCGCTCCCGCTAAAAAAGCATAATCCCCATTATCCATGAAAGCCTACGTTGATTCCGTCCGCATCGCGCCAAAGAAAGCCAACCTCATTGCAAAAATGGTGAGAGGTATGTCCGTACCCATTGCCGTGGAAGCATTGCGCCGTACGCACAAGAAAGGTGCCCGTATCATCGAAACACTGTTGCGCTCCGCTATTGCGAATGCATCGCACAATGATCGTCAGGATCCACAGACCATGGTGATCAAAACCATTATCGTCAATCAGGGGATTGCCTACCATCGTGGCGTGCCAATGGCTCGTGGCCGCGTGCGTCCTATGCGTAAGTTTTTGAGTCATATTTCTTTGACGCTAGGATTCCCAGGTGATGATGCTTCTGACAAGATTCAAAAGATTCAAAAGAATCAGCCGTTCGAGGCCCTGAGGCCCTCAGGCCCGCATGGGAAGAGTCAGAAGAATGACGCTAAAGTTGCAGGAAAGACTTCACAATCGGCCAAGAATACGGTAAAAGCTTCCAGCACAACGAAGAAACAGACTGTCACTTCTAAGAAGACATCCTCTGAATCCTCTGACTCTTCTGAATCATCATCCGTTGATTCTTCTCTTTCTTCTGCCTCCTAATTTTATGGGTCAAAAGGTCAACCCCAACGGCTTCCGCATCGGATTCACGCATTCGTGGCCGAGCACCTGGTTTGCGAGCGGTCGTAAGTACCGTGATCTTCTGATTCAAGATGTACGCATCAAGCGTCATCTTAAAGAGAAGTTCAAGGATGCTGGTGTAGGTGATATCATTATTGAGCGTGGCAAGAAAACGGGGGTCACTATTCATACCAGTAAGCCCGGTGTAGTGATTGGAAAAGGTGGTGCTGCCATTGAAGACCTGCGCAAAGAATTGGAAAAACTCTTTGGTGGATCTTTCCTGGTAGAAGTGCAAGAAATTCGTAATCCAGATGCAAATGCTGATGTCATTGCAGAAACTATCCAAGGCCAAATCCAGCGCCGCATGCCTTACCGCAGGGCCGTGAAAATGGCCATAGAAAAAGCCATGCAAGCAGGTGCCGTTGGAATCAAGGTAACCGTATCAGGCCGTTTGAATGGAGCAGAAATTGCCCGTGATGATTTGTTCAAACAAGGCAACATTCCTTTGCAGATGCTGCGTGCCAATATTACACACGCTAAGCGCCACGCTGCGACAAAGTTTGGCACCATTGGTGTTCAAGTGTGGGTCTATAAAGGAATGGTGTTTAAGAAAGTGCAACAGGCACAATCTGCCTCTCTATCCGCTGCCGTCAAAGAAGCCGCTTAGCCTCTCAACCGCAGGTAGAAAACCTGCTCCCCTTCCCCTATGTTAGAACCAAAGAAAGTCAAATATCGGCGCCAACAACGCAATCGCGGGAACTTTGCAGGCAAGGCCTGGAAAGGAGCAGAACTTGCCTTTGGTTCCGTTGGCCTTAAATCGATTGATGGTGGTGAATTAACGGCACGTCAGATTGAGGCTGCTCGGAGAGCGATGACACATAGCGTTCAACGTGGTGGAAAAATTTGGATTCGCGTCTTCCCACATACACCAGTTACCAAGAAGGCTGCCGAAGTACCGATGGGCTCTGGAAAGGGATCCGTTGAATACTACGCATTGGTGGTGCGCCCAGGAATGATGCTCTTTGAAATGGGAGGATTGCCAGAAGCAGCTGCACGCCAGGCTCTCACCTTGGCCAGCCACAAATTGCCGTTTAAGACTAAAATTGTGACGGAAGATTCTTACACTCAAGCCGCATAACTATGGCCACTCTCTCTTCAGCCATCGAGCTCCGCAAAATGTCCCGTGAAGACCTCATGGGCGAACTGCGCACACACCAGAACATTGCCGCCAAACTGCGCATGGATATCGAACTCAAAAAGGAAAAGAACTCTGCCAAGTATAAAGCGGAGAAGAAGCAGATTGCTCGCATTCAAACCGTTCTTGCGTCCGTTCCTGCGTCTCAAGCTGCCGTACAGAATGAGTTGAAGAAGCAACCGAAGACACGTACAGTTCGTGCCCCCAAGAAATCCTAACTCCTCTTATTACTATCTCGCATGAGAACTAAGAAAGGTACCATCACATCGGCCAAAATGACCGGCACCGTAACCGTGACCGTGCATCGCTCCATGTTCCACCCTATCTATAAGAAGAGGTACCGTGTGAGCAAAAAATTCCTTGCTGATAGCAAGGGTTTTGACCTGGCGATTGGTGATGAAGTGACGATTACCGAATGCCGCCCTATGAGCAAGAACAAGCACTTCCGCATTACCGAGATTCTGAAAGCTGCCCCCCGTTTGTCTATTCTAAAAGAAGAAGCAGGTTTGGATGCTGTTCTCCACCGCAAAACCTCTGAAACCGCAGGCAAGGATGCCAGCGCTAACGAATCTTCTCACTCATGATCCAAGTTCAGACCATTCTTGGCGTTGCAGATAACACTGGTGCAAAAACAGTGATGTGCATCCGTGTGCTTGGTGGAACACGCCGCCGCTACGCACGCGTAGGCGATGTGGTTATCATTGCTGTGAAAGAAGCTGCTCCGCGCGGAACGGTAAAGAAGAAAGCAGTGGAGCGTGCTGTTATTGTGCGCACCCGCGCTGTCACCCGCCGCAAAGATGGTTCTGGTATCCGCTTTGATGACAACGCTTGTGTGATCATTCAGAAAGATGGACTACCTAAAGGGACACGCGTGTTTGGACCAGTTGCTCGTGAACTGCGTGCCAA
>Ga0163152_10004961_pt1 | contig 16022 bp, 13 predicted proteins | sample OliLakLV19MP8IB2_FD_148635 | JGI IMG/M metagenome (GOLD analysis project Ga0163152, IMG submission 148635) | Freshwater microbial mat bacterial communities from Lake Vanda, McMurdo Dry Valleys, Antarctica - Oligotrophic Lake LV.19.MP8.IB-2 | ecosystem: Environmental > Aquatic > Freshwater >... | reverse complement strand
ACCATACCATCGATTACTACAACCACTCCCGAATACACACAACGCTGAAAATGTCACCAGCTCAATTCAAGTTGCTATATGCGAATCGTGTCTTAGACAAATTTGTCAACAAAACGGGTACTTGACAATATCGCTATGGTTGGAGCGTCCCCTGATAAAGACATTCCTTTTAATCTTGAAGAAGAAATTGATGGATTACAAGAAGAGTACGAAACTGCCTTATATGCAATCTCTGGCAAACCACATTGGGAGGGCTATCAAAAAGGAAGGAAAAACCAACCAACTGATTTCATTGAGTATGTGGCTTCAGACGAAAAACATTCAGGACAAGGCGTGATCTTTGGCACTAAGCCCGTTGAAATACTCATTCCGTACATAAAGATGCTCACTAAGCGTGGCGATTTGGTGGTCGAGCCGTTTTCTGGAAGTGGAAGTACATTGGTTGCTTCAACCAAAATGAAGCGCCGATGTTTCGGAATGGAAAAGTCGCCAGTGTATACAGAAGTCATTATCAAACGCTGGGAAAAGTTAACAGGCAAGAAACCCAAGAAAATATATGTATAAAACAATAGAAAAAAGACAATCTAAAAACAAAAAACAGTTACTGGAGATATTAAAGAAGACTCCCATTGTTCAAATTGCTTGCGAGAAAGCGGGAGTTGGTCGTGCCACCTACTATCGCTGGAGAAAAGAAGATGCTGAATTTGCAAAGGTGAGTGATCAAGCACTTCTGGATGGAAGTCTACTCATAAATGACATGGCCGAGAGTCAAATGATGAGTGCTATTAAGGACAAAAACATGACTGCCATAATTTTTTGGCTTAAGCACCATCATCCAGCCTATGCAACCAAGATTGAGATTACAGCTTCAAACAGAAACCAAGACATAGTCCTCACTGATGAGCAAAAAGAACTACTTAACAAAGCATTAGAAATGGCGGCACTAATTCCGCCTCAAGAAAAAACAGATGAATGATCAACAGAAAATAATCAAACAAATTCAAGAGAGTCCTGACTTTCGTAAGGCATTGACTAAAGAAAGCTTCTCATGGTTCTTTGCTACTTATTTCACTCACTACATAACCTGTCCAACTGCGGAGTTTCAAAAGGCAATTATGGACCTCCTGCAAAAAGATGAATTGCTCAAAGTAGCCATCACAGCTTTTAGAGGTTCGGCAAAATCAACCATAGCTACTTTGGCATACCCTATTTGGGCAATGGTGGGTAAACCATCAAAAAAGTACGCTTTACTAGTTAGCCAGACACAGGAGTTATCAAAACAAATTCTTACCAACATCAAGCAGGAACTATCATCCAATGAATTACTAATGAGAGATTTCGGGCCATTTACTGAAGTAGCTGACGAATGGAGGGCAAACTCCTTTGTTATTCCACAATACAATTCCAGAATCTCAGCTATATCTCAAAGTGAAAGTATCCGAGGCCTTCGGCACAGACAATATCGTCCAGATTTGGTCATTATCGATGACGTTGAAGACTTGGAATCGGTCAAGACTAAAGAAGGCAGAGATAAATTGTGGAATTGGTTTACAGGTGAAGCCATGCCTATCGGTGACGTGGGTACCAAGATTGTGGCAGTTGGAAACCTACTGCATGAAGACTCGTTAATGATGCGACTTAAAGAAAGTATTCAGCTTGGGAAAATGGATGGAGTTTACCGAGAATATCCACTCATAGATGTAAGAGGGAGAATTGCTTGGGTTGGCAAATATCCAACAATGAAACATATTGAAGCAAAGCGACGTGAGGTTGCTGACGATTCGGCATGGTACCGAGAATACTTGCTCAAATTTATGTCAGATGATAACCGTATCGTACAAAGAGCTTGGCCACAATTTTGGACAGAGTTACCTGACTTAAAGAGATTTCCGCCTAGACTTGTTGGGCTTGGAGCTGACATGGCAATTTCTGAAAGTTCAAATGCAGATTCTACAGCCTTGATCCCATTTATTGGCATAGGTTATGGAGATGAGCTGAAAATATATATTCTTAGCTACATCGTTAATAAAAAGTTGAACTTTACGGATGCCATAGCAGAAATCAAGAAAGTTTGTGGTTATCTAGATGCCGATTTTAAACGGATGCCAATGGTGTACGTAGAAAAAGCAAATATTGAAACTGCGGCAACCCAGTTGTTACGAGTCGAAAAAATTCTAGCAGAACCTGTAAGTACTTCAGGAATGAACAAACAAGAACGACTTAAAGTAGCAACTCCTTATATCCGAGTAGGGAAAGTCTTATTCCCGCCCAAAGGGGCAGAACAGTTAATCAGCCAGATAGTAAATTTTGGGATCGAAAAACATGATGATTTGGTTGATGCACTCACTCTCATTGTTATCAAAGTTTTAGCTACTGATCGTCCTACTTCACACTTCAGCTTCAACGAAGCTGACGAAGATCCTCACCCTGGTTTAACATGGTCGCTTAGGCGTATGAGCAATGATTTGGGCATTGATATGAGTCCTGTTAGGCTGGATATGAAGTTCTAAATAAAAGCTTTGTATATAGCATTTTGCGGCTAGACTTCCTCGAGACACAGCGGTACCTTGATCACTGTAATGAGTACCAAATACAACCAAAATACGACGATAGAACCGCCCAAAATCGAATATTGCCTCTATGCTCGTAAATCTTCTGAATCGGACGAAAGACAGGCAATGTCCATCGACTCTCAGATCGACGAAATGTTGACACTAGCCAAGCGAGATAATCTGAAAATCAAAGAGATTAAGAAAGAAAGTCATTCCGCTAAAATGTCTGGCTCTAGGCCAGTATTTACTCAGCTACTTTTAGAGTTAAGACAAAAGAAGTTTAACGGTATCCTCACATGGGCTCCTGACCGATTGAGCCGTAATGCAGGAGACTTGGGATCAGTAGTTGATCTCATGGATCAAGGAAAATTAATAAAGATCCAGACCTACTCTCAAAGCTTCTCAAACAGTCCAAACGAAAAATTCTTACTTATGATTCTCTGCTCTCAAGCAAAACTGGAGAATGATAATAAAGGATTAAATGTTCAGCGAGGACTTAGAACTAAATGTGCCATGGGCTGGCGACCAAGTATTGCTCCAGCAGGATATCTCAATAAAGATGGAAACGGACATACTGATGAGTTAATAATCCTTGATCCTGAAAGATCGTCCTTTATTACTCAAATGTTCGAAAGAGTGGCACTCCAAGGTCACAGCGGTCGAGCAATTAAGAACTGGCTAGATCGGATAGGCTTCACAACCCGATTAGGAAACAAGATGCCGTTGAGCAAAATCTATTCAACTCTCAATAATCCATTTTATTACGGCGAATTTGAATTCCCAGTAGGTAGTGGAACTTGGTATCAAGGCAAACATAAACCACTTGTCTCTAAAGAACTTTTCGATAAAGTACAAGGTGTTTTACAAACTGTTCCTAAAGGCTATAAGAATAAGATCTTCCCTTTCAAAAGCATTTTTAAATGTGGTGGATGTGGAGGTGGCGTAACAGCGGAAGAAAAACTCAGAAAATTAAAACATGGTGGATTTGTTAAGCACACTTACTATCACTGTGGTAGGTCACTTAACTATGAGTGTGACGAGCCATATATAACTGAGATTGATTTGATTAAACAGTTAATCGTGAATATCGACAAGATCAAGTTTAATCACACAGGAGTAACGAGGAAAATTCAGGAGGATATAGAACGCTACCATCGGCTCAAAACTCAGGTACTCCATCAAGAATTTATCGATGGTCATCTGGCTGAATTTAACAGAGTTCCACAGACTTCAGCTGATAAAAATGAGATGACGAAAAACTACCTTCTACATATCTTACAGGTGGGAACTGTGGAAGAAAGACAAGAAGCACTCTCATTTATCAAAACGAAGTTTATTTTATCTAAAAGAACTATAACAATTCAGAAATAACCTCAACACCTACGATAGGTGTTCTTCTCGTGGCTTAAATTCAGAGTAAAATTAGGGTAAAAACAGTGTATTACAGGCTCTAAAACAACATTTCGAATAATTCGATGATCGATTAGCAAGCCACATCGGGCTTTTTTGAGCAGGCCAACGGGTCGCGCTGAACCTTGATGAAATTGTGACCCCGACGGGATTCGAACCCGTGATCTTCAGGATGAAAACCTGACGTCCTAGGCCACTAGACGACGGGGCCAAGCAGCGTATATATTTTATCATGAAATCGCCAAGATATAAACATAACTCTCCGCATATACACGCTGTAAACTAAATCAGTATAAACTTAAGAAACGTTTTTCTTAAATTTTTCTAGCAACTCCTTTGCAACATCCTTGCCTCCAAGTCCAAAAGCAAGTCCTCCGGCAATAGATACCATTGCTATAATGCCCGTAAAGAGTATTCGTATAAGGTCTTGCGCTATGCCTAGCTGGTCAAGCACGATGAGAATCGTAAAAAATATAATCGCATATCGTGCAAGGGCAGCTAATGTATTGGCCGATGTGCCTCCCATGGTATTAGTGCTGTGTCGCACTACTTGTGAGGCTAAGTTTGCAAAAATAATACCTACAAACCCCACAATAACAGCTACTAGTACATTTGGAAGATAAAACAACAACTGATTTAATACCTCAGTTACTCGGGTAAGTCCCCATACTTCGGCTGCTGGAATAAGAAATAATATAACCACCACCCAGCCTATAAGCTCGATCAATATATCGCGCCAGATAACAAAATTTTTACCCGAAGCTAGATGTGCGTTTTTTAATGTCCCCTCGAGCTTTAGAAACTCGAAAACAGATTTCAAGCCCCGTCGAAGTAGTTGTGCTGCAACAACCCCGATTGCTAGTATTAAAACGCCACCAAAAAAGTTTGGAAGGTAGGAAACAGTTGCTGATAGAAAGTTTGTTAATATGTCCTCGACTGCATAAAACATATATGTTCACCCCCCCTTCGCCCTCCATAGCTTACGCGAAGGAGGGTTTCGCTTTTTTTATAAATATTTATCGTTTACTAATCTCGGCTACGGTGGGCAATGCCCCCTATATTAGATTAGTTTGGAATATCTATATTTTCAATATGCAAAATCTTAGGAGCAGTGCCCTTTGCCCCACATTCAATAGACAGTATATCAATTTGTGCTTTTTGGTGGGAGAGTTTATGAGTATGTATATACCACTCTATCGCGTGCATGATGTGCCGGAGTTTGTGGGGAGTAACTGATTCGTACGGTTTACCCTTAATGTCTGAGGTGCGCGTTTTGACTTCTACAAAAATCAACTTGTTGTTTTTTTCGGCGATAATATCAATTTCCCCTCCCTTAAAATAAACATTGCGAGCACACACTTTGTACCCCTTGTTTGTTAAAAAGTCACACGCAACATCTTCTCCATATTTACCAGTTTGTTGCATATTACATGAGAAAAAACACTATGTGCGTCTAATACAGAAAGTATATCAGGAGTATTTTAATAAAGTCTATCTCGAAGTGTGCGATCTGAAATTTTGCGAATAAAATAGAGTTTAGCACGTCGTGGATTTGCACTTTTTACTGTTTCTACTTTCTCGATGTAGGGGGAAGCAGTAGGAAATATACGCTCAATACCAATTTTATCTTTACCTACTTTTCGTACGGTAAACATTTTATTATCGGCGTCGCCCTTGATCATTATTACAATGCCCGCAAATATTTGCTGTTTTGTTTTTTCACCGTCTTTAAATGTATAGTAGACTTTTATTTGATCTCCTATTTTTATCGTATTGTCTTTAACTGTCGCAGTATTGGCCATAGATGTAAAAGATCATTGTACCATTTGGGCTTGCTTTATACAAGCCTCAATAAATCCAATAAAAAGAGGATGTGGCTCAAGCGGTCGACTTTTATATTCAGGGTGCCCCTGAGTTCCAATATAGAATGGATGCAAATCTTCAGCGAGCTCTATGATTTCAACGAGACCCTCTACTTTAGATCGAGCTGCGATAACAAGCCCTGCTTTTTCAAATTGGGCAGCATATGCATTATTAAATTCATATCGATGCCTATGTCGTTCACTTGAAAGTCCAGTTTTTTTATCAGTAAGTCCACCATATCTTTCATAAAGTTCAAAGGTTTTTGTGTCTTTTTTTATTATCGCCTCCCACGCTCCAAGCCGCATAGTACCACCATAGGCCCTTCGCTTTAAGATCTCAGCCTGTGTTGGGATAAGATGTATCACAGGATCGGGCGACTTAGGATCATTTTCTGTTGTATTTGCTTGTTTTAATTTGAGCACATCGCGCGCAAATGAAATAACCGAAAGCTGCATACCGTAACACAGACCAAGATATGGAATTTTGTTGTCTCTGGCATATCCGGCTGCTGTTATCATACCTTCTGACCCCCTATCTCCCCACCCTATAGGAACAATTATCCCATCTGTTTTTTTTATGTGTTTTTCAATACCATCTTTTTCAAGCTTTTGCGAATCTACCCAATGTACATCAACTGCAACATCTTTAAATACAGCTGCGTGTGAGATAGCATCAAAAAGGGCAGCATATGAATCACGCAATTGATAGTCGCCGGTTGCAAAATATTTTCCAACGATTGTAATCGTTATAGTTTTTTGTTTAGGATGCTTTATCTTGGTTACCAATTTTTTCCATTCATCAAGCTTTGGTTGTTTTACAGGTAATTGGAGCTTTTTTAATATGTTTTCTGATAGTTTTTGATCTGCAAATAGAAGTGGTATTTCATAGACAGTCTCAAGGTCAGGGCTCGAGATTATATCTTCTGGTTGCAGGTTGCAAAATAGTGAAAATCTGTCTCGACGTCGTTTATCGATATATGTTTCACTTCGTGCAATGAGAAAGTCGGGTTGAATACCCATTGAATTAAGCTGACGCACTGAAAGCTGAGTGGGCTTTGTTTTGGGCTCTCCCAAATGTTTTGGTGTTGGCAAGTAGCTTACATGCACGTGTATCACATCGCCCGGGTGCTTGAGTGTTAAAATTCGTGCTGCTTCATAATACAAAATATTTTGATACTCACCTACCGTGCCACCAAGCTCTATTACTGCAATGTCAGCATTTTTTTCATCAATTGCTTTATTTATTCGGCGGGTTATTTCGTCAGTTATATGAGGAATGGCTTCAACATCTTCTCCGCTGTATTCAAACCGTCGCTCTTTATCAATTACTTCTTTGTAAATTTGGCCCATGGTGACAAAGCTGCTTTTGCCCATGTTTTCGCCTAGAAATTTCTCGTATGTACCTATATCCATGTCAGCCTCCGTGCCATCCTCACACAAAAAAGGGTCACCGTGCTCTATGGGGTTTATGGTTCCTGCATCGATATTAAGATAGTTTTCAAATTTCACTGGAACTACTTTGTAACCTGAGAGTTTGAGAAGAAGAGAGATTGAGGCAGCCGTAATACCTTTTCCAAGGCCAGATATAACTCCCCCTGATACAAATATATACTTACGTCGCATTTTTTAGATATTTGGTAAATAAAGCGTCAAATATATCGCCTCTTGAGATCATGCCGACCACTTTTTTATTCTTATCCGTCACGGGCAATTGTCGTACATTGTAAATCATCATTTTTGAAAGAATTCGCATAAGCGCGTCATCTTCGACAGCATGGTGAGCATTCTTGTTTACAATATCTTTGATTTTTGCTTTTGATAAATCTTTTGCTCTATTTTCAATTTCAGTAAAATTGTGTGTGGAGAGATCAACAATAAATTCATCATACGCAGGATAGATATGACTTAATATATCTTCTTCTGAAATGCTTCCGATAAGATTTTTTTTAGCATCAACAACCGGTACGCCATGAATATGTTTTTTAAATATTATTTTCCAGACGTCGTATACAGAGTTTGAAGGAGTAACGGTGATAACCTGTTTATTCATTACATCTTTCACTTTCATAGACAGCATTATATAGTACTAATTCATCTGAGACAATATGTAACTACCAGGCGTTACTATTAGTTCACTCGGCTTCCTGAGCCGTTTGAACCTCAGGCTTACTTTCAGCCTTTGGTATCTGGTGGAGTTTCCATGCGGCAAAGTCACATTTTGGATAATTTGAGCAGCCATAAAATTTCTTCTTTGTTTTAGTAAATTTAACTATAATTTTACCCGCACACTTTGGACACGGCGTATCAATTGTTTCGAAAAAAGGCTTTGTATATTTACACGTAGGATAGCCAGAACACGCATAAAACTTACCATACTTGGAATATCTAAATACCAAATTTTTGCCACATGTTGGGCAGATTTCTTCGGTTGTCTCCTGTACATTAATATGCTCTGTACTTTTTTTCTCAACTTGGAGTATTTCATTAAATGGCTTGTAATATGAGTCTAAAAATTCAACAATATCTTTTTTGCCGTTGGCGATTGTGTCTAAATCATCTTCCATCTTGGCAGTAAAGTCGAGAGCAAAAAACTTTGCAAAAGCGCGGGATAGATAATCACATATTGTGCGTCCTAAAAGAGTCGGGAAAAAACGTCCTTCTTTTTTCTCGGCATAGTTTCGATCCTGAATGGTTGAAATAGTTGGTGCAAATGTAGACGGACGGCCAATACCCGCCTCTTCAAGCGTTTTGATAAGGGAGGCTTCGTTATAGCGTGGTGGAGGTTGCGTTTCTTGAGACACAAAATCGACAGATGCAAGGTTTATAGCACTTCCCTTTTGAGGGATATACATCTTCTTTTGCTTCTCTTCTTTTGCAGGATACGCCCGCATAAAACCATCAAACTCTACACTTTCATATTGCGTTTCAAACGTATACTCTTGACTCCCCTTTATAATAATTTTTACCGTTTTGATTTCTGCTTCTTTCATTTGTGTAGCTAGCGCCCGTGAGAAAATAAGACTATATAGCTTAAGGTGAGAAGATGACAGATCTTCTTTTTGTAATTTTTCAGCTTCAATAGCTGCCGTCGGTCGTATTGCCTCGTGTGCTTCTTGTGCTGCTACTTTTGATTTACCCTTATACACACGAGCGCTATCTACCACATAATTTGATCCATAGGTTTTCGTTATATAGTCTTTTGCTTCTGTTATAAATTTAGTTGAGAGTGAAATAGAATCGGTTCGGTGATAGGTTATGCATCCTTTTTCGTATAAAATTTGTGCCATACGCATAGTTAATTTGGATGAAAATCCAAATTTTCGCGATGCCTCTTGTTGAAGAGTTGAGGTTGTAAATGGAGCACCGGGGTTTCTTTTTGAAATAGATTCGACTACGTCGGCTACTGTATATGTGTCTTTTGATATGTTGTCATGCAGCTCTTGTTTGTTATCTTCGGTTATCGTAGTTTTAGTATACGTATAATCACCATCAAACAGTGTTATTTTTGTTTTTATCTCATATTTTTCTGGTCCCTTTGATACCAGTTTAGTTTCAATTGGCGTGTTTTTTGCGTAATCCTCACTAAAAAACCCAACCACTCTATAAAATGGTTGTTTTGAAAAAGCTTCAATTTCTTTTTCCCGCTCGACTATAAAACGAAGTGCCACTGTTTGTACACGCCCTGCAGAGAGCCACCCCTTGCCTACTTTTTTCCATAGAAGCGGAGACAGTGTGTATCCGACAAGCCGGTCTAAAATACGTCTACATTGCTGTGAATTGACAAGGTCAAGATTTAACAATTGCGGGTTTTTAAGAGCTTCATCAAAAGCAGTTTCGGTGATTTCATGAAATACAATACGTTGCATTTTTTTTGTGTTTACGATTTCACTCTTGGGCCACTTTTCTTTTATAAACCCAAGCAAAAATGCAATATGATAGGAGATCGCCTCTCCTTCACGGTCCGAGTCAGTTGCAAGTATTATCTCGTCAGCAGCTTTAGCAAGACTTTTGAGATTTGATACCGTTTTTTTTCGCTTGTCAGATATCACGTACTCTGGTTTGTAGTTTTCTTTAGTGTCTATGGCTATTTTATTTTCGGGAAGATCTCGTATATGCCCAAGCGTTGCTTCTACATGGTAGTCCTTTCCTTTCAAAAAAGAGTTGAATGTTTTAGCTTTGGTGGGCGACTCAACAATAATTAGTTTCATAAGGTTTGATAATACAGCAAATTACTCTTCGTTTACAAATGAAAATACAATAGTTTAAAAACAAGAAAAAAAAGGTTACTGAAGTATTTTGAGTTTTGACAACGGGTTTTTTTGAGATTGAATTTTTTTCCACACCAAGTGTGGATCACATTTCATTTTTTTTTCTGATTTGTGGGACAAACTAAAGCGTCCATTAGTACGACTTGGCTAAACATATTGCTATGCGTACACCTGTCGCCTATCAACCCAGTAATCTTCTGGGGGACTTAAAGATTCCTCATCTTGGAGTATGCTTCGTACTTGATATGCTTTCAGTACTTATCACGTAGGAATGTAGCTACTCAGCAATGCCCAGTACCTTGCGGTATGGAACAACTGATACACCAGGGATTCCTTCACTTCGGTCCTCTCGTACTAGAAGTGAGCCTCCTCAAGAATCAATGCGCCTGCACTGGATAGAGTCCGAACTGTCTCGCGACGTTCTGAACCCAGCTCGCGTACCACTTTAATGGGCGAACAGCCCAACCCTTGGAACCTGCTACAGCTCCAGGATGTGATGAGCCGACATCGAGGTGCCGAACCACGCCGTCGATATGAACTCTCGGGCGTGACTAGCCTGTTATCCCCGGGGTAGCTTTTATCCGTTAAGCCCCGACCTCAATCATGAAGAGTCGGGGGATCACTAACGCCTGCTTTCGCATCTGTTCGGGGTGTCACCCTCACAGTTAAGCCAACTTGTGCGTTTGCACGTCCACTTCCGATTTCCATCCGGAGTAAGTTGACCTTTGCGCTCCTCCGTTACCATTTTGGAGGAAACCGCCCCAGTTAAACTGACCACCAAGCACTTTTTCCACCACTTAAGGGGGATAAGACGCGAAATATGCAAAGAGAGGTGTTTCATTGTCGACGTGAGTCTCCCTCCTACTCTAAACAGTTGCATATCTCTTGCCAATGCCTAGCTTCAGTAAAGCTCCCGGGGTCTTTTTGTCCAAGTGCAGGTAGGCCGCATCTTCACAGCCATTTCAATTTCGCCGAGCAGTGGTTCAAGACAGTTTTCAACTCATTATACCTTTCATGCGGGCCGGAACTTACCCGGCAAGGGATTACGCTACCTTAGAACTCTCAGGGTTAGAGCTGTCGTTCACCGGAGCTTAAATCAGAGCCTCGTATAAAGTAAACTTTATGGTCAACCCCAATTCTTAACTTACCGGCACTGGACAGGCTTCAGCCCCTATACCTCCCCTATGGGGGTTTGCAGGGACCTATGTTTTAGCTAAACAGTTGGTTGAAAATCGTTTGTTGTAGCCCCGATAAATCGGGGCAGAGCATCTAGAAATCGTACGCTCAGCTTGTTTGCCGAGTTCCTTGAACCACCCTAACTCGTATACCTTGGTCTACTCGACCAGTCCACCTGTGTCGGTTTGCGGTACGGCCATTCTATACACTCCAATCAGGACTTTTCCCGGAGACAAAATCCTAAGCCCAGCCTCCTCCTTACGAAAAAGGCAGGGCTTAAGAAGAAACGCCTCGTCATCCTGATAATCAACGCATATAAAAAGATAGTAGAATGTTAACTACTCACACATCGAGACGACCCTTTCGGGTGCGCCCTTAGATCCGATTAACCCTCAGATGATGTACATTGCTGAGGAAACCTTGGACATTCGGTATCCTGACTTCTCATCAGGAGAATCGCTACTCATGCCAGCATTCTCGCTTCTGTCCGCTCCACCAATCCTTACAGATCAGCTTCACTGCAAACAGAACGCTCCCCTACCGCCCACTATAAATAGTAGGCTTTCATCTTCGGTGAATTATTTGAGCCTCGAATCATTTTAAGCGCAAGACTTCATACTCGATAAATCGAGAATATTACGGTGAGCTGTTACGCTTTCTTTAAAAGGTGGCTGCTTCTAAGCCAACTTCCCGTCTGTCTTTGAAATCTTACTTCATTTCCCACTTAATAATTACTTGGAGACCTTAGATGGAAATCTGGGATGTTTCCCTTTAGGCCACACCTGCTTATCCAGGCGAGCCTGACTCCTCCGTCTTTGCAGATGTATTCGGAGTTTGGTTGGTCTAACTTGCAATTAAGCTCATTAGACCATCCAGTAGCTCTACCCCACCTGTTTGATACGGAAGGCTATACCTAAATATATTTCGGGGAGAACCAGCTATCTCGGAGTTCGATAGGCATATTACCTCTAACCACAAGTCATCTCACGTCATTTCACCGACGACGAGTACGGGCCTCCTCTTTTCTTTCGAAAAGATTCACCCTGCTCATGGTTAGCTCACTCCGTTTCGGGTCATCTGATAGTTACTAAACGCCCTATTAAGACTCGGTTTCCCTTCGCCTCCCCATTTGAAATGGTTAAGCTTGCAACATAATCAGACACTCGCTGGCTCATTCTTCAATAGGCACGACATCACCCTTTAACAGGCTTTGTCTGCTTGTTAGTTAACGGTTTCAGGTTCTATTTCACTCCCCTCGACGGGGGACTTTTCACCTTTCCCTCACGGTACTAGTTCACTATCGATCAATATGAGTATTTAGTCTTGGAGCATGACCGCCCCGGCTTCCCACAGGGTTTTCCGTGTCCCGTGGTACTTGGGTGTCCTACGCATTTTTTCTCAATTTCGAGTACAAGGCTGTCACTTTCTATGGCTTTACGTTCCAGAAAATTCCTCTATCGAAAAAAAACGCTTATGTAAGATCCCGCAACCCCCAAATCTTGCGACCTGGGTTTAGACTGTTCCGTTTTCGCTCACCGCTACTAGCGGAATAACTATTGTTCTCTTTTCCTCTGGTTACTTAGATGTTTCAGTTCACCAGGTTCCCTCTCTGTCTAAAAAAAGACAGAGTCACTGCATTTGCATGCAGCGGGGTTATCCCATTCGGAAACCATCGGTTTGGCGCCTGTTGGAGGGCTACCCGATGATATCGCGCTCATACACGCGTCCTTCCTCGGCTCATATTGTCAAGGCATTCACCGTTAACATTAAAATAGTATGTCCCACAAATCAAAAAAAAAGATTAATAAATGTAATCTTATACACTTTGTGATGCTCTTTTAAAAATTCTTAAAAATTTTTGTTTGATGCTTTCTACCTTCAAAAAAACCCGTATTGTCAATGTGCGTGCTGCGTATAAATTGACGATAAAATTCAAAAGACATTTTTTGTGTCTTGTGTCGTTCTATCTTCTATTTTTTTCACCTTTTTTTGTGGACCCAAGGAGACTCGAACTCCTAACCCCCTCGTTGCAAACGAGGTGCTCTACCATTGAGCCATGGGCCCAAGTCACACTTTAGTCAATTTTCAAGTTCTTCTCCTAATTGTCAAGCAAAAACAAAACCAAACGACGCATCTCGTCAATATCAATTAAAAGTTTTATATAAAAATAATGAAGGCTTACGAAGGCTGTTAGGAGGCAAACTGTGTCGCGTCCAATAGTGCCTTTAGCCTAACCTTGTTTGGTTCTGCATAAGGTAAGTGTTATAGTAACAAACGAGTTTGAAAAAGTCAAGAGGATTCTTATTAAAACTAAACTAGATTGGATTATATTTTTCTTCTTCGCGCTTTTTGTAGGAGCTTTATGTCAATAAGCGACCTTCTAAGTTGGAGTGTTGCTGCGTGCCTAGCTTCGTCTGTTGGTGCTTCTTTTACTCTCTTTTCTGCTTCTTGTTTTGCTTCGAGTACTTCCTTTTCATCTATTTCATCTTGCCCCGCGGCGCGTGAAACAAGAAGATGAACTGTTTTTCCGTCAGTTTCAAGATATCCCCCACCGATTGACAAATATGTTTCTTCTTTGTCGTGTTTTATCTCAATAACTCCATCGTCAAGCACGCTAAACAGGGGCATGTGGTTGGGCAATATAGTCACTTCGCCGGCTTTTGTGGGGGCGACAAGACTATCTATTTCACGCTCTAAAACAATTTTTTTAGGAGTAATGATTTGCAGATTCATTTTATTCGCCATATTTTTTTTAAATGACTGTATAAAGATAGTCATTTTTAAGTCCCGACATAAGTCGGGTGAGAAATCCCATCAAGTAAATGATGGACGAGATCTCTCACATTCGTTCGAGATGACGTGTAGCTTTAAATGTGATTACTTAACCTCATCTATGCTACCTATCATGTAAAATGACTGCTCAGATTTGTCATCGTGCTTACCAGCGACAATTTCTGCAAAACCTCGCACCGTGTCTTCGATCGGTACATATTTACCAGCAAGAGCAGTAAATGCTTCGGCCACAAACATAGGCTGAGTCAAAAATCTCTGTATTTTACGAGCTCGCTGCACAGCAAGTCTGTCGCTTTCCGATAACTCCTCCATACCTAAAATGGCGATGATGTCTTGCAAGTCTTTGTATTTTTGCAAAATACGAATGACAGATTGTGCCACTTTGTAATGCTCCTCTCCCACGATGTCTGGGTCAAGCGCTCGAGAATTTGATGTTAGTGGGTCAATGGCTGGATAAAGTGCTTGGTCAGCAAGGGAACGCTCCAAAGTAATAGATGCATCCAAATGCGCAAATGTGGCAACTGGTGCGGGATCTGTATAATCATCAGCTGGCACATATACCGCTTGCATTGATGTGATAGATCCTTTATTTGTTGATGTAATTCTCTCCTGCAATGCTGACATTTCAGATGAGAGTGTTGGCTGATATCCAACAGCTGAAGGAATACGCCCGAGAAGAGCTGATACTTCCGACCCCGCTTGTGCAAACCGGAACATGTTATCTATAAACAGCAACACATCTTGGTTTTTCTCATCTCGAAAATGCTCTGCCATGGTAACACCTGTTAGCGCTACTCGAAGACGGTTTCCTGGGGGTTCATTCATCTGGCCAAACACAAGCGCTGTTTTATCTATAACTCCCGACTCATTCATTTCGTTATACAAATCATTACCTTCTCGTGTTCGCTCTCCAACTCCTACAAATACCGAGACTCCACCGTGTTCTGTTGCAACATTTCGAATAAGTTCTTGAATAAGAACTGTTTTACCGACTCCAGCTCCTCCAAAAACAGCTATTTTTCCTCCCTTGAGAAAAGGAGTTAACAAGTCCAAAACTTTAATTCCTGTTTCAAAAACTTCCTGCTTGACAGATTGCTCGGTAAGTTTAGGAGCAGATTTATGAATATTTGATGTCCCTGATTTTTTGAGAGGTCCTTTACCATCTATTGCCTCTCCTAGCACGTTAAATAGTCTTCCCAATGTAGCCTCTCCCACGGGAACTCTTATCTGATCGCCTGTGTTTTTGACTTCCATGTTTCGACGAAGACCGTAGGTATCACCCATGGCTACACATCGCACCATTCCATTTCCAAGTACTGCTTCTACTTCAAGAACGAGTCTTTTACCGTCTTTTAATGATACTTCGAGTGCATCATATACTTTAGGAGTATTTGACGCATTAAATTCAATATCTACGACGACTCCGTGAATTGCAACTATTTTTCCCTGCATACTAATATTATAAATTGATAATTAATTGGTAACGCTTTCAGCACTTTCTTTTGCTGTTGTAATGTCTAATAACTCATTGGTGATCGTGGCTTGACGTAATTTGTTTCTTAGCAGTGTCAAGTTAAAAATTAAGTCTCTTGCTGAATCAGTCGCGTTTTTCATTGCCATCATGCGCGCCGAGTGCTCGGCTGCTTGCGAATCAAGTATCGCTTGTCGTACTTTACCTTCAAGATAATCGGTCAAGAGTGACTCAAATACTTCGGCCGGCGAAGGCTCAATGGCATAATCGGCCGAAGCCGCCTTGCCCGTTGCCATATGTTCTTTTATAAGATCTTCTTTTGATATGGGAAACAACTGGACAATAACTGATTCGTGTTTGAGTGTTGAGATAAATCGGTTATAAACAACAAAGACTGATTTGTAGTTTCCTGTTTGAAATTTTTGAGCAGCTACGCTAAACACAGCAGATACATTTGAGACAAGGGGCAGATTTTGGGAAAAATCGGCCA
>Ga0163152_10004957_pt1 | contig 16032 bp, 8 predicted proteins | sample OliLakLV19MP8IB2_FD_148635 | JGI IMG/M metagenome (GOLD analysis project Ga0163152, IMG submission 148635) | Freshwater microbial mat bacterial communities from Lake Vanda, McMurdo Dry Valleys, Antarctica - Oligotrophic Lake LV.19.MP8.IB-2 | ecosystem: Environmental > Aquatic > Freshwater > Lake... | reverse complement strand
CACTCCTCGCTACTCACTACTCACTACTCACTACTCACTACTCCCTCATCTCCCCCGCCCCATGAAACTCCTTCCGCATCTTCTCGCCCTCACGGCCTTCCTGTCCGCCAGCGTCTCCAGTTTTTGCGCCGAAACGCGTCCCATCATTCCCTTGTGGCCGAACGGCGCACCCGGCTCGGAAGCACGTCGCACTGAAGCCGAAAAAGTCGACGGCGACAAAGTGTCGAACATCCACCACCCGTCGCTGACCGCGTATTTGCCCGCCAAGGACAAGGCCACCGGCACGGCCGTGATTGTCGTTCCCGGCGGCGGGCATCGCTTACTCGTGATGAACCACGAGGGCTACAACGTCGGCGAATGGCTCGCCGCCCGCGGGATCGCGGCTTTCGTTTTGAAGCACCGGCTCGGCCGCGACTCCGCCGCCCCCGAAGGCAAATCGGGTTACGAATGGGACGTGCATGGTCTTGCGGACGGGCAGCGGGCGCTTCGGCTCGTGCGCAGCCGGGCTCAGGAATGGAACCTCGACCCAGCCAAGGTGGGAATGCTCGGTTTCAGTGCCGGCGGAGAGATCGCTTTTCTTTGCGCCATGCGCGCCGCGCCCGGCGATGCCGCCGCCGCCGATCCGATTGATCGACTCAGCGCCCGCCCCGATTTCCAAGGTCTAATCTATCCCGGAAAGTCGGGCCTGATTCAGCCGCAAAAAGGCGCCCCACCGGCGTTTCTCGCGGCTGGCTTCAATGACCGCCCCGACATCTCCGAAGGCTTGGCCAACGTTTACCTGCTCTTCAAGAAGGCAGGCGTCCCCGCTGAACTTCACCTCTACGCGGGCGCGGGCCACGGGTTCGGCCTGCGCGAAACCAACAAGTCGCCGGCCGGATCCTGGCCGCAGCGTTTCGTCGAATGGCTGGCTGATCAGAAGCTCCTCAGCGAAATCAAAAAGTAAGACGTGAACCCGGGCGTGGCCGATTAGCCCACGTTAGGATTTTTGTCCCACGCCACGCGTCGTCTCCCTCCCGGCCAACCCTCGCGGCGCGATCGCGCCACACTCGCGATCCTTACGCTAGATTAACGGCACCCGGGTTGAGTGACCTTGTCTCCACCCTGCTCCGTCCCTCATCCTCGCCGCCTTGAAATCGCGCCTGTTCCGCTCCGGGTTGCTCGCGTTCGCCGTGCTGATCACGTCGGTTCACGCGCAGAATCCTGCTCCGCCGGTCGATCCGAACCCGACGCCCAAAGAGCTGCAGCAAGGTTTCCGCGACGGCGTCATTCTCGCCCGGCCGCGCGCTTCTCAGCGTGGATCCGTCGATGCCGCCGAGCGACGGGAAGGCTGGCGCGTTCGCGAAAAGTTTGCCCGCTTCCGCGATCTCCGGGTGATCGAAGTTCAAGGGAACGAGGACACGCCGACGGCCATGCGCCGCCTGCGCGATTCCGGACGCTACGATTTCGTCGAACCCGATTATCTGCGCTCCATCGCGGTGGAACCCAACGATCCGCAATTCACCAACGGCGCCTTGTGGGCGTTGCGCAATTCCGGCGTGCTCAACGGTGTCGCCGGCGCCGACATCAAAGCCACCTCGGCGTGGGATCTCGTGCGCGACGCCGCCAACGTCGTCGTGGCCGTGGTCGATACAGGAGTGAACCTCACGCATCAGGACCTGCAGGGAAATCTCTGGCGCAATCCGAATCCAACGTTTGGTGACGTCAACGGCGCGAGCTTCGCGGGTGGCACGCAGAGCGGCAACCCAACCGACGATAACGGCCACGGCACGCACGTCGCCGGAACGATCGGCGCGGTGGGCAACAACGGTATCGCCACCGCCGGCATCGCGTGGCGCGTCCAACTCATGGCCGTGAAAGTGTTTCCCGCCAGCGGCAACGGCTCCGTGTCCGACATCGCGCGCGGAGTAAACTACGCGGTCCAAAACGGTGCGCAGATCATCAACGCGAGCTACGGCGCCCTCGGCAACAGCGGTTTCTCCAATACCGAACTTGCCGCCATCACCGCCGCGCGTGACGCCGGCGTGCTTTTCGTCGCCGCGGCCGGGAATTCGGCCGCCAACATGGACGTCTCGCGGTTTTATCCCGCCAACCACGCGCTCGACAATATCGTCACCGTGGGCAACTCGACCCGCCGGGACGAACTCGCCACCTCCTCCAACTTCGGCATTGCCGTCGACCTCTTCGCCCCCGGTTCGGAAATTATTTCCCTCAGCCATAGCACCAACACGGGCACACTCAGTCTCAGTGGCACCTCGATGGCGGCGCCCCACGTATCCGGAACGCTGGCACTGCTGAAAGCTCAGTATCCCACCGACACCTATCGCCAGTTGATCAATCGCCTGCTCCGCGGCACCGACGCGCGCGAGCGCTTCGCTGGCCGGGCGCAAACCGGCGGCCGGCTCAATCTCGACCGAGCTCTGCGCACCACGTCCAACCGACCGTTCAACGACGACTTCGCGGCGCGTCCTCGTTTTACCTCCGTCAATGTGACGTTGCGCTCCAACAATGCCGACGCCACCGCCGAACCTGGCGAACCGGCGCACGGCGATTCCACGGCGACTAAAACGCTCTGGTGGGAATGGGTGCCGCCCTCGAGCGGGACCGTGACCATAAACACAAGCGGCAGCAGCTACGACACGGTGCTCGCCGTCTACGCGGGCAATGCTCTCAGCGGCCTTGCCCGCATTGCCTCGAACGATAACGACGCCTCGAACCCGACCAGCCGTCTCAGTTTTTCCGCCGAGGCGGGAGTGGCGTATCAGATTGCTGTGGACGGAAAAAACGGTGCCGCTGGCCTCACCCTACTCAATCTCGGCACTACGCCGGCCAACGATACGTTTGCCTCACCCGTCGTCTTGGCCGGCGAAAGCACACGGGTAACCGCGACGAATGCCAACAGCAGTCGCGAACCGGGCGAACCGCGCATCCTCGGCTTTTCCGGCGGCGCGTCGTTGTGGTATCGCTGGACTGCGCCACGCTCCGGCCGGTTTCAGGTCGCGGCGGTGAGCAACGATTTCGATCCCTTGCTCGCGATCTACACCGGCGCCGCGCTCGACGCCCTGACCAGCGTGGCCGCCAGCGACAACACCGGTCCGTCAAACCAAAATACCGGCAGCCTTTGCACGCTCGAAGCCGTCGCCGGCACGACCTACCGCTTCACGGTCGATGCCAAAAGCACCTCTGCCATCGGCCAGTTTACGCTCACGATCACCGACTCGCTCTGGCAAACCGCCACGAACGCTTCGATCACCGCCGCCCCCGCCATTGGTCGCGATGGCTCGATTTACTTTGGCGGCATCGATCGCACGATCTACGCGCTCGCACCCGACGGCTCGATCAAGTGGACGGCGCCAACCGGCGGACTCATCGACACGTGCTCACCTGCCGTGGCGGATGACGGCACCGTTTACGCCGGCTCCAACGACGGCACCCTCTACGCACTCCAGCCCGACGGCACGCGCAAATGGACGAAGTTTTTCGGAGCGCTCGCCCCCGCGTCCAATAGCCCCGCGCTCGCCGCCGATGGAACCATTTATTTGAAGGCCGGAGATGGATTTCTCTACGCGCTTGATCCGACCAACGGCGCCACGCGGTGGCGATTCAACGTAGGCGCAACGCAATCCTACGCGAGCCCAACAATCGCACCGGATGGAACAATTTATCAGGGCTCGGAAAACGGCCGTCTCTACGCGATCAATCCCAACGGCACACAGAAGTGGCGTTACCCTGCCGACAACACGGCACTCGATGACATCTACACGGCTCCCGCCATCGATGCCGGGGGCAATATCTACTTCGGCGTGCTCAACACCGGAAAACTTTTCTCGCTCACGCCGACGGGCGGGCTGCGGTGGGAATATGCCGGCGCGAGCATCGGTTCGAGTTCGTCACCCGCGTTGAGCCCCGACGGCGGCACCGCCTACTTCGGTGGCTATGATCGCAAGCTTCACGCGGTCAACACCACTACCGGCATCGTCCGCTGGGTTTATGCGCTCGGCGACGAAGTCCGCGCGAGCTCGCCCGCGGTGGATGCCAACGGCGTCGTCTACATTGGCTGCTACGATTTCAAACTCTACGCGATCAATCCGAATGGATCATTGAAACGCACGTGGGATACGGGCGACTGGATCCGCTCGTCCCCGGCGATATCCGGCACCACCCTTTATGTGGGCAGCAACGACGACAAACTCTACGCGTTCGACATCGGCGCCGGCACCAGCGGGCCCTGGCCGCAGTACCGACAGAATGCACGGAAGTTAGGTCGCTTGGTGAGCAAGGCGCCGGCAATCACGACAGCCCCGCGCGCCTTCGCCGCCGTCCTCGGCGAAAACGTCCAGCTGAGCGTCAACCCGGCCGGAGCCGGGCCTTTCACGTATCAGTGGTCCAAGGACGGACTGGCCCTGGCCGGGGCCACGGCGTCCAGCCTCAGCTTCATCAACGTCGGCAGCGCGACTGCCGGCAATTATGGCGTTCGTATCACGAGTGCGGACGGCGTCGCCCTGACATCCACGACCGCGGTTACGGTACGTCCCGCGTCCGAACCTGCCCAGGCGGGCCGCCTGGTTAACCTCTCGGTCCGCACCTCGGCTGGAACTGGCAATCAAACGTTGATCGTCGGTTTCTTCATCTCCGGCTCACCGGAAAAAACCATGCTGATCCGCGCCGCCGGACCCACGCTGGGCAACCTGTTTAATATCAGCGGCGTCCTCGAAGATCCGCGGCTGCAACTGCTCTCGGGCGCAACCGTGATCGCCGCCAACGACGATTGGTTCGCTCCCGCGTCGGGCACGGGCGCGACGGTCGCGGGCGTTTTCTCCGCCTCGGGAGCGTTCCCCTTCGCTCCCACCTCGCGCGATTCCGCGATCGTGCGCGCCATGAGCGCCGGTGCCTACACCGCGCAAATCACCGGCGCGAGCAATGTCGGCCTCGCTCTCGCGGAACTCTACGACACGGCGCCCGCCAGCGGTGCCCGCCTCGCGAACGTCTCCGCCCGCAGCCAGGTTAATACCGGTGGCGACATCCTCATCGCCGGATTCTCCATCACCGGCAACACGCCCAAGACCGTTCTCATCCGCGGCGCCGGCCCCAGCCTGGACCGCCTCGGTGTCACCGGCACGCTCGCCGATCCGGTGCTCGCGCTCTTCAACGGCGGCGGCGTCAAGCTCGACGAAAACGACGACTGGGGCGGCAGTATCCGGATGTCGGATGCGTTTTCCAGCGTGGGTGCGTTTAGCCTGAGCAGTCCCGGCAGCCGCGACGCTGCGCTCATCGCGTCGCTCGTACCCGGAAGCTACACGGTTCAAATCAGTGGAGCGCGCAGCACGACGGGCGTGGCGTTGGTTGAAGTGTACGAGTTGCCGTGAGCGCGACGAGCACGGGAACGCGCTGAAAACGACGAGTGGACGGCGCCGCCGCCGATTACGGGAACACCAGACGAATTGCGAAGAACAGCACCGACGGCGCCAGCAAACAGCCGAGGCCGGTGTAGAAGGTTGCAGCCATGACGCCGTACGGCACGAGCTTCGGATCCGTGCCCGCCAGCCCCGCCGCCACCCCGCTATTCGTCCCGAGGGTGCCGCCAAAAATCATCGCGGTGTGCGGATTGTCCAAGCCGATCCGTTTGGCCACCAACGGGGTCACGAGCATCACCAGGATGGCTTTGACCAAACCCGCCGCAATGCTGAGCGCCATCACCTCTGACGTCGCTCCCAACGCGGCCCCCGTGACGGGTCCCACGATGTAGGTAACCGCGCCCGCACCCAAGGTCGTGATGCTCACCGCATCGCGATAGCCGAACGCAATCGCGACCATCGCGCCGCAGAGGAACGAAATAAGAATGCCGACGAACAGCGCCACCACCACGGGTAAACCGGAACGCCGCAGGTCCGCGAAACTGGCTCCGAACGCCGTCGCCACAATCGCGAAGTCGCGCAACATGGAGCCGCCCAGCAGCCCAATTCCCGCCAACGCCGGCACATCGGCAATGCCGTTTTTGCCGCCGGTGGTGACGCCGCCGGCGTACGCCAGCAAAAGCCCGGCGAAAACCGCGATGGCCGACCCGTGCAACCTCCCCGCCGTGAAGCGCTGCGAAACCCAGTACGACACGCCGACCGTCGCGCCCACGAACGCGAAAGCAATCAGCAGCCCGTTTTTGAGGAGCGCCTGGTAAAGCACGTCACTCACCCCTGCTCCTTTGGCTTCGATGACGGTGCCGAATTCGAAGCCGCGGCGCGAGGAGCACGCCCGAGCCGGGCGAGCGCTGGAACCAGGGCGAAGCTCAACGCCACGCTCCCTGCGCCGGCCAGCAACGCAATCGGCCCCCCTTTAATGGCGCCAACGACGTTCTGTTGCGCCGCCATCGCGACCACGATCGGAATGTACATTCCGCTCCAGAAAACGATTCCGCTCGCCGACATCGGCTTAAACCAACCGCGGTTGGTCAGCCATCCGGTCATTCCAATGAGCAAAACCATGGCGAACCCGACTCCGCCCACATTTGATTTCACGCCAAAAAGATAACCCAGCGCCTCGCCCATCAGGAGGCCCAGCACCGAACAAAGGGCCAGTAATGCTACACCGTAGATGACCATCGTTAGGCCTGCCAGGGCGGCAGCAGCCGCTTTTGCACTTTGCCGAGCGCAGTCCGCGGCAAGGCTTCAAGCCGCACGAACGCCCGCGGTTGTTTGAACGAAGCGAGCTGCGAACGCAGATGCGCGAACGCTCGCGCTTCGTCAAACTCGGGTCCGACCACCACGTAGGCCACGGGTACTTCTCCCCGCACGGGATCAGCCACCCCGATGACGGCGGCATCCCGCACTCCGGTCTGTTCCAGAATCAGCTCTTCGATCTCACGCGGATAAATATTGAAACCACCCGAGATGATCAGGTCGGAACTCCGGCCTTTGAGTGTAATATAGCCATCGGTCGAACGCACCCCGATGTCACCGGTACGAAACCAGCCATCGCGCCACGCCGCTACCGTGGCATCATCCCGTCGCCAGTACCCCGCACAAACATTCGGGCCGCGCACCCACAGCTCGCCCGTCGAACCCTCCGGCAACGCCGTGCCCGCCTGGTCACAAATCTTCACCTCGACGTGCGCGAAGGGCAGACCGACCGTTCCCGGCCGACGCTCGCCCGCGTAAGGGTTTCCCACGTTCATCAACGTCTCAGTCATGCCATAGCGCTCGAGGATCACGGAGCCGTATAGCTCGCGAAATTTCTCGTGGACTTCAGCCGGCAACGGCGCGGATCCCGACACCGCCAGGCGCAACCGGGACCCGATCCGCCGGCAATCCGCCGCGGGCAGCTCCAACAAGCGTATGAACATCGCGGGTACACCGAAAAAAACCGTCGGCTGATACTCCTCAAACCAGCGCGCCGCCTGGGCGTGCTCGAAGCGCTCCATCAGCCGCATGTGGCAACCGCTGAACAACCAGCAATGGACGCCATTGGCCAAGCCGTGCACATGAAACAGCGGCAGCGTCGCGAGGTAGCGATCGGCCTCCGTGAAACGCCACGCGACCGCTAACTCCTCGCCGTTTGCCTCGAAATTCCGCTGTGTCAGCACCGCTCCCTTGGCCGCGCCCGTGGTGCCCGACGTATAGATCAAGGCCAACGGCGTATCCGCCGCAGACGTACCGGATCCGGCCGGCCGCACCGCCGGTTGCACCGCCGCCTCGCTGGCCAGGACGTCGACATCCCACCCGGGCAGGCCAGCCGGAATCCAACCAGCCAAATCACGCGACGTGACGACCGCGATGGGGTCGGAGTCCGCCAGAATGTGCCGTAACTCGCGTTCGCGATAGAGGACATTGACGGGCACGAGCAGCACGCCGAGTTTTACGGCAGCCATCCAAAGGTCGATGACTTCGACCCGATTTTGGAGGAAGAAAGCGAGGCGCGAACCCCGCGTTAATCCGCGGGCTTGCAACAGCTGAGCGACTCGATTGCTGCGAGCCTCCAGCTCGCCAAACGTGAAGGAGGCCCCATTGAACTCGAGGGCGGGACGTTCCGCGCGGCCCAGCAACGAGCGATCGAAATGGGCAAGCAGGCTCATGCGGCGAAGTGAACGTTCGGGCAAAATCCGAGCCCCGCCGCGGCCACTGCACGGCGGTTAAAGGGCAAGCGAGTATTCCGGGGAAAAGCAGACAGCATTGAAGTGAGGAAAACCGGAAGGCGCTGGAAACGCCAAACGGTTCAGCGTTACAGCCACAAGCGCCCGCTAGCGCAAGCATCGCGTTGAGCCCGGCGATCCCGAACGCGCCGCATCTCTCCGTGCCTACCCCAGCGGTAATCTACTTGCTGTCTTTTGCAGCCGCGGCACTGCCGCCATACGCTGGTTTCCAGGGCCAAGGAACGGCATGCGTCCGCCTGGCCCAACGTTCCCAACCTGCGGCCATTTCCCGCACGCGCTCCGGTTGCGCGGCCGCGAGATTGTTCAATTCGGTGCGGTCAGTCCGGAGATTGAATAATTCCCAGGGAGTGTCCGTTCCCTTTGCCACCAGCTTCCAGTCGCCGATCCGGAGCGCGCGATTGCCTTCGTGTTCCCAAAACAGCGCCTCCCGGTCAATCGGCCGACCGGCAAACGCGGGCACCAGGCTGCGGCCCTCCATCGGTTGCACCCGCTTGCCGTCGCGTTCTTTTGGATACGGCGCGCCGGAGACGGCCACGGCGGTCGTCATGATGTCAATCAAGTGTCCGGGCTGGTGTTCAAGCTCACCCTTCCGGCGAATGCCCTGCGGCCAGTGCGCGATCAACGGCGTACCGATGCCGCCTTCGTGCGTGTAGTGCTTATACATGCGGAAAGGTGTGCTCGAAACGTTCGCCCAAGCTTCGCCGTAACCCATGTACGTTTCGGCGGGGCCGGGCATCGGCGGCAGTCCGGCGGGGCCCGCCTTCCCTTTGGCTTTGGTTTTCCCGCCGCCCGGATTGCGCCCGATGGTTTCCGCACACGCGCCATTATCCTGCAGATAAAGGATGAGGGTGTTCTCGAATTGTCCGGTGGATTTGAGCGCTTGCGTGAGGCGGCCAATCCCCTGGTCCATATTGTCGATCATGGCCGCATACACCTCCATGCCCCGCGCCTCCCAATCCTGGCGCTGGACCTCGTCCCAATTGCCAAACTGCGGGCTCATCCCGGTGGCGGCATCGATCAGTCCAAGTTGCTTCATCTTCGCGAGCCGGGCGGCGCGGATCGGCGTGTACCCCGCGTCGTAGTTGCCGCGGTACTTCGCGATGTCCTTGGGCCTCGCCTGCAGCGGCCAATGCGCCGCCGTGTAGGCCAGGTACATAAAGAAGGGTTTGCCGGACTGGTCCTGGGCATGTTCCTGCACGTATTTCACCGCGTGATCCGAAAACGCGTCGGTCAGATAGTAGTCTTTAACTGGATACTCCGCATCGCGGTCAAACGCGATGCGTGCGTTATCGCGCGTGAGGTGAGCCGGCGTGAAATAGTTCGAGGCGCCGAGGATCACCCCATAATAGCGGTCAAATCCGCGCTGCAGCGGCCAGTTGTGCTGCGAAGCTCCTTCCTCCGTGTCTTTCGTGACGTGCCACTTTCCCACCGCATACGTGCGGTAGCCGCCGCCGCGCAGAACCTCGGCGATGGTGGCCGTGTCCGGACGCAGGTCTCCCGCGTACCACTCGTTGATCATGGCCGTTGCGCTATAGGCGGCGCGATCCGTCATGTAACCAACCCCGGCTTGGTGCGGATACAATCCCGTGAGCAACGATGCCCGCGTGGGGCAACACCGCGCGGTGTTGTAGAACTGGGTGAACCGCAGCCCGCCAGCCGCGAGGCGGTCGAGATGAGGTGTGGCAATCTCACCGCCAAAACACCCCACGTCGGAGTACCCCACATCATCACTCAAAATGACAATGATGTTGGGGCGGGCGGCGTTCGCGCCGAAAGCGGTGCCGGCGCCGAAGGACAGCACCAGAAGAAGAATTAACGGTTTCATCGGCTGGCGTTTACTTCTTCTTTTTCGCGGCCGCCGCTGGTGGTGGTTCAGCACGTTTGGGATCGGACAGCCGGCGCGGTTCACCGAATACGGTTCCCTCGTCGCGGTTTGCCTTCATCCAACCGTCGACTTGGGCCCGCATCTCCGCGAGGCGGGTCGCGTGTTTCGGATCGGCCGCGAGGTTCTTCACCTCAATCGGGTCCGACCGAAGGTCGTACAATTCCTCCGCCGGACGCTCGTGATAGCGGTGGACAATCGCTGCCGCCGCCGGGTCGCGTTTCGCCTGCTCGCGCCAACTCGCAAAATAGGCCGGCCCATCGGCGGCCTGCACGAGGTCGACGTGCGTCGAAAAATAGAACTCCGGGTGGAGATTGCGGATGTACTTCCACTCGTTCTGCCGCAGGCTGCGGGCGGGATAGATGTTCATGCGGCCATCGCTGCTGTGAGTCGTGAAGATCCGATCGCGATGCTCCTGCTTTTCGCCGCGCAACACCGCCGCAAACGAACGCCCGTCGAGGTCAGAGGGAGCCTTGCCGCCGGCCACCTCGACCAACGTCGGCAGGATATCGATCCAGCTCACGATGGCGTTCGTCCGCGTCCGCGCCTTAATCTTGTCCGGCCAGACCGCGATCAGCGGCGTGCGAATCCCGGCATCGTAGAGATTCCATTTGGCAAACGGCCACTGCGCCCCGTGATCCGCGCTGTGCAGGAAAACCATGTTCTTCCCGAGCACCTGATTGGCGGCGTCGAAGACGTCACCCAGTTCCTGATCCATGCGCGTCACGGCCGCGTAATACCGCGCGCGCGCTTCCCGTGTTTCCGGTGAATCAATGTGGGTAGCCGGCACCTGCAGCTTCGCGCCTTCGTAGCCTTCGCCGCTCTTGGGCCATGGCACATGCGGCCAGTTCGTCCCGAAAAAGATGCAGAGCGGTTTGTCGCTCTTCCGCTCGCGCAGCCATTTGATTCCGTTCGGAATCGCCACGTCGTCGTGAAACGTGTCGTGGGCGAAATGATCGAACCCGTACTCCTTCGTGTGCGCGTAATGCGAGACCTTCCCAAATGAGACGACCTCATAACCGAGTTCCTGCAGGTAAGCCGGCAGCTTCTTCAACTCCGCTCGCGGCCGTGAATGGTTCGCCTCCGCGCCGTTTCGCGCCGGCATCAAGCCCGTCAACAATGCCGCCCGACTGGGCGCGCAGCTCGGTGACGCCACAAATGCCCGCTCAAACGTCAGCCCCGCCCCCGCCAGACGTTGCATGTGGGGCGTCTTGATGTCCTTCGCGCCATACACCGTCGAATCCAATAGGCTGTGATCATCCGAAAGAAAAATGACGAGGTGTGGGCGCGCATCGGCCGCAAACAATTGCGGGGCGAGCAGCAGCAGAAATCCAGCGAGGGAAACATTTCGGAATGACATGGAAAAAGTAAGAGGAAATTTTGTGACTAGCCGGAATATTTCACACTCTGGCGTGAACGCTCTACACGCTCGGCACGTCTACTATTACCTTGTCATTGCGAGAAGTGCAGCGACGAAGCAATCCATCTAGCTGGATCGCCGCGCCCTCGTTCCTCGGACTCGCGATGACAAATCTGAGTGTGAAATATCCGGGCTGGGGCGGCGCCCGCGTGAACCCAGCCTTGCGGAGTTGCTCCGCACCGGGCTTTCAGGGTCGTTCGTTCAGTCCTTAATGATCCAGTCCTTAGGTGCCTTGAAACCGGGCCGGCCGGCCGCGTAGGCCGCCACTCCCGTTTTCTGCATCCGGCCAAACTCAACCAGATGCTTGAGCAATCGCGCCACGTGGTCCGGATGCCGGACAGCCAGATCCGTCGTCTCGCGCGGGTCATCGATGATATGGTAGAGCTCCATCGTCGTGCCCGGGCCTGGTTTGTCGCCCAATAGGGCGTCCCCACTCAACACGAGTTTCCATGGCCCCACGTTCACCGCCGCGTCTTCCTTGGTTTGCGGAGCGATAAACGAGAACCAGGGCCGCTCCGGCGTAGCCTTCTCCCCTCGCATGACGTCCAGCACGTCGATGCCATCGAAGGCCGGCTGCCTGGCCTGCGCCTTGACGCCCGCCAGCCGTAATGCCGTGGGAAATACGTCGATGTAGCCCATCGGCTCCGCACAAACTCGCCCACCCTTCAATCCGCCGGCCGGCCAGCGTACCGCCGCCGCCACCCGAATGCCGCCTTCGTAGACCGAGAACTTGCCGTCGCGCATCGGCGCGTTTACCGCCACCGGCAAATGCCCGCCGTTGTCACTGAAGAAAAGCACGAACGTGTTATCAGCGTCCGCCCGCTTGGCGATGGCATCGAGCACGCGCCCGATCGCCTGGTCCATCGAATCAATCATCGCTGCGTACGTGCGCTTGTTGCCCTGACGCTGGGGATACTTCGCGAGATCGTCCTCCTTTGCCTGATACGGAGAGTGCGGAGCGTTAAAAGGCAGATAGAGAAAAAACGGCTTGTCGGCCGGTGACTCATCGACAAATCGCACCGCTTCCCGCGCCAGCAAATCGGTCGCATATCCCGGCTCCTTCACCGTCTCATGGTCACGATGCCAGTCCACTTCGCCTTCCCGCTCATGCGTGAAATAATCCAGGGCTCCGTTGTAGTGACCGTAGAAATGGGTGAACCCGCGTTGCGGCGGCAGGTACGCCCGCTGCGAATGGCCCAAGTGCCATTTGCCAAAAATCCCCCGACGCGCATAGCCCGCGTCGCCCAATGCGTCCGCCAGTGTGCGCTCCTCGAGCGGCAAGCCGTGTTGCGACCACGGCGGGATCACCGTCCGCATGATACCGTGCCGAATCGGCCAACGCCCGGTTAACAGTCCCGCGCGCGTCGGTGAACATACCGGGCAGACATAGAATCGGTCGAGCTTCACCCCGGTCGAAACCAAGCGGTCGAGGTTCGGGGTTTTGATGTCGCTGCCCGCATAACCGAGATCAGCGCGGCCGAGATCGTCAGCCAGAACGATGACAACATTGGGCGCCCGCACAGGCGGCATCGCCGCGGAAAGCACCGTGACCGCCGTCAGCGCCGTCAGGACGGCCCATCCGCAGCGGACAGCGCGGTGGGGAGACCGGACTGGCTTAGGTGTGCTAAAAAAGTCGATACAGGTCATGCAATCGAAAACCGGCAGGATTAGAAAGTGAACGTTGAGCTCAGAATAATTTGTCGCGGCTCCACCCGCCCCCAGTCAAGGACCCCGCCATCCAGGCTGGCACGCAGCGGCTCGATGTCATCGTCACCGAGCACGTTGCGCACATTGAGCTGGAGCCGCCAGCCCAGTGGCCGGCCCCCGAACCACTTCGTGCGCCCGCCATAGCCGAACAGCAGATCGACCGCGGTCAGGTCGTGACCGAAGATCGGCTTGGTGACGTCGTCGCCCGTACTACCATTTGGATACGCGCGCTGCTTGAAGCCAATCATGGCGTGGTCCAGCCAGCGCACGCCGCCACCCACGTTAAAGCCCCGCAAGGGTCCCTCGCTCAGCCGGTAATTCGTGAAAAAGCTCCCGCGCCACTCGCGCTGACGGAAACGCGGCAGGTTGTTCCGCAGAGCACTCCGCACGATCTCCGCGGCAATCGCCTGCTCGTAGAATTGCTGGACGGTCCGGGAATCCGTCGGCGAGATCGTCACGTTTTCCCAGCCAAGCCCGCCAAACTGTTGCCACACGGGCAGTCGCCGCAATGACCACGCATTGAACTCGAGCGACTTGTTGAACACGCGCGTGCGCTGCTGTCCCAGTGCAAAACGGGCGTCCCAGTTGCTTGTGATTTTCGCCACCAAGGTCACATCAATGCCGCGGCCAATCTTATCCTCCACGGAACGATAGACGTTGCCCCGCGTCACCGGGTCGTAGCCATCCGCTGGGACGTCGGCGATTCCCACCGGGCGATCCGTGCCCCGGAGCCGTTGCTCAATTGTAGCGGCGGCCGTGCGCACCGCCTGGCCATCGCCGATGAGGGCGTGTTGATGCTCTTTATAGAAATTCACGCGCAGCGAAACATCATCCTGCCGCAGGGAAACGCGGAACCCAAAATCATAGCCGTCGCTGAAGATTCCGGGAATTTGTTTGTTGTCGGGATCGATAAATCCGGGGGGAAGCGCCGTATTGTTCGACTTGCTCGCAAAGAGTGAGAGCCACCGCGTCGCATGCAGCACGCCGCCGTAGGAATACGTGGTCCCTTCGTCGTCGAGAGCGGCTGCCGAATCGAACGCGGTGCTCGCGAGCGGGGTGAACAATCCCTGCCGATCCCCTCGCGTCACCCGATCCCCGCGCTCCAACGCGGCGGGCGACACAAGGTAGCTCTTGAACTGATCGAGCCGGCGCCCCGCGAACAGATTGAGGCGGTCTTTGAAGAAGAAACTCTGCAGTGCCAGCATGTAGGTCGTGATCTCCTTGCGCGAACCGCCCGTGGCCGAGGATCGACCCTCCGGGTGATCGAACATCGCGGCTTGAAACGTTTCGTTCCGCGCGGAGTCCGTGAAGGTCCACGGACCATGCCAGCCACCATCGCCGCTGCCGCCGGGCAAAGCCCGGGCCGTGAACACCCCCGTCGCTGGATTCACATAATAACGCGTCCGGATGAAACGGCTGTTATTCAAGAGATCGCCGGTGACGAACGAGGGCGAGGCCAACACCATCGCGCGCGTCCCTTGCGAGCGATCTTCGTCGACCCGCAACGATCCGAGGGCCGCGAGGCGATGACGGCCCAGGTGTCGCGCTCCGCCTTTAAAATGCTTCACGAAATCGAACTGATACGAGGCCGTGAGTCGCGCTTCCTTGGTCAAATTGCGCACTTCCGTCCCACTCGGGAACGACTCAATATAGAGCTGCCCCGCATTCGGATTGAGCGCAGTCTGGCGAACGGCCGCCGTGCCCCCGGGAAGATAGCGATTGGGGTCGGCGAATATATTGAGCGATTCCGCGTTATCAAAAGGTCCACCCAGGAACTCGGAAACCGCTTCATAGTTGAACCCGAATTCCAGGAACAGATCGTTGGTAATTTTCTGCTCGAGTGATCCGCGGAGCAGCTTGCCGTGCAAATCATTCAAGCGGCCGCCGACCCGCACATCGCGATCGGTCGGATAAACGGCGGGGTCGACGAGCGCCGCGTCGCGCGTGTCCAACGCTCCGGCGAGCTGGTGCGGTCCGCGGGTTAAGGCCGATCCGTTCCAGACGAGCAACGAGTCGCCCCCGCCACCGTACGAAAAAACCCGCAGCGCGTTGGTGTTGCGATTGAGCAAAGGAAACGTCGCGGCCGTGATGGACGCGTTGCCCGCCGCGTTGTCGTACAGGAGGCGGCCGGCTGCGACCCACGGCGAAACGAAGTCCTGGGCCAGGTAGTTGCTCGCGAGCGACGCCCGCTGCGTCAATTTCTCCCCTGCCAGCCGGAGCGTCGTCGTCGGTGTCAACTTCCACGTCACCGCTCCAAAACCGCGCATCTGCCGGTTAAACGCATCCTCGACGGGACCCTTCCCGTCGTTGCGCACGGCCGCGAGGCGCAAAGCGAGTTTCTGCGGGATCAGCTGGCGATTCAGATCCAAGCTCGTGCGAAATGAGCCATGATTATCAAGGCGGAATCCCACTTCGTTCCGGTCGCGCATGAGCGCGCGTTTGGTGGCCGTGTCAATCGCCCCACCGGCGTTGCCCAAGCCAAAAAGGATCGACTGCGGACCATTCGCGATGGTGAGCCGTTCGACGTTATAGAAATCGCTCGGCAGATTGGTGCTGTAGAAATCCGCGGATGCCGTGATCGCATCGAACCCGCGGGCGCGCCCACCTGCGCGGGTGGTCGTGATGCCGGCATTCGGCCCGGTATTTTGCTCGTTGGCTCCGCCGTTGTTCGTGCTGTACGCCACCGCCTCTTCGATGTTGGTGGCGCCGATATCATTCAGAAACTCGAGCGTCATCACATCGATCTGCGCCGCAATATCCTTGAGTGGAGTATTCACGCGGCTGCCGGCCAGTGAACTCGTGGCGACGTAGCCTTTTTCTGAACCCGCAGTCGTCACAAACGGCGACAGCTCGATCGTTTCTCCGGCCGGAGCGACCGCGGTTTGG
>Ga0163152_10004956_pt1 | contig 16033 bp, 12 predicted proteins | sample OliLakLV19MP8IB2_FD_148635 | JGI IMG/M metagenome (GOLD analysis project Ga0163152, IMG submission 148635) | Freshwater microbial mat bacterial communities from Lake Vanda, McMurdo Dry Valleys, Antarctica - Oligotrophic Lake LV.19.MP8.IB-2 | ecosystem: Environmental > Aquatic > Freshwater >... | reverse complement strand
CAGATGTCGCCGCGTATTTGCTCGACCACAAGGCGGCGATTAACGCACAGGATTCCAAATACAAAGAGACTCCATTAGTAGAGGCAGCGCAATTCGGGCGTTTGGATGTCGTGAAATTACTCATCTCCCGCGGTGCTGCCATTGACATAAAAGGGAAGTATGGTGGCACTGCGCTTACTTCGTTAGTAAATAACGTGGGGGTTGCATCTCAGAAGACTTCGGAAGCACAAGTTTACGAAATCATTTCGCTACTGTTGGCTCACGGCGCAGACCCTAACGCACAAAATGCTGACGGAGAAACAATGCTGCACATGCCTGCATATGGCAATGAAGTCAAACTGGTAAGTGTTCTTGTGAAGGGAAAACTCAAACCGGATTTGAAAACCAAGTCTGGTGAAACCGCATTAGACTATGCCTGCAGAGGAAAGGGCGACGTCGAGATGTTCGATGTGCTGAGAAACGCCGGATTCAAACCGTCCCACGGTTATGCTGGCTGCCTGCAAGGTGCCGTCGAGCAATCAAAGCTGAGGTTGGTGCAAAAGCTCCTCACGCTCGGACCGCCGCCTCCAAACCTCCTTGCGACCGCCGCTGCCGGTAATAAGTCTGGTGATGAACAGATAGCGTTGTTGCTCCTCGAAAAAACCGCCGCTGCCAATTCACCATCGTTGATGAAAATCACGGCCTTGCACGGTGCAGCAATGACTAACAAGACCAAGTTAACCGCAGCCTTGTTGCGCAAGGGAGCCAAGGTTGACGTCCAAGCAAGCTTCTTCGCAACCGGTTTCCCATTGCATTTTGCTGCGCGGTTCGGGAATCCCGATGTTGTGCAACTGTTGCTAATGGCAAAAGCGAAAGTTGACGACAAGAACGAAAATGGTGACACTCCGCTGATGCTCGCAGTGCAGGGTCCAATCGATTACCGTCCCTCTGACGGTCCTGGTCCGGACTGGTCAAAGACTCCTTCGTATGTGAAAGTCATTGAATTGCTGGTCGCGAACGGGGCAAACGTGAACGCCAAGAGCAGTTCCGGTAAGTCAGTCGTTTCTATGCTCAGCGGGGTTAGCAATACTGATTTCAAAAGGCAAGCAGCCGTAGCTCTGCAACGCGGGAGGCACTGATGCAGTTAATCGTTGGTCGGTGCTTTCTTTGCTTCCCATCTAACCGATCGGCCAGTCACATCAGGCATTGATGCAATTCCACACAGCTTGCCATCTTCAATTTTGCCCTGAAACTGTCCGACCAACGACTTATTCCTTAATCCGCGCAATCGATGCAAACGTGATTCTGAAAAATCTACAGAGAGGAAAACATTCCCGGTGTCGGCATCGTAACTGCCTTTCATCGGAAAGGTTCCAAGCATGCCGGTGTATATGCCCGAAAGAGCATTGTCTTGAACATCGCGAATTACGAACCTTGGGTGCCGGTGCAGACTCTTTAACTGAACATTCCAAACCCCAAGCAAATCGGGCTGACTCTGCACTACCACACCGCCCTGAAGAACACCGCCCGCCGGAGCAGCAGCCTGAGCCATTGCTGTCGAAACACCGACTGCAAGTAGAATCACTAACAGAGCCATTGTTTTGATAAATTGCACTTTCATGCTACCTCTGATTGATTAATTCGGAACATGCCAATGCCTCCGCTATGTGTTCCATACAAATCGCCAGAGAAAAAGTTGCGCTCCGTAGCATTAATTTCAGGTCGACACCCGAAATCTCGCTACAGCGCCACGTGGATTCGTTCCAAACCGACTACAATCCACAGTCTCAGTGCCTCTAACTCACAAGCGAATCCGCTATTTGGCGACGAACTCAACATCCTGAATGTCGCGCGCTTTGTATTTTTCGCCCTTGATCAAGCTCATCAGTCCGTCGAACTTGACCACATGGCTGTCGTAAATGATGACAGCTGCGGCGGCGCGCGGCTTTTCTTTCGAATTGTCCAGCGGCTCGCTCATGTTTTCGCGCGCAACAGCTTCCGCGGGCTGAGCGCCAGCAAGGTTCTGCGGGGCCGCCTGACGTGCCACTTTGACATAGGCTATGCCGGGTAACTCACGCAGGTGTCCTTCCAGTTCGATGAGGCAAGCTGGGCAAAGCGAGCCCGCCAGAAGCATAGTAGAACGATGCCAAATCTGCCCCTTAGAGCGATCGAGAAACGCTGCCAGCGGTTCTGATTGAACGGGAATGGGCATTGCGGTGCGCAACAATGGCATTCCGCTCACGGCAGCGTCGCCAGTCGGAACAACAGGGCTGCTTGGAGCGATGTCCTGAGCGTGAGCACCGTTAATGCCAACACTCGTCATCAAAAGCATCAGTAACAGGGTTGCCGTTTGTGTAAGTCGCAATTTTTTTGACACCACTCACCAAATCTAATAGGAGCCGAGAATGATTCTAGCCTGTCAGCGCACGAGTTTGCCGTCTTTGTTCAACATCCTCCGGTCATTCAGTTCTCGCGTTCAGCTCTATTTCTGCTGGAATGTCTGCGTCATTTTTTTGAACACAGGCTCGAAGGTCTGCCTCTGGGTCAAGTCGACATGCCCTTGGAGGATGTAATAGGTGCGGTCCCCGAAAAGCATTGTTTGATAAAGAAACATTGGAGTCCCTAGTTTCGAATCAAGCGCGATAGCGACAATTTCACGTCCAGGCAAACCGCTGACGGTCACTGCCTCATCACTCTCAATCTTGACATCTTTCACTTGCTCAGTCTTACGCAATCTTTGTCGCGAATACTCGGCGGGATCGTTCACAGGTGCTTCCGAAACCGATTGTCCGACGACGAAAAGAGCACCTTTCTTTGCTGCCTCAGTGCCGAATTTTCCCTCTACTGTGAACAAAAGAGTATTTTGCATCCGCTCAGCCAGCTTCAGTTCGGCAGAGTCAGGCAAAGCGTAAGTGAGATCAGCTCTGAGATCGCGAGGCTTGGTTTGTGTCTCAAGTCTTGCTGTCGCAATGGAAGCCTTAAGCGGGCCGGAAAGGCTGGCCCACTTTGACTCTGGGCAGTTTGCCGTTACCATCACCGTCATACTTTTGTCGCCGAAGCTCAGCGCCCACTTGTGGTAGGTGTCGCCATAGACTTTTTGCGTTGCTTCGACAAAAATTCCTGGGTAACTGCCGACTTTGGTATCTGTGCGGGAAATCAAATTCATTCCCTTTGCTTTCATCAACGGCGCAGTGTAACCAGCAGTCACACTCTGAAACGGCCCCGGTATTTCCATGACCATAATCGAGGCCCCGGTTACCCTGTCCAGAAAGCCTGAAAAATTGCCAGCCTCAGTAAAGCCTACCGGCTTAGTCATCGAAACTCGCGTTCCCTTGACTTGCTCGGGATGAGATTGACTTATAGCTTGTGCCTGAGTGACTGGGGCTGACCACAGCCAGAACGCCACAACCAGGGTGATAACTGCTATTCCGGAAGCCAAAGCGCGATTATCCATGACCTTCTCCATTTCCACGCATCGAATTGTCTCAGATCTAGAGCCAGCAAGATGCACTTAGAACCGGGCTATCATGCCCCGCATACGAAGCTCGAGTTGTCGCAACGACCCAATATTAGGCGTCATCCATTGCACTGTGATCCAATTTCCCAGCATCGTTGCCGCCCCAGACGTCGTTTAGAGTAAAATAGCAGCCTTACAAAACATTGAATGTTGCAGCAGCAAGGCGGTATCCCGTGAATTCATCCGCACCCGCACCGGCAAAACCCGGCGATTTCATCAGGGACATCATCAACGATGACCTGGAAGCAAAGCGTCATCAGAAAGTGATCACGCGCTTTCCACCGGAGCCGAACGGCTTTTTGCACATCGGCCATGCCAAGTCCATTTGCCTGAACTTCGGACTTGCACTCGAATACCGAGAGAAACTGCCAGACAGCGGCACGCGCTGCCACTTGCGTTTTGATGACACCGATCCCGCCAAGGAAGATACTCTCTTCGAAGACGGCATTCAGGACGACGTGAGATGGCTGGGCTTTGACTGGGACGGGCTCTACCATGCAAGCGATTACTTTGAGAAAATGTACGAATACGCCGAGCATCTCATCACGGCTGGCAAGGCTTACGTGTGCAGCCTGAGCGATGCAGATATCAAAGCCTATCGCGGCAATGTCACAACACCCGGGAAGAACAGCCCCTACCGCGACCGCACCGTCGAGGAGAACATGGATTTGTTCCGCCGCATGCGCAAGGGCGAATTCAAGGACGGCGAGCACGTCTTGCGCGCCAAGATTGACATGGCGAACCCCAACATGAAGATGCGCGATCCTTTGCTGTATCGCATTCGCCACACTGCGCACCATATGACGGGCGACAAGTGGTGCATTTATCCCATGTACGATTACGCACATCCGATTTCTGATGCCATCGAAGGCATCACGCACAGCATTTGCACGCTGGAGTTTGAGAACAATCGCGAGTTGTATGATTGGGCAATTGACAATCTCATCGATTACGCCAAGTTCCCCAGCCGCCCGCGTCAGTATGAATTTGCACGGTTGAATTTAAATTACACGTTGATGAGTAAGCGTCGCCTTCTTGAGCTGGTCGAAGGCAAGCACGTGAGCGGGTGGGACGATCCTAGATTGCCAACCATTGCTGGCATGCGACGTCGTGGCTACACGCCTGAGGCCATCCGTGCGTTCTGCGCCACCGTCGGCGTTGCCAAAGCCAACAGCACGGTCGACATGGCGCAACTGGAATTTTGTATTCGTGATGACCTCAACCAGAAAGCACCTCGCGTACTCGCTGTGATGAAGCCACTAAAAGTGGTGATTGAGAATTATCCGGAAACCGATGTAGAAGAGCTTGACGCCTCCTATTGGCCGCACGATGTGCCGAGAGAAGGTAGCAGAAAGATCCCTTTCTGCAAGGAGATTTACATAGAACAAGATGATTTCATGCTTGAACCGCAGAAGGATTACTTCCGCCTTGCGCCCGGCAAGGAAGTGCGATTGCGCTACGCCTACTGCATCACTTGTACGGATGTGATTAAGGATGACAGCGGTAACGTGATTGAAGTGCGCTGCACGTACGACCCTGAGACCCTCGGCAACAACCCAATAGGCCGTAAGGTCAAAGGCACCATTCACTGGGTGAGCGCCCGGCATGCAGTTGATGCAGAACTGAGATTGTATGATCGACTGCTGTCAGACGAAGCTCCGCCAACCGGTAAAGACAGCGAATTCCTCAACGCGATAAATCCGAATGCCTTGCAAGTACTGACAGGCTGCAAACTGGAAAGAAGCCTGGCTGAGGCAAAGCCCGGTGAGCGCTTCCAGTTTGAGCGGCAGGGATATTTTGTGGCGGATATGAAAGACAGCAAACCCGGCTCGCCGGTGTTCAATCGCATCGTGACGCTAAAGGATTCCTGGGCTCGCTCGCAGAAGAAGTAATCATCTGTCCAACCGAGCTACTCTTCGGAACAGGTCATTCACTAATGAAGGAACGGCATGACAGACAGCGTCACATTGGTCTACGGGATGTTCATTGTCATTCCCGCAGTGTTTTTGATTGCCGGTCTCTTTAAACTGACCGGCAAATTTCAATCGCACAAATTGAGTAAGTCGGCCAACAAGCTGTTTGGCTTAGTGTTTGTCCTGGTTGGACTATTTCAAACCCCGTTAGGCTTCAATAAACTCATGCAGCAGATGGAGCTACACAATCAATTAGCAGCTCTGGACCCAGAGCAATTAGTTGATATTCAAACGCCAACCGGCGTAATTTCAAACCTTGCAGATATTCAAAAGATAGCAGAAGCACTTCGACACAGCGATTGGTTTCTCCTTAACCACGGCACAATCACCACTCAAGAGCCAGTAACCTTGCGTTTCAAATCCCAAAACGAAGTTCATATCACTCTGGCGAGATACTCGAACAAAGAAGGCGCCGTTATCTTCAGAACCGACGCTGACAGCCGCTCAGCCCCGCTTGAATTCAGCGCAGAACTACCGGCGGCACTAAAGGCCGCAGGCCACGCCTTGCCCATCGCAGAAAAAAATTGAGCGCGCTAGTCAGACCAGATAACCTTGTCATGCGCAACCAATCAAAGCGCGGCACCTGAGGTCGGGGGCCTATTTTGTCGCTGATGTGAAGGACACCAAGCCAGGCGCGCCAGTATTCAATCGCATCGTGACGCTAAAGGATTCTTGGGCGCGCGCTCAGAAAAAATAACGCCAGTTACCGGTGATCCGTCGTCGGGCTGGTATCCATCGGCGTGCGAAGTTTCCACAACTCTCCATGACTGCCGAGGCCTAATTGTTGACAAATGGACAGGCAAACTCATAGAATCCATGTTGGGACATACTTTTGGGGTGTCGCCAAGCGGTAAGGCATCTGGTTCTGGTCCAGACATTCTGAGGTTCGAATCCTTGCACCCCAGTTCTTCCTTGTTTGCTGTTCAACAGTAATGCCGCAATTCGTCCCGTTCAATCAGCGGGTGGCATCTGAAATCTGGGCTAGCACCTTTATTCTGGAACTTTCAACCGGAAGGATAGGCAATAGCGCTATTTCAAGCTCGTCTAGGGCTCGACCTTGGCGCAGCGAAATTTGATACGTGCCGTTGGCTTCGGTAACTAGTGCCACCAGATCAAGAGCGGTCTTATCCACTTGCTCGATTAGATTTCGGCATAGCCACATCCGCGGCGTGACCATTCGCAAGACGTTGCTGCACCATTGCGCAGACATTTTCTCGTCGTTCAAACCGCCTTCGATACCAGCAATGCCCCTGAACCAGTTCAACACGCTGGATTCCTCGTAGGTAGTGCGCTGATACTCATCAGCCTGGTCGAATAGCGGTATCCATGTGGATTGTCCATGCCATGCTTGAAGAGGGGCATGCTCAGCAGCAAAAGCATCAATCTGTCGTTCCATGTCACCGACGGACGTGCCTAATCTCTGGTAGCAATCTGCATGGTTGATCACCCAGTTGAATAGATGCAATGTCTTGCTATGCGCCGCTTTAGGGAAAGTGCGGCCGCGCATCGTACTCAACGTATCCGCCATCTGTTGTTCATAATGGTCCTTCCATGTCCCATTATATTTCGCCGTATCTTCAAGGCTAAACTGCAGGCCAACACCCGCAATGGGATATTCAGCGCCAATCGGAAAGAAAGTCACCAGAGCAGTCTGGTAATTGCTTCCGTAGTCAAAAATCTTTTTCCAGGTCTTGTCGTCGAAGAACGCTGATATCGGCAGAGTTTTCTTTGTCTTTCCGACATAGGCAGTTTCGGTCATGCGTTTTTCAGCATGGATCCTTATTTCCCCTTGCTGATGTTCCGCGAGCGGGCGCAGCCACGCCTCAAGGTAGGATCGGCAAGCGTCGAGCGCTGCCTGTCCATCATCTTTTAGAATCGCCACGTTAGATGCGATGGCAAAGTGATCGAGACATCGTTCATCAGAGATTCTGGATTGTTTGTACGTCAACTCCTGCAGCATTATCGAGCCACGCGGTTGGATGTTGATGAGATCGGAAGTATCATATGCGATCTTGGGATTGAGTCCAGACACGACAGGTAGCCAGGCCTGATCCACGGCCGCAATTCGTATCGCCGGCAGATCATGTTGATACTCAGTTTGGGAACGCGGCTCGAGGGTTACATTTATCTCCCATTCACCGGCTGCCTGAGCCGCTAAGTCTAACTGAAGAACAATTAGAATCTGCGTAGTCCGTTCTGGAGTGACAGACGGAATGTTTAAATTGGGAAATTCAGCCGTATATAAGCGCGCTCCAGAGGATGTAGTGCCACCAGGTAGCACCGCAAAGTTTTTCAACTGGAATAATTTTTCAACATCTTCGCGCGAGGCATCTTTCGGCGGCGGTTCCAATTCCCCGACGATCTGCCCGTTATGGAATTTGTTGCCATTAACGAAACCAGTTGATAGAACCAATCCATCCGGACCAGAGACGCGAATAGTTGCCGTTCCGTCATTGAAACCTGCACCATTGCTCAGCATCAACCACGTCGCCTTCTTTTCTGTTCCAATGGATATAGGCCAGCTAGCCGGATAAACCAACAGCATACGACTACTTTGGGGATCAAAAATATTGGTCAGGGATATCTGCCCATCCGGGATAGCAGACTGTTCTGCCTTCTTTTTCGCGAAGTACAATTGAGCAGTTATCGACTCCGGCTCCCTCGCGAAATCGTGATACTGCATTTGTGGCTGACTGACGGAAAGACCAACTAATTTACACAATTCTGCAAGGGTATCTTCAGCAAACACGGTCTGCTTGTCGATTGCCTGCTTGATCTGATCTACGGTAAACGTCTCACCAAACAAATTGCTCCATTGTGTAGCGCGCGATTTATCGCTCAAGCGCTTAAGAGGTCCGCTATAGTTTTCTGCGTCTGTCAATAGCAGATCGACCTGCCTGCCATTGGTGAAAACGATAAACTCATATTTGTCGCTGTCATAAAGGCTGGTGAATATCGCGGTCGTTTTAAGGATCTTTGACGTCGCAAGCGCCATATCCTTTAACTCGCCATTATCAAGCTGCGCATTGGTGCTGTCGTAGACCGAGACATAGTGTCGCTCGCCGCCGGCCAGCAAGACGACATGCTTGCCGCCTTCGGGAGGCGTTTTCTTTAACCGCTCATAACCACACTTGGCATAGGCACGACTTATCGCTTTGCCCGCATCGTCAGCGGTGCCGCCCCATGCAATGTGAACGCTGGCGCACGTATTTCCCATCGACCTATTTCCTGTAAAGTAGTGAAGTGCACGCCCATGAACACCTCTCAACACGTCTTTTCCCTAGCTCAAAGAATATCAGGCGTCATCCCGCATTCAACGCCCGGCTCCGCTTGGCTGGGCCATTCGGTCGTTGTATTGTCGCAAGCTCATGTTACCGCTCTGCAGGTTTTGCGCACTTTGATCGAAAGATCTCAATTGTTGCTGTACTAGATCGAAGCGCTCATTGCTGGCTTTAGCCAGAGCTTCTACCTTCTGCCTGACGAGGGCTCGATTAGTAGCTTCGTCAGACAAAGCCTTATCGGCGGCTGCTTTTTCAACAGCTTGCAGGTCAACTGCATTCTCCGCCATCTGCCTCTCTGCAGCCAATCGTGCCGCTTGATCTGCCGCGACTTTTTCCAAGGCCAGTCTTTCTGTGCGTAACCTTTCGGCCGCTGCTTCTGATGCTGCTATCTGCTGCGACAGCTGATCGCTGACTGATTTTTCCGGCTGCGTAACCGGCTTAGCCTGTACTTGCTGTGCTGCCGTGGTGGCCGGCGGTATCTTGACTGTGTACTCGACGCCCTTCGACATTTGTCCCAAGAGCATTCCGCAAAGTGGTATTGCGCATGCAACAACTATTGCGATCACCAATAATGCAGCCACGGCACCGAGTATCTGCTTCGGTTTATCACTCATACCGCTCGGTTCAGCGTACGAACGGCTGAGGTTATCTTGCCTAATTTGCGCTTTTTCGTTCGGCGGCGCAACAGCAATCTTTTGCAGCGCGTCGAGCAATTCCTTCATGTTGTGGTATCTGTGAGTCCGATCTTTGGCCAAGCACTTTGATACCACTTGTGTTAGCTCATATTGCCTCTGGGTTTTATATGGCAACGCCTTCGGCGTTTCATGGAGATGTTTGAGAATTACCTGCAACGAATTTTCGCCAGAGAATGGAATATCGCCCATCAGGCATTGATAAATGACACATCCAAAAGAATAAATGTCGGACCTGGCATCTAACACCTGGCCCTGACATTGTTCGGGGCTCATGAACGCAGGACTCCCGAAGATCATCCCCGTGGAAGTCAATTGAACATTCTTCTCGCCACCATCGGGAGAAAACACTTTAGCGATGCCGAGATCGAGCAATCGTGCGTAGCGTTGGCAACCAATGTCTTGAACCAATATGTTGCTGGTCTTCAAGTCTCGGTGAATGATGTTCGAGTCGTGCAAATAGCGTACCGCTTTGCCCACTTGAATGAGAATATTCAACAAATCGTCTGTTTGGGGCGACCCAGTCGATAGAAACTGGTCAAGAGTTGTGCCTTCAACGAACTCCATAACGAGGTACGGTTCGCCTCGTTCAGTAAATCCGTTATCTAAGACGGAAACAAGGTTTGGATGAGAAAGGTTTGCTCCGGCTTTTGCTTCGAGCTCAAATCTCGATCTGGTGACTTCATCTACTAACAATGAGGCATGAAGAACTTTAATGGCTACCAGTTTATTGAGGCCGGCATGACGTGCCTTAAACACAGTACCAAAACCGCCACGACCCAGTTCGGCGATTACTTCGTACTTTCCGCCAATCAGACCACGCGAACCCGCGTTGGGCTGAAAGGTGCTCGCGTCGACGTCATCGTTCAAGGGGCTCTCCCAAAAGGCGTGACTCCACTGTTGCCTTGGTTCACATTCCCGCTACGCACGGTCTTTAAACGCGTTGGGGCTGGCGCTGACGCCACCGTTTCCAAGTGACAAATCCATGAGCGCGACCTCCTCGACCGGTTCAGATTACGAGCCCGCAAGACTCGCACCGCATATAGTGGCATATACTACCAACTGACTTTTGGTTAATTGGATGTCGGTAAGGAAAGTGGGTATATTGTGCACGAGGAAGCGCACAATCATTGCCCGCTAAAGTGAACGTGATACTTGCTGACTGGCAGTAGGAGTTTGCAGCAGTTGAAACTTTTAATCGTCGATGTTGGAAACACTGACATCAAGCGCGCGGTGGCAACAGGCGACACTTTAGGAGAAGTAACGCGCAATCCGACCAAAGATATTGGGCGTATAGCAGAAGAAATTGCAAATGCTGGTATGCCAGTCGCTCTTAGCTGCGTCAGGCCAGCTGCAGCCGATGTGATCAAGGCGGCGCTATCGAACTGTGGAGTCCCTCTTGTTGTAGAGGTAAATGCCAATGTAACTGATCCAGTGTCCGGATTTTACGCAGGTATGGGAGCCGATAGAGTCGCTAATATAGCCGGCGCCTGGACGGAGTTGGGCAGAGCCTCTCCTGTGGCGGTTGTTGCACTTGGTACAGGAACTACAATAACTGCCGTTTCCGCTGATGGCAGATTCAGCGGCGGATTTACGACCTTAGGATTGGGACCGATCTGTCAGTCTCTTACTGAGGCCTTGCCCGCACTCCCTGCCATTGATCCGAACGATGTGTCTGATCTGAATCCAGGATTTGATGTGTACAGTGCGCTGTGCCGCGGTACTGTTGCCGGGCATGTTGGACTCATAGAAAAATGGGTCAGCATACTTGGAGCCGAGCTTGGACCAGGCATGATGGTTGTGGCAACGGGCGGCTGGAGCCAGCTTATTGGACCAATGACCACTTGCATAGAACGGATCGATCCACTCTTAACACTCAAAGGTATTTTGGCGATTGCACGGGCGAACAAATAAATGGTTTCGGAAGAATACAAAGAAAAACTTTTCGAATTGCAGACATCGATAACTGTTTCTCGATCTGGCCGACCCAAAAGTGCAAATTCCCATGTGGTATCACAAGTTCATGAGCCGAGAAGCATAAGATAGTGAATGAGAAACAGACGACAAGATCGGGACTGTTGTACTTGTAGGTAGATGCAATCCACATTAACTCGTCGAATCGCTTCCCTAATTTAGGATTCTCCAGTTGTAAAGGGGTGGCGATAAGACGACAGGCGGGAAAAATGCAATTGTGCGACCGCAAGGAAGGAGAAGCGATGAAAGTTAAAGTTGTTGCTCTGATGGCTATGCTTGCAATTTCGGGGGCAGTATCAGCTGCAACACCCGGGGAATGCAAGAGCGCTGCTAAAGCTCCAGCCAAAGCAACCCAATTTCCGAAAGTACTCACCGGGTTGGACACGAATGTGAGCATCCAAGTTTTGAAGTGTGTTCGTGCCCACGTTCCAGGATTCGGTACGAATCAAGTGGTCGTGGTGCAATACCGCTTACGTAAAGAAGGCGGAAATCCGTCAGGGGATCCGCCGTACGACAAAGACAAATTTTATCCACGTGAAATCAAAGCAAGAGATCCAGCACTAGGACAAAAATTCCTTGTGTGGGAACCGACATCTGGCAATGAGACCTATTCGGCTAATCAATGGACTTCTGAGTTCAAGCCTGGGCAAAACGGTGACGGCTACGTCTGGCTCAACATTCCAGACCGAGTTAAGACCATCGATTTGATTTTCCCGTACACAGTTCCGCAGCGCATCGACATCGAAGTGCCGAAGTAATGTTCGACTAATCAAAGCAATCTAGATCGTCTCCAAAATGAATTTCGAAAGGAGATGAGTGCGTATGCGCCCATCTCCTTTTCTTTTTCCAAAGTCTGAACATCGCTGAATTGGTGCGTTTTCTTTGATTGCCATTGCAACCAACTGAAGTCGAGGAGTCTTCAATTGGTTGAGCAACAGCTTCTCAATTCGTCGAACCGGGGCGACCGCCGTGATTCCTCAAAAGATTGGTACTAAGACGCCCGGCGCAAATTCCTATCTGAGCCAATTCGAGACACAGCAATAGATGCATACTTTGGTTCCAGCTTGGCAGTTTCTGACAAGGACTCTGAATCCGTCCGTGACACCATCACGGTCATGTTGTGTTCACCAAGCACATAGTTGCGCATGTCAACAACTGCTTTCTGCGCATCGGAAGCACTGTGCATGTCCACAATTGCAAAACGAGCGGTCGTGCGCGTGTCAGATGGTGGAACCAAATGGATTGCTTCCACGGCACCATAAATTGAAAACATCTGCTCGAGATCTGCTTTCGTGCTCGTCTGCGGGACCTTGTCGACGAATAATCTGACGGTCATGGCGATCTCCTTGGGGTTCCGACATGATAATGCGCGATCGCGCCATATGCCGATAGCGGTGAAAACCCCAGTGAGTACATGGTCTACCGTAGTTGGTTCTCACTTGTCGCAGCCATTCTGGTGACAGCCTATCCAAGCGATTGCGAACTAGCGTCCCGCCAGCGAGCGGTTCTGGCGATTGCCAAGTAGTGCCAACTGCTTTTAGGGGTGGCGCCGGACCTTGTACGGTCAACCAATCTTCCGAGGACCGGAATATCATGTCATTTGAATGTGAATTTGAGAGATCCGCCGTCAGTGCGGGTCTCACTTGGCGACATTAATGCCTTGGAGTTGCACAACCCTCGGGCGCAGTTGAGTCTTGGGAATGGACGTCCACATCTCATCTCCCGGAAGAGTAACTCCGCCGCTCTTCGGCTTCAGCATGACCTTCTCAATTACGCCGGTCTTGGGATCTACGCGATAATGCGGTAGCGTGGAACCATTTGGACCCACGGGAAGACGCCTGTAATCCCACTCGCCGTCTTTGACCTTCACTGGCAAAATGGAACCGTTGATTGGATCAACATAGTAGTACCATCCTCGCTTCATAGCGTCGTCCTTTATTTTGGCGTCATCAGCATCGTTGCACAGTTCCACTTTGCCAGTGTCGGGATTGATGTGATACGACTTGCCCTCCGGTGCAGGGGACAACCGATCACTGTCGTCTGGACGCCGGTGGAACGGTCGTAAGTCTTCCGGTTCGCTTACCAATCCACGTAATTTCAGCTCCGGGCACCCATTGATTGACGCAAGAAGTTCCAAACTTCTCAGCAGCAGACCGGTAGGCATTCCGCGCTTCCCGGCATGATCTTCTTGATTCAAGTAATCCGCCACGGCATTTCGGTCTCGACGCTGCCAGGCATCTTTCACCTGTGCGAACGCAGGCGCTGCTACTATGAGCTCAATCGATATAATTGCAGAGCAAGAACCGTTGCTCAATACGCTTCCGTCTTTATTAGAAACGCATTTGGTCGAACTCTTGCAATCTTTGGCACTCAAAGATACCGTCAGCGCTCTGTAATCAGTACGGTCGTATTCGGGATCGGGAATTGCAATCTCGAATTTGAATTCGTTTTTCGCTTTGTCGAACGTTACTTTGACTCCAGCCGGACCCATCATTTCATTGAAGCGATTGGCGACTCTCTCTAACTCTTCGGGCGACAGTTTGGAAAGATAATCGGCTACTGCTGGACCGTCGTATTCTATCAATCTGTCGATAACGTCGACACAGTGCTGCCTTACTCGCACGTCCGTTGCCGCATAATATCCGGCGCGGAAGCTCATTTCTTCAGCCTTCGCGTCACTATCGGCATCCGGTGAAATTCCAGCGTTACCCTGAGTTGAAGCTTCGCCAGTTGTTAGTGTCAACCCTGAAAGATAAGGCAAGCTTGTGTCGGCAGCGGTGTATGCATTAACCAGTTGCATCCCCACTGTGTTTTGCCAAACATCGAAGGTCGCCGTTTTACAGCCATTTTCGACTAAATCCATTTGGTTGATTGTTGTATCCATGATAGTGCCCTCTCTTTGCCCTGTTAGGCACAGTAGTGGAGGCAACGTAACTTCTGCGTTACTACGCAAAATGGACAAGTTATTTACGTACGCTTTACGTCGTACGGTTTGTACTTTTACAGGACGAGCTTAGAGTGGATTGCAGGGCTAGAAAAGCGAGAGATTATTACGATGAAAAACTTAGAACTCAATGTGTTGGTCGCCGTCGCTTTTACAATGATACTAAATGCAGTGCCCAGCGCGTGCTTCGCAAAAGATGCTAAGGACCCGGTATCCTCTAAGCCCACCGCTCCGGCCAATGTCACCGGCACATACGTAACCGGCACCGGCGACCTTGCGAACCGACTTCGAGTTTCTCAACTAAAAAACGGTCACATCTGGTTCTTTCTCAACGCGTACCACACCTTCCATGACTCAACGGGCGAATCCTCCGCGAACATGGGCTCTGCTCAAGGCAACATCCCTCTTAAAGGCAGCACCGCACTATGGAAAGCGCCTGATGGTCCAGGGAAACTCGCCCTCACGTTCTCAAACAAAAAATGTACAATTAAACAAGAGGGAAGCGATGCCGATTGCAGCTTCGGACACAATGTGAACGCGAGCGGTTCGTATACGAAAATTTCGTCCAGGGTGATACCGCTGAAACGCAAGGTCAATTAAAGCGGTAGAGTCTGTTCATCACGACTGTTTTTCTTCAGATGTGTGCCTATGCTCTTGTTCGGCATCATCAGAACAGCAGCGGCCGTAAAATACCCTCTACAGGCGCTTGCATCGGTGTTACGATGTCGGAGAGATGCTGACACATTACCTGATGAATGAATCAACGGATGGGTAAAATGCTGCTTCTCGATCAGGTACCAAAGCCACATATGATTCTGTGCCATGGCAGCGACTAAACATTCGCAAGCGGAAATCGAGCAGTTTTACTGCCAAGCTGATGCTTTGCTGGAGCGGCTTTGGGCTGGACCGTCACGCATGATTCACTTCGGATACTATCCGGATGCGGTAGAAAGCAGTATCAGCCACGACGATTCACTAGTAGAGACGGTGCGCCAGGCTGCGCATCGATTGAACCTTAAACCTGGACAATTAGTAGTAGATGCAGGTTGCGGCATCGGCGGCCCGGGCGTGTGGGTAGCGCAGACTTACCACGTGCACGTTCAGGGTATTACTAACCTCCAATTGCATGCCGACAAAGCTACACAACTAGCACGCGAGTCGGGGCTTGCAAGCAATGATGCCACTTTCAGCTTAGGCGATTATACGCAGACGGGCTTTTCACCCGGTACTTATGACGCAGTAATAGCAATCGAATCAGCATGTTATGCAACGGATAAAACAGCCTTCCTTCAGGAGATGTTTCGAATTTTGAAACCAGGCGGAAGACTGTCGGTGCTAGATGCGTTTCGCACCAATCGTGGCATTTCCGTCTCTGACGAAAAACTGATGACATCATGGCTGTCCGGCTGGGGTGCCACCGATATTGATACCATTGAGGAATTTGCTGATAAAGCAGAAGTCGTAGGATTTGCCCAAAGGAAATTTGAAGACCTGCAGCGGCACTTCAGTCCCTCACACTACAGGTGTTACCGTCCAGCCCTATATCTGACGCCGGTGTTGTCGATACTGACTCGATTCGGACTCGTTTCGCCGGTGCTCCATGGTTATTGCAGGGCCGCTCGCGATGCGTTTCTTGCCACAAAAAAGGGACTGTGTGTTCAAGGTATCTTTTC
>Ga0163152_10004954_pt1 | contig 16034 bp, 14 predicted proteins | sample OliLakLV19MP8IB2_FD_148635 | JGI IMG/M metagenome (GOLD analysis project Ga0163152, IMG submission 148635) | Freshwater microbial mat bacterial communities from Lake Vanda, McMurdo Dry Valleys, Antarctica - Oligotrophic Lake LV.19.MP8.IB-2 | ecosystem: Environmental > Aquatic > Freshwater >... | reverse complement strand
CAACGCAGACGGCGGAAAAGGTGAGACCGAGCCAGAAGAATAAACTGACGGAGCAAATCCTTCGGTGGGTACTCATCGTCTCGTAACTTTATGGTCCTCGCGACCGGTCGCAAGATTCTTTTTGGTGAGCGGGACAGTTTTCTTGAGCAGATCGATAAAAACGAGTTGGGTGACGTCCCGCGCGAGATCAGATGTTCCCGTTAGCCGCAGGGCGACGGAATGGACCAGGGGCGCGTAACGGTCCACCAACTCGGCAAACGCCGTCTCCGATCCGTCATGAACGAACCGGCCCACCAACTCTGTGTCACTGGAATTGCTCATCTCCCTTACAACTGCCGCCGATTGGTGGAATCCGACAAGGAAGAAAAATGGGGATTTTTTCCATTTGATCTCCCCTTCGCGAAAACGGCGAAACGACAGAGAGACTTGATCCGATGACCTTAAAGTTCCAAATCCCTATGGATTCCGAACTCATTTGACCAGCCCGGGCAAGTATCATCCTTCCTGCATTTTTTGAAATCTGGGGGTTGTGAATATCCGGTCAATAACCTGGAAATTTGTCGTGATAACTTTTCCCAAATAAGGGTTTCCTACGCTTTGCGGTCTGGTTAAATAACACATCTTTGTTCACCCATGATTGACTCTGTTGATTCCGAGCCGGGCACACCCGGGTCCGCTGACTTGAAAAAAAGTCGGCGTCGAAAAATGTCGCTCGCCGATCCCTTAAAGGTGGACCGGTTGCCGCCGCATTCCATCGAAGCAGAGCAGGGGGTCCTTGGCTGCGTCCTGCTTTCTCCAAACGAATGTGTCGGGGAATGTGTCGAATACCTCAAGTCCGGCTCCGAGGTTTTTTACGATCTCCGCCATCGCACTTTGTACGAACATCTGGTTGAGATGTTTGATGAAAAGGAGGCAATCGATTTAATCACCTTGCAACAGCGGCTTCGGGACCGACAGCAGTTGGAGGGCGTCGGCGGCCTTTCCTATATCGCTTCCCTGCCGGACGCCGTTCCATCCGCAGCCAATCTCTCGTATTACCTCGAAATTGTCCGCGAAAAGTCAGTGCTCCGTAAGATGATTCAGACCTGCACCGATGTGGTGGCTCGGGTTTATGAGCATGAGGGCGAGGTGGATGCGTTGATCGACGAGGTGGAGCGGGACATTTTGCAGATCAGCGAGGCGCGCTCTGAAAGCGCCTTCCAGGGGATGAAGGACCTGGTTCACCGCGCGATCAACACGATCGAGGATTACCATCAACGCCAGGGGATGTTGACCGGGATTTCCACCGGATTTCATGACCTCGACAAGATGACCAGCGGCCTGCACGGGGGCGAAATGATCATTATCGCGGCCCGGCCCAGCATGGGGAAAACTTCGCTGGCGATGAATATCGCGGAGCATGTGGCATGTGATCAAAAGCTTCCGGTGGGGGTTTTCAGCCTGGAAATGTCCGCAGATTCGCTGGTATTGCGCATGCTTTGCTCCAGATCACGGGTGAACCTGCGGAATATCCGGGATGGATTTCTTGCGGAAAGGGATTTCCCCAAGCTGACCGGTGCAGCGGGAAAGCTGTCCAACGCGCCTCTTTATATCGACGACACGGCGGGTCTTTCCGTCCTGCAATTGCGGGCCAAGGCGCGTCGTATGTCGCAGCAATATGGGATCAAGCTCTTTGTCATTGACTACTTACAATTGCTCCACTCTACTGCGCGCCGTGCCGAAAACCGCCAGCAGGAGATTGCAGATATCTCCAGTGGGGTGAAGGCATTGGCAAAGGAACTGGACGTTCCGGTGATTGTGTTGAGCCAGCTCAATCGCGAATTGGAGAAAGATAAGAGCCGCAAACCGCGTCTTTCCGACCTTCGGGAATCGGGATCCATTGAACAGGATGCAGACCTTGTTGGTCTGCTTTACAAGCCTGGAAGCAGTGAAGAAGAAGAGGGACCGGTCCGCGAAGACGAGGCGGTGGCGGTCAATCTTCTCATTGCTAAGCAAAGAAATGGTCCTACGGGTGATGTGCAGCTGACCTTTCTGAAGACTTACACGCGATTTGAGAGCGCAGCCAAAGTCAGCGCGGACGATGTTCCAAGCGAACATTAAGCATGAAAGTTTTTCTACCCCTTAAGATTATTACAATAGTGGTGGTGTTTGTGGTCTGGCTTCCGACAGCCAACGGCCAGACACGGCCCAAGGTCACCAAGATCGAGATCAAACATGTCGGCCCGGCTTCCGCCAGCGATGCCTTGATCCAATCCAACATCAGGGTCAAGATTGGTGAGGCTTTTCAACGGGCCAATGTGGATGACGACATCCGCAATCTTTATTCCACCGGCTATTTCTCCAACATCCGCGTGGGTGAGGAAGAAAGCCCCGAGGGGATCAAGCTCATCTATGTGCTCCAGGGCAAACCGCTTCTGACCGCCATCCGCTTCGTCGGAAACACCAAATACAGCAACAACAAGATCCAGAAAAAAATCTCCTCCAAGGTGGGTGATCCGCTGGACGAAAAGAAACTCTTCTTCGATGCCCAGGAAATCGAGAAGATGTACCAGAAGGCTGGTTACCAAAAAACCACGGTCAAACCACTCCCTCCGGTTGTTGATGAAAACACCGGTCGCGGCACCGCCACTTTCGAGATCAAGGAAACTCCCAAGGTCAAGATCAAGGAGCTCGTTTTCGATAACGCCAAGGCCTTCAAACAGAGCAAGCTTCGCAAGGTTCTAAAAACGAAACAGCGCTGGTGGATGTCCTGGCTCACAGGGAGCGGAGTGCTGAAGGATGACGAATTTGAAGATGACAAGGATCGTCTGGTCGAACATTACCAGAACAACGGCTACATCGATTTTGAGATCAAGGATGTAAAATTTAACTACCGCACCGATTCAAAATTGGAGATTCATTTCGACGTTGCTGAAGGAAGCCGTTACCGCGTCGGAAACATCGCCTTCAAAGGGACTAATCTTTTCTCGCCGGACGACATCATGAAAGGGATCGTTTCCGAAGGGAAACGCCGCAGGATGGAGATGAAGGTCGGCGAAATCTTCACCCCCGTCGGCCTGACCAAAGACCTGGAAGCCATCCGGGATTTTTATGGTGCCAAAGGTTTTATCGACACCAAGGTTGCGGCGATCAAAAGCCCCAACATGGAGCTCGGCACCTTGGATCTCACCTACGAAATCGATGAACGGGATAAATCCTACATCGAAAAAATCGAAATCAAAGGCAACACCAAAACCAAAGACAAGGTCATCCGCCGCGAACTGGCTGTCGCCCCGGGTGAAGTGTATGACATGGTCCGCGTGAAGCTGAGTGCGGAACGCCTTCGTGGGTTGCAATATTTTGAAAAGGTCGAACCTCAGCCCGAGGAAACAGAAATCCAGGACCGGAAAAACTTGGTGATCGGTGTTGAAGAAAAGAACACCGGCAACCTGACGGTTGGAGCCGGGCTCAGTTCAGTTGATTCCGTGGTTGGGTTTGTCGAGCTTTCGCAGGGCAACTTTGACCTGTTTAAACCCCCGACTTTCACCGGTGGTGGGCAAAAGTTCCGGCTGCGCGTCGCCATCGGCACCGAGCGCAAAGATTTCCAGATCACCTTCATTGAACCGTGGTTTCTGAACCGCAAACTGGAGTTCAGCACCGACCTTTACCATCGTGACCTGCGGTTCCTGAGCGATATTTTCGACGAGAAACGAACCGGCGGAAGCCTTGGTTTGAGAAAAGCTATCGGCAACGAGTTCCTGATCGGAAGAGTCAGTTACACGCTCGAAAGCGTCGGCCTGGATTTTATTGACGATCCGGCACGTGTCTCTCCCGAGATCAAACAATTTGAAGGCACGCGGCTGGTATCCAAAGTTGGAGCTTCGCTCGCTTATGACACACGGAATAGCGCACTGACACCGACACGGGGCCAAAAAACAGAACTGGCCACTGAATTTGCCGGGGGACCATTCCTGGGTGATTCAGATTTTTATAAAGTTGAACTCAAGTCAGACTGGTATTTCCCCGCCTTTTTTGACGGGCACGTGTTTGAAGTCGGAGCCCGGACCGGTATTTCCGAAGCTTACGACGATACCACGACGACTCCCTTGTTTGACCGCTATTTCCTCGGGGGTGCCTACTCCATGCGCGGTTACCGATACCGGAAGGTCGGGCCCGCAAACACCAAGGATCGGTTTAATGAACCTCTGGGTGGTCAGAGCTATTGGTACGGAACGATGGAATACAGCCTTCCGATCATTGAACGCCTTCGATTTGCGCTTTTCTACGACATAGGAAATATTAATGCCCTGAGTTACACTTGGGACTTTAATGATTTTTATGACAATTACGGCATCGGGTTGCGCATAAATCTGCCGATTGGACCGCTTGTTTTGGATTACGGCATACCGTGGCATCATCCGAACGACAGCACGGTCACAAAATCGGGCAGGTTTAATTTCCGGGTGGGATATTCAAGAGATTTTTAACAGATCAGAATTTTAAAGTATGAAGTTAATAAAAACAGCGTTAGCGAGTTCGGTTCTGGGTCTTGCATTGCTCGGTGGGACGGAAGTCTCCGCACAAGCCCAGCCTAAAATTGCCACCATTGATCTGCGCAAAGTGTTTGATGGTTATTACAAGACCAAGCAGGCGGATGTCTCCCTCAAAGAAGAGGCGACCGCCATGGAAAAAGACCGCAAAGAAATGGTCGATAATTTTAAGAAGGGGGAAGAAGAGTGGAAGAAGCTGATCGACAAGGCCAATGATCAGGCCGTTTCGGGCGAAGAACGGGAAAAAAGCAAGCAGGCAGGCGAAAAGAAACTGCTCGAACTCCGTGAGATGGAACAAATGATCACCCAGTTCAACCGAAACGCCACGGAAAAACTCGGCACCAAACAGAAACGGATGCGTGAAAAAATCCTGGCCGAAATCCGCGAAGTCATCACCACCAAAGCGCGCACCAGTAACTATACCGTGGTGCTCGACAGCGCCTCCGACAGTTTCAACCAGACACCGATCCTGCTTTACACCAACGGGGAAAACGACCTGACCGACACTGTTCTGACCGAAATTAACGCCAGTGGCCCTGCGACACTCAAGCCTGCCGAAAAGAAATAACTCACTTTTTTTCATTTCAAAAAGCGCAGCCCCGGCTGCGCTTTTTTTTTCCGAGATGCTGCCACCTTTTGGTTCTCTACTCGGCGGATGGCTTTCAATCGCGTTGGTATCGCTCTAAAAACGCCTGGAATTTAGCCGATAAAACCGTTCGAATCATTTGTCAACGCGGGAATAACCGGATATACGAATCACGCATGAGCCATCCGTTACGACAGAAAATCAGGAATCTGTCTGCGTCTGAACTTTCCATTCCACTTTCATGGGCGGCGGCCGAAGGATGGAACCCCGGTTTAAATGATGCCGGGGCTTTTTACGCAGCTGATCCGAGCGGCTTTTTCATCGGTGAAATCGATGGTCAGCCGGTTTCGGCCATTTCCGCCGTTCGCTACAACAGCTCGTTTGGGTTTATTGGCCTTTACATCGTGCGTCCTGAATGGAGAGGAAAAGGCTTTGGTAAACAGATTTTTGATCACGCTTTAAAATATCTACGACCGTGCAACATCGGGCTCGATGGCGTTTTGGCGCAGGTCGGGAATTACGACAAGTCCGGATTCAAAACGGCCTACAGAAATATTCGATTTGAGTTGAAGGGTGGCAACGGGAAAAAGTCCCCGGAAGTCGAGATGCTTGATCTTTCCCACATTGCCCCGATCAATGCCTTTGATCGGACCTGTTTCCCGGTGCCGCGGGAGGATTTCCTCCGCCGCTGGATCGCTTTGCCCGAGCATCGGTGTTTTGGGTTTTATGAACACCATAACCTCGGTGGTTACGCGGTGGTGCGGCCTTGTGCCACCGGGTTTAAGATTGGGCCTTTGTTTGCCAGGGAACTTCGCGGCGCCCGGGCCTTGCTCGAAACGATCCTGATCCAGTTTGTCGACCAATCGGTATTTCTCGATCCGCCAGAACCGAACACCGCAGCCGTTCGTCTGGCGGAAAGTCTCGGAGGAAAACGCGTTTTCGAAACTGCACGCATGTATTCTGGTTCGATTCCCGCCGTTGATATGAATCGCATTTTTGGGATCACCACTTTTGAATTGGGTTGATATGTCTTTAAAACTGCAAAGTTTGCTCGGTCTGGTGGTTTTTATTCTTCTTGCCTGGGGGCTTTCCACCAACAAAAGGGCGTTTCCATGGCGTACTGTGATCTGGGGGCTGGTTTTGCAGGTGGTCTTTGCCTTGCTGATCCTGAAAACCACATTTGGAATGGCCGTTTTTGACCTTGCCCAACAGGCGGTTGAAAGACTGACAGGATTTGCCCAGCAGGGGAGCGGGTCGGTTTTTGGCCCGTTGTCCAACAACGTCCTGTTGGGCGACAAACTTGGACCCGGCAATGGATTCATTTTTGCCGTCACGGTTTCGTCTGTGATTATTTTTATCTCCTCGCTTTCAGCCTTGCTTTTCCACTGGGGGCTCCTTCCTTTCCTGATGAAATGGACCGCCACATTCATGCAGAAGATCATGCGGACCAGCGGAACTGAAACACTCGCAGCAGCGGCCAATGTTTTTCTTGGCCAGACCGAGGCTCCCCTGGTGATCAAACCGTACCTTGCTGGAATGACCAGGAGCGAATTGCTGGCGGTGATGGTGGGAGGGATGGCCTCAGTCTCCGGCAGTGTGCTGGCAGCATATGCCTCCATGGGCATGAGCACTGGCCACATGGTCACCGCTTCCATCATGAGCGCACCGGCCTCCCTGTTGTTTGCCAAGATCATGATGCCTGAAACGGAGCGCTCGCCCGCACTTTCCGGTGAAACGATTAAGCTCGAAAAACCGGACGCCAACGCCATTGACGCACTTTGCCGCGGGGCGTCGGAAGGTTTGTTCCTAGCTCTGAATGTCATCGCGATGCTGATCGCATTCGTGGCGGCTGTGGCGCTTTGCAACTATCTGCTGGTTTATTTCCAACACAAAGTCGGCATTGTCTCGCCGGTCACCTTGCAGAAGTTGTTCGGCTGGTTGAATGCGCCTTCCGCCTGGCTATTGGGAATTCCGGCAAAAGATGTCGTCCTGGTCTCCCAGATCATGGGTGAACGGATTGTGCTGAACGAGTTTTTCGCCTACGTCAGCCTCTCCCAGATCAAGGAAACTCTTGATCCCCGCACACTGACGCTGGCGACCTACGCTCTTTGTGGATTCGCCAATTTTGCCAGCATTGCCGTCCAGGTCGGCGGGATCGGTTCGATGATCCCAAATAGGAGAAAAGATCTGGCGCAGCTGGGGATGCGCGCCATGGTGGGCGGATTGCTCGCTTGTTATTCCACCGCCTCCATCGCCGGGCTATTGATAGATTGATTTGGGAAAGCACCTTCACCATCTAATACCTTTTCGGTTTCTGTAAATGCCGTTTACTGAAAAAGGGGTCAATAGTGGGTTCCGAACCCCTGATATCATTGATGATTGTGAAATATGCCAGACAACAACCCCAGTTTGAGCAATGTGATGAATGAAGAGGGAGGTTTCATGATGCCAAAGTCTGTGAAAAACTTTGCAACCGTTCGCAGGCTGAATCCGTTGGCTAACGTTCTTTTGCTCCTGACAGCTTTTGTTCAGTTCCAAGCCTATGCCCTCGATAGGAACAACAATTCTTTTGATGATTTCTGGGAGCTTTATTACACCGCCGCATCGCTCGCCCCGGATGCCGACACGGACAACGACGATTTCTCCAACCTAGCCGAAAGCATGGCCGGGACTGACCCTCGCGATGCTTCGTCCCGTCCTTTCCTTTCTATCCTCCGGTTGGAAGGCCGGGCCCGGGTTTCATGGAACGAAGTTGCCGGGAAAAAATATCAAATTCTAGCAGGCACAAATCTTTTTGATTTCACTCATCCAATCAATCCCGGTCCGGGAGGGTCACACACTCTGGCCCTGCCCGAAATCGCTGCTCAGTTTTTCCGTCTCGGTGTTGGAGATCAGGACAGCGACGGAGACGGGTTCACCGATTATCAAGAACGGCTTATCGGGTTTAGTCCAAAGTCGAAACATTCGGACCGGTTTCTGGAGGAAGACGGAACACGGATCGCTACGGCATTTGCCGCTCCGAGCATTGTTTCCATCGCCGTTCTGGACCCCTGGATGAGCGAGCGCTGGGCCGAACCCGGTTTGGTTGCGGTGCGACGTAAAGGGGGGGTGGAGCCAATCAATGTGGTGTTGGAGTTGGCGGGAACGGCGTCGCATGGAGAGGATTACACCAGTTCAGCGACCACCAACATCTTGATCCCACTGGGAAAGCGTGAGGTCTGGATTGAACTACGCCCATTGGCTGACTCCGTGGAGGAAGGAGTGGAAACCGTCGTCCTAACTCTGAAACCCGGGCCGGGTTATTCATTGTCAGCCAATCAGACCGTCACTCTGAATTTGGAGAATCAAAACGCCAAATCCGGCCCTGCGGTCAAGGAGGCGGCCCGGTTTTTGATTCAGGCGGCGTTCGGCCCGGACCAGGATTCAGCTGATGACGCAGACTTCATCCCGGAAAATGCGGAGGAGTTGATGGAGATCGGTTTCGAGGGCTGGATCGAGGTTCAGTTCGCCAGGCCGGTGGGAAAAATCCAGCCGTTTGTTGATTGGGCGCTGCCCGTGACCAACGGCATTGAACTCTACGGCGATCTCAAACAGTTTTCCTGGTGGAACAGGGTCATGGGTGTTCCCCGCCTGCGACCCGATGTGGCGGAGATCGTGCAGCCCGACCTGCTCCGTCAACGTGTGGCGCTGGCGCTTAGCGAGATCTGCGTCGTCAGTGATCGTCCGGAAGATCTGTTCACCGCGCCTCAGGGAATGGCCAACTATTACGACACTTTGTTGACTCATGCCTTTGGCAATTACCGCGATCTTTTGTACGATGTGGCGCTTCATCCCTGCATGGGGATCTACCTCAGCCATGTTGGAAATAAAAAAGCCGACCCGGTTTTGCGGATTTTTCCCGATGAAAACTTCGCACGCGAAATCATGCAACTGTTCAGCATCGGATTGTGGATGTTGAACCAGGATGGAACACGCCAGCTCGATTTAGGCGGGCAGCCGATTCCCACGTATGACAACAGGGATATCACCGAGCTGGCCCGGGTTTTTACCGGCCTGGCATTTGGCGGTTCGAACGTCAACTTCGGGCTCTACCCGCGCGATTTCACCAAGCCGATGAAGATGTGGGATGAATTCCACGATTGTGACCCGAAAGTTTTGCTGGGCGGATTGCAGCTTCCGGCCAGAACGCCAAGTTCAGGCAATTCGGGGACCGCCGGTCTGGCCGATGTCCGGGCGGCCGTAGACAATCTTTTTAATCATCCCAATGTCGGGCCTTTCATCGGGCGTCAACTGATCCAACGTTTTATCACCTCCAATCCTTCAAAAGCTTATGTCGCGCGGGTTTCCGCTGCTTTCGACGACAACGGTTCCGGCGTTCGTGGCGACATGAAGGCGGTGATCAAGGCTGTTTTGCTCGATCCCGAAGCGCGCGATGGGGCGAATCTTTTTTCTGTAACTTTCGGAAAACTGCGCGAACCCTTCTTGCGTTGCGTCAATTTTGCCCGCGCGTTCAACGCAACTTCACAGTCCGGGATCTACGTCCTTGATGCATTTAGCCTGGATCATTCCCAGGAGTTTTTGAAGGCCCCGAGTGTTTTTAACTTCTTCTTACCCACACATAGCCCTCAGGGATCACTGACCGCCGCCGGACTCTCCGCGCCTGAGTTTCAGATTATAAACGGCAATTCATCTATCACTTCTCCCAATTATTTCTGGAATTCAATCTGGGGCGGGTTGCATCGCTGGGGTGTGAGCAATTCTTCGAACAGTGTGCAGTTAAACCTAAACCAGGAGCTGGCGATGGTGGTGCCGGCTGCGGTGATGGAGGAGGACGTGCCCAATGTTCCTGCCTTCGATCCCGACCCGCTGATCCAGAGGCTCGATCTGGTTTTGACCGGAGGCAGGTTGTCGCCGCAGCAATTTCAGATCATTCGCGAGACCCTGGAACAAATCCCAAGAAACGGATGGCAATGGCATCGGGAATATTTGCGGGCGGCCATTTACCTGGTCGTGACCTCCCCTGACTTTTGCGTGCTCCTTTGATCCACTTTTTTCCCACCATGAATTACCACAAAAAATCGTCGCGCAGGGAGTTTTTGGGTGAGGCAAGTTGTGCCGCCGTCAGCTCGATTCCTTTGCTCAGCACCTTGTTGAACCTGCGGCTGGCGGGGGATATTTCCGCCGCTGAACAACCGGCGTCCGGTGAATATCGTGCGCTGGTCTGCCTGTTTCTTTCGGGTGGCAACGATTCTTTTAACATGCTGGTGCCGAGGGAGCATGCGGCTTATCAGGAATACCGCTCCTCCCGCGCAAACCTGGCTCTGCCACCCGAACAGCTCATTGAGATTCAACCTTTGAACACAGGAAGATTCGGTGTGCATCATCGGATGCCGGAACTGGCCGCGCTTTTTGAAGCGGGGAACGCGGCGTTCGTAGCCAATGTCGGAACTTTGATCGAACCGGTGGCCAACAGAACTCAGGTGAATGACAATCTCAAACGGCTGCCTCTGGGACTGTATTCGCACTCCGATCAGCTGGAGCAATGGCAGACCAGCGTGCCCCATTCGCGCAGCGGCGTCGGATGGGCGGGGCGGATGGCCGATTTGTTAAAGGATCTCAATGCCAGCCAGACTGTGCCGATGAATATTTCTCTTTCGGGTGGTAATGTCTGGCAGACGGGAAACACGGTGGCCGAATACTCCATCACAGCCGATGGGGCGGCGGAATTGACGGCTTATGATCCGCTTTTCCGTTCCTCTGAAGCCAGCCGGCTCCGTCAGGTGATGAGCGCAGGGATCGACAACCAGCTGGCCATGACTTACTCCAATCTTCTGCAGCAGACGTTCGTCGCCCGGAAAAGGGCGGCGGTTGACGCGTATTCCATTTTTGCCGAGGCGGTCAAATCACCATTACCGGAGGGAATCGTTTTTCCGAACGATTCAGTGGGACGCTCGCTGGGAATGGTGGCGCGTGCCATTCAGGGGAGGAGCGCCATCGGTGCGGTGCGGCAGACCTTTTTTGTCGAGATCACCGGTTGGGACCATCATGGGGAGCTGCTGACAAACCAGGAGGGGATGTTATTGGAGGTCAGCGCCGGCGTGGGGAAATTTTACGAATTTCTTGCCACCTTGAACCTTCAAAACCAGGTCACACTATTCACCGCCTCTGACTTTGGACGCAGCCTGACCAGCAACGGGCGAGGTTCGGATCATGCCTGGGGCGGAAACCAGTTTGTGGTCGGGGGAGGTGTCAAAGGACGGCGCATATTTGGTGCTTATCCATCGCTGGCGGTGAATCCTGAAAACGGTGCGGAGATCAATCCGCTGGACACCGGGCGCGGGCGGATGATTCCGACCACCAGCGTGGATGCATTTTTCGCCGAACTGGCCTTGTGGCTGGGAGTCAGCAAAAGCAATCTGACACGGGTTTTTCCGAACATCGGAAACTTTTACGCATCCAGCAGCCCGGGCCCGCCCATCGGATTTCTGATTTAAGGTTCAGCCCAGATTCGTTGATGAAAGCCGCCATTTGGGCCGCGCCGGCCCGCGTGGTTTTTTTGCTTCTTCCGCCGCGAGTTTATCAAGTTCGAGACGATTTGAGACAATCCGGCATGGTAATGCCCTTGACTGGACGGCCCTCCAAATTATGATTCGCCCGCATTTTTAAAAGCAGAAGTTCAAAATTTATGAGCACAATCGTTGATATCCACGCCCGCGAAATCCTTGATTCACGCGGCAATCCCACAGTCGAAGTCGATGTCCTTCTCGACAGCGGCGTATTTGGCCGCGCGGCCGTTCCCTCCGGAGCCAGCACCGGCGAACATGAAGCGCTGGAATTGCGCGACGGCGTCAAGGGCCGTTATCTCGGCAAGGGAGTCTCGAAGGCAGTCGCCAACGTCACCGAAAAAATTCTCCCGATCCTCGAAGGAATGGACGCCGTGGATCAACTGGGCGTGGACCGCGCCATGCTCGAGTTGGACGGAACAGAGACCAAATCGAAACTTGGCGCCAACGCGATCCTAGCTGTCTCGCTGGCCAATGCCAAAGCCGCCGCTGAAGAAGTCGGCATTCCGCTTTTTAAATATCTTGGCGGGCCCAACGCCAAGGTTCTTCCCGTACCGATGGCCAATGTGATCAATGGCGGGGCTCATTCCGATGCGCCGATTGATTTCCAGGAGTTCATGATCATGCCCAAGGGTTTTGACACCTTTTCCTCAGGGCTCCAGGCGATCACGGAAATCTTCCACGCCTTGAAAGCAGTTTTGAAGAAAAAGGGTCTGTCAACCGCCGTTGGTGACGAAGGCGGGTTCGCTCCCAAGCTTGACAGCGCAGAAGCCGCGATTGAAGTGATTCTTCAGGCAACCAAAGACGCGGGTTACAAAGCCGGCAAGGAGATTTTCCTCGCACTTGATGTGGCTTCTTCCGAGTTTTACGACGCCAAGAGCGGAGTTTATACCTTTAAGAAAAGCTCCGGACGCAAGCTCTCGGGCGCTGAACTGGTTGATTTCTATGCCGAATTAACCGGCAAATACCCGATCATCAGCATCGAAGACGGCTGCGCTGAAAACGACTGGAAAACATGGAAACTGCTGACTGACAAGCTCGGAAGTAAAGTGCAGTTGGTCGGTGACGATCTGTTCGTGACCAACGTCAAATTCCTGCAAAAAGGAATTTCTCAAGGTGTAGCCAATTCGATCCTGGTGAAAGTGAACCAGATTGGTTCGTTGACCGAGACGCTGGATGCAGTCGAACTGGCACAGGAGAACCGTTATACGGCGGTTATTTCCCACCGCTCGGGAGAAACCGAGGACGCGACGATCGCAGACATCGCCGTGGCCACCAACGCTGGCCAGATCAAAACCGGTTCTTTGAGCCGCACGGATCGCGTGGCCAAATACAATCAGTTGCTGCGCATCGAACAAACGCTTGGCAAGAACGCGGTTTACGGAGGCAAAATCCGCAGCTAAACCTCTTTCCACGCCATTTTAATTTCGTTTCAAGCCTGGAGCAATCCAGGCTTTTTTTCATGTAAACTGAGTGATGAAGAGCCAGAGCTTTTGCACAATCACCCAGGCCGCCCAGAAAAGCAGAAGGACTGAGACGACTGAAAAAAAGGCGAGAAAACCGAGGATTTTTCCTCCAGACCTGGGTTTGAGGGCCGGGGAGAAATGTTTTTCTGTCAGCACCAGGTTACGCATGTTTGCCTTGTAAATGGCATCGAAAATATCGCCCAAAAACGGGATGAGTCCGACCAAGCTTTCAATCGCCACATTGAAAATCATCACCAGAAGCACGCGGACCGGTATCCCGAGCCTGGCAGCCTGATAAACCAGGTAGAGCGATAACGCGGTTGAAATGACGTCGCCGAAACCGGGAATCAATCCGATTATCGGATCGATGCCGATGCGGAAACCGCCTGGCAAAACAATGATGGTGTCCAGGAGACGGGCCATAAAACGCATGCGAAGTAGTCGGGGCGGCACGACTGCTTGGATTCGCGTGGTGGTTCCAGGAGAAAATTTCACGGGCAACGCAAGCCTGTCATTCATAGAGCGCGGTTCATTCATGATCCGATGTATCAGCCTTCAACAATAACAGTCTCGCAACAAACGCAACAAACAACCGAAAGTTTTTTTGCTCGTCAAAATTAACTGTTAAACACAGGGTCGTCTCCTCTGAGCAAAACGAGATAATGAAAACAGAGCTTACCGCAATTATCGAAGCAGCACCCGAAGGATGGTATTGGGCTGTCTGTGCCGAGATTCCCGGAGCAAATGGTCAGGGTGAATCGATCGAAGAGGCAAAGGAAAGCCTTCGAGAAGCAGTCCGGTTGATTTTCGAAGATCGTGTCGCCGATACAAAGCGTGGTCTTCCAGAAGATGCGATTCAAACCATGATCGCCATCTAATGAAACGGCGGGAGCTTGAGAAGAAGTTGCGTGTTTCTGGCTGTTATTTGAAGAAGGAGGGAGGAACGCATTCCCTCTGGACGAATCCCCGCACTGGAGTTGTTGAAGCTGTTCCGCGGCACAATGAGATTAAAGAACCACTCGCAAGGAAGATCCTAATAAGCCGTGTCCATGCAGAAGGAAAAGAAGGAAACCGCCAATGGACGCGAATTAACGCGAATGTCGATCAATCAGTGGACTGAAAAAAAATTGTCAGACGGGGCGGGGTTGGTTATAAGTTGGGCAACCTCATCCCAACAACATGGCTGGCTCAGGACGTAACAAGAAAGATCGACAGCTTTATTACATGCTTCCAAGCATGGGGCGGGCGAACCGACGGCGCTATTATCAGGTGCTTCGCTGGTCGTTGGTCATAGGCATCATCGTCTCCGTGATGGTCGGATTTCTCATCTATCTCGTGCACCGTAGTTATTGATCAGCCGGAATTTTCGGGTTTCAAAGGCTAAATTCCCTCTCCAAGGTTTGGCCGGTGGGGATAGCTGGCGGCGATTTCCGGGGTCAGATGTTCACTCTGTTCTGTCAACACCCTGAAATTGCGGATTTGCACGGAAACCTCCATGCGATCGCTCAAGCCCAGTTGGGAATATTCTTCCTTGGTCATCCTGGAACGAAGGAGCTGACCGGAGGGGAGTTCGAGTTCCAGCCGCAGCATGATTCCTAAAAAGAAGGTGTGTCTGAGAACTGCTTTGTAACGGAACTGAGTCAGATCCGGGGAGATCTGAACGGCGTACGGTCGAAATCCGATCCGGATCTTTTCCCCGTTTTTTCGTCCTGCAATTTCAAATTCCAGCTCGTTCACCCGTCCGATTCCGTCCTGGATTTCAACCTCGAGAACGTTCATCACACCGATGAAACGAGCCACGAATTCATTGGCAGGCTGCTCGTAAACTTCCCTCGGAGAACCGATCTGTTCCAGATTTCCGCGGGAAAAAATGACGATGCGATTGGAAACCTCCATCGCCTCCTCCTGATCGTGCGTCACAAAAAGTGTGGTGACATTAAAATCATCGTGCAGATGCACCAGCCATTCCCGAAGTTCCTGGCGGATTTTGGCATCGACCGCGCCGAAAGGTTCGTCCAGCAGGAGCACGCTCGGTTTGGGAGCCAATGCCCGGGCAATGGCCACCCGCTGGCGCTGACCTCCGGAAAGTTGATGGGGAAGCCGTTTTTCCAGTCCCTTGAGCTCTAACAGCTCCAGCAGCTCCGCCACCCTTTGTTCGATCAGTTCGTGTTTCCATTTTTTGATGGTCAATCCGAAAGCGATGTTCTTAAAAACCGTCATCGACTTGAACAAGGCGTAGTTTTGGAAAACAAAACCGATGTTTCGTTTCTGAACCGGAATATCGTTGACCCTTTGACCCCGGACGAAGATGTCACCTTCTGTCGGCTGCTCGAGACCGGAGATCATGCGAAGAACCGTGGTTTTTCCACCACCGCTCGGGCCCAACAAAGCCACCAGCTCGCCGTCTGAGATGGAAAAGCTGATATTGTTGACGACTCGAAGATCGCCAAATTGTTTGGTGACATTCTTTAATTCAATGCTCATGTGCTTACGTGTGCCATGTGGCCGGGATGTGGGGCGGAATGTTGGCTAATCTCCGCCAAAATGCCAACAGAACTCATGGAAAATCTTCGGTTTAAATCAGGCAAAATCAGAATTCCAATATCCGCTGACCAACAACTTTAAAGAGTGTTGAATTGATAGACTATTAAGTCAATGGACATTTGTTTATTTAATGAGAAGAATCATGGAAACCTCTTGAATGTATGGCTCTAATTCTAAAGATTTAATTTTGTGAAGCTTTCTTTAAAGGGTGAATACGCGCTGCGGGCATTGATTGTTCTCGGGCTCAACACCGGTGGCAAAGTGGTTCCGATCCAGGAGATTTCGGACCGTCAGAATATTCCAAAAAAATTTCTGGAATTGATTCTCAACGAGTTGAGGGTGGCGG
>Ga0163152_10004953_pt1 | contig 16036 bp, 11 predicted proteins | sample OliLakLV19MP8IB2_FD_148635 | JGI IMG/M metagenome (GOLD analysis project Ga0163152, IMG submission 148635) | Freshwater microbial mat bacterial communities from Lake Vanda, McMurdo Dry Valleys, Antarctica - Oligotrophic Lake LV.19.MP8.IB-2 | ecosystem: Environmental > Aquatic > Freshwater >... | reverse complement strand
GTGCCGGAGTGGCCGAAGGGCTAGGCCTCCGCCACCTTCGTCTGGCGGATGATGCCGGGGTCGGTGAACACATCGTGCTCGTCGGTGCTGCGGGTCGAGAACTCCGACACCACCGCGCCCTCATCGCCGGCCTGGAACCAATGCCAGATGCCCGGCGTCAGGGTGTATTGATCGCCCGGCCGCAAGACCACCTCATGCCAGACTTTGAAATGCTCCGCCCGCTCGGCCGGCGCCAGGCCCAGCGGCTGCGCGGCCGGCTCGCCCTCGACGTACAGATAGACCGTGCCCCAGCGGCAGCGAAAGGTCTCTTCCTTGCCGAGCACCCCGCCCACCGACGGGTGCCTATGCTCCGGGCAGGTCTGGCGCGGAAAGAGCACGATCTCCTTAGCGCACACGCGCTGGGTGTTGACGAACACCACCAGCTCCAACCCGATGCTTTCCAGGTCGCCCAGCCCAAAGTCGGAAACTTCCATGTTAGCCGACTCGGCCGGCGTCAGCGCGATGCCGGCCCGGTCGTAATACACTTGCGCGCGCTCCCGCGCCGCTTGGAGTTGTTGCGTCGTAATCATGTGCCGCGTCCCTCAGCCCTGCGTGCCGTGTTGCCGGAGTGGCGGTTTTTATACTACAGATGAGGCGATTGTCAATTGCGCGTTAGGCAACGCGCATTTCAGTTTGCGGGCAACGTGATTGGATTACCGCAAACAGCAGTGATGGGAGAGGTAGGTCTACTGACTTTTCAATCAAGAACTTGACACTCCGCGTGCGACCTCAGCACGAAGCATCAGTTTTCAACGTCCGCCGGTCCCCTCATCGCACCAAGCGCTTGTGATATTGGCCGAACCGACCGAAGCGAAAAACGCGGCCGGGCGGGCAGGCTTTGCCTGCCCGCCCGGCCGCGTTTTTCGTCGGCACTCTTACACGGCTGCGACAGACAAAACGCCCTTGCGCAGCGAAGTGTCAAGTTAGCGGTTGAAAACTCGATAATCCACGCGATAGAGGTCGAGGTGCGCGAGGCAGGAGGGGGCCGCTGAGTACAGCGGAGGTGACTGACAGAGGGTCTGTCCCAGACCAGCGCGTGCATCGTGGATTACTGCCGCAGCCGTTTTGGGCCAGCCACCGCTTTTTTCAACCACCGGGTGGGCAGGCCCACCTGGTGGTTGAAAAAAGCGGTATCGGTCAGATACACAATCTCACAACCACACCGTGCGGTGAGAACCCACCTCGACGGTGACAGCCCCATCCCTCCCGATTTGATTGACAACCGCCGCAAGTGTTGTATAACCGGGGTCATCGTTCTACAGCCCGCTGTTACGCCGCAACTGGATAGGGAGAAGCGCGAGATGCAGCCGCGACGCTACGACGTTGTTTGCCTGGGAGTGTTGGTGGCCGACATGTTTGTCAGCCCAATGGCCCGCCTGCCCGCGGCCGGCGAACTGCTGGCCGTGGACGACATTCAATTTGATGTCGGCGGCTGCGCGGCCAACACCGCCCTGACCCTCACCAAGCTCGACCGTCCGGTGGCGCTGATCGGCAAGACCGGGCAAGATGCCTTCGGCAGCTTTGTCACCCAAGAACTGGCCCGCCGGGGCGTGGACACCCAGGGCATCCGCACCTCCGCCCATCTGCCGACCTCCAAGACCGTCATCCTGCCGGTCAAGGGCGATGACCGGCGCTACGTGCATACCTTTGGCGCGAACGCCGATTTGCAGTTGTCCGATATTGACACCAACCTGATCGCGCAGTCGCGGCTGTTAGTCGTCGGCGGCTACCTGGCCCTGCCCAAGCTCGACCCGCGCGCGCTGCGCCAACTGTTTGAGTTCGCCCGCCGGCAGGGCGTGCTCACCGTGCTGGATGTGGTCGTCCCCGGCAACGTGCAGGCCGCCGACCTGGCCGACGCGCTGGCGGGCGTGCTGCCCTACACCGATGTATTCATGCCCAACGACGACGAGGCCCAGCGCCTGACCGGCGAGCGCGAGCCGCAGCGCCAGGCCGAGGCCTTTGTGGCCCTCGGCTGCCAGACCGTCGTGATTACGCTGGGCGAGCACGGCGCGCTGGCCCGCACCCGGCACGCGAGCTATCAAGCCCCGGCCTATGCCGTCGAAGCAGTGGACTATTCCGGGGCCGGCGACGCCTTTGCCGGGGGCTTCGCCTACGGCCTGCTCGAAGGCTGGCCGCTGCCCCAAACGCTGGCGTTTGCCTCGGCCATCGGGGCCTCGTGCTGCACGCAGCTTGGCTGCACCGCCGGCGTCTTCCGCGTGCCGGAGGCGCTGGCCTATGTGGCCGCCCACCCGCTCCCCCTCGACCATCAGGAGTTTGCGTAATGCCGCTGATCGCTATGCCGGAACTGCTCGGGCGCGCGCTGCGCGGCGGCTATGCCGTGGGGTATTTTGAAGCCTGGGACCTGGCCTCGCTGGAGGCCGTGCTCGAAGCCGCCGAGGCCGCCCAATCGCCCGTCATCCTCGGCTTTGGCGGCGTGATGATGGATCAGGCCTGGTTGGATGACGGCGCGATCGAGCGCCTGGGCGCGCTGGGCCGCGCCACGGCCGAGGCCGCCCGCGTGCCGGTCAGCTTCCTGCTCAACGAGGTCTTCACGCTCGACCAGATCGGGCGCGGGCTGCGGGCCGGTTTTAATACCGTGATGTTGATGACGGCCGCGCACCCGTTTGACGAGAACCTGCGCCTGACGCGGCAGGTGGTTGACCTGGCCGGGCCGGCCGGCGCGGCGGTGGAGGCCGAGTTGGGCCACCTGCCCGAAGCCGGGGCCGAAGCCGAGGCAAGCAGCGCCGCCAGCGTCACCGACCCCGACCAGGCGGCCGAGTTCGTGCGGCAGACCGGCGTGACCGCGCTGGCCGTGTCCATCGGCAACGTCCACGGCCTGAGCAGCGGCCAGGCCACGATTGACTTCGAGCGCCTGCGCGCCATCGGCACGCTCACCCGCACGCCGCTGGTGATCCACGGCGGCACCGGCTATCCTGACCAAGCCGTCGGCCCGGCAATTGAGGCCGGCGTGGCGAAATTCAACGTCGGCAAGATTCTCAAACAGCGCTTCTGGGCGGGCCTGCAAACCGCGCTCGCCGCCACCCCGGCCGACGCCGACCCGCACGTCGTCATCGGCTCACGCAAGCCCGGCGATGTGGTGCTGGCCGGCAAGCAACTGATGCAGGCCGAGGTCACGCGCCGGATGCACGTCTACCGCTCCGCCGGCCGCGCGCGCGACTAGGGCCAAGCGGGCGTAGCGTTAAGAATGGTGTGGGGCAGTGATGTGAGCGCACCGTGGTTTTACGCGGTTGCGCTGCGCGTCTGGCTGAGGGCAGGCAGAGGTATAGGCCGCAGCCGTTTTGGGCCAGCCGCCAAATGGTTCAGCCAGGGGGTGGGCCGGCCCACCCCCTGGCTGAACCATTTGGTTACGGTCAGATAGTGAATCTCACAAGCGCCGGCTGCGATGAGAACCCGTCCCGACGATGGCAGCCACGTCGCCCCTGGGCCGACCGCCCTACTCCTCGGCCACGGCGCTCGGCGCGCCCGCAAACTCGGCTTCCTCGGCCGCGTTGCCGCGCAGGAACGAGAAGCGCGGCTCGGGCTGGTTGGCCGGATCGTAGTCCTTGTCGTAGTAAGCCAGCAGCCGTTCGAGCGCCTGCTTGCTCCAGGCCAGCAGTTCATCGCGATACTCCGGCCGGCCGTCGGTGAAGTGCCTGATCCAGCGGGTCGCCAGGCGCACGTGGCCTAGCTCGTCGGCCTGTAGGTAGTCGCACAACTCGGCCAGGCGGGTGAAGCCCTGCGCCTCGGCGTGCTCGCGCCACTCGCGCAGGGTCGGCATCAGGTTGCGCTCGCCCCAACTGTTGGTCACCGTCAGGCGGCGCAGCGGATCGCTCTCGTTCTGCATCCACCACCAGGCCAACGGCCAGGGGGCATAGCCCAGCTTGCCGCCCAACTCTTCCTCGCACGCCTTGCCGACGATCTCAATGTGACGGGCCTCGTCCCACATCTGGTGGGCCAGGTCCAGGCGCATCTCCCACGGCAGGTCGGGGAACTCGGCCACCATCTTGCCCATGCGGTCGGTCGTGTCCACTTCGCCGTACAGCAGTTGGTGGAACTTATCGCGGTACCAGTCGCGGGTCCATGGCTCGACCGCAGTATAAGCCGCCGTGAAGTCAGCCTGGTCGGCCGAGAACCAGAAGGGCGCTTCGGCCGCCAGGTGCTCGACCGGCGTGCAGCGCTTGACATAGCGATAGGCGCGTCCGCTGCGGCGCTGGCGCGGCTGGGGCTTGTCGCTCGCGCGCGCGCTGTGAAAGGCCAACCAGTGGCTCTCGATGCCCTGCCCGGTCACGCCGCCCGACTCGACCAGCAGCGCCTCCAACTCGCCCTGCACCTCCAGCGCGCGCCGATGGTCGTCGGCGTTGCGGGCCAGCGTTTCGAGCACGGCCTGGCCCCAGGCCACATGCGATTGGCCCACGGCCGCCAACTGGCGCAACAGGCGCACGGTGGGCGTGTCAATCATCGGGTCGGTGGCGTCGGCGTGGTAGACATAGCTGCTCACCAGGTGCGGTTGGAGCACCCGGTAAACGGCCGTCAGCCGCGACACCACATCCGGCAGGTTCCACACCCGCTCGCACAGCCGCGCGAACTCGTCGCTGCCCGGCTCCTGGCTTTCGCGCTGCGAGCGCAACTGCTCCAGCCGCTCGCCCAGGCGCTCGGCGGCCTGGGCGTGGTCGTAGACGTGGTAGCCGAAGGTGGCCTTGAAGGCCAACTGGGGCGTGGTGTGCGACCAGCCCCCCAGCATCTCCATCATCTGAATTTCAAGGTAGCGATAATTCGCCAGGCGCTGCGAGTTCTCGCGCACAGTAAAGCGCCCGCCAAATTCCCGCCGGTCAACAATGGGCATGTCTTGCCTCCTGAGGCTGCTCTTAGAGGTTGCCGAAACGCAAGCCGCCGGCGGCCCACGGGAGCCGCCAACGCGCAGTGTCGTTCGCCTAAATCAAGTGTATCCTATTTACGAAATTTGCGGCATCCGGGTCACTGGGCGCCGGACGGCGGCGCGGCGGCAGGCTGCGCCGGTTCACACCCAAGCACGATCACTCAGGATGGGAAGCGCGATGCAAACAATCGTCTTAGACGGCATGTGGTCAGTCAGGCCGGCAGCGTATGACCTCACCGGCGAGGCCGGCCGGGCAGAGGTGGTCAAGCAGTCGGACGGCTGGCTGCCGGCCCAGGTTCCGGGCGACATTCACCTAGACCTCGTCCGGGCCGGGCAGATGCCGGAGCCGAGCGTGAGCGTCAACATGCCCGCGTGCCGCTGGCCTGAAACCAAAGCCTGGTGGTACCGCACGACCTTCACGCTAGCCGCGGGCTTCACGGCCCACGAGCGCCAGCAATTGGTGCTCGACGGCGCGGACCTGTACGCCCAGGTGTTCGTGAACGGCAAGCTGGCGGGCGAGGCCGCCAACGCCTTCGTGCCGGCCGTGTTCGATGTAAAACCCCTCCTGCGCGATGGTGAGAACGAGCTGGTTATCCGGCTGACGGTCGGCAGCGAGCTGGCGAAGGACGCCGATCCGCACCCCGAGCAGCGGCAGGCCTCGAACTACACCAAAGCGGCCCCCGGCGAAATCCCCAATCCGATCCAACCCGGCGATATCACCGCCCACCGCTTGTGGGGCGGGCGCAAGTGGCTGCGCAAGGCCCAGTTCAGCTATGGCTGGGATTGGGTCGAGGCGCTGCCCAACATCGGCCTGTGGCGCAGCGTCCACCTGGAAGGCCGGTCGGGGATCACCCTGGCCGATGTGCGCCTCGACACGCTGCTGGTGGCCGGGCAAGTCTGCCTGGAACTGGCGGCCGAGCTGGAGAACCTGCATCCCTGGAGCGAGCGCGCCTGTGAGTTGGTGGTGGAGGTTCAGCCGCCGGCCGGCGGTCCGCTCATCCAGCGTGTGTATCCGCTGATCGCCCAGCCCGGCCGCAATTACGTCGCCGACAGCTTTCCCGTGCCGGACGCGCAGTTGTGGTGGCCGAACGGCATGGGCGCGCAGCCGCTGTACGCCGTGACCGCCAGTGTGCGCCCGGCGGCCGGCGGCGTGTGCGACCAGCGCGCCTTTGCCATCGGCCTGCGCACAATTGCGCTCGACCGCACGCCGCTGCCGGAGGGCAGCCGGTTTGGTGTCCGCGTCAACGGCGAACTGGTCTTCTGCCACGGCGTCAACATCGGCCCGCACGACGCCATCCTGGCGCGCCTCACCCCGGCCAAGTACGAGGCGCTGGTGGCCGAAGCCCAAGCCGCGCACGTCAACATGATCCGCATCAACGGCTGCTCCATTTATGAGGACCAGGCCTTTTACGACGCCTGCGACCGCGCCGGGATTTTGGTCTGGCAAGACTTCATGCTCACCGTCGCCAACTATCCAGCCCATGACCCCGATTTCTTTCGGCAGGTGCGGTCGGAGGCCGAGCAGATCGTGCCGCTGCTGCGGCATCACGCCAGCCTCGCGCTATGGTGTGGCGACAACGAGACCGTCTGGATCCTGGCCGAATACGCCCGCCGCTTTCCAGACGCGGTCAACCTCGAGGGCAACGAGTTTTGCACGGTGGTCTTTCCAGAAATCTGCCGCGCCCTTGACCCGCGCCGGCCGTATTGGATCAGCAGCCCGAGCGGCGGCGAGTATCCCAACTCGGAGCTGGAGGGCGACAACCATTGGTGGTGGCCGGTGTTCATGCACCCCGATATGAGCCGCCGGATTCGGCACGAGGTCTACGACGAGTGCCGCGCCCGGTTTGTCAGCGAATATGGCGTGGTCGGCCCGTGCCACCTGGATTCGATCCGCGAGTACCTGTCGCCGGACGAGCTGCACCCGGGCAGCCCCGGCTGGCAGATGCACACCAACATGTTTGAGAAGAAGACCATGGCCCCAGCCATCCAGCGGCACTACGCCGAGCCGGAGGGACTCAGTGTGGAGGACTACGTGCTGTACGGGCAGATGTTCCAGGCCATCCTGCACGGCCACGCCATGGAAGCGCTGCGCTTCCGCAAGAACGACCCGGTGGATGACTGCCAGGGCGCGCTGATCTGGTCGTACTCAGACTGTTGGGGCGAGACCGGCTGGTCCATCCTGGATTACTACCTGCGCCGCAAGGCCAGCTATTACTGGTTCCGCCGCGCCTGCACGCCGGTCAAGGTCATCGTGCGGCAGCGCGGCGAGCGCCTGGTGACGCGGCTGGTGAACGACACCCTGGAGCCGGTGGCGGGCGTGGTCGAGGCCGGCTGGTGGCGCGTGGACGGCGGCGGGCGCGAGACGCAGACCTACCCGGTGACTGCGCCCCCGAACAGCATGCTCGAGGTCGCCACGGCCGCGCTTCCGTCCGACGAGGCGCGCGACCCGCGCCTGTGGGTCTACGCCGCCGTGCTGCGCGGGGCCGATGGCGCGGCCCGCGACCAGAATATCTGGACGCTGCGCCCGCACCGCGAACTGGCCCTGGCCGCGCCGCAGATCAAGGTTGTGGCGTTAGCCGGCGGCGCGCTGGAAGTCTCCAGCCCGGTCTACTGCCACGGCGTGCACGTCGAAGACCACGGCCACGCGCTGCTCTCGGACAACTGGTTCGACCTGCTGCCCAGCGTGCCCGTGCGCGTCCAGGCCCCGGCCGGGGCCGCGCTCGACGCGGCGGCGTTCATGGCCGTCGTGGGAACGCCGAAGTAAGGTTACTGCGAATTCAAGCGCGAACTTGACACTCCGCTGCCCAAGGTGGTTTTGTCTGTCGCAGCCGATTGCGAGAGCCAGCGAAAAACGGAGCTGGGTAGGCACGCTTTGCGTGCCTACCCAGCTCCGTTTTTCGTTTCGGTCGGTTCGGCTGATTTCAATGGCGCTTGGTGCGATGAGGGGGCCTGCGGACGTTGAAGGCCACGGGCGTAGCGCCGACGGAACGTGTCAATTTCACATCTGAAATATCAGTCGTCCCCTACCGCTCCCAGATCGCCGGCCGCGCGTACGTCTTTCGGCCGGTCGGCACGTAGGCCAGCATCTGGTCATACTTGGCCTTGTAGCGCGGGTCGCTCTCCGACACGCGCGCCGCCCGGCCGAAAATTTCAGATAGGTCGAGCGTCTCGACGGTGATGCCGGTTTGTTCCAACAGCTTCTCGCTGTAGCGCACGGTGTTGAAGGCCGCCGGGCGTGGCGCAGGCCGCGCGTCACCCGGCAAGTGGCGGCGAACTGGCGCAGGTCGGCGCGAAAGGCCTCGCCCTCCGGGTCCATGGTGTGCCCGCGCGTCAGCGTGAACGGCAGGCCGTACTGGCGCAGGTTGTTGCAGGCCGACATCTTGCCGCAGAACGAGTCGCGCCGGTTGGCGAGCGTCATTTGGGTCGGGTCGTCGGGGAAGGCGTGTACCAGCACCGGCACGTTCAGCCCGGCCCAGCGCAGCACGTTGGCAATGGCGCGCTCGTCGCCGAAGTTGGGCAGCGTCACCAGCACGCCGTCAATCACATCGCGGTTGGCCTTGAACAGGTCGGCCAACTTGTGGGCGTCGGCCAGGCTCTCGACGCTGCCGTAGGGCGTGGCGTCCAGGTCGAGCGCGATGGCGCGCAGGCCCTCCGACTCGAGCACCTTCAGGATGGTGGCGCGCCCGCTGACGCACAGGTGCTTGGGGAAAAAACCGCGGTTGCCGACGATAACGCCAAGGGTAGTGGGGGTCATCAGTGTCCTCGTGGGGCTGGCAGAGGTGCTCGGTTACACGGCCGCTGGTGCGGTCACGCGGCGCAAGTGTAGGCCTTTCGTTGAAATGGGCAAAGGCGAAGGTCAGATGTCAGAGGTCGGAAGTCGGAAGTCGGAGAGGCCAACAAATAGGCGAGGGGCGCTCGACGCCAAGGCCACGCTCGAGGGTGCATTCGCAGTTTTTGGTCGCAGCCGTTTTGGGCCAGCCGCCACTTTTTCAAGGATAGGGTGGGCAGGCCCACCCTATCCTTGAAAAAGTGATTTCGGTCAGATAGTGGCCCTTATAAGCCCTTGTTGCGATGAGTACCCGTCTCGACGGTGAAGCTTGCTTGTCTTTACTTTCAAATCGGCCGCCATTTGGAAATGCACCCACGCTTGACAGCGCCTGCAAAACGGCGTAATTTTATGGTGTTTCTTGCCGTTTTGGGGGAAGACCCGTTGTCAACTGACTGGTAGGCTCCCAAACACACCCAGCACGGCGGCGCCCGGCCCCGCGCTGGGTGTGTGGCGTTTACTGGGCGCACCCCGCGCGTGAGCCAACTGGGCGCACCGGCACCCTGACGTATTTTGCGAACGACGTGCCGTTCATGTATTGGAACAACCACGGCGCGCTGAAGCTGACGGTGACGCGCCTGGCCGGCGGGGGAGGGAACATGCCGACTCAATCTGTCCTAGCCACCGAGACCCTGACCCGGCTGGCGCTGGCCCTGCAGGGGCTAGACGCCGACGCACGGCTCGGGCCGCGCCTCGAGGCCGTCTTGCCTGGCGGGCCAGACGAGCCGGCAGCCAAGATCGCCCGCGACAAGCTGCTGCTGGCGGCGGCGACGCCGGATGCCCGCCTGAAAATGGCTGATGAACTCGGCTGCACTTATGACGAACTAACCAAGTGGGTCATCTGGTGCGATCTCCGGCGCCACCGGGCGGTGGACTGGCCATTGGCGCAGGCGCTGGAAGCGGCCGGGGTCAAAGGCGTGCGTGACCTGGCGGCCTGGGCCAAAGATGAGCGCCGCCGCGCCGAGCTGCAGGCCGCCCTGAGCAAGTCCTGCCCCACTTTGCGGCCGGATATTTTGCTCAGATTGGGCAAGTGGGCCAGGAAGCAGCCGGCGCTGATCACCGCCGATACCACGGTGATTGTGGTGGTCAAGGGGGCCGGGTTGCAGCAGGCCGACCAGACGCTGGGCGAATTCCTCGACGGCTTCTGGCCAGCCGTCTCCCGGCTTGACCCCACCGCCACCCTCACGCAGCGCCATGACGTCTTGCCGCCGGGCTACATCTCCACCCCGTATGATCCCAAGCCGCTCAACCTAGTCACCGAAATCCGCAGCGGCGAGCGCCGCATTTGGATCAAGGAACCTAACTGGGACGCGGCCAGCGTGCCCGAGAGTGCGCTGACGGCCCTCAACAAAGAATGGCGCATGGCGACCTATGCGCTGGCCAGTTGGATTCACGAATTCTTCGCCGAACAAGACACCCGGCGGCGGGAATTGCCCGCGGAGCGCAGCAAGAACTTCTGGCGCTTCTTAGCGGCCAACACCTGGTTGAATTGGGCCGTATTTCTCCACGCCGGCCTGGCGCTCAACTGGGCCTTCGGCCAGTATGGGCACGTCCCACGGATGCTGTTGCTGGGCGTGCTGCTCGTGCCGCCGGCCGTGGTGCTGGCCATCAAACCCGCCTGGCAGGCGTACGCCCGCAAGAAAAAGTCCGTTGAGAACAAGGAGCCGCTAGAGGCGCTGCCGGGCATGGTCAACTTCGGCCTGGTCATGCTGCTGCTGGCCTTTCTCATCAGCCCGTGGGGCTACCTGCTGTGGGTGTGCGCCGGGGCGACGATTCTCCTGGCCCTGCTGCGAGCGCGGGCCATCGCCTGGCCCGATCGCCAAGAATTCGATGGCGATACGACCCCGAACAAATTCTATAGCGTCGCCGGCGAGCACGACCCCGTCACCGGCCGCCCGCGCGTCTATCGGCGGCGCAATCGCACGGGCCTGGTGCGCTTAGTGCCCTGGCGCTGGTACATCTGGCAATATCGTTACCTGATCGTTTTGGGCTTGCCGCTCACCTTTCTGGCGCTGTTGTTAGCTCGTTTTCTAAAGTGGACCAAGATCTTAGGCGGCCTGGGCGAACTGCTGGAAGGCGCGCTCAGCCGGGTGTTGAGCGGCGGCCTGGGCGATGTCGCCACGTATGCGATGGACCCGGCCAAGGCCAACAGCATCCGGCACGTGATTCAAACCGATCTCTTGTTCTTTCACGATCTGCCGTACGTTTCAAAACTGCACGTGTTTGCGCACTCGCAGGGCACGCCGATTACATTTGAAACGCTCTTCAATCACTTGCCCGAGCCTGCCACCCGCAAGATCGCAACCTATGTCACCATCGGCAGCGTGCTGAGCTATTACCACCAGACCAACCCCATGCTCGACCCCATCTTCATGCGGCGGTTCCCGGTGCGCCGGTATCGCCCGTTCGCCACCGGTTTCAGGTGGGTGAATTTTTGGAACCTGACTGACCCGATTACCGAATTTTGCGGCCTGGACGAGTATGCGCTCGTCAGCGCAGCCCCCATGCTGCCCGTTAACCCGCAGACCAACCTGCCCAGCTTGCCCACAGCTCAGGCCGAGCGCGAAGCGCTTGAGCGGCAGACGCAGTTTTACGAGGCCAGTCCGACGAACATCAAGTCACCCGCCAGCAGCAAGAACCATAGTGAGTATTGGTCCAACCTGGACTGCGTGCATGGCCCACTGGCGCAGCGGGTGCTGGGCGACCAGCGGCCCGCCGAATGGGATAAAAGGCAGTTTGCGCGCCGCCAGTCAAAGATCCCCCACAACGTGAGGGTAACCCTGTTATTTGGCATCTGTTTGATCCTCTGGCTGGGTCCATCACTCTTGGTGTTACTCAACGTGTGGCCGTATGGCGCCTTCAAGGGGCCAATCGCCCAGGCGACGACCATGGTCATTGAAAGCGCGCTTGAGCCGCTCAAAATTCTTGGTCTCTGGCACAATTTTTGGTGGACCATCCGGGGTTGGATCGACGCCTGGACGGTCCCCGGCACCTGGCTAGGAGCCGCCCGCCAGTGGCTGGAAGCACTCCTCCCCGCTGTGACGCCGGTCAAACCCAGCGCCACCGAGGTGGTGACAACGCCGTGGCCGGTGCGCTTCCTGGCCGAACTGATCATGAGCCTACTGACCGCAGGCGCGTATTTTGGCCTGCTTGGGACACTCAACTTCGTCTACACCGGGGTCAGCCGCGGCAGCATGCGCGTGGTCAGGTGGCTGAAGGCCCGGCTGCCGGCGAAAGCGCCCCGCCGTCCCTAAGCCCCCGCCGTGCCCTTGAATAAAAAGCTGCGCCGCCCACCTCCCCGGTGAGCGGCGCAGCTGGTTTTTTCTGACCTCCGACCTCTGACTTCCTAAATCATGAGGCTAATCGCGCAAGCTCGTCGGCTCGCCCGGGTAGCCGTAGACGCCGTCCAGCCAGGTGCTAGCAGGGATCGGCCAGCCCTGGCCCCCCATCAGGTGAAACGATTCGGTTTGGCCGCACAGCCAGAAGTACATCTCCGCGCTGTCGTAGCAGTCTTGAAACTGCTCGCGCATCACCGGTTTCTCCATGCGGTAGTCGGCCGCCTTGGCGTTGAAGCCGGGTTCCTCGATCCAATTGCGGGCCGGCGCGGTCGTGCGCCAGTAGTTGTACTTGAGCAGGTTGCGCAGCCCGGTGGTGGTGGAGGCCGAGCGCCGGTGCCAGACCGAATAGACCGTCAGGAAGACCGAGCCGGCCGAGGCCGCCGCATAGTACGTCCCGCGCAGTTGGCCGTAATGCGCCATGTGCCGCGCGGTGGAGTAGATGAAATGCGATCCGGGCAGCAACTCGGTCGGCCCAGACTCCAGCGTGCATTCCTGCGGCAGGTAGAACACTTGCAGGTAATTCAGCCGGGGGCTGTGCTGTGAGCCGCCGTCGCGGTGCCACTGCTGGGCGGGTTGCGGGCACTGCACCCGATGGTTGCTCATCAAATTCGGCAGGGCAAAGTTCGGGCCGAGCAGCGCGCGCACCGCCCCCGCCACGGCCGGCGGCGTAATCACGTTCTGCACGAACCAGTCCTCGAGCAGAATGTCGGTCGGCTCCGACGTGGGGTGCGCCTCAATGTAGTCCAGCATCCGGCGATTGACCGCGTCGGGCACGACGCCGTCGAGCATCAAGAAACCGTTCTTGCAGAACTCCAGCACCTGCGTGTCATTCAGCGTTGGCTTACAGTCGTAGGTTCGCATCGCCCGTCAACTCCACTTCTCGAGGATGAATTCGCAGCCCAGGCTGATGGTGCGTTCCTCCACCAGCAGCAAGACCAGTTCCGGAAACTTGATCACCCGCCAGCCGTCGCGGATCGCTTCCAGCACGTTGGCGTAGGGCCACTCGGCCCCGCCAGTCACCGGCCCGGCGATCTGGCCGGCCTGCACCAGCGTCATGCCCAAGATACTAGCGACCAGCGAGGTGCTGGTCGCCTGTAGGTAGAGCAAGTCTTGGCGCTGGGCCGCCGGCTGGGGCCGGTCCAGCGCTTGCCGCAGCCCGGCTTCGGTCAACTGGCCTTGCCGGAACTGCGCTAACACCTGCTCTGTGTCAAGATCAAGCGTCGTCTCCATGCGTTGTCACTCCTGTTGCCGAACTCCCGCCGGCCTCGGCCGCAGCGCCTAAGCAGCGCCCTGGCCGGGCGGCGGGTGGGTCACATGGTCAGCGTGCCGGCGCCGCTAGGGCTGTGGCTATCGCCTCAGCCGAGATTTGATCGTCGGCCCGCAAGCCGGGATGATAGGCCCCGTTGGCCTGCCTGTCAAAATGGCCGGGGCCGGGGCGGTCATCCTTAATCCTCGGCCGCCGCCGCCGATTCTTTCCGACTTCTGACCTTCGGCCTCTGGCGTTCAACCTAATCAATCAGATCAAAGAACGTCAGGTCCGCGCCGAAGTTATCCATCGCCACCGCCTGCTCACCGCGCAGCCGCACCCGGAAGGCGCGCGTGCGGTGCTGCAGCACCAACTCGCGTTCCGGCAGGGGAAACGCGATCGTCAGCGGCGCGGCGAGCTAGCCTCGTTCGCATTGCCCCCCGACCCTGGTCAGGGTACACTCACGAGCGATTGATGCAGAAATTGAACGGCGAGGGCGTCGCGCCGCGCGGGTGGCTTCCACCTTCTCAGACTATCGTCCCGAGACGCCATGCCGCCGGAAACAAAGTAGGCGCAGAGCGGCGAGATCAACATTGCCTATCAGGTAACGGCGCCGTGCGCCTAGCCCAAAACACGGCGGCGCGGCCCGCACTCTCCGGGGAGTGTGGGTAGCGCCGCCGCCACCATGTCCGGCTACAGCTCTCTTTAGCGGACGGCAGCAGCCGGCAGCCCGTGGATCACAATTGAAGCTGAGCCGCCACCACGGCTTCCCCGGGGTGTGCCGCAGGTGCGGGAAATCGGCGGACGCATTCTATCCCCGGGGGACCACCATTGATGTTTATCCAAGTCGTTCGTTTGCACCCGGGCCGGACAGGCGCCCGACCCTTGACAATTATATAGACCGTTTGCTATAATTCTGTCGGAAGGCAACGCTGTGACAACAACCCGCGACACGCTCATTGACGCCACTTGCGACCTGCTGGAAGCGCGGGGCTACCACGCCACTGGCCTGAGCAAGATCCTGGAGGCCAGCGGTGCTCCGAAGGGCTCACTGTATTACTACTTTCCGGAGGGGAAGGAGGCGCTGGCGGAGGAAGCCGTCACTCGTGCTGGGGCGCTCGTGGCCGAACGCATCCAGGTCGGGCTGGCTGGCAAGGCGCAGCCGGCCAAGGCCGTGCGCAATTTTGTCATGCGCATTGCCGACGCGGTCGAGGCGTCTGGCTATCAGGCCGGTGGCCCGCTACAAAGCGTGGCGTTGGAGACGGCCAATTCCAGCCGGCGCCTCAACGCCGCCTGCCGGGCCGCCTACCAGCGTCTGCAAGCGGCCTTTGCCGAGCGCCTGACCCAGGGTGGCTACGCCCCGGCTCGCGCGGCCGCCCTGGCGACCTTTGTTACCGCGGCCATCGAAGGCGGTGTTATTCTCAGCCGCACGTTTCACAGCGGTGAGTCGCTGCGCCAGGTCGCGCGTGAGCTTGGGCGACTGCTGGCCCTGGAGGACGCACCGAGCGGCGAAACCTAGGCTGCAAATCGTCTTTTTTTTGCAGTTCTTATAGCAACTGGTCTATATAACCAACTACTCGGACCGAGAAAGGCTACCCCAATGAAACTCACAATCTTTGGCGCCACCGGCAAGACCGGCCGCTTCCTGGTTGAGCAAGCCCTGGCCAAGGGGCATACTGTGACCGCCCTAGCCCGCTCCCCCGACAAGCTCGCGGTGCACCACGACCTTCTCAAGGTCATTCAGGGCGACATCCGCGACTCCGAGAAAGTCTCCCAGGCCGTTGCCGGCGCTGACGCGGTCATTAGCGTGCTGGGGCCGACCAGCAACAAACCCGAAATGACCGTCAGCCGCGGGATGGATAACATCCTGGCCGCTATGCGCCAGCACGGTGTGCGCCGGCTGATCCAGTCCGCTGGCGCTGGCGTGCGCGACCCCCAGGACCAGCCGACTGTGGTGCATGCCTTCTTTGGTGGTCTGGTGCGGCTGCTGTCGCCCAATGTCGTCAAGGATATGGAGCTGGTGGTTGAAAAGGTGCGGGGCTCGGGCCTAGACTGGACCGTGGTGCGAGTACCGATGCTCACCCAAGACCCCGCCACCGGCCGCATCCGCGAGGGCTATGTGGGCAAGGATATCGGCCCGCGGTTATCGCGGGCCGATATGGCCGATTATCTGCTGCGCCAGGTGGAGAGCAAGACCTACCTAGGCCAGGCGCCGGCCATCAGCAACTAGCGCAAGCGACCATGTCTGGCTCGATCTTGATCACGGGCGCGAGCGGCAATGTAGGGCGCGAAGTGTTGCGCGCAGTGCTGGCTACCCCTTTCATCCACCCATAATTTTCGCCATCCTGGCCGACAGGGGCCTTAGGCTTTCGTCCCAGCGCGCCTACATCTTCGTTGTAGAACGTCCCTCAATCGGCCACGGGTGATCCGGTTTGCTGCCAATCTGCCTTTTGCAGAATAGCCGTCTTAAGGTCGGGTATGGCATAAATATAGATTGGCCCGCCGGCGGGGCCTGCTTGCAGCCGAGATGATAGACCTCCGCTGTGGGCCGCCCACTGCTGCTGAACAGAGCTGGGAGTACCAGCGCCCGTGGCTGCGTCACCGCCAAACTGGGGCTACACCGTCGCCTGGCTCAGCGCGAGGGCGGCCACAGCCCCCTTCAGATTCAAGAAGACCAGCAGCGCGCGCGGTTGTGCGGGCAGTTGCAGTTG
>Ga0163152_10004948_pt1 | contig 16039 bp, 7 predicted proteins | sample OliLakLV19MP8IB2_FD_148635 | JGI IMG/M metagenome (GOLD analysis project Ga0163152, IMG submission 148635) | Freshwater microbial mat bacterial communities from Lake Vanda, McMurdo Dry Valleys, Antarctica - Oligotrophic Lake LV.19.MP8.IB-2 | ecosystem: Environmental > Aquatic > Freshwater > Lake... | reverse complement strand
CGAGTAGGCTTCGCTTTTTCTGCGCAGACCCCGCAGTGCGACAAACATAGCAAAGGGCAAACAAGCTTGAAGTGATAGCCCGATAAGGCGCCCAAATAATAAAAATACTTTTTGAGGTTCGACTAACTAATAAGCGGAACTCAGATAACGCTAATCTTATTTTATCAATTATGATCTTTCAACGCTCATCATAAAAATCAGCGTCATCAGCGTTCTATCCTTTTATCTAAACAAACTCACATTACCTCTTAGGTCATATTCCTCCCCATCAGTACCTTTACCTTTGATGATATAGAAGTAAGTGCCGGCGGCGCAATCTTTACCGGTTTGTGCTTTACCATCCCAAGCAAAATTTCCCGTATCGCTGGTTAGTTCATACACTTTTGTTCCCCAACGATCGTAAATGATAATATATACCTCTTGTAAATTCGTAGCTCTTAAACGGAAGACATCGTTTGATTTATCGCCGTTAGGTGTAAATACATTTGGTATTTCCAATTTAGATGGTAATTCAACGATCACTGTTCTCATGGCAGTATCAATGCATAAACCTTTTTGAACCTTTAAATACACTAAATACGTTCCTGCTGCGGTATAAGTTGCCGAAATTGGTTGAGTATTATAAACAGTTTGTGTTACTGCGCCATTTCCATAACCCCAAGTTGAAATAATACTGCTCGCCCCTGTACTTGTTGAACTCGTATTATTAAACGTTACACTCAAAGGTGCAAATCCATAATTTGGAATAGCATTGAAGCTGGCTTTTATTCCACCTTCTACAACTTGATAAAATGCTTGGTTAACACATCCATTATTTGCATTTGTAACAACCACCATATAACCGCCAATATAATTTGTTGTTAATGCCGATCCGGTTAGTGCAGAAGTTAAAGCACCTGCAGGAACCGTCCAAGAATATGTGAAGCCCGCTGATGAGCCGGTGATAGATGGTATTAATGTAACCGTTGGATTAGTTGCGCAATCTAAAGTAAATGCCGGCGAAATATTAAGCGCCGGAGGAACAACATCTGTAGCCACAATATATGTTGCTGAATATGTACAACCATTTATTGCCGATGTAGAAATTGAAGTATGCGAACCTGGCGAGGTGGTATTAAACTGTGAGCCGGGCACTCCTTGACCAACCGGCGGATACCACATATACGTTGGAACCAGTGCAACTGCTAAAGTTGGTGTTACAATTGGTACAATAACAACATCCACGTTTTTACAATTAATAACCGAGTTGGTTAAAGCACTAATGGTGAATTTTGGTAAACGTATATCTTGTAATATCTGCACTGTTTTTGATGCGCTACACATATTATTCAAGTCAACCGCGCCTACTGTAAATATGCCTACAGAAGTAATATTGTTTGTTGCTCCTGTAATGGCAGGATTAATATGCACAGTATGATTTGCAGTTGGATTAATGGAATTAGATGGAGTTGCTGGAACTGTCCATGTAATACTCGTATTTGAATTACCACTAATACCATTCAAAACCATACTCGGATCTTTACAACTTAAAATACTTAATGGTTGTATAAAATTAATATTAGGTGCTATCGTATTTTGAATGATACTTATCGATTGCGATGAGACACAATTATTAGTAAGATCTTTTACATAAATCACATACGTTCCGGGAACTGTTATGTTATTTAAATTTGGATTTGTAGTAAATGTTGTTGGCGTTGAAGTAACAGGCGGAACCATAAACGTGTAATTAACTGGAACATTAAGTACCGGCGATGTAATTACCGTTGTTACCTGCATGCTTGTTATACTTTTACTGGAACAACCAATGGTAAAATTGGTAGGGCTTGTAACTGTAAATATAGGAACGCCCACCGAAGCTGTTACCTGAACAGATTTTGTGGCTTTACATCCTGTAATATTGTAAACAGATTCGCCCCAATAAACACCGGGAGAGCCGGCGCAAAAAATGTTGATGGTTCCTTGAGCAGCTCCAACATACATTGTGCTTGTACCTACCACTTGAAACCAATTTGTAGTAACATTTGGCCCTAAATTACTTGTTAGGGTAAAACAACCACTTCCACCCGAACATGTAATATTATTTACAGTTGGTGTTATGGCAATTGTTGGAGATGTAAAATCTTGATATACCGTGTAGGTTTGCGCAAACTGACAACCTGTAGAACTTATTCCAACAACTTGCCCCGTGCATGCTTGACTAAAACTCATGGTTGTTCCTATCAATGTATTTGTACAAACAGGAAACCATGTATAAGTTAAAGGAACGCCATTAGTAATACTTGTAGTTAGTACCACGTTTGGATTTAAACACGTAACGGTATAATCGCCACTTGGGTTTACAACAACAAAACTTGCTTGCTGCGGAATTGGAGGCACATTAAACGAAACTGTTGTTGAACATCCATTTGCTGTAGTAATTGTAACATTGTTTACCCCGGGCACTAATCCGGCTGCCGTTCCACTATTTACGGTTGTAACCGTACTAGGCATTGGACTCCACGTAGTAGTATAATTAGGACTTCCGCTCGGATTAAAAGTTACATTTAAATTTACACTGCTGGTTACCGGATTGGCGCATGTTCCGTTAGTTAAAACGGTATTTGTAATTGGCATAGGAAAAACTGTAACTGTTGCAACAGTAGTGTTTGTTGTTAAAACGTTTGTAGAGTTCAAGCCGGTAATGTACAAGGTATAACTTGTAGTTGTAGTAGGGGAAACCGTAAATACAGGTGATGCTTGCACTGTTGCACCGGGCTGAATAGAATAACTTGGGCTCGTAAGATTATTTGGGTTACCAATGCTTACAGTAGTTACCGCGCCAAAACAAATGGCAGTATTAGTTGATGGGATCATATAATTGCAATCTGCTACTAATGCACAAGTAGTGCTATTAATAGCTCCAAAAGTTCCACAAAAACCACTTCCACTTACATAAAGTAAGTTATTCCCTTTATCTAGTTTAATATCATATACATATTTGTTTGGAGTAGTAACAGCAAGATTAATGTTTGGTAAAGCCGCAAAACTACTTCCTGTATATTTATAAGAAAGAATATTGCCATTGCCTCCAATGTAAACGTTATTACAATCATCAACTGCTATACCGCCTTGCTCTCTTGGGTTGAGACCACTAATAGTTGTAGCAGTTATCATCGTGCCATTTGTTTTATTATATGCCGATAAATTAAATCCATCCCAATAAAACAAAAAATTATTATTAGATGCTAATGCATTAAAACCATTAGAAGTAACAGCACCGCCTACATAAGACGTTTTATTGGAAGCCTCTGACATTGTACCAAAATTTGAAGGAGCTGCCCAAACAGAATTTGTGAACGCCGAATTGATCTTGGCGAGCATATTATTAAGATACGTTGTTTGTACTGATGCAAATAAGAAATATACTTCTCCGGAATTGTCTATCGTGTGCGAAACAACATCATGGCCCTGGGTAGAGGTTGGTCCAAAAAACACAACCGGCACAATTGTTCCGGTAACTTGATCCATTATACCCGAACATTCATTCGAATAAATACTTCCTCCTAAACCATAAACTTTATCGGTTGCACAATGGTAAGCCAAGTCCCAAATCTCCGACCAAGTTGCAACGTTATTACTCATTATATTATCGTAATTACCCATAAGATCCAAACGGATAATAGTTGCTCCCAAGGATTTGCCAACATATACCTTTCCGCTAAAACGATGAACCACAAAATTATATGCAGCTACAGTTGACGACCAAGGTGGCGTAGTTAAAAATCCGGGGAATGTCCATAACAATGTTCCAACGGAGTTATACTTTGCAAGCATATTAGATGTACCACCACCATACACAAACAAATTTCCGAAATTGTCAAAATCAACATCGTAGCCATAACTGTTTGGCGCAAATGTGGTGAGGTTAGTTACCCAAGGATCAATAACAAGATCTTTAGAAGTATCATAAGTCTCTTGGATGGCAAATTCAATGTTCTTCTTTTTGATCACAAAAGCAGTTTTAATATTTTTGTCACCCTGAATACTGATCGGTTTGTGTTCAATAATTGGATCCATTGGTGTGCCAATGCTTACATCACCATTTTCGGTAAGCATCATATTAGTTACATCGCCGGTGTAAGCTATTTTAATTTGACTAGGATCTGCACCGGGATGCAGAATAACATTGTACTTAATGCCGGTTTCTTTGTCTTCAGGAATAAAATATTCAATATCAATTTTGTTGTACACATTTAAATACGTGATCTTTTTAAAACAATTGGCGTTTTGATCCGGACCACCGTAAGTAAAATAATGGCCCTGCTTTTCACTTTCTACTATTTGAATGTTTGAATTACAATTTACCCAATTCATATTCACAATAAAGATCTGATTTGGTTTTCGTTCAGAAACCATTTTCTTTTCCTGCTCTTCAATCTCTTTAACTGTTGGCTGATGTCTTTTTACCAAAACATAAGTAAGTCCTTTTGGCGTAAAATAGATATTCTCATTTCCATTTTCCATTCCATATTTAACATGATCTTTTGTAATAAGATGCTTGTCAAACTGACCTTTGTTCTCAATAAAAACACGAGTTCCAAAAACGTCCTTGTCTCTTATTCCAAAAACATTTAAACTTAAAAAAATGGTTAACCCTAATATCAGTATTCGTTTCATATATTCTATATTAATTTTTTATCTAAATAAACTCACATTCCCTTTTAAATCATACTCCTGGCCATCTTTGCCTGTGGCCTTAATAATGTAGAAGTATGTTCCTGCCGAGCAGTCCTTCCCATATAAATTTTTTCCATCCCAACCAAAATTTCCGGTATCGCTTGTGAGCTCGTAAACTTTAGTTCCCCAACGATCAAAAATAATAATATAGATCTCATTTAAATTAGATGCAATTAATCTAAAAACATCATTTGCCTTATCTCCATTTGGCGTGAACACATTTGGTATCTCAAGTTTTGAAGGTAGATCCACTATAATAGTTCGCATTGCCGTATCAACACAATTTCCTTTTTTAACCTTTAATATAACACTAAATGTTCCCGAACTTGTATATGAAGCCGAAGTTGGTGAAGTGTTATAAACTGTTTGCGTTACCGTACCGTTTCCATAGCCCCAAGTAGAAATAATACTGCTTGCACCTGTACTAGTTGCACTTAAATTATTGAACGTTACTTGCAGTGGTGCAAAACCAAAATCAGGCGTAGCGTTAAAGTTTGCTGTAATACTTCCGTTAACAACCGGAATTCCAATTTCGGTTTCACAACCATTGAGTGTATTTGTAACAACTACATGATAATCGCCACCAAGATTAGTAACCAACATAGATGAAGTTAAATTAGACGTTAATGCGCCAGGCGGAACAGCCCACAAATAAGTGAATCCTGTCGTTGTTCCTGCTACAGTTGCAAATATTCCTACCGATGGATTTGTAGCACAATCTAATGTAAACATAGTTGACGATAATGGCGGTGGTATAAAATCACTTGCCACAATATAAGTTGCAGTATAAGTACAACCATTAACTACTGAAGTTGATATAGATGTATGTGAGCCAGCTGCTGTTGTGTTATAAGAAGTTCCAGGAAAAACACCACCAACAGGTGGATACCACACATATGTTGGAACTAAAGCCACCGCTAATGTTGGTGTAACAATTGGAACAATAACTACATCGGCATTTTTACAATTGATAACCGAATTAGTTAAAGCACTAATTGTAAATTTAGGTAGTCGAACATCCTGATTTATTTGCACTGTTTTACTCGACACGCATTTATTATGATTATTTATTGCTCCAACCGTATAAATTCCAACAACAGTAATATTATTTGTTGCTCCGGTAATTGCAGGGTTAATAACCACCGTGTGATTAGGCGTTGGATTTATTGAATTTGAAGGTGTAGCCGGAACCGTCCAAGTAATACTTGTATTTGTATTGCTGCTAATTCCATTTAACACCATGCTCGGATCTTTGCAACTTAATATACTCAAGGACTGAATGAAATCTATGTTTGGCGCAATTGTATTTTGAATAATAGATATGGATTGACTAGAAATACAATTATTTGTGATATCCTTTACATATACAACATATGTTCCAGGCACTATAATTCCGTTCAAATTAGGGTTTATGGAGAACGTGGTTGGTGTTGAAGTAACAGGTGGAACCATAATTGTATAATTCACCGGAGTATTTGGCACCGGAGAAGTAATTACTGATGTGATCTGCAAACTTGTGATACTTGTACTTGCACAGCCAATAGTAAAATTGGTTGAGCTCGTTACCGTAAATACAGGTACCCCTATTGATGCCGTTACCAATACAGATTGCGTGGTTTTACATCCCGTTAAATTATAAACCGATTCAAACCAATAAATACCGGGCTGCCCAGGTGCAAAAATATTTATAGTGCCTTGTGCCGCGCCAACATATACTGTACTGGTTCCAACAATTTGAAACCAATTTGTTGTAACGTTTGGACCCAAATTACTGGTTCCTGTAAATGTACCTGGTGCTGCACTACAATTGATATTCATTACCGATGGCGTGATGGCAATAACAGGCGCTGTGTAATTTTGATAAACGGTAAATGTTTTTCCAACATTACATCCGGTTGAACTTGTACCCACAACTATTCCGGTACACTGCGTAGTAAAGTTATAACTTGGTCCTGCAACGGTTGGCGAACATGGGCTCCATACAAAAGTTAAGGGAACACCATTTGTAACACTTGTAGTTAATAATACATTTGGATTCATACATGTAATAGTATAATCATTACTAGGATTGATAATTATAAAATCGGCAATTTGCATGATAGGACTTACACTATAATTAACAACTGTTTTACATCCATGTTCTGTTGTAATCGTTGCTGAATTAGGCCCCAGAACTAAACCGGATGCAGTTGCAGAATTTACGGTTGAGAAATTAGCAGGTAACGGACTCCAACTTGTAGTGTAATTTGCACTTCCGCTTGGGGTAAATGCTACTGCAATATTTACGCTATTATTGGTATTTGTACATGTACTATTAAGAACAACAGGATTAGCAACTGGCGCTGGATAAACTGTGCCGTTGGCAATTGTTGAGTGCGTTACAATAACACTCGAACTGTTAAAGCCTGTAATATAAAGTGTATAGGTTGTATTAACTGCTGGTGAAACTGTAAAGTTAGGACTCGCCTGAACAGTGGAGCCCGGTTGAATTGAATAACTAGGACTGGTTAAGTTAAAAAGATTTGGCATGGTAATAACAGTGTTGCTTCCATAACACAAATAAAAATTAAATGGATTAACAGAACAGCTTGCGATTTGAATTTTGGCAATGAAAAAATCATCAGCATCTACATTTGTTTTGTTGTAAGAACCGGTTACAGCCAAGTATGCGTTACTATTGCTGTAAAAACACCAATAACCCACAATAAATAAATTTCCGTTATTATCGATCTTTAATGAGGTTCCTTTTTCATCAAAGCCGTCGGTTCCGCAATAAGTTGACCACAACATGCCATTTAAAGGCGTAAATGAGGCAAACCACACATCATCTGAAAATAATTTTGTTGGTATATAAAATGCACCATTTCCCGGATCCTGCAAAGGAAGATCGGTTGATTCTGTATTACCTGTTGCGTAAATATGTCCGCAATTATCACTTACAATAGCACAACCATCATCCATGTTATTACCACCATAATAAGTTGACCACACTTGGGTTCCCGGATTTGTGAAACGAATATAAAATACATCACTTGTAACAGCAGATCCGCCTTTTGTTGGCTGATAATACGCACCACTACCGGGATTTGCTAATGGAAAATTAGTAGAGAATGTTTGGCCAATAACATAAATTGCCCCACCCGCACTAACGTTTGTGCCTCGTGCAATATCGTCAGTTGATCCTCCGTAATAAGTTCCCCAACTTCGAACGCCTGCATTATTTATTTTTACAATAAAGGCATCTTTTTGCCCTGCATTGGCAGCTTGAAAATATGCTCCTCCACCTGGGTTTTGTATAGGAAGATTTGTTGATTCTGTTTCTCCAACAAAGATCATCCCAGTCGCCATATCTCTTGTAATATAATGCGCAATATCATTACCGTTGCCTCCGTAGTAAGTCGACCAAACCTGCGCACCTGCAGGATTGAATTTTACAACGAATGCATCGCGGCCTCCGCCATTTGTTCCTTGATAATAAGTACCACCGCCTGGGTTATTCAACGGAAAATTAGTCGACAACGTCCAGCCCACCATAAAAACATTTCCTGCCGCATCTGTAACAACACCTCTTGCTCCTTCACTTGCCGATCCTCCATAATAAGTTGCCCATTGTAAATTACCATTATTAGTAAATTTCATGATCACAGCATCACCGCCTTCATTATTTGTGTTAACGCCACCCGCATAAACACTTTGGTTATAAGAGCCTGCTTGATTTTGCAAAGGAAAATTACTTGAAAGAGAACATCCTGCTACATATACACTGTTGTTATTGTCTACAGTTATCGAAACGCCATTATCATCATTGGTACCTCCATAATAAGTACACCAAATAAGAGCACCTAAGTTTGTGAATTTAAAAATAACTATATCTCCACCGTGTCCTTCAATATTACTTGCACTTCCGCCGTATGTTCCTTGAAAATAAGCACCGCCACCTGGGTTTATCAACGGGATATTTCCTGTTGAATATGTATTACCAACAACAAATACATTTCCATTAGCGTCGATAGCATTAGAAACATCGGTATTTTTTTCCCAGGCAGTACCACCAAAATAGGTCCCCCAAATTAAATTTAAAGGTGGGTCGATGATAAGTGTTTGTGTATGGTCATATTCTTTAAGATCATAAGAAACAACGTTATCCTTTAGAACATAAGAAGTGCCTATCTCTTTTCCATTTACAAAACTAACCGCCGCTCCTTCTTTTACTTCGCGCATAGGCGTTTTAATAGTAACTGAATTATTATTCTCAATGCTCACATCGGCCCATTTATATAACATTTTTATTTGTGCAGGGTCGGCATTTGGGTGAACAATAAAATCGTATTTGATCAAGCCGCCGCTTTCCTTTTCATTTACATACCACACCCAATCAATTCCTTCATAAATATTTTTAAAAGTGAGTTTCTGAAATTGTTTTACATTTTCAATATGCTTCTCTGAAAGGTAATAGTTAGAGAAAAAAACTAATTCATTTTCTGCAATAATATTCTCTTTTTTAATGCTAGCGCCTAGCAGGTCAATATCTACTCTGCTAAATAAAACAGAATCTTGGGCAAGTACGCCTTTTTTGTGAGGTTTGTGCTCGCCTGCCGATTTAAACAACAAATACGTGATACCATTCTTTCCAAGGTAGATATTCGCATCCTTTGTTTTGAAACGGTAAAAATAATCTTCAACGTAATTTCCTTTTTCATCAATAAACTGTCCTTTATTTTCCTCAAAACCCATGGGGGGTTTTTTATCTCCTGCTCCAAAGGTATTCGACATTGAAAAATTTGGTTTCTCTTTCAAAAAACCGTTAGTTAATGTAATGGCATTAATGCTTAATGCCGAAAATAAAAAAACTAAAAGACTGAGCTTTGTTCGATTTAATAGACGCTTGGTTCTCATATTCATACCGGTTTATATATTAAAGGATGTAAATACTTGCTTAAGAAGCTCCCCCCTGTTTAAACAATATTAGTGCCAAGGTTTGTTAAATCCATAACAAGATATGCTCATAACACGAAGAAAATAAGGCAAAAACAGCCAAAACATGAACTATCTAGTCGAACCTCAAAAAGTATTTTTATTATTTGGGCGCCTTATCGGGCTATCACTTCAAGCTTGTTTGCCCTTTGCTATGTTTGTCGCACTGCGGGGTCTGCGCAGAAAAAGCGAAGCCTACTCGTTGCGCAAACATTAAGCAAAGCCCTAAACAAGGCTTTTCGCTCTATCCCGGGCGCAGCATTACGGTTTAATTTACACTTAAAAACATCTGCCGCTTTTTTAATCCTTTTTTACTTTTTTCGGGAGATTTTTATCGCACTATTTTTAAACAAACTCAATAATAACAAGGCTTACAGAGTTTTTGAGGGACGACTATTTAAATGAAGCTGATTGTTTATAATGGAGAATGCTATTAAAGAATCCTTTTTTACCAAAAACCGCTGATTCAAATCTACCTTTTTCCATTTATCATTATTCATTCGCCAAAAAATCTTTTCCAATTTAAGCATATCGCCCCTAAATTGCCATTTACCTTTTGATTCTATCAAACCGTCGCATCCTCCAAACTGCTGAGCAAAAAAAGCTAAGTCTTTATTCAGATCCATAAATCCATTACCTCCACTTACACGATCATAGCGCAATGAATATCTGCCACGCATTGCCATAACTGCAAACAATACCATACTAATTGCTATTAAGTTAAGTAGTGATTTCATGGTAAATAAAAAAGGCCAGATAATCCGGCCTTTTATTTTTTTGTGTTATGCTTTCTTTTTAAACGAAATATTCCCAAAGAAATCTAATACCTTTTTGAAGATCTCAAAATACAAGGTAACCATCAATACCAAACTCATTGTCCAAATAACTCCAATATTAAACCAGAAGGTTGGAACTAAATTACCAAAGAAATTTTTACGTGGTGCAAAAAATTGCGCTCTTCCCACTCTATCCGTTGGATCTAAAAATACAGGATCGCTTTGTTGGATCAACTTGCCATCTTTTTCCAAACTCTTCTCTCCGCTTATATCATTAGCATTTTTAACCATATTGGCTAAGGCCACGTTCTCATAATCTTCTCTCAGTTTCACAAATGCCTTACGCTCGTCATCCGTTTTTTGCATTCTTAAGGCTGTTTCGTCGTATTTGTTTCTAGCGGTGTTCTCAACATTAATGTAATACGCCTTTAATTTATCCAAATACGTTTTAATTCCCTTTATTACTTCGGGGCCGTAATTCTCAACATTGATCTTATCTACTACTTCACATTGAAATTTAGTAGCCACTTTTTGCTCTTTCTGAACCTCATCATGAATCAACTGAATATCTATAGCTAATTCTTTTAACGACTTCCCTAGCTTCTGCTGGTTCTCTATTTGCACAAATTTGTTCTCTAATTTCTGCCTCCAGTAATTGTTTTTATATTGGGCTATACTAATACTTTTATCGTACTTGTAAAACTTCCTCTCAAATTTATTTTCTTTGAACTGATTAACTGCCAAAGCTTCAAATGCCCAACGGCTAGCCATTATCTCACCGGCAATAGGCACACCGCCTGCCTGCGCAAGTGTAGGGTTTAATTTATCAAACTTAACAACCACGCCTGCTAATAATAACTGAGGGATGATCAAAAAAGGAATTAAAATATAAATAGTAACCGCGCTATTGAAAGCCGATGAAATATTTAAACCCAACATGTTTGCAAAACACGATGTAGAGAAAAGAATCAACCAATAATCCATATACATTCCTTTTACACCTAGCACGTAATTACCAACCAACACAAACGTAAATGTTTGAAAAGCTGAAAGCGCGAACATAATAATGATCTTACTCCACAAATAACTTCCCTTACTTAAATTTAAAAACGATTCACGCTTACGGATCTTACGGTCGCGAATGATCTCTTCGGCACTTACCGTTAATCCAATAAACAATGCCACCACAACCGACATAAACATATAAGCCGGAATGTTCTCGTTCTCGCTAAATAAATAACCTTTTGAATTGATATCATCCGTATTGAAGTATCTAACTAAAAACGCTAATATAAAAGCCAATAAAGGCGCTTCAATAAAGTTGATCATCAAATACTGTGTATTGGTGAGCTTACTTTTTACGTCGCGAGTTATAAATACTTTGAATTGCTTTAAAACATTAGGCACCTTAAAAATACTCTCAGGAATATCGGTTATCTTCTTATCTGAGTGGATGTTTTTTTCAATGATCTCTTTGTAATGCTTATTCCAATCGGCAGGACGCATTTTACGCGTATGCGTTAAGTTACCGTATTCATCCAACACCTTACTTTCGATGATGTTGAAAATTTGTTCAGGATTTACGTTGCCGCAGTTCCAGCATTCTGCTTCTTCTGCATTTACGTGATTTACTAAACGTTTAAAGTAACTTACAGCATCTACAGGATTACCATAATAAATTGGGTAACCACCAACGTCTAATATCATCAACTTATCAAACATCTTGTAGATGTCGGAAGAAGGTTGGTGAATTACAACAAAAATTAATTTTCCTTTTAAGGCTAATTCTTTTAAAAGGTCCATAATGTTTTCCGAGTCGCGAGAGGATAAACCTGATGTAGGTTCATCAACAAACAGCACCGAAGGTTCGCGGATCAATTCTAAACCAATGTTCAAACGTTTACGCTGCCCTCCCGAAATTGTTTTCTCTAAAGGAGAGCCCACTTTTAAGTGCACTGTTTCGCTCAAACCTAAGTCGGCCAATAACTCGCTACATTTTTTAGCGATCTCTTCATCGGTAAAATTGCCGAAACATAATTTAGCGTTATAAAATAAGTTTTGGAATACGGTTAACTCTTCAATTAAAAGGTCATCTTGACTTACGTGCCCAATTACTCCTTCAATTTTATCTTGCTCAGTGTGAATATTAATGCCATTGATCTTTACCGAACCACCGCTTGGAATTTCCTGGCTGTTCAATACATTTAATAAGGTTGATTTACCGGCACCTGAACCTCCCATGATCCCTATTAGCTTACCACTTTCTTCGCTAATATTTACATCACGTAAACCTAATTTTCCGCCTTTGAATTTATATTCTAAGCCTGTAACTTGGAACGTGATCTTTGCTTGCGATTCATCACTTAAAAATTTACTGATGACATCACTATAATAAATAGGTTTTATTTTTGACGAACGGATAGAAGAACCCGGGATCAAAATATGAACGCGCTCTTTTGAAACGATCTGTCCGTTCAATTGCAATTCCTGTTTGCCGTAAATTCGCATGGCGTACATTGCTACGCTATGAATTTGAATGATGCGAATATCATCGGTTACTTGCTCAACAAAAACATGTTTGGTTTGATTTGCATAACCACCTTCCTTGTTATTAATAACAAGGATATCTGGGTGATTAGGTTCTTTACCGCCATGATCTTCAACAAATGATTTTAATGCTGTAAATTCTGCATTAGGAATATTGAAGGTTTCCGCAACTGTAATAACGAATTCATATTCTTGCTCGCTTATCTCATTACTTGAATAAATAAATTCAAGCAAACGAATAAGCACGATCACCTTTTGTGTTTGAACAAGTTCTTCGTTGATCTGAGTACAGATCTTTAATATTTTTACGGAGTTAAGTGAAGTACGCTTTGAATTTCCATCCTTCTTTTTACTGGCTGCCTGGTGAGTTTCTAAATACTCATCAAATATTTTAAGGTAGGTCTCAACTTGTTCGTGACTTAGTTGCTGCTTTAAAAACGACTCTACTATAAGTCTTCCTGTATTATTGATGCCATCAACCTTCGCGATGATCGCGAACATCTGCATCAGGGCTCGAAGTATTCGTTCACTCATAGATTCCTATTTTTTATTCGGTACATTTATTGTTTGATAAAAACAATTCGCTATTTTTTTAACCTCTTTCACTTCGTTTTTACCAAAAATTGTTTCTTTGGTATTAAACACGTAGGAAGTAATTCCGCTATCTTTTAGTGTTGCAACATAATTCTTCAATATTTCAACCACAAAAAAAGCCGTGTATTTATCTTTTTGGTTTTGCTTCACTCCTTTTGCATACATCGACTTTGTTCCTGATCTTATTTCGAGATCATTTACTACATCAAAAAACAAATTCGATTTGCATGTCAACATCAGATAATATTTGTGGCCAACTTTAAACATCTTAACCTGCCCTCCATCCTTAAACTCAGGAGTTACTAAACCATCTGCTCCAATGAACGCATTATCCTTTTCAGAAAACAAACTGTCTCTCACAAAACCCATTTCACATGTGTTTTGCGCATTCATAATTGCAAAACACATCATGCAGATTATAAAAATAGAGGCCTTCACTTTCAAGTAACTAATATAACAAAAAAGGATAAAGCATGCTACTTTATCCCTCTCATTTGTTAATTAAATATTATTATTTCTGCTTAAATCCTATTAAGATCACTGCACAACCCGAACCCGGGTTTTTATTCGCATCTAACTGTGCCTCAATTATAGCTTCGAGGGTAGATTTTACTTTAAAATCCCAATAAGGGGCATTTTTTTGGTTCCGATTGCTGAATAATAAGTGGCGATCTTGATCGTAAATATTGAAGATCAAATTTCCATCATTGGTTCCGCTACAAGCCGCTAAGCGGTATGTTGTTTCACCAAAAAAGGTTGTGTGAAATTCTGCCGTCTCCTCAGAGTTTAATAATAAAGAGCGGTATTGTTGACCATCAGAAATAAATGTAGATATAATATGTTTAGCGCAAATACTAGCAATTGTATCGCACTGCGCTGTAGCTTTATTAACTGTGAAGCCTAATAAGAAGGTAATGATTGCTATTGAAAATTTCTTCATGATTTTACTTACGAATTACTAGAGTTAACGATTTTTGACCTGATCTCCTGAATTTTGGCTGCTATTTGCGTTATTTGCTCTTCACTTACCATTACTTCAGTTGTACTATTGATATAGGTTACTTTCTTTAATGAGTCGTGCGTTGGTTCAACAAAGTTGTATTTAAATTGAATTCCTTCATAGATTTTAGAAAGATCATTCAATTCCATAGCTAAAGCTTTTACTTCTTCGCCAGGGTAGTTAGATAAAATTTTGATCAATGAACCTAATGCTTGTTTTTGCTCTGCAATTCTCCACTTTAATTCGTTTGTTCCTTTTTGCTTATAAGCCGCTACCGAAAAATGCATACTCTCTATCCAACCACCGGTTAGAATCAAGCTACTTACATCGTTACGTTGATTGTTCTTCAAAAATGCATCGCTACTACGATAGGCAATACCAACCAAAACCAACATACTGTCTTTGTTAGTGATATTTCCTTCAATACGTTTCATTGTTCCTGCATCAAATGCAGCAGAAACACCAAGTTTATCAGCTAATTGCTTTAAAGCACCAAGATAACCAATAGCATCTTGTGTTTGATTGTAAAGAGAAACGTAACCAAGATCTGCTCCGTAGATACCTAAGTTAAGAGCACGCAAGTAATCAGTGCTGTAAGTATTTACCTTATTACTAGTGTGTAAAATCGTTTTATCGTAGGTTACTCCGCTTTTTTGGATCAATAGGGCAGTTTGTATAGGAGAAGGAACAGAGAATAATTCTCCTCCAACATTTACAACGGTTGCTTTGATAGTATCAGGAACTTCAACTAAGTCTTCTTTTCCATCAACTTTGTCCTTATCACCTCCACAGGCAGCAAAAAGAGCTACCACCCCAACGGCGATCAATATTTTTTTGTTTAGCATAAATTTTTTAACGTTCATCGTCTAAAAAATAAAGTTTATATCCAGAAATGTGCCGCAAGTAAATAAAAATTAATGATACTGCAAAATTAAAGGGGGTGTATTTTGATATTAACTTATGAGCATTTTTTTAACCAAAATCAATGATAGTCATTACTTTAGAAGTAACATTGCCATTGGAGGCAAAATACGCTTCTAAAACAGTCGATATCCGCTCTTTTTCGGAAGGATTGTATAGGGCTTTTTTCCAATGTTGGTGCAATTCCTCGGCATTGGAAACGCAAAATGCAGCCTTGAGCTTAACTAGGTCAATGGCTTCGTTGAATTTATGGTAATTAGAGCCAAAAAAAGCCACGGGAATACAGTAAACAGCCGGCTCCAAAATATTGTGGATCCCATCGTTAAATCCTCCGCCAACATAAGCCGTACTTGCATACGAATAAGATCGCGAAAGAATTCCTATTATATTTAAAATGAGTACATTACAATCATCCTTAATGCCCTCGGTAAAAAGGCAGTAGTTCAAATTACTGTTTTCGAGCTTTTGTTGAAGATCATCTATGGCGCTCTTTTTTAATTCATGAGGG
>Ga0163152_10004947_pt1 | contig 16051 bp, 21 predicted proteins | sample OliLakLV19MP8IB2_FD_148635 | JGI IMG/M metagenome (GOLD analysis project Ga0163152, IMG submission 148635) | Freshwater microbial mat bacterial communities from Lake Vanda, McMurdo Dry Valleys, Antarctica - Oligotrophic Lake LV.19.MP8.IB-2 | ecosystem: Environmental > Aquatic > Freshwater >... | reverse complement strand
GCCCCGTTGGCGAGGACGGTTGTCGGAGGACTCAGTTTTTCAACGGTCCTCACGCTCTTTCTCGTGCCCACGATCTATGTGATGTTAGAGGAGCGGTTCCCTCGCCATTCGGATCAGGCACCAGAGGGTGTCGACTGGATTCCGGCCGAGCCGACTGGCCGATAGCAGGATGCTGAAAAAAATCAGTTCTCACCCACCCAACCCAGGCGCGCCGAGACGCGCCTTTCACCAGACAGCGTTCTCCCCTCGAAAGCATCCTCAACGTAGCCCACTCGGAGAACAAGCTGTCTTGGCAGCTTGGGTGGGCGGGTGAGAAATGTTACGCCTCCGGTGCTTTCATCGGCTGCGGCCTTGCTGGACGGACTTTTTGAGCTTCCTGCTGGGATTCCACTTGTCCCAGCCCCGATGACGTCAACTTTGTGCTATGCCGAAATGGTTTCTCCCCGGACTGATAGGGAAGTCGGTTGGTTACTTGATAGTTGGAAAGAGTGCCTTCAGTTGCATCGCCAAACCGATGTCCCCGCTGATCTTGAGTCGTCCAGACATCGCGACGGCTGTCCCACTCAACTGCCCCCTGAGGACCTTCATAGAATCTTCTCCAGTCATCGAGAGCACGACGTGAGGGGCTGCATGCATTCCCTCAACGACATGACAGGTCCTCTCGCAGATCGTGAGAATGTACTGCCCGCCTTGCGCTCCGCTCAGATCGAACTGGTAGACCGCGTTGAGATCTTGGGCGGCATCTGAGTCGAGCCGGCTAGGAAGAAGCTGAAAAAACTCTTTGACCGTGGTGGGGTTCATGGCTTGTGGAATGGCAGGGGGCGTTCAGGTCGATACCGGGAGCCGCGGTGCCGCGGCTCCCGGACTTTTGCTAGTATCTGAGCGTAACGGTCGCAGTGCTGCGACGGGCGCCGAAAAAGTCTTTGGAGAACGTCTCGACAATGGCCGGGTCATAGCCCTTGCAACTGAAAATGTCGAGATAGGCGCTGTTCGTATCGTTTGCGAAATGGCCGCTGATCAACGAGGTTGAGATCAGCTGAACCATGGAGTAACCAGCGACGCGACCTGAGCCGAAATCGACAACCTGGCACTCGCCAAAACGCTTCATGTCGATGAGCTCACACAGCTCGACGACATAGCGACGAATATGGTCAGCGTTGCGAATCAGGTCGGGATGACAATCTTGAAGATCGACGGCAGTGCAGAGTCCCCACGCCTTCCCGTCACCCACCATTTCTTGGGGGGTAATGGGCGCGGCTACTAGGGACTCGGATGGAAAGATCGCGGACTCAGACTCAGGCGAGCTATTCATAATAGTTTGTACACCTTTCTGTTAAGATGGTAAAAATCTCACCGTGGACCTGTCGCACGAACTATACCACGAAACTATTTATATCAGGGAGGATATAGAAACTTTTTTTTCGCGCTGAAGCAGTCAGGGGCTACTCGATCGATTGACATGGTTCTCACCGGTCGGAGAGAATGCCCTCATGGATCATGTCGCCCCATCGATACCGAACGCGCCACCCCCAGCCGACCTTCCTGATCGCCTGTGCACCTGGTGTCGGCTTCAGATGAATAAGCGTCTCGTCGGGGGCAAGCAGTTCGTTCACTACACCTGCCCGAAGTGCGTCTTCCAGCACACAACCAGGCTTGGCCCCAAACCATCCAGCCCCGCACACTAGCAGGCTGTTGAAAAGTCCGCCAGCGTCGTTCTCGCCTCGAAAGCATCCTCAACGTAGCCCAGAGGCTACGTCTCCGGTGCTTTCGTCAGCTACGGCCTTGCTGATAGGCCTTTTTGAACAGCCTGCAAAATCCCCTTTCGGTCAGTAGCCCAGAAATCTAAAGGGTGGTCCTTTGGGTATCTAATGTGCTTAGCCTGCTTTTTGACGAACGAGTTTTAGGGAGAGGGAAAGAGGCCGCATTACTCAAAGAAATTCCCAATTGGAGTTATAGCTTTTGCTCAACAAGGGCACGCACCTGCTCCATGCGCGCGCGATTGACGCCTAGATCGCCGTAGCCGGTGCGGGAAGCGGAGCGGAAGTGGATAGTCTTCGTGTCGTCGTCGAAGAGAAACTCAACATCATCGACGAAGCGAAATAATAGACTGGTGACCTCGTAATGAAGATAGGTCTCGTCTTCCTCGACAAGCTTCGCGCGGGGTAAGGAGCGGATCACGTCCTTCAATGCCTCCTTTGCCTCTGCCCGAGATTTGCGATAACGAAACGGCGCGATAGCATGGCCTTTGTCCTGGGCTTGCGTCGAGACGCAGTTGGGGCTGGAAGGGCAAAGTCCTAAGGTCCGAGGGCTCATGGGTGTACCCCGTAACGTCTTACGAAGGGAAAGCACGCACACTGTCGCGCAACCAGATCTCACAAATCAACACCGCATTCGGAGGAATGAGGCCCGGAATGCCTTTATCTCGGTAGGCGAGATGAGGACTGATACGAACTTTCCGATAGCCGCCGACTTTCATGCCCAATAAAGCATGCTCGACACCGGCCACCGCCTCACGGCGTCCTAGTACGATCGTGCGATCGCTCGATGTCACTCCATCGACAACTCGTATCATCTCTTTTGGAAGGTGTGTTGTCTGCGTCTCGTTCAGTCGAACCTCATCACCCTTATTCAGGAACAGTCTGCTGTTGTAGACGACACGGTCGCCTTTGTTCGCAGGTTTCCCTTCGCCTTCTCGTTCTTCAAGCAATTTAAGACCACTCAGGCGTTTCATGGTTTAGTATATAAATGTTCTGGGTATGGCCCCGGTCCCGCCTTGCTCTGCTACCACAACAGACACTCGCCCGACCACCCGGCCGTCTTCGGTTTCAACATCGACGCGCCAGTCCCCCGGATCGAGCCGTTGCTTGAACGTATACGCGCGATACCCGCCTTCTCGGCCTCCGGCAATCTTGATCGGAATCCTGTCGGCGTGAGTAAAGGGCTTGTCGCTGTTCGTTCGGAAGTACCAATGGTGGTAGACGGTCGTGTTCAGGGCCACGGGGGCAAAGACGGCAGTGAAACAATAGACAGGCTCATCGGCTGGAAAAGGATTCTGAGAGCGTTTCCACACCTGATACCATTCGCGATCGAAGCTGAGCACAAACCGGTCGTTCTGCTTCTGTACCTCGCGATACATGCCGCCAAACTTCATGGAAAGCGGCACGGGTGGAATCCAGTTCAAGAAAAAGAATCCGATCAGGAGGCCAATGAAGGCAATCGCCGGTCCGGCGACCGATACCACTTTCTTCTGCGATCGGTCCGGATTTCGTCGATAAATCAGTTGCACGACGAGTAGCGTCACTCCCACAGTCAGCGCAGCTCCGAGCAGAAACACCCAGGTTCCGATAGTTCCGACCATGACAGGCAGAAAGAAGGTGAAGAAGCTGAAGCTGGCCAAAGCGAACAACGCAACGAGGAGGCGTACGTTCAAGAGGCGATCGCGCAAGAATTCATTGGCCGTCAGCAGTAGAACCAGCAGGCCTAGGAAGACTCCGGTGCCCGTGAGTGTCGCACTGCGTGAGTAGAAGACGGCATAGGCACTGAACAGTCCACCGAAGAGAAACTGCATGGCCTTCGGATAGTAGGGCTTGGTCTTGATCAGGAATCTGGAGATTGATGAGTCGTGAGGTTCAAGAGCGGCCGGCTCCACTGTGGCCATACAATGACGACCGGTGAGCACGACGAGGAAGCCGAGTGCGACGAGATAGAAGAGCAGAATCAGATTGTCTTGCAGACGATCGATGCGCGTCAGCGTCAAGGTATCGTAAATCACGCCTGAGACAAAGAAGACCGCCGACATGACAGGTCTGGCGAGAACGGATTGGATAGTGGCCAGCGGGCTCATGCCCTCACTGTGCGAAATCTCCCTGGTTTGTTCAATGAAAAGTTGGATTTAGGAACGGGGGCTCAAGCGCACTACCTTCTGCATTCGTGGCTCGCGGCGGGAGGCATCACGCAATCACACAAATGCGGGCAAGGGGGCATAGGTCACTGGGTGACCGATGAGCCGCTCCACCCATGCCGCCATGGCCTCGTCTTTCAGCGGTGCTTTATTCAAGCGGGCCTCAATGCCGAAGCCTGTGTGCGACCCAATCATGCCGATGATCGCTGAGGCGTCATCACATTCAGGGAGCAGTTCCTGTGTTTGAAACTCACAGAGGGTGCTGTAGAGGCGGCCGTCCGGTTCGATGACAGATCGAATCTCCGGCACATCGCTGAGCGGACAATGCACTGAACAGCGATAGGCGGAGCGGGCGGTGGGTTCAATCGCTTGAAAGTCAACGAGTGCTACGTCAGGAAAACCCGTCAGGTATGCTCTGACGCCGACTAGTCCCGGTGCAGACGTCGCGGCTAACTTACTGGCCGGTACCAGAAATTCATAGGCGTCTGCCGTGTTGTATTCGAACTGACAGGGCCCGAAGGCATCGGGCCAGGAGCAGAAGAAAGGTACGGAGGGATCGACCGACCGCAATACCAGCTGCTGTTTCTCAACCAATGTCTCGATGGGAAGCTCCAACAACGTGATCGCTTCGAGAAACGACGTACGACGTTCTTCCAACCACTGTGCCCGTTGGGTATCGCCTCGTGTTTCGCCTGGGGTGATCACCTCTTTTGTTTGGAGTCGGATGCGTATAAACGAATGGGCGTGGCGAAATCCAAGCCAGAGCATGCTGCGGGGGTCGTGCAATTGCAATGAATCGCGAATGCGCCAGGGATGACTGATCGAGCAGTAGGTCCCCACATCCTGATAGCGTTGGTAGACCGTGTGATAGGCCCCGGCCAGAAGGAAAAAATCGCCCTTCCAACCGTCTCGGACCTGGATCAGGGTCACATCTTCTGTGGACCACCCCTCCAGTTGTTCAAAATCTTCAGGAGACTTGACCGTCCATTCTTCGACATAACAGATGACATCCTTTGACGGCGCCGCCGGCTTCAACCCTAACGCAGCCAGTCGTTCGCCCACACCAAGGACCTGGCCGAAGGTCAACGGAGCTGTCGTTTCCCAACGACGTTCACGCATGGTGTGTCATCTATTCCCTCGGTCTATCAACGTGTCGACCGTAACGTGTTGTTCTCGATCGTCGTTTCAGCGAGGTATCGATCGATATCGTCCTTCAGAGTCGCTGCCAGCAACTGCTGAACATCGTCTTCGTTGAACCACAACAGGGTTTCACGTTGTGCCCCTTCGATACTTCGGGTCGTCGAACTCTGGTCGCCGATATTCTTCGCGGTGAATATCAGCTTACTGTTCGTGGTGACGACCGTTGAAAAGAGCCGGCTCTTGGCGTTGGCAGAAAAATCGAGCAACTGTCCGCTGATCACGATGTCTGCATTGTTCGGATTCGTTGTGAGCCCGCTGGGAGTCACCTGGACAGCCCAGGCTCGATTCTTCCACCCGCGCGTTTTCAGACGATCGGCGAGAATCTGGGCAATCATGTCTCCTGGTCGCCCTCCCGCCACATTGAAGTAGGTCACCCCGCCCCACAAATGAGTCCGCAGACCGAGCCGATTCTTTTCCTGGCGCCGGTCTTCAAACGATTCGATGACGAGTCTGACTGGTTCCGTCTCCATGAATTGCGCCGCTTCGTGTTTCTGCTGGAGATCAAGATTGACCGTTTTCCCAGTACCTCCACATCCCGCTCCCATCAGTAAGCTTGCCGTCAGCATGACTCCGACGCCCAGTTGGCCCATTGGCTGTTTCACGACATCGCCCTCCTTACAAATGGACGCTGCATTGTTGAAGTTGGCTCAGTGTACCCAAGTTACCGATCAGAGACAAATGCCGGCGCGGGCAGGATGCTGAAACAGGCCGTCAACGGCGTTCTCGCTTTGAAAGCATCCTCAACGTAGCCCACTCGGAGAACACGCTGTCTTGGCAGCGTGGGGTGGGTGGGTGAAAAATGCTACGCCTCCGGTGCTTTCATCGGCTGCGGCCTTGCTGAGCGGTCTGTTTGAGCATCCTGCGAGAATGTGCATGCCATTGATCATCTAGCGAGTCACGATCGGCAGGAGCGCCCGAAAGGTCTCGCGGCTGAATTCCGGAATTTGGCCCGACTGGATCCTTGGATCGGTGAACGGCAGGAAGCGAACGATCTTCACAAAAGACCGTTCAGCCAATACGGCGGCTATTTGCGCCTTGCGATCGTGAGTGATCGGCAACGTATATCCCTCGCCACGCTTCCATTCCCACAACGTCGGAGCCAACGACAGTTCCAGCCCTTGCCCGGCAAGTTGATGAAACCGGTTCACGATCCGTACCTTGTGCTGTTTGATCCCTTCCCCTTCCAACAGCAAGGCGCACACGATGTGGTGTCCCCACCAAAAGAGTGTCCGAAAGGCAAAGGCGTTCGAGTCATGGAAGTGCTTCGGGAAGTCGAGATATTGGTACGGAAAGGATTCAAGAGCCTCCCCTTTCACGAAGTGGCAGTTGGCGGGATCGAAGCCCGGTGGAGTGACGAGAGCAGCCGACGCGACCTCCTTTTTCAAGGCCTCGTGTGTAAGCCCGAGTAAGTTGCGCACCTTCACCATGATCTGCGCTTTGGCGAGGAAGAACTGTTGATCGGCTATCAAGGCCGCTTCTTCATGTGTAAATTGTGATGGCATGGTCAATGGTCGGTGGGGTTACTAGCTTAAAAGGGACGGGCTATTTCTGATGTGTTTCGAACTGGGAGACCGCCAAATTGAACTGTGACCGGCATTCTGCACAGCGGACCCACACCGCATCTTGGAACACATCCATCTCTCGGAGCGATAGGGCGGGAGCATGGGCCTCCAAACAGTGTTTGAGCGCCATGAGCCCATCCGGCTGCGTAATCTCCTGTGGAGGCAAGGAGGAGTCCCTTGTCGATAGGTGTCTGGTGATCGCGCCGGTGGTCACCCGGTGCACCATCCGGCAGGAGCTACAAGTGACCACCACAATCCGATCCGGCTCGATGCGCTTCACGGTCAGACAGAGCGGATGGACCGACCAACATTGTTGGAGAAACGCTCCACTGCGGATAATCTCTGCCATCGATCGTCCTCGTGCTAAAGATTCGAATCGGGCTATCTCGCCCAAAGCGTCAACACGACCACCACACCGATCATGTAAGGGAGTACGCAGGAATAGGCCAACGTTGCCCACGCACGGCCTGGCGCTGCATAGCGTGACCGCTGCTCCTTGTAGACGAACTCGCGGGAGAGAATGACGACAATAAGCGTGAGCGCAAAGGTTTGACTCGTTCGCGGCCAGGTGTAGGCGCCGCTGAGGAAAAACTTCGTCGTGTAAAATCCACTAAAGAAGAGAATCAGCGGCGCGAGGACGAACCGGACTGAGTCTGGGAAAAAGGCATGACGCCAGCCACGACGGGCTTCTATTGAGCTTGATTGTGTGTGGGGAGTCACGACCCGACGGCCACCGGAATTGCTGGCTTCAGCGGAGAGGTCGGCGCGCTCTCTTGAGCCGTACGGCAGACCTTACACACACGGGGGCGGGCTTTCAAAAATGAGACTTTTCCGCTGGCCAGGCAGCTGTAATGGACAAAGTCCTCGCACAGGGCGCAACGAGACCAGCCGCCACTGAAAAACGTTTTGTTGCGATAGAGCTCTTCCTTACAGACCTTGCAGTGCCGGGCTTCAATTCCCAGCAGCATCGGCTCCCAGTCCCCGCCAGCGTTTCTAATACTCATAATACGGAGTATAGTGGAGGCGCGAGGGGTGAGGCAAGGGCCTACAAGCCCGCACGCCTAGAAAGGGCAGGTTCACAATGTCATCAGGTCGAGTGCCGACTTGGAGATGAATCCATGCCCTGCCTGCTTTTCACAAGGGAAGTAGATCACATTGATGGAATTGGATGGCACTGCCTGGCGATGAAGGGAAACAGTGGGATTGAAGAGGAAGGCTAAGACGTTGCGCGTTGTTGTTGAATCGCGTGGAAGCGTTGGACCATTCCGTCCCAGATGAACGCATGCAGCCGGAGGTTTGCGGCACGTTCCACTTGGATGAATTCGATCCCGGCCAGATGGCCATTCACCCACCGCACATAGGCCTCATCGATCGGCAGCGACTCGGGTTGATCGGGGAGCATGAGGCGCAATGCAATCCGCCGGTCTGGCAGCAGAGGTTGATCAGCTTCGATCGTGCATCCCATCGCCGAAAGATTCGTAATTGTTCCTTCGCCGACTGTCGCGGTCACACAGTACATGGTCGGGTAAGTGACTGGCAGGCGATAGAGGCTGCGTTGGTAGGGTCTGGTCTGTTCCATCGAGGAGCAGAGTGTACGGAGTCTGAAGGTTGGAGGGTATTCCCCAATAGAGGGGTGGGGAGGACAGTCGTGCTGCGGCCGCTAAAGCCAGAGCCCTGTTGCTTGTCCTAGTGAAGCGCTGCTTGGCGCAGCAACTAGTTCCGTTCCGACTCATCGTCGAACGGAACGTCGAACAGGCTGCGCCATCCCTAAGAACGGGCCGCGGCGCTTCGCTATGGCAAGAATTTCAACAGGGCTCTGATACCCGCAGCAGCAGTCACGACTGTCCTTGAGAGGATAGAACATGGAGGGTTGGAAGGAGGAGGGGGGCGGCCTGGTCGTCCTCCTGCTCGTGCAACGCGCGGCCTCCGAAGGCCCTCGTTGGACGCGCGCAGTGGAAGACAATCGGGGGCCACTCCCTGAGAAGAGTGTAAAGAGGGAAAGTTCATGAAAAGATGCGGCCAGGTGCCCTTTTTGCTCGCAGAACGCGCACGGTGCAACTGTGAATCGTGCGATGCGTGGCTCCCTCTCATTGTTCATTTAAACACAGCTGTTATGTCTGGTGAGGGAGGAGGAAAGCCACTTTACTGTATGGAATGATGGTGCTACTATGTAACCACATTGTAGTACTAGCCACGGAGGTGCGCGCATGGTGAAGAAATTGACGAAGCACGGCAACAGTCTTGCCCTCGTGCTCGATCGCGGAGTCCTCGACCTTTTGGAGATCGATGCAGACACTCCCCTCAACATCAAGACAGACGGGAAATGTCTTATCGTCACTCCGGCTCAAACTCCCGCACGGCAGAAGAAGTTCCGGGCAGCATTGGAGGAAGGCAACCGACGATATGGGAAGATGCTAAAAAGGCTGGCCTAGCAATGGCTAGCCCGCTGTTCCTCTCAGTCGAAGATGTTTTCGAGATCCATGCCGACCAGATTCAGCGATATGGGGGGAGTCTTGGCATTCGCGATGTTGGACTGCTGCGTTCCGCACTCGGAATGCCCGAAGCCGGGTTTGGAAACCAATATCTTCATGCCGGCCTGTTTGAGATGGGCGCTGCCTATCTTTATCATATCGTTCAAAATCATCCTTTTATCGATGGTAACAAGCGAACTCTTGAAGCTAAATGGCTTCACGCTCGTAGCCGACGAATCGGTTTTTGAAACACTCGTTTTACAGGCCGCCCAAGGCCAAGTTGGGAAAGACGCCGTCGCAGATTTCTTTCGAGAAAATACCAAGTCATAGCTCTCCAGTGCCACCTTCGTGCTGCTCCGGTAGTTCCGTGAGCTGGTCTGGATCGGACAGGGCTTGTTCTGCCTGACTTTTGTCGGTGGACAGGCTGGCATGAAAGAACGCCTGCGTTGCCTCCTTGCTCCTAGACCGCGAGATCAAAGGAGGAGAGAGGCGGGTCTTGCCGTCCTCCTGCTCCCGGAACGCGCATGATCAGAATGTGCTCGTTCGACGGGCGCAGTGAAAGACGTCCGGCGACTCCACTTAGAGCAAGGTGGAGAAAATCGAAAGGGCCTCGCTCGACGCCCGCAGTCGAACGCCTCCTCACACCTTTGCTTGGTTAGGCGATGAACTGGAGAAGGGCAGGGTTTACGCGCACAGTTGAAAGCTTCGCGCCGGGATCTTGGTCCGCGTAGTATCAGCCCGAGGGATTCAGCTTTTCTGAGAGGGACTCGCCATTGCGCGGTGCCAACGCCGAAGGTGCTTAAGGTTCGGAAGCTTCGTTTTGCCGCTGAGCAGATAGTTCTCGATCACACCGTAAAGATCGTAGTCGACGAACAACGGTCGATCGGAAATCAAGAACGGCGACTCAGCCAACATATTGTCGATCGGCGTCAGTAGATCCGCGAATTGCGCGCAGAGGTATGTGCGATGGCTGGTCCATTCCTGGAGACAACCCTTTCCGAACTTCCCTTCCTTATGTCGGATCAGCATGACCCGTTCGACTAGAGGTCGTGATGGGATGATATAGCTGTCGTTGATCTTGAACCCCACCATCTCCAGGTCGTTTTCGATATAGCGTGAGAGGATGAGCTGAATGCCCTCGAACTCTTTCGGGAACAGGTTGAGCGTATAGCGCCGATCGATATACCGTGCAACCTCTTGACCAAAATCAGTGACATCGCAGATGGCCTGTTTCCCATCGACCACGCATGGCACCGTGTAGCCACGTCCGTTCGTGGCTTTAATAATGGAGCCTCGCTCGTGAAAAGGAATATTACGCAGACGAAACTGGATGCTGTTCCATTTAAGGATCTGTCGCACGGTGATGCAAAACGGCGACCAGGGAAACTGAATGAGCGTGAGCATGGAGTCTATATGACGGAAGCGGAGGGAAACTTCAATATCGGGGAATATCCAGAAATGTGTCGGCGATCCGAATCAGTCATCAAATTTAGGTCACTTTTGGTTTGGATGAGGAGGGAATCCAACGGGGGATGAGAGTAAGGCAAGAATGATCGGGAGGCCAATAGTTTATAAGGGTGCGTTATTTTGATTGCATCTGTGGACATAGCAAGATGTTCTTTCACATGGTCACTGATCAATCTTCTATTATCAAACATAATACTCCCCCAATTCTTTTCCCAAACGCTGAAGGCCTCCCATGAATGACCCCATTCATTAGTCCCTGACATGGTCCTCAGGGAGTGCTCTACTGCCTCAAGGTAGGGAACCTCGAGCTTTGTGCTTGAAATCTTTATCAAGGAGCCAAGGTAGACAAGCCACTCTGCTAACTGCCCATATTGATCCCATGCCTTGGCCTCGTGCGTAAACTTCACCTTCGTTTTAAGAATTGCGGAGAACATACGAATGAACCGGGGCTGAGTAATTGATTGCCCAGTTTTGTTTGCTACAGAGATAATATGTGAGAGCGATTTGGAGGACTTCAAGTATTTGTCGGTGTAGACGTGTGTTCCGCTAAGTACATTCTTGAGGGTGGTTTCAGAATTCGTTACTTGCTTTTCGGCTTCAGGGAATTCCCTCTCGATCCCCTGAAGAACTTTATCAATGCTACTCTTATCAATAACGAAAAGGCCAAAAGAGATTTCAAAGTGATCTTTCAGGTACTGCGGTACAGATGACTTGGTAACGTAGAATAGGTTGCCTCTTGAAAGAGTTGCAGAATTAGATTTTCTGAATTCATGTAGTACTGCTTTGAGGTTTGGATCTCCCAATGCATAGCCGAAAAAAAGGATGGTCTGTTCTGCCATCAGCGTGAAAATCTTTCTGGAGAAGTATGTTGGAGTGTTGATGAAGTTGTAGTAGTCCTCTGTTGTTGCGACTATCCCTGGCGGATGCAGAATGCAGCCATGGATATGGTACATCTCCAGCATCCCGTCTCGATTGGTAATGGGTTTGCCAGGATAATTCGAATTGCACTCTGAGGGCATGAGTTGCTGAACCAAATCGTCATAGTTGGTGGAGATGATTTTTACTGTTTTGTGATTTTCGAGAAATGAAGAGATTCTTTCTGAGGAGTCTTTATCTATTTTGTATGATCGGACTTCCTCAGATATTGCTTCCCGAAAATCCTTCTTCTCTTTCAGGAATCGAAGCTCCAATATTTGTGCGCAGTCTTCTAGAGGAAGACCTTCTAATAAACTTTCATCTAGGATTCTTCCCGCAGTCTTGTGATCTTTTAGATACGCGCACGAACGTTCAAGTAATTTTTTCCAGCTCGGCATCTTGTTGGCGGTGAGCTGCTTCGAAAAGCCTGCGCCAGTAAAGAGGCAGAGTGATCTGTTTGCAAGGGCAAACGCCAAATCAAAAAAGTAGTCCATGCCTGTTAGGTTCTACTAGGATAACTGCACTTGCCACGTAACTTCGGTGGGAATCCTGGTTGGCAAGCTAGCTAGGGGAGAATGGAATGTCAACTGAAAGGGATGCGGGGCCTATGTTAGGATGCCGCGCATGTCGGCGTTAAGGCTGGTGCTTTGGGGATTCCTTGCCATTCTTGGGGCGGTTGCGCTCGCTTTTGTTGTCGGTCTCGTCAATCCCGATGAAAAAGTAAATGGTTTGTGGCTGGTCGTAGCCGCGGCTTGCATCTATGTGCTGGCTTTTCGTTTCTATGGCCGCTGGCCGGGGATTGGAGGAGGTGGCTACGGGCTCACATGGGTGACTTCGCCCTTTGGGGCTGTCGTCAGAATCTGAAGCAGTTTCGGTAGTAGTGGGCGAAGGTCTTTCAGGCGGTTGGTCTGGGCCTGCAGCACGATACAGCGATGGTGAACTGCGGGATGTTCTGTTGAAAGGCCAGGTTACGGTCGACGGTCACGAAAACATCGAATTGTGTTTGCGCGCGAGTCAGTAGCTCACCGTTCTTGATCCCCGCCCAGCTTGCTTGAGGAACCGTCAGGATTTCATGCCCCTGAATATCTTTGGCGAACCGTCGGTCGATGCACTCGTCAAGGGGACTCTCACGAGGCTTTGGCGAGCATCCGGGTTTTAGCTTCTTCGAGGAAGGCGATCACTTGCTCTCGCGAGACGGTCGGGAAGCCTTGAAGGAAGTCGTCGATTGTTTCGCCACCTTCCAAATATTCGATCAAGGTCTGAGCAGGCACGCGTGTTCCTGCGAAGACAGGTGTGCCCCCGAGCACGTCTGGGGAAGAGCTGATGAGGGGTGCTTTAGCGGTAGCCATGGTTCACAAGAATAACGGGACCGATGCTGATTTACAAGCGCTTGACGGGTTGTTAGGATGCCCGCATGTCCGCAGTAAAGCTGGTTTTATGGGCCTTTCTTGCCATTCTCGGTGCCGTTGCGCTCGCCTTTGTTGTCGGTTTCGTCAATCCACAGGAAAAAGTGAATGGGCTCTGGTTGGTCGTGGCGGCGGCATGTATTTATGTGCTGGCCTTTCGCTTCTATGGCCGCTGGCTGGCCAAGCAAGTTGTCGAACTCAATAACCAGCGTGTGACGCCGGCTGTGCGGTTGAATGACGGCGTTAATTTTCATCCCACCAATAAATATGTGTTGTTCGGTCATCACTTCGCGGCAATTGCCGGGGCGGGGCCGCTGCTTGGGCCGGTCTTGGCGGCGCAGTTTGGATTCTTGCCCGGCTTTCTCTGGCTGGTCATCGGCGCGGTGTTGGCGGGGGCGGTACAAGATTTCATCATCCTGGTTGCGTCGATGCGGCGGAATGGTCGCTCTCTTCCTGAAATTGCACGAGATGAACTGGGTGTTGTCACCGGCACGGCCACGGCGGTGGCAGTGTTGTTCATCGTAGTAGTAGCGTTGGCCGGGTTGGGTTTTGCCGTTGTGAACGCGCTCTATCTCAATGCCTGGGGTACCTTTACGATTGCAATGACGATTCCCATCGGCTTGATCATGGGCTTCTATCTTCAACGGTTTCGGCCTGGTCAGGTGGCGGAAGTCTCCTTGCTCGGTGTGGTGCTGTTGGTCGCGTCTGTGATCTTCGGGCGGGTGGTCGCTCAGTCTTCGGTGGCCGGGTGGTTTGAGTTGGAGCGAACGACGTTGGTGTGGGGGTTGGCAGGCTACGGGTTTCTTGCGTCTGTTTTGCCCGGGTGGATGTTGCTGGTGCCGCGGGGGTATCTCTCTACCTTTATGAAGCTTGGGGTGGTGGCATTGCTGGGGGTGGGTGTAATTCTCATGGCGCCGACGATCGAGATGCCGCGCGTCACCATATTTGCGAGCGGGGGCGGTCCGATTATTCCCGGCACGCTGTTCCCCTTTCTCTTTATCACGATTGCCTGCGGAGCCATCTCGGGTTTTCACTCGCTGGTGTCTTCGGGGACCACGCCGAAGATGATCGAGCAGGAATCCCAGGCTACGGTCGGCTATGGGGCGATGTTATTGGAGAGTTTCGTCGGGGTGATGGCCTTGATTGCGGCCTCAGTGTTGATCCCCGGTGACTATCTGGCGATCAACACCATGCTCTCGGCCGACGCGCTGGCTGCGATGGGCTTTCCTGTCTCGCGAATTCAGGAACTCTCGCAACTCGTCGAGGTGGAGGTGGCGGGCCGGCCTGGCGGGGCTGTGTCGCTCGCGGTCGGCATGGCGTCCATTTTTTCCGCGCTCCCGGGTATGGCCGGGTTGATGGCCTATTGGTATCAGTTTGCGTTGGTGTTCGAGGCGTTGTTTATTTTGACGACGATCGATACAGGCACGCGCGTGGGGCGCTATCTCATCCAGGAAATGGGTGGGCGTTTTTACGCTCCGTTCCGGCGGATGAATTGGTGGCCTGGCGTGGCGGTGAGTAGCGGGCTGATCGTGGGAGCCTGGGGCTATCTTATCGGCACCGGGAGTATCTCGACGCTCTGGCCGATGTTCGGGGCGGCGAACCAGTTGCTCGGCACCTTGGCACTCTGTATCGGGACGACGGTGCTGATCAAGATGCGGAAGGCGCAATTTCTGTGGATCACCGCGTTGCCGATGTTGTTTGTCGGGACGGTTACCTTGATGGGGTCCTATGAGATGTTCGGCATGTTTGTGAGCAAGGCTTCGTCCCTTGCCGATAGTGGGCAGGCTTTTGCGTTATATTTGGACGCGGGGCTGGTGGCATTGGTGGCCTTGCTCGCGGTGATCGTCTTGGGCGATAGTATCAGGCAGTGGTATGGCTATGTGGTCTTGAAGCGGCCATTCACCAGCAGCGAAGTGGTAGTGATGGCAGGAGGAAGTTCGCCGAGGAGAATGCAGACGACCATTCATCATGATGATGAGGAGAAGCGATTGCAACTGCCCGGCGGGGGGTGCTGTTGAGGGGTGGCGGGAGCGGCCAGGTGCCCTTCTTGCTCGCAGAACGCGCACGATAAGGATGTGCTCGTTCGATGCGCGCAGTAAAGGGCAGCCTTGGCTGCTCCCTTTAGGGAGGCATGGAGGACTGGAAGGAACTCATTCGACGCGCGGTCTGTAGGAAAAATGGATGAGATGAGAAGGGGAGGGGATCGTGGCTGAGCAATTTTCGTTCGATGTGGTCTCGGAAGTGGACATGCAGGAGATGAAAAATGTCGTCGATCAGGCGACGAAGGAGATCAAGCAGCGCTTCGACTTCAAAGACTCGAAGACGGAAATCACGTTGAAGGAGAAGGAAAAGGAGTTGGTTGTGGTCTCAGACGATGAGTATAAGCTCAATGCGGTGAACGATATTATTAAGACCAAGTGTGTGAAGCGCGGGGTCTCGTTGAAGGCGTTCGATTATGGGACTGTGGAGCCGGCGCTGAGTGGGACGGTGCGACAGGTGGCGAAGATTCAAAGCGGTATCGCGGCGGACAAGGCGAAAGAGGTGACAAAGGCTATTAAGGAGTCGAAATTGAAAGTGCAAGCTCAGATTCAAGGTGAGCAAGTGCGCGTGCTGAGCAAGAGCAAGGATGATCTCCAAGCGGCCATGGCATTTCTCAGGGGCAAAGATTTTGGGATTGATCTGCAATTCACCAACTACCGCTAACCGGTAACGGGATGGTGAAAAATGCCGCCAGCTTTGTTCTCGCATCGTTCAAACCCTCAACGTACCGATCGAGATTCTCGGAGGTCGGAAATACAGGTGGAGTTTTTCCGTTCGCCAAGATTCATTGTACGGGCGAACGGCTCCACAAAGTGCGGGCGGTACCTCCTCCGGGCCTTCACTCGCTGCGGCCTTGTTGGATGGCCTGTTTGAGCATCCTGTAAGGCTTTGTCTTGTGCATGGCTAGAATTCTTATTCTCGCTCTTCTTCTGGCGCTCTCCCTCTCGGGCTGCGATCGTGGTGATCCCATCGTCGTCATTCAGCTCAATCCGAAGAATCCTGACATCATCTACGTTGCGACGAACGACTATATCTATAAGACGCGCGATAGCGGGCAGACCTGGACGAATCTGTCGAAAGGGATGAGCC
>Ga0163152_10004945_pt1 | contig 16054 bp, 12 predicted proteins | sample OliLakLV19MP8IB2_FD_148635 | JGI IMG/M metagenome (GOLD analysis project Ga0163152, IMG submission 148635) | Freshwater microbial mat bacterial communities from Lake Vanda, McMurdo Dry Valleys, Antarctica - Oligotrophic Lake LV.19.MP8.IB-2 | ecosystem: Environmental > Aquatic > Freshwater >... | reverse complement strand
GAAGAGGCGAGTCGTACGCTTCGGTACGTTGAGCCTCTGAGCGATGCGAGAACGCCGCTGGCGGACTTTTTCAGCATCCTGTTAGTAGGGCGCATCCGCAGGCTTGCCTCCCTTCGGCCAATCATTCACTTTACCGGGGAAATCCGGCCTCGGCTGGGTATTGATATACGCGGCGACATCATAGGCGTCATCATCCGACAGGCTCCAACCCCAGCTACGCGGCATGTTCGCCTTGATGAAAGCGGCAGCCACGCTCACCCGCGCCATGCCCGCGGCAATGTTATAGGACTGCGGCCCCCAGACCGGCGGCGCGGCCATCGTCCCTTGGCCATCGGAGCCGTGACAGAAGGCACATTTGCTCGCGAACACGGTCTTCCCGTTGCCTGCATCGAGCGGGCGACGTGACTCAATGCGCTGGAGGCCCCGCCAGGATATTTTCGCACCCGTCGGCACTCCGCGTGAAAGCCAGGTGATATAGGCGACGACGGCCTGTAGCTTGGAGCTGTCCGGTGGAAATGCACGCCCATTCAGGCTCCGCTCGATACATTCGTTGACACGATCGGCGAGCGTATTTACTTTCGCGCTGCGAGGGCGATATTCGGGATAGATTGCGGCAAGGCCGACGAATGAGGCGGCGTTTGGATTGAGCCCGCCGTCAAGATGACAATTGGTGCAGTTGAGGCGATTGCCGACATAGGGTCTGGCGTATTCCTGCGTGTTGACGACAATCTCATAGCCGAGTCGGATCTGTTCACCTAATTGACTGCCTGGAATAATGTCGGGGGAAGGCGGAGCGAATTCTATCGGCGCGCGAACAGTTTGGTTGGTCGCTCGAAGCTCGTCCGTCGTAACCCGAGCCTTTTCACTTGAGCAACTTGCGAGCGCTAGTATTCCGAGAAGAGCCGGCAATAGCCATATCATGCCCCTCTCTTGTGCCAAGACCGTGCCACTACCAAGGAAACCCTACCCGTCGTCTTGCCCTGGTAAATTCTACGATTAGTCGTCAGGCTAAGATCGCCCTGGAGCGAAACGCCACAACGCCGAGATCATGGCTGTTGCGTGATGCCACAGAAACCACACGAGGAGCTAAGGCTTGCCGACTCAGCCTTCGTAGCCATTTCGGCTACGAAGGCTGGGAGGTGAAGAATATGAGACGAAAGAGAACCGTGCAGATGGGATCACACTGGCGAGCGTTATTCCTTCACAATCACGCCGCACGCGATACGTGGCCCACCCGGCGCATCCTTTGTCAGCGGGTCAGGAAGATACTTATCGTCGAACTCATGGATGATGAACGCGCTCCCATCCATATCGTGGATGGTGTTCAGCCCTTCGGACAGGGTTACCCGGCTTGTGATCGTATACAGCGACCCGTTCCGGCTGTTGTCCACGGAAAGGTTCTGGAGATCGCCGAGATGGTAGGGATGGTTTCCTAACCCAGAGGTAACGTTCGCCTCCGGATTGATTGCCGCATCCACATTCCCATCATAGTGCCCCTTGGCCGCTGCGAAGGGGTCGCAATTGCCGACTTCGTGAATATGGATCGCGTGGCGTCCCGGCGTCAATTTGCTTTCCGGTGTGCCTTGGAGCTTCAACTTGATCCGGACGCGCCCTTCATACTCCTCGTAGAGATGCGCCTCTCCCGTAATGCCGGGGCCGGCGATGACCGCCTTCGAATGTAAGGGCTTCTCGACCTTGCCCTTATAATAGGACGAGCAGCCGGCAAGCGGCATGAGTGCCGCGGCCACAATTGCCGTCCCCATAAGTATTCGATTCATACAGCCTCCTTGGTTATCTAATTCTCCAGCCACACGACTGTCATCCTGAGAGCCGCGCGCGAAGATATTCTCACAATGGCACTCGGTCCACAACCATTCAGTCATCGATTCATCATATCTAGGACGCCACTACCCCTGAGTGTGAAGGCAGCTCGTCAACGATGCGGCGGGCTCCACGGGATTTTCGATTTCGTGCCAGGCACCGACGGCAGGAGGAGCCTTTCACATTTTACGTTTAACGTTCTGCTGAAAATCGATACACATCATGGCACGTCGTGCAGCGAGCCGTCATGCTCGAGAGCCGTTGTAGAATCTGTTGCGAGGTCTCTTTGTTCGCAATCGCATCCGCCAACGCATCCATATCCTGATGAATCGACATGCCCATCTGCTTGAACGGCAACGGCAGCTTCGCCATCAGCGCCGGATTCACATCCTCAGCCATGTGCATTCCTGCCGAGCGAGCCGCCTGTTCCATCTGCGTTCGACCCGCCTCCTGATCCTGACCGGCCAAACCTGTAACCACGCCATGGACCGCCTTCAGGAGCAGACGCATCTCGCCCAGGACCAGATCTCGCTCTGCAGGCGCCAACACGATTTGCGTCCGACCATCTGTGCCCTGCGTCGTCAGCCCCTGCACGAAGAACCATCCAATCACACCAATCGTCACGATCCACAGCCCCAATGTGATCCAACAGAGCGTCGATCTCATCGGAGCCCGCTGCCCATGCCGCCGGTTTGTTCAGGAGCCAGGGTTCTCACATAGGCGAGCACATCCCAAATCTCATCGTCTGTGAGTGCTTCCCTCCAGGCTCCCATCGCGGTATTCTGCCTGCCGTCATGCACGCTCTTAAATAGCCTCGCATCCAGCTTCCCTTGAACTGCCGACGACGTGAGGTCGGCGACCGGAGGAGTAAACTTCATCTGCCCATCTCCCTTCCCCTCGACCCCATGGCACCGAATGCAGGTGGTTGAATAGATGACTCTGCCGCTGAGCACATCGCGCTCCGGATGAGACACGTTTAAATCCTTCAGGCTCGGCCCTCCGGCGTTTCCCAACCCCGTGATCCCGGCAAACACCAGCACAGCGACCCCGACAATTACAGTTTTCATCGCGCCGCCTCCATAATAGGATGCCTTTCCCCCACCATCCGTTGTACCTCTTGCCAGTCAGATGCCAATCAGACATAGAAATGTTCACAACTAACAGTCTGTATAAACAATGTGTTAGGAGAAAAAAAGCAGGAGGACTCGCCGACAGACCGTCGCAAGTGGCGAGAAAGACCCCGCCGAGCATCAGGTCACTGTCGCAAGACGCCACAGCTTGGAGAACGTCAACGGTCATTCGCCGTCATGACCCAGGCAGATAGGCTGAAGGCTTTTAGCGTTCAGTATTCAGCCTAAACACCTGAGCAGCTACCATTCGGCAATCGCTCATCCTGCGACAATAATGAGCTGGGACTGGCTCCGATTCAGAGCGGTGCCTGTCCCGCCTCTCATTCACTCTCTCTCCGTCTTGCGACACACAGGCAATTGGTGTATATACGATAATGTGTTTACATGGACATTCCGAAGGCCATCGCGAACTTCGAGAAGCATGGCGTCCCGTTTGAGGAGGCCACCACCGTCTTCGCCGACTCCGATACGCTGGATGGCGACGACCCAGAGCACTCGGCGCACGAACGTCGCCGTCAGCGCATCGGGCGATCATTGACGGGACGAATCCTCTTTGTGGTGTATACGATACGGAGGACAACACATGAAAAAGAAACGATCCGTATTATCAGTGCCAGGCAAGCGAGCCGCAAGGAACGTCAAGCATATACCCGACTCGCAGATTGATTTTTCCGACATCCCGGAAGCTACAGACGCACAATTGAAGCGCATGCGCCGAGTCGGCAGACCGGCCAGCGGCATGGCGAAGCAGTTGATCGCCATTCGGCTCTCCCCGCGGCTGTTGGGCCAGCTCCGAAAGATGGCCGTTAAGGAAGGGAAACCCTATCAGTCACTGATTCATGAGCTCTTAGAAAAAGCCGCCAACAAGGCCGCGTAGGGCTCGTCTGTCTTGTTCGTGTGGTCTGTCTGGTTTTTCTGGTGGGGGTTCAGGTCCAACCAACAAGAGAAACCAGATAGACAAGACAGACCAGATAGACCAGATAGACCAGACCCACCAGCCTCGTCTCGCACCGAAGCCCTGGCCGCTCTCGTGCGAGCGTGAAGGGGCATGGTCAAGCAACGCCCCCGGTGCTTGCTATCAACTCACATAATACTGGTATTTCGATTCTAGATGCGTTGACACAAAGGTCAGCACAAAGTAGCCTCCAGCTGTTTCTGTCTACAACGAGGATGTCGTGCGCGCCCTTCTTGATACAAATATTTTGATCCACCGTGAAGCGTCTGTCGTGGTGCGGCAGGACATAGGCTTTCTTTTCAACTGGCTCGATCAATTAGGAGTGGAGAAGTGGATACATCCAGTGAGTGCCTCAGAAATCGCTCAGCATCAAGACGAACGTGTCCGCAGATCCTCTCGTACGCAGTAAAGGCCAGACCTGCTCGCTCCGCCACCGCCAGGAACGTCGTCATCAGACAGATGTTGGCGGACGCGACGAATAAATCCTCAGGCGACCAGATGCCGTCGTGGCCCTTGAACTCAGGCGGCGTCGCCACCTGGATATCCGGCTTCCCGGCACAGGAGATGACTCCCTTGCGTTGCTCCGTCCATTTGACCGCGGTGTGATAAGAATATGACTTCGGCTTTGTCTCCATGATTTGTTCTCCCTTTCCAATTAATCCTGTAACCCTTCTTCCCTTTCCCTCACTAGCAGGATGCTGAAAACGTCCGCCAGTCTGTCTTGTTCATTTGGTCTCACTGGTTTGTCTGGATTTTTAGTTGAACGAAACTAACCAGATGAACCATATCAACCAGATAAACAAAACAAACTAGATCAACCCTCGTCAATAGACCACGTGCCGATAAAAAAGTTTCTTCGCTACCTCAGCCGCAACGACATACCCGACGACGATGCAGAGCAAGGCCGCCAGGAACAGCGGTGGCAACGGCACGAACCCCAGCGGCCCGCGCAGCGGCGTATAGGGCAACAGCAGCGTCAGTCCTACGACCGCGAGCGTCGCAAGCAACAGGCCACGGCTCGGTCGGCTCTGAATGAACGGCCGACGAGTCCGCACAACCAGTACGATGATCGAAGCGGAAATCACCGACTCCACAAACCACCCGGTTCTGAATTCCTCCACACCGGCGTGAAAGACCAGGAGCAGCACTCCGAAAGTCAGATAATCGAAGATGGAACTCACCAACCCGAACGTGAGCATGAATTTTCGAATGAACGCGATGTTCCACCGCCTCGGCCGATCGATCAGCTCCTCATCCACGCGATCGCCGGCGATGGTCATTTCCGGAACGTCGGTCAGAAGATTGGTCAATAATATTTGCTTGGGCAGCAGGGGGAGAAATGACAAAAAGAGCGACGCCCCTGCCATGCTGAACATGTTGCCGAAGTTCGCGCTGGTCGCCATAAAGACATACTTCAACGTATTGGCGAACGTCCTCCGCCCTTCCAGCACTCCTTCGACCAGGATGCCAAGATTCTTTTCCAGCAACACGATATCCGCCGCTTCTTTCGCCACGTCCACCGCACTCTCGACGGACACGCCGACGTCCGCCGCGTGCAAGGCCGAGGCATCGTTGATGCCGTCGCCCCCATAGCCTACGACGTGGCCTGCCTTTTTCAACGCCAGGATGATCCGTTCTTTCTGATTGGGCTCGACTTCGGCAAACACATGGACGTCGTTCACACGCGACACTAGCGCTTCGTCGCTCATCTGCCGCAAATCCTCGCCCGTCAACAGCTCTCCATTCGACAAGCCTATCGCCTGTCCGACGTGAGCCGCGACGAGACGATTGTCGCCGGTCACGATCTTCAATGTGACGCCTAGGCCCTTGAGTCGGCCGATCACATCTAGAACACCGTCCTTGACGGGATCTTCGAACAGCAGGAATCCCAAGAACGTCATGTCCGCCTCATCGTCCTTGGTGATGCCCTCTCGTGCGCCCATCTCGCGAGAAGCGAGCCCAAGCACCCGCAATCCCTGGCCGGACCACTGCGCCATCTGCAAGAGGATGGCATCCCGCACGACAGCCAACTCAACTAAGGCACCGTCCGCAGTCTCGGCGGTTGAACAGACCGCCAGCATATTCGCCAGGGCTCCCTTGGTGACTAAGAGATGGGCGGTCGGTGCCGCGACTAACACGGACAACCGTTTACGGACGAAGTCGTAGGGCTCCTCATCCAATTTCCGATAGGGAGAGAGATCGAATGAACGAGCAGTACGGATGGCTTCGTCAATCGGGTTATGAAATCCGGTTTCGAAACTCGCATTGAGCGCGCCGTGCAAGAGTACTCGTTCGCTCGGATTCCCTGTGATATCGTACGCGGCCTTCAGCCGGACGAGCCCTTCGGTCAGTGTCCCTGTCTTGTCCGAGCAGAAGACGGTCATGCTCCCGAAGTTTTCGATCGAGGCCAACCGCTTCACAATCACTTTCTGCTGGGCCATGCGTTTGGCCCCATGGGCCAAATTGATGCTGATAATGGCCGGTAGCAGCTGCGGAGTGAGGCCGACCGCGAGAGCGAGAGAGAACAGAAAGGCTTCGAGCACGGGCCTGGCCAGATACACGTTGACGGCAAAAATGGCGACGACCAACACGACGGTCACTTCCAAGAGCAGATAGCCGAATTGCCTAATGCCTCGCTCAAAATCCGTCTCGGGCGGCCTGAGTTGCAATCGGCCAGAGACCTTCCCGAATTCCGTGTCCGACCCAATGTACACCACCACCGCCGTACTGTTTCCACTGACGACATGGGTTCCGAGAAAGAGACTATTTGTCCGTCGAGCCAGGGGACTGTCGGGCGGCAGGACGCCGCAGATTTTCTCGACCGGATAGGTTTCTCCCGTGAGCGTCGCTTCGTCCACGAACAGATCTTTCGATTCAAGCAGCAGGCAATCGCCAGGAACCGTGTCGCCCGCTCTGAGGAGGACGACGTCGCCCGGCACGACCTCCTCAACCGCCACAGAGGCAGGGCTTCCGTCCCGCCACACATCCGCTTTCACCTGCACGATCGCGAGCAGGCTGGCCACCGCTTGATTCGCGCCCCGTTCCTGCCAGAACCCGAGTAGGCCGCTGGCAAGCACGATCATGAGAATGATCGCCGTGTCGGTCGGGTCAGCAAGAAAGAAGGCCAGCCCGGCGGCCGCCAGGAGGATGAGGATGATCGGGCTGGTGAATTGCCGAAACAGCAGCTCGTAGGTGGACAAGCGGCTCTTCGGTTTCAAGAGGAGATGCGCATCGCGCAGATGACGCCGTCGCGCCTCATCGCTAGAGAGCCCTTTGGAGCTTGAGTCGAGTTGCTGAAGAGCCTCAGCCGATGGGCTGCTCCAAAAATGCCACCGGTCAGACGACTCCTGTCGCATCACACTATGCCCTCGCCTCTTTCAGGCTCCGGATACTCACCGACCATTCAAACGGCGTTCTGAACGCGCGACACTAGAATTCTCAGCATGGTATGAGGGCAAGGTTCGATTGCTTCTATACTGGAAGACGTCATGACTTACGAGCCCGAAGTGCCAACAAGCTGAGGAAGATCGTACTGGAGCAGATCGCCGATGCGGTCGATCGTCACGTCCGCCGGCGGGTAATTCTTGAGTAGGTGAGGATCGTGCGCATAATGCCCCTGCCGTGGGAATACGGTGGTCACCCGCGTGCCCCAGATCTTCTTGACCGCCGTGAGGATTCTGAGCTTGTCGTCGACCAGCACATAGTGATCGCCCGGATACCGCCGCTCGACATCGTCGAGTTCCTGTTCTTTGTGAATGTAGATCAGCACATGGCCATCCACAGCCTCGAAAAGACCGGACCGTTCGATTTTTCTCGGTTGGAACACCACATCCCCATCCGACAAGATGACCGCTTTCCCCCATTGTTTCACCTGTTCTACCGCATCGAGCGCATTCGGAAACAATCGATTCGCAAATGGATAGTTCACCAGAAAATGAGAGACCGTCAAAACTTGTGGATCGCGTGGATGCTCGACCCGAAAGCGCTGGAGCGCCCCCAAGTAGTCGGCATACCCGAGCTCCGTTCGCAACCGTTCAAAGATCGCCCAATAGTTTTCCTGCCGTTCGTGCCCCACCGTCTGTTCAAGATGGCACTTAAGATCGGCCGTCACCCGATCGTTGTCGAGGAGGGTGTTATCGACATCGAAGAGGAAGACGACATTCGTTGTTGCCATTGGCACACCTCTCATCTGTATCGAATTCGTGGGTCTGCATGCATCAGACTGTCCCACTCCATCGCCAATTGCGGATCTCCGGCATGTCTTGGCCATACTTGGCGATGTACTGTTTGTGCTCAAAGCGCTTGTCACGCAAGGCCTGTTTGGCATAGTCCGCGCGTGAGCCATGCAGGGGGATCCGGTCAATGACGTCAGCGACCAGATGAAAGCGATCGAGATCGTTCATCACCACCATATCGAACGGGGTCGACGTCGTCCCTTCTTCCTTGTACCCACGTACGTGCAGGTTCTTGTGGTTGGTCCGCCGGTAGGTCAGGCGATGAATCAACCAGGGGTAGCCGTGGAAGGCGAAGATGATCGGCTTGTCCGTCGTGAACAGGGCATCGAAGTCCTTGTCGGGCAATCCGTTCGGATGCTCATGAGGCGGTTGCAGCTTCATGAGATCTACGACGTTGACCACGCGCACCTTGACGTCGGGCAAATAGACGCGCAGCAACGACACCGCCGCCAGCGTTTCCAGCGTAGGGACGTCGCCGCAACAGGCCATCACGACATCCGGCTCGCTGTTTTTGTCGTTGCTCGCCCATTCCCAAATGCCGATACCGGCAGCACAGTGTTTGAGCGCGTCGTCCATGCTGAGCCACTGAGGCGCCAGTTGTTTGCCCGCGACGATGACGTTCACGCGGTTGCGGCTGCGCAGACAATGGTCGGTGACGGACAACAACGTATTTGCGTCAGGCGGGAGAAAGACCCGAATGACCTCGGCCTTCTTATTGACGACGTGGTCGATAAAGCCGGGATCTTGATGGCTGAATCCATTATGGTCCTGCCGCCACACATGCGAGCTCAGCAGATAATTCAGCGAGGCGATCGGCCTCCGCCAGGGGATGTGGCCGCAGACCTTCAGCCACTTGGCATGTTGATTGAACATCGAGTCGATGATGTGAATGAACGCCTCGTAGCAGGAGAAGAACCCGTGCCGGCCGGTCAAGAGATACCCTTCCAACCAACCTTGACACTGGTGTTCACTGAGCATCTCCATCACCCTGCCATCCGGCGCGAGGTGATCGTCGTAGGGATAACGATCCGCCATCCACGCACGGTTGGTCACCTCCAACACATTCTGCCAGCGGTTTGAATTGTTCTCGTCGGGGCTGAAGAGGCGGAAGTTCCGGCTCTCCATGTTCAGCTTCATCGTGTCTCGCAGGAATGTCCCCATGAGGCGAGTGGACTCGACGTCAATGGCGCCTGGTTTCGTGACCTTGACGGCGTAGTCGCAGAAATCAGGCAGATGCAGTTCCCTGAGAAGCAGACCTCCGTTCGCGTGGGGATTCGCACTCATGCGACGCGCCCCCTTGGGCGCCTGTTCGGCCAATGCAGGCTTGAGTCCTCCCGTCTTGGTAAACAGCTCCTCGGGTTTGTAGCTCTTCATCCACTGTTCGAGGATTTTGATGTGCCCTGGTTTGTCCATGTCGCCCATAGGTACTTGATGTGAGCGCCAGTAATCCTCGGTCCGCTTGCCGTCAACCTGCTTGGGGCCAGTCCAGCCTTTGGGTGTTCGGAGCACGATCATGGGCCAGAGCGGGCGCTTCTTGGCACCGTCCCGGCTGGCGGCGGCTTTGATGCGCTGGATATCCCGCATAACAGTATCGAGCGTCGAGGCCATAAGCCGATGCATCTTCAGAGGATCGTGGCCTTCGACGAAATAAGGGATATAGCCGTAGCCTCGAAAGAGTTGATCCAGCTCCTCGTGACTGATACGGGCCAGGACCGTGGGACTCGCGATCTTGTAACCGTTCAGATGGAGAATAGGCAGGACGACGCCGTCGGTGACCGGGTTCAGAAATTTATTGGAATGCCAACTCGTCGCGAGCGGACCGGTTTCCGCTTCACCGTCGCCGACCACGCAGGCCGCGATCAGATCGGGATTGTCGAATACGGCCCCGTATGCATGCGAGAGTGAATATCCTAATTCGCCACCTTCGTGAATCGAGCCCGGGGTCTCCGGAGCCACGTGACTGGGAATGCCGCCCGGGAAGGAAAATTGCTTAAACAACCGTTTCATGCCTCGCTCGTCCTGCGAGACGGTCGGATAGACTTCGGTGTAGGTGCCTTCAAGGTAGGCGTTTGCCACAATCCCAGGTCCGCCATGGCCGGGCCCGGCAATATAGATCATGTTGAGATCCTGTTCCTTGATGACGCGGTTGAGATGCACATAGATGAAGTTCAACCCCGGCGTTGTCCCCCAATGGCCAAGCAGCCGCGGCTTGATATGGGCGCGCTTCAGCGGCTTCTTCAGCAAAGGGTTGTCGTAGAGATAAATCTGCCCAACGGACAGATAATTGGCCGCACGCCAATAGGCATCGATCAACGCTAATTCTTTTTTGGCTAACATAGACTTCATGGTTACCTCTCCATACGAGCAGGATACTGACACGGTGTTCTTACTGAGCCTCAAGAGCCATAAAAGATAAGATGTGAAAAGTGAAACCTCGGGCTGCCGAATGCTCTTCTTCAGAATCCTTTCACATTTTATGTTCACGTCTCACGGATCGCTGGACCGCCTGTTCAGTATGCATTCGAACGTGGCGCGAGCGATCTCGAGCTCTTCATCGCCTCCCGCCACGTAACACACCAACGGTACCCCTTCTTCGCTGATCTTTATCGCGTCGCCGGGAGCGATCTCCCTCGCCGCCTCATTGCGCAGGGGATCGAGACGAAGCCCGCACCAGTCCATCCCCTCGCAGATCCGCGCACGGATGACCGCGGATCGCTCACCGATACCGCCGCCGAACACAACCCCATCGGCGCCTCCCAGCACGGCCAGGTATGCGCCGATGTACTTGCGCACGCGATAGCAAAATATGTCCAGCGCCAGCGCGGCGCGTGAGTCCGGCTTACCTTCGGCTGCGTTCAGAAGTTCGCGCATGTCGCGCGACAGACCAGAAATTCCCAGAAGACCCGAATGCTCATTCAAGAGACGCTCGACCTCATCGACCGACAGTCCTTCCCTCCGAGCAAGATGCCCGACCACTGCTGGGTCCAGGTCTCCCGATCTGGTCCCCATCACCAGACCTTCGAGCGGCGTGAATCCCATCGACGTATCCACCGAGCGTCCCCCATCGATCGCAGTCGCGGAGCAGCCATTGCCGAGTTGCAGCGTGATGAGTCGAAGTTGGGCGAGCGGATGGTTGACTGCTGCCGCACAGATGCCGGCCAGCGACGCATGGGCAATGCCATGAAATCCATAGCGATGGATGCCGTGCTTGCGCGCCAGATCGAGATCGATGGCATAGGTAGCTGCGCGGGGCGGAATTGAGCGATGAAAGGCCGTATCGAACACAGCGACCATCGGAATGTCTAATCCCAGTACAGCACGCGCCCCCTCGATCCCGGCGATCGATCCAGGATTGTGAAGCGGAGCCCATTCGGCCAAACGATCGATTGCGGCTACGACGTCGTCGTCGATCACGACCGGCTCTCGAAATTGCTCGCCTCCATGCACCACTCGGTGCCCAACCGCGTCAACGCGGAGATCTCGTCCGTCAAGCCGGCTCGATTCCTCCAACATCTGCATCATGCACCGGACCGCCTCAGCATGGGTCGAGACAGGGCCAGTCGTCTGGATGACCGTTTTTCCAGCGGGACGGAGCACCATTTTCGCCGCTGGCCCGATGTCTTCTATGGATCCTTCATACCGATTGCTTGCGGTGAAGCGGGCGGCTGTCTTCGGAGACTCGTCGAATTCGATGACCTTGAATTTCAAGGACGAACTTCCACTATTGATCGCTAACACATTCTTCATCGTCGTCGCAAAGCCTTCACCAGTTCCATAAGGAGGAATGGTAGCACGCCCATACCTCCCATTAATGCCCAGTCTTCGATCGGCAGCGGGACAACCTTGAAGATCGTCGCGACCGCTGGAATGGTGAGCACCGCCACCTGCACAACAAGCGAGAGGAGGAAGGCCCACACCAGCGGACGGTTCGTCCAGACGCCCAACTGGAAGAGCGACAACCGTTCGCTCCGGCAGTTGAAGACATGCACCAGTTGCGCCACCACCAACACCGTAAAAGCTACCGTCCTGGCCTGATCGAGCTCTTGATGCAGACCATAGAGGCTATAGCTGAACGCGCCTAACGCAATCACCCCCAGCATCATCCCCTCTCCGCCGATAGCCAGTAATCGTCCGCCGTCCAGCAGGCGAGCCTCCGGCCGGCGAGGCGGACGCGTCATCAGATCGGGCGCCTTGGGATCGACCGCCAGCGCCAATGCCGGGATGCCGTCTGTGACGAGATTCATCCAGAGAATCTGAATCGGCAGGAGTGGAAGGGGCAGCCCCAGCAGCGCCGCAAACAACATGACCAGCACTTCGCTCAGGTTGCACGACAGAAGGAAATGGACGGTCTTCCGGATGTTGTCGAAGACCCCCCGGCCTTCTTCCACCGCCGCCGCGATGGAGGCAAAGTTGTCGTCCGTGACCACCATGTCGGCGGCTTCTTTCGTCACATCGGTTCCGGTGATCCCCATCGCGATGCCGATATCCGCTGCCTTGATTGCAGGCGCATCGTTCACGCCGTCTCCCGTCATGGCCACAATCCCGCCTCGGCGTTTCCAGGCCTGGATGACACGTAACTTGTGTTCTGCCGAGACCCTTGCATAGACCGCCACCTGGTCCACAGTCTTGACCAATTCATCGTCGGACAAACGATCGAGTTCCATCCCAGACATGGCTTCTACCTGGCTGTCCGTCCCGTAGAGCTCTCCTGCAATCGCCGCTGCGGTGTCTTTATGGTCCCCCGTAATCATCACTGTGCGTATGCCGGCGTCGCGGCATGCCTGAACGGCTGCCTTTGCTTCCGGCCGCAGCGGGTCCTTCATGGCTGCGAGCCCAAGAAACACCAGCTGGTTCTCCAACTCATCCGCGCGATAGGCGTCAGGCTCGCGTTCCAATCGCCGATGGGCCATTCCCAACACGCGCAACGCTTGATGCGCGAATGCCGCATTCGCTTCAAGGATGGCGGCACGAATGGATTCCGTGATCGGTTCAATCGTGCCGTCCGCCGCCAGTCGGTGCGTGCAGCCCCGCAATAAAACATCCGGCGCGCCTTTGACGTACGCGACCGGTCCGTCCGGCGTCCGCCGTACGATCGTCATCATCTTGCGCTCCGGATCAAACGGCACCTCCCCGAGAAAGTCATAGGTTTTTGCGAGAGTCTCGATCGTAAGCGCCGCCTTCGCTGCCACGACCAGGAGTGCGCCTTCCGTCGGATCGCCTAGAATGCGCCACGTTCCCTCCTCCTGCCGCAACGTTGCCCCGTTGCAGAGCACGGCAGCCGTCAACAATTCACGCAGGCCAGAGAGAAGAGGTGAAACGTGAGAGGTGAAAGGTGAGAGGTTGTTCAAGGACGAAGACATTTCACGGATTTCGCCGACAGGCTCATACCCCTCTCCCGTGACGTCAAACGTCGCGGCGCCGACGAACAATTTCGTGACCGTCATCTCGTTCTTCGTCAACGTGCCGGTCTTGTCGGTACAGATGACCGTTGCCGATCCGAGCGTCTCAACAGCGGGCAGTTTTCGAATCAGCGCATGCCGCTTCACCATGCGTGTGACCCCCAGCGCCAATGTGATCGTCACCACGGTGGGGAGACCTTCCGGCACGGCCGCCACAGCCAGACTCACCGAGGTCATGAACATGGTCACCAACGGCTCGCCGCGCAGATAGCCCAAGGCGAACACAACGGCGACCACAGCCAGCGCCAGCCACAAGAGGGTATAGCCGAATTGTTCGAGCCGGCGTTGCAGAGGGGTTTCTGCCCGTTCAGCCTCAGACTCCTTCTGAATCATCGAGGCGATCCGGCCCAGCTCCGTTCGGAGCGCCGTCGCGACGACCAGTGCGCGAGCTTTGCCTGAGACCGCAATGGTGCCCATGAATGCCATATTGGTCCGGTCAGCCAAGGGCATGTCGGCTCTTTCGAGGGTACCGGCGTGCTTCTGAACCGGCGTCGACTCACCGGTCAGCGACGCTTCTTGCACCTGAAAATTCGCAACATAGATGAGCCGAGCATCCGCCGGGATTCGGTCGCCGGCTTCCAGGAGGATGACATCTCCGAGCACTAATTCGCGCGCGGGAATAGACCTGAGGACGCCGTCACGGAATACCCTGGCCGTCGCCACCGACATTTTCCGCAGCGCCGCCAAGGACCGCTCCGCCCGGAACTCCTGCACAAAGCCGAGCATGCCGTTAAGAATCACGATGGTCAAAATCGCCGCCGCATCAAGCCAGTCTTCTAATAGACCGGATATAACGGCGGCCCCGATCAATACCCAGACCATGACGCTCGTAAACTGAGAAAGAAATAGCTTCACAAGTGACGGTGGGGAAGCTTCTGGCAGTTCGTTGAACCCCTCACTCTGTTGCCGGCGGCCGGCCTCGTCCGCACCAAGCCCGGCTTCGGGATGTGTGCGCAGATCCAGCGCCAGCGCATCAGCCGATATTGCGTACCAGGGCCTCACAGCGACCGCATCATTTCGTGGTTCCATCTCTCCTCAAGCCTTCATCGAAACAACAGCCACAAACCCAACACATAGCTGACGACCATCAGCAATCCATCCGGCTCCAACAGCATAAACCGTTTCTCGGCTCGATAGATAATCCCCATCAGTCCGATGTTCATCATCAGGATGGACCAAAGCGCGGTGAGGGCATGGGCTGAACTTACACTGTCCAGCAAACCGCCGTCGCGATAGGCCAGATCGGCGAACAAGAACGCCGCCATATTGAAGGCATTGCTTCCAAAGAGATTTCCCACGGCAAGATCGAACGCGCCCAATCGAACCGCGGCGATCGCAACCACCAGTTCCGGCAAGGAGGTCGTGATGGCGACTAACGACGTGCCGATAAACGTAGCGCTGGCGCCGGTCTCTTCGGCAATGCGCCCAGCGGACCAAGCCAGAAGGGGAGCGGCCGCGAGCAAGGCAAGCGCGCTGAGTGAAAAGCCGATGACTGCACGACGCAACCCAACCCGTCGGCTGACAGAATCCTGTGTGACGAGAGTTCGTTCGACCAACACATCTTGTTCCCGCTGGCGACGCTCCATGTCCTCTTGCCGAAACACGAGTCTCATCCCCAACACATACAGGAGAAAGAGCGTGAGACTCCCGAGACCCACGCCGACATGGGTCACATTGACATTCAGCAGCACGAAGAACGCAGCAAGACCCGTCAACGCCATCGCCAGCGCGGCGGTAAGTGTGTGTCCCAGCGCGGCCTGTTGCCAGACTCGCTTCTGTCGATGGAGGAGATCGATCAGGCCGAGTGTCAGCATGTTGCTCATGCCGGCGCCGAATAGATTGCCGGCCGCAAGATCCGGTGTGTTCAGCCACCCGGCGCTGACGGTCGTGAAGATTTCCGGAAGTGAGGTCGCACCCGCCATCACAACGACGCCGATCCACAACCCACCCAAACCGGTGAGTTTCGCAATCTCATCGCCATAGCGGGACAGTTTTGTTCCAGCATAGACGATCATCGCCGCACTCAGGAGAAAGATTGCCCACGGCACCAGCCCTTCACCCCAGACCATCAGCCCTCCCCTCCTTTAGCGACACGCCCGCCTGACGACCAACACCTAGCAAGGGACGTACCGTGTGACCTTCCACAACCCCTACCCCTCAACAGTATACGTGTGCACTTCTCATCCCCACTACAAACCACAGACGAGCAGATCGGCGCATTGCGCCATAGCGAGTGTAAAAACCTATTCAGCCGTAACTATTCATGATCACGGGTTTCACCCTCATGAACCCTCATCGTCATAGCCTTCCGCTCACGTCCAGTTTTATCCTCGAAGCTATGGCGCTGAAGGCGTCGCCTTGTGAGCACCCATCTCCAGGTTGGCAGAGAGTACCCGCAAGAGATGATCCCGCGTGATCATGCCGAGCAGCCTACCGTCTTGCGTGACGGGGACT